>Ga0182024_10010139_pt1 | contig 19298 bp, 14 predicted proteins | sample P32metaG_FD_120480 | JGI IMG/M metagenome (GOLD analysis project Ga0182024, IMG submission 120480) | Permafrost microbial communities from Stordalen Mire, Sweden - P3-2 metaG (Illumina Assembly) | ecosystem: Environmental > Terrestrial > Soil > Wetlands > Permafrost | place: Sweden: Stordalen... | reverse complement strand
GGCGCCGCATCGGGGCCCGCACTTTACAAGGGAGCGTCATTCCTGGTCGGGCAGTTGGGCAAAACAATTGGCGCTCCCGGCGTCACGATCTTCGACGACGCGCTGATCCCCGGCGGTCTCGGCTCCAAGCCCTTCGATGGCGAGGGCCTGCCGACCTCCCGTAAAGCCGTGCTGGACAAAGGCGTGCTTGCGACCTACCTGCTCGACTGCTACTCGGCCCGCAAGCTCGGCCTCGCGCCGACAGGCAACGCCGCACGTTCGGTCGGCGAGGCTCCCAGCGTCTCGACCACCAATCTGTATCTCGAGCCCGGCAGCTATACGCCGGCGCAGATTATCGGCTCGGTGAAGCAGGGGCTGTACCTCACCGAGACCATCGGTTTCGGGGTGAACATGGTCACCGGCGACTATTCGCGGGGCGCGGGCGGAATCTGGATTGAGAACGGCGAACTCGCCTATCCGGTGCAAGAGATCACGATCGCTGGCAATCTGAAGGATATGATCGCCGGGGTTGAAATGATCGGTAACGATCTCAACTGGCGATCGTCCACGGTCGCGCCCACGCTCAAGATTGCCGAGATGACGATCGCGGGCGCCTGAGCGCGCCTGTCGATAATACTTCACCGGTATTCCTTCCCGCGCTTGACCCAGCCTCGCATCTGAGCTAACTCTTTGTAGGGTTTAATTACACACCGGCCGTCATATGGTGCAGCCGCAGGAGAGTTGCCTATGAATCTTCAGGTCTCGGCACAGGCTCAAGAAAGGCTGCTGACGAAGCTCTCATCGATGGGACTTCCGCGATCCGCAGCGACAACGCTACTCGAGCGGCACATGCTCGTGCGTTATCCCAAGGGCGCGGAGCTGTTTACGATGGGCTCTCCCGCCGACGTCGTCTTCGCAGTGCTTACCGGCCTCGTCAAAGTTCATAGCTCGCGTGCGGGCAGCGACCCCGTATTGGTCGAGATCGCCGGTCCCGGCGACCTCGTCGGATACGCGGATTTTGCCGACGCGGACGGCGAACGTTCGCAGCTGTTCGAGGCGACCGCGCTGACCAACACTTGCGTAGCGCTGTTCACGCGGCATCAGATCGCTGAAGTGCTCAAGAGCCTCGAGCCGGAAGCGCTGCTCCGGATAGCACAAGCGATCAATTCGATGTGGTCGTCGGTCGTTTACCGTTACGCGACGTTTTTGGGAATGTCGCTGCGCAAACGGCTTGAGATTGTTCTCGGCGAATTGGCGGAACGATTCGGGGTGCCTGATTCGCGGGGTACTCTGCTTTTGCCCGAACTCGCACAGGAAGAACTCGCCGAGATGATCGGCAGCTCCCGTCCGATGGTCAGCAAGCTTCTTACCGAGATGACCGAGCGCGGGGTGCTGATTCGCGAGGGACGCCGCCACATCCTGCTCGCGGTTCAGAAACCTGCCCATGCCAGCGCCGCCACTGCTCCGCGCGAACCAGGACTGCATCCGGCGTTCGAGCCCGCGCCCGCGGCCACCCGCCGCGTGCGAGCTGATCGCCGGGTGGTGCGCGCGACCGCGACGACGATTGTAAATATCTAGCTGCCTCGCTGCCGATAAGAAGCACTCCTGCGCCCGACTGCGATTCTCGCAGACGGGCGCAGCTTTGATCCCCGTTGCCGAACGGTCGATTTCTCTTTGCCCTCAACAGGAAAGTGGTTAGGTTAATTAAGGCGAACCGACGGTCATATGAACGCCAACCGATTTACCGAAAAACTGCAGGAGGCGCTCGGGCGTGCGCAGAACGCTGCCCTCAGCGCGCATAACCAGGCCGTTGACGTCGAGCACTTGCTGGCTTCTCTGCTCGAAGACAACGAAGGCCTGGCCTCGTCGATCCTGAAGCTCAATGGTGTCGATCACGACGCAGTGAGCCGCAAGCTCAGCGCCGAACTCGCCAAAATTCCACACGTAACGGGGGGCGGCGCTGACAGCGGACAGATTTATGCGGCGCAGCGTCTGGGCCGCGTGCTCGCTCGCGCGGAGCAGGAGGCGGGCAAGCTCAAGGACGAGTACGTCTCGGTCGAACACGTGTTGATCGCGATGCTCGATGAACCGGGCCCTGCTTCGAAGATTCTGCGCGAGGCGGGATTGACGCACGACAAGCTGATGGCCGTGCTCAAGAAGGTCCGCGGCAACCAGCGCGTCACATCGTCGAATCCCGAGGCGACCTACCAGTCGCTCGAGAAATACGGCCGCGACCTGACCAAGCTCGCTTCAGCCGGCAAAATCGATCCGGTGATAGGACGCGACGAGGAAATTCGCCGCGTCATCCAGGTCCTCTCGCGCCGCACCAAGAACAACCCAGTGCTGATCGGCGAGCCGGGCGTCGGCAAGACTGCAATTGTGGAGGGCCTCGCGCGGCGAATCGTGGCCGGCGACGTGCCCGAGGGAATCAAGAATCGCAAGCTGGTCGCGCTCGACATGGGTGCGCTGATTGCGGGCGCGAAATTCCGCGGTGAGTTCGAAGAACGGCTCAAGGCCGTGCTGAAGGAAGTGCAGGAAGCCGCGGGCGAGATAATTCTGTTCATCGACGAGTTGCACACCGTCGTCGGCGCCGGCGCGGCGGAAGGCGCGATGGATGCCTCGAACCTGCTCAAACCGATGCTGGCACGTGGCGAACTGCATTGTATCGGTGCGACCACGCTCGACGAGTACCGCAAATATATCGAGAAGGACGCCGCGCTCGAGCGGCGCTTTCAGCCGGTGATGGTCGAAGAGCCGAGCGTCGAAGACACCATCTCGATTCTGCGCGGGCTCAAGGAACGTTACGAAGTCCATCACGGAATTCGAATCAAGGACGCCGCGCTGGTGACGGCAGCGGTGCTCTCGAAACGCTACATCACCGATCGATTCCTGCCCGACAAGGCGATCGACCTGGTCGATGAAGCCGCGGCCAAGCTGCGCACCGAGAAGGAATCGATGCCGGTCGAGATTGACGAGGTCAATCGTCGTGTGATGCAGCTGGAAATCGAGCGGCAGGCGCTGAAGCGCGAAACCGATCAGGCATCGCGCGATCGGCTGCAGAAACTCGAGAAGGAACTGGCCGAGGTCAAGGAAAAGCGCGCGGGTCTGCAGGCGCAGTGGGAAACCGAAACTGGCGGTCTCGAGAAACTCGCAAAAATCAAAGCCGAGATCGAACAGACCAAGCTCGCGATCGAAAAAGCCAAGCGCGAATACGATCTCAACAAGGTTGCCGAACTCCAATACGGCAAACTCGCGTCGCTGGAGAAGCAGCTCGCCGGAGAAGAAGAGCAGCTGATCAAGAAGAACGCCGGCGGCAAGCGATTGATCAAGGAAGAAGTGGACGAGGACGACATCGCCGAAGTGGTCGCGCGATGGACCGGGATTCCGGTCTCGCGACTCCTCGAAGGCGAGGTGCAGAAGCTCGCGCATCTCGAGGAGCATCTGCACAAACGCGTCATCGGCCAGGACGAAGCGGTGATCGCTGTTTCCGACGCGGTGATTCGCGCTCGATCCGGACTCAAGGATCCCAACCGCCCGATCGGGTCGTTCATTTTTCTCGGCCCCACCGGCGTCGGCAAGACCGAACTCGCGCGCGCACTGGCCGAATTCCTGTTCGACAGCGAAGCCGCGATGATTCGGATCGACATGTCCGAGTACATGGAGAAGCACACCGTCTCGCGGCTGGTCGGCGCGCCGCCGGGCTACGTCGGCTTCGATGAGGGCGGGCAACTGACCGAAGCTGTGCGACGCCGCCCATACTCGGTCATCCTGTTTGACGAGATCGAAAAAGCGCACGCCGATGTGTTCAACGTGCTGCTGCAGTTGCTCGACGACGGCCGCCTCACCGACGGTCACGGACGCACCGTGGACTTCCGCAACACGGTCGTGATCATGACGTCGAATATCGCCAGCCAGATTATTCTCGGGTTCAAGGGGCAAGACTACGAGAAGATGAAGGCGCAGGCGCTGGACGTCCTCCGTCAGAGTTTCAGGCCGGAGTTTCTGAACCGCGTCGACGAAGTCGTCGTGTTCCATCCACTGACTCGCGACGAGCTGCGCCAGATTGTCGATGTGCAGCTCGTGCGCCTGCGACAGCGGCTCGAGGAGCGCAAGATCGAGCTCGAATTGACCGACAAGGCGCGCGACTACCTGGCCGAGAACGGCTACGATCCGTCGTACGGTGCGCGTCCGCTGAAGCGGCTAATCCAGCGCGAACTCGAGACGGCGCTAGGGCGAAAATTGCTGTCGGGCGAGATTCGCGACAGTTCGCGGGTCACCGTCGATGCTGGCGCGCGAGGCCTGGAGTTCTCCAGCAAACCGCTGGCCAATGCGGCCTAAGTAGCTGCTTTTACTCCAGATTTCACGACATTTTCCACCTGCACCCAGCACTCTTGCTTCGCACAAAATAAGCATTAGACTTTAGGCAGTGTGATGCTCGACTGATCGTCCAATGAGCTTGGCTTATGCTCAAGCTGTCCGGCGATCCGAGCGAGGAATGTTCGTGCCGGAAGAACCGGCATCAGACAGAAGGAGAGAAATGGCTAGTTCCACAATCGATCTTCGCATCGCAGCCGCAGCTTCGCGACGACCGCGGTCGCGCGTTGTAATTCGCGTCGCGATCGTTGCCGCGGCTCTCGCAGTCGCTGCATCCCTCGCGTTGCTCCCCAATCCCGCCAAGGCCGCGAACAATCCCGTCGTGATCAAGATGGCTGATAAGCAGCCGTTCTACACGCCCGCGCGAGTCGCGATCAAAGTCGGCGACACCGTGCAATGGGTGAACAGCGGCGAGACTGTGCATTCGGTCTCGACCAGCGCGGCCAATGCGCAGAATCCGAGGGATACATCGATGCCGAAAGGCGCGACGGCGTTTGACTCGGGCTTTATTCCTCCCGGCGGCGACTACAGCTACACATTTACCGTGCCGGGTACCTATCACTACTTTTGCCTTCCGCATGAGAAGGCGGGTATGGTCGGGGTGATTGTCGTCAAGAAGTAGAGCCGGGAGATTTTCACAAACGTGATTGGTCCGACTGTCAGGACGTTTCGCGTAGTGGGACTGATGTTCGCCGTCGCGATTGCGATCGCGGCATGGCCGTCGTCTGCCATTTGTTTCCCATGGAGCATCGACATGTACCGCGGGCCGGAGGTTCAGCCGTACGCCGAAGCGCCGCGCGTCACTCCAGCCGACACGATTCCCGTCCATGGCGGAGAGCCGCCGATGAGTCTCGAACAGGCGACCATCAAGATGCACAACCCGTTGCAGCCGACGCCGGAAAATCTCGCCAAGGGTAAAGAGCAGTTCAGCACCTACTGCGCGCCATGTCACGGGGAATCAGGACAGGGCAACGGCCCCGTCGCGCACATTCTGGCGAAGCCGCCGAAAAATCTGATCGCCGGCACGAGTAAGGATCTCCCCGACGGGTACATCTACGGCGCGATTCGCGACGGCGTGCTGTCGATGCCTTCCTACGCCGAAGAAATGCCGGCCGAGCAGCGCTGGCAGGTCGTGATGTACATCCGGTCGATGCAAAGTGCCGCTGCGAAAGCCAAGGTCGCCGGCAACTGACCTCACCGCCGCGGCGCCGCCCGGCATCCCACAATTGCATTATGCGATCCGAAGGGGTGCTTTCGGTCGGCGATTCAAACCGGTTTAATTGACTGTCGATTGCAGACCGAGCGCAGCTGATGTAACCGATTCGGGTCACGGCGATGGAACCTTTCTGAGCCGGCGACGTATTTGCAGGGGCGGCATGAACCGGGGAGTTCGGATGCCAATGATGAAGACCGGCGGTGCTCTGATGCTCGCGATTGTGGCAATAGTAATTATCGCGTCGCTCGCGCACGCCGCGGATGCGCCGCTTTCAGAAGCGCAGCTCGTCGAAATCGCAATCGAGGCAAATCCCGCGGTCAGGTCGGCGCGCTACCGATGGGACTCAGCGGTCCATTCGATCAAACAGACTGTCGCGCCAAACGATCCCATTTTCACTTATACCAACAGCGACAGCCCAAAAAACCCGCTCGGGCGCGCGTCGCTCCGGGAATTTAACTTCACCGAGACGTTTCAATTCCCCGGCAAAGCGCTCCATCAGCGCGACCAGGCCGTGCGTAGCGCCGACATTGCGCATCTCATTCTTGCGGCGACGGTTCGCGACGTTCGTGCTGCGGCCGAGACCGGCTACTTTCAATTGGTGCTCGACGGTGCTCTGTCGGAAGTCAACGCCCAGAACGTCCAGAACCTCGACCAGGTGGTAAGAGTCACCGAGACGGCTTATTCAACCTCGGCGGTGCCGCAGACCGACGTGATTAGTTCAGAGTTCGACCTCGCGACGGCGCGCCAGCTACAACGCCAGTATCTGACCGCGGTTGCCAACGATGAGACCACGCTGAACCTGCAGCTCTATCGTCCGGTAGGCGAACCGTTGCAGGTCGATCGAACCCTCAATCTCGAAGCGCTCACCTTCCCGCTCGACGCGCTGATCGATCGCGCTTACGCAGCACGGCAGGAAATCCTGGAAGCGGCACTCAACGAGCGCAACGCGAATACCGCGCTGTATCTTGCGAAGATGGAATACCTGCCGGACTTTACCGCGAGCGTTCAGTACGACGATTACCTGGTTCCCAGCTTCGCCCCGAGTTCGACTCGCTCACAGTTTCAGACGGGGGACTGGGTGGGCATCATAGGTTTCAACCTGCCGGTCTTTTTCTGGATGAAACAGGACGAGGACGTCGTTCGCGCGAAGGCTAATCTGGCAGCCGCCCGATCAGATCAGGCGCTGATTAGAATCCAGACCGCCGCCGCGGTCGCCACCTTGTATCGCAATGTGCAGTTCGCCTACGAAAGCTCGATTCTCTATCGCGATTCGTTGATTCCGCTGGCGCGGCAGAATCTCCGCGTCGCGCTGACCGCCTATCAGTCTGGTAAAATTGATTTCGTGACGCTCTCGACTGTACTGCAACGCCTGTACGCTGCCCGCGTGAGTTATCTGCAGGCGGCAAACCAATTTCTGGCCGGTGAAGTCTCACTCGAGCAGGCGATCGGAGCGCCGCTGCATCAATGAAACGAGTCGCTTTCAATTCCATCGCGATCGTCACGCTGGCCGTCACCATCGGCGCCGCGGTTTCAATCGGTGGATGCCGCGACTCGGCCGGTCCTGCTGCCGCGGTGCCCGAAGCAACGCCCGCGGTACGGCTGGTCAAACAGCAGGGGCTCGAGTTGATCCAGTTCGATGCTCATGACGTGCCGGGTCTCTCGATGGTCGAGGTGCAGAACACCGAGATGCCGGGCCTGCTGGAAACCTCCGGACAGATCACTTACGACGACCGCAGTGTCTCGACGATCGTTTCGCGCGTGCAAGGGCGAATCGAGCAAACGCGCGTCTCGCTGTGGGACAACGTTCAACGCGGCGAAAAAATCCTGGCGCTCTACAGCCCCGACTTCATGACCGCGGAATCCGAGTATCTCCAGGCGCACGAATCTTCAAAGCTGATGGCGGCGCCGGGCGTCGGCGGTTCGTCGGATTTTGCCGGCGCGCTGTCGGTGGCTGCCAAACGCAAACTACAGTTCCTCGGGATGAGCGACGCTGACATTGCGGCCATCAAGGCGCCCGATCCTACAGTCTGGATGCGTGCGCCGATCAGCGGCATCGTCGTCGACAACAAGGCGCAACGCGGCGCCGCCGTTAATCCGGGAGACGTGCTGTTCTCGCTCGGCACGCTCAACGATGTGTGGATTACCGGCGATATCTACGAGGACGATCTCTCACGTGTGCGGGTTGGCCAGGACCTGTCCGCAGTGACGACCGCATTTCCCGATGAGGTCTTCAAAGGAGTGATCGCGCGCATAAGTCCGAACGTCGATCCCACGACGCACACGCTTCAGTTGCGCTGCGAAGTGAAAAATCCCGGCGGCAAGCTTAAGCCGCAGATGCTCGCGAAGGTGACGATCGTCACCCGCCCCGGCGAGGCGCTGGTAATCCCGCAGGACGCCCTCGTTTTCGATATCGACGCCTACTATGCGTTCGTCGAGGTCAGCCCCGGCATGTTCGAACATCGCAAGGTGATGATCGCGTCGTGGAGCCGCGTCGGCTACGCGCGCATCGTTTCCGGACTCAAGTCCGGCGATCGCGTGGTCGGCGGCGAGACTCTGCAGGTGAACGCGCTTTGGCATCAGGCTCACGGGGAAAGCTCCTAGAGTAGTCGGCATTGGCGGTCACAACGGGAATCTTTGGCTAAGCGATGATTCGATCGTTGATGGCGCTGGCTCTGCGCGAGCGAATAGTCGTAATTGGCATCGCGCTGATGCTGCTGTTGGCCGGAATCTTTTCGTTCTCGCAGTTGGATATCGAGGCCTATCCGGATCCGGTTCAACCGCTGATCGAGATCCTGGCGCTGCCTAACGGCCTCAGTGCCGAAGAAGTTGAAAAGCTGGTGACGGTGCCGACCGAATACGGTCTGGCCGGGATGCGCGATCTCGAGGCGATGCGCTCGATTTCGCTTTACGGGCTGTCGGACATCCGCTGCTACTTCTCGTGGGATAGCGACTACTACTGGGACCGCGTCGAGACGATCAATCGGCTGTCGTTTATCACTTTGCCGCAGGGCGTGACGCCCGCAATTTCGCCCGACAATCCCATCGGCGAAATTTACCGCTACACGGTCCAGAGTCCCGATCACGATCTAACTAACGAGAAAACCGTCGAGGACTGGATCCTCGAAAAGCAAATCAAGACCGTGCCGGGGGTCGAGGACGTTTCGGGTTTCGGCGGACTGACGAAACAGTTCCAGGTCGAAGTCGATCCGCACAAACTGAACTACTACCAGGTTCCGCTGTCGACGCTGATCGCGGCGCTGCAGAACTCGAACACCAACTCCGGCGGCAATTATATGAGCGTCGGCGAGCAGGCGTTTGACGTCCGCGGGCTCGGCTTTTTCCGCAGTCTCGACGACATCCGCGACGTCGTGCTCAATGCCAACAAGTCCACCCCGATCAAGGTTTCCAACATCGCCAACGTCGAGGTCGGCTATGCGCCGCGGCTCGGAATTGTCGGCAAGGACAATCAGAACGAGGTCGTCACCGGCATCGTGCTGATGCGCAAGTACGGCAACACGCTCGAAACGCTCAAGGGCGTCGAGGCCAAGGTCCACGACCTCAACACTTCCGGGATCCTGCCGACCGGCTACAAGGTGGTGCCCTACTACGACCGCACGACGCTGGTCGAGAGTACGCTTCACACGGTGCTCGAAAATCTCACCATGGGGATGGCGCTGGTCTTCCTGGTATTGATTTTCTTTCTCGGCAACTTGCGCGCCGCAATAATCGCCGCAATCAACATCCCGCTGGCGCTCTGCGGGGCGTTCGCACTGATGCACTTGACCAATACGCCCGCCAATCTGATTTCGCTGGGCGCGATCGACTTCGGCATTATCATCGATACCACCGTCATCGTGATGGAAAATATCGAGCGGCACCTGACCGCGCCCGAACGCTCGCACGAAAGTTATCGGCTTCGAATCCTGGCCGCTGCGCAGGAAGTTGGCGGCCCGATGTTCTTCTCGACGCTGATTTTTGTGATCGCATTCCTGCCGTTGTTCACGATGCGCGGCGTCGAGGGTGCGATCTTCTCACCGATGTCGCACACCTACGCGTTCGCGCTGGGCACCGCGATTCTGCTCGCGGTCACATTGTCGCCGGTGCTGTCTTCGTTTTTCTTCGCGCGCGGGATGCGGGCGATTCACAACCCCATCTGGTCGGCAATCGCTGCATTTTACCACGGGATGTTCGAGCGGATTCTGCGCTGGCCGCGGCTGACGCTGGCCCTGATTGTTCTGCTGGTGGCGGCTGTCCTGTCGCTGTTTCCGCTGCTGGGCGGGCAGTTTCTGCCCAAGCTCGAGGAGGGGAACATCTGGGCGCACGCGACGATGCCGCTGACAATTTCACTTGAGCACGGCGCCAAGCTGTGCAATCAGATGCGTTCGGTCTTCAAGAGTTTCCCCGAGGTCACCACGGTCGTGTCGCAGCTCGGCCGCCCCGACGATGGCACCGAGACCGCGGGGTTTTTCAATATTGAATTCTCGGTTGACCTGAAGCCGGACGATCAGTGGCCGGCCGGCATGACCAAACCGAAACTGGTCAAGCAGATCGACAACAAACTTACGCAGAAATTTCCGGGCGTGAGCTTCAGCTATTCGCAAAACATCGAGGACAACATCGACGAAGCGATCTCGGGCGTAAAAGCCGGAGAAAATGCGATTAAGGTTTTTGGAGACGACCTGGCGACTGATGAGCGGATCGCCAACGACATCAGAGAAACGTTGGGAGGGGTTCCCGGAGTCGTCGATGAAGTCGTGCTGCGCTCGATGGGCCAGCCTAATCTGCAAATTACCCCGGACCGCACCGCTTGCGCTCGCTACGGACTCAACGTCGGCGATGTCGGCGCGATTGTTCAGGCGGCGATCGGCGGTCAGGCCGTCACCCAAGTGCTCGACGGGGACCGGCGCTTCGACCTGGTCGTGCGATGGAAGCCCGAGTATCGCGAGAGCCTGGATGCGGTGCGCCAGATCCGCGTCAACCTTCCCGGCGGCGGTCAGATTCCGCTCGACCAGGTCGCCAAAATCGAGACCGCGGAAGGTGCGTCATTCATCTACCGTGAGGCGCTACAGCGTTATGTGCCGGTCCGGTTTTCCGTCCGCGATCGCGATTTGCAGAGCACCATCATCGAAGCCAAGCGGCGCATCGCGAAGGACGTCCATTATCCCGAGGGTGTGCATCTGGAATGGTCGGGCGAATACGGCGAACTTCAGGCCGCCAATCGCCGCTTCGCCATCGTCGTACCGTTCGCGTTGTTGCTGATCGCGGGCGTCCTCTACGCCGCGACCCAATCGCTCATCGACACCTTCATCATCATGGCGCAGATTCCGATCGCTTGTCTGGGCGGAGTCCTGGCGCTGATCATCACTGGCACCCCGTTCAGCGTGTCGGCCGGCGTCGGCTTCATTTCAATTTTCGGAATCGCGGTCATGGACGGCATTCTGCTGAGTTTCTACATCCGCCGGCTTTGGGAGGAGGGCAATCCGTTTGTCGAGTCGATCGTCACGGGCTCCGATCGGCGCCTGCGCGCTACGATGATGACCGACCTGGTAGACGCACTCGGCCTGCTGCCCGCGGCTCTCTCGACACGAATCGGTGCTCAGACTCAACAGCCGCTGGCAATCGTCGTGATTGGCGGCGCGCTGGCGATCATGGTGCTGACGCGAATTCTTCAACCGGTGCTGATCTATCTGTGCCATCGCCGCCTGCGTTTCGACGATCAGAACCGGGCGCGGATGACGCAGGAGATAGAAATCGATCCCGCCTAGCCTCGCCGCGCACCGCGAACCGTGGTAAACGGGCGGTAGGAGGATCTCCGTGATGGAATTCGAGATGCTCGCGAGCGGCTACGGCCTGCTCGAAGCGCCGCGTGTCGACGACCTCGGCCGTCTATATTTCACCGACATTCCCAACGGCGGAATCTACCGGCGCAATCCCGGCGGCAACGTCGAGACGCTAATCCCCAAACGTAAGGGCGTCGGCGGGATGAACTTCAATCGAAGCGGCGGGCTCGTGCTCACCGGCCGCGCCCTGATTCATTGGGACGAGAAGACCGGCAAGAGCCGCGACCTGTTCGCCGCATGGGAAGGCAAGCCGATCAGCATGAACGATCTCACGAGCGACGATCACGGCAGCGTTTACACCGGCACCATCAACTTCAATCCGTTGAGCAACGACAAGCCGATTCCCGGCAGCCTGTTCCGCATCGATCCGCCCGGCCGCCCGGTAAAGTTGTGGGACGGAATCGAGGTCAGCAACGGCCTCGGTTTCAGCCCCGACAGAAAACACCTGTACCATTCGGATTCCAGCACCGGCGCGGTGTGGGTTTACGACGTCACGCACGAGCGCGGCGTCAAGGACCGGCGCATCTTTGCGAAAATGCCAGAGGGAATGCCCGATGGGCTCGCAGTCGATGCGCAAGGCGGCTTGTGGGTTGCCGCGGTCCGCGTCGGCGAGGTCGTGCATTTCTCGAAGGACGCCACCGTTGTGAAGCGCGTCAAATTGCCGGCGACAATGGTGACGAGCCTGGTCTTCGGCGGCCGCGACCTGCGCGATCTCTACGTCGTTACGGCAGACAACACCGACGATCCGAATCGCAAGGGAACGATCTTTCGCGGGCGCGCCGACGTCCCTGGACTGCCAGTGCCGAAAGCGAACTTTTAGTTTTTCACGTTTTTACTTTCGACAGCGATCCGATCACGACTTGATCGCCGGACAACTGGTCGCGCGATCCGGCCAGCAGCGCGCCGGCTGCGATCGTCAACACGAATGCGCCAACTCGCATCACGGCGGGCACCGAATCGGCGGGCAATCGTTCGCCGAACACGAACATCCCGCCGACGATCGGCACGATGTTCGACAGCGCTCCCGACAGCGGCATCGCGATTATTGCGCGCGCCGAATGAAACGAGTTCTGCAACATGACGATCCCGATGATGTTGGCGACGATCAGAGCGTACGCGTAGGGATTGGAAGCGATTCGAAACGCCAGCGGAGCGGCAGCGCCGGCGATGAAGTCGTCGGTCATCGCCTTGGTGAACAAGCCGCCGAGGCCGAATGCCACACCGGAAAAAATCGCGGCCGCTGCGCCGCTGGCGTTCAGCCGTGGGACGGCTATAGGAGCCAAACCGGCAATCGTCAGCACCACGGTGAAGATCAGCAGCGTTGCGGGCTCCAACGCACCTTCGGTCTCGCCGCCGTTCAGCGATAGCGTCAGCATCAGCATCCCGAATACGATCGCGCCGATACCGGCCCATTCACGCGGATTCGCGCGCTCACCGAGAATCACTACGGACGCAATTACGAACAGTGCGATTCCACCCTGTCCCATCACCGCCACCATCGACACCGGCGCCCGCGACACCGCAATCAGGTAGAACGCCCAGCCGGCAGTCTGCACGCCGAGTCCGCCGATCCACATCGGATCGCGAAGCCATGTGACGATCGCGGCGATCGTATTTGCGCCCGCCGCCATCGGCAGAAGCGCCGAGCGGCTCTTCATCATCAGCAGCCCGAGCGACATCAGCAAGCTGGCAACGATGGCGAAGGATAGGTAGAGAATCATGGGGTCAGCTCTTAACTTCGCGCATCACACCGCCGCGGATTACCTTGAATTGGCGTCCGGCCCAGGTCACCTTGTTGCTAAGCAGGCTGGTAAACCAGACTCCCGTCATTATCAAGTCCTTGATCGGAACCATCCACAGCGCGCCGAGCATCTCGGGCATTTTGAGAACTCGGCCGACGATTGCCGCCGACATCGCGAGCCGCGCCGCAACCACCAGCACCAATGTCGCAAATGCCGCGGCGCTGCCACGTGAGAGCGCCAGCAGAATCAGCGCCCAGAACGGGCCATGCATCAGGATCGTCGCAATGCTGATTGGACGCACCGTGCGGTAGGTCCGCGCCCAACGCAGCTGATGATGCCAGAAATCGGAGAAACTCTTTTCCTCGCACGTTAACGTGACGATCGAGTCGGACAGTTTGATCTCGTAGCCCTGCGTATTGGTGAAGTTGCCCAGGTAAAAGTCGTCGGCGAGCATGTTCTTGACCGCGCGGAATCCGCCCGCAGCCTCGAGCACCTTGCGTTTGATCGCGATCGTCGCGCCGAGTGCATAATGCATCGGCTCGATCATTTCGGCGAGCAGAATCTGCGGCAGAAAATCGGTGTTGACGTAGAGCGCCTCGAGTCGCGACGCGAACGAACCGCCGGGACGCGCTCGATACGCGCAGGTCACGATGCCGACCTTCTCGTCCGCCATCAGTTCGCCGACAATCCGCTTCAGGTAGTCGCGCTCGACCGATACATCGGCGTCGCTCAGCACGAACACCTCGGCCTTCTCGGCCCGATCCGCCATCTTGACCAGCTTGGCGATTTTGCGATTGCTGCAGTTGGGCTCTTCGCCCACGATCAGCGTGATATTCGCGTACTGGTAGCGTTGTCGCAGCGCCACCGGAATCTCGGTAGCCGCATCCTCGTAGCTCTCGACGCCAAAATAATAGTCCACCCGCGGGTATGCGATTTCCAGAAAGCTTACCAGGTTCGCAGCCAGCGAATTGCTGCTCCCGTGCAGTGGCTTCAGAACGGTCACGCGCGGCGGAATCTTGGGCAGCGGGGGCAGGGGAGAGCTCGCGCGCTTGGCAAACCTGATCGCGGCGACCGTCGCCGCGATGTAGTAGCACATCGACACGCACACAGCCGCAGCCGGTAAAGCCGTCCAAAAAGTCATCGAATGATTCGCGCTGCAATTTGGACCGGCGCGACAGATGCCCCCACAGACATCTTAAATGCAGACCTCGCGCCGTCGCCAATTCGCGCCCGGCGTTTCCCCCTCAGGCTGACGCTTGTTGCTGCGCCGTCTGATGCCGTCGCTGGCGCATAGTCGAAAGAAATTGCCGTCCCTCGTTCAGCATCCGCTTGGTCTCTTCCATCGACGTCATCATCTTCTTCACCGATTTGAAGATGTACTTCGGACGGAAGTAGAAGCTGCGATAGAAGCGCTCAACCGCGCCGTAAATCTCCTCGTTGGTCAGGCCCGGGTAAGTGATCGTGCACTTCTGGTAGCCCGATTCGTCGAGCAGCGGATCGACCGCCAGGAATCCGTTCTTGGTCACGTAGTCGAACAGCTCCGTGCCCGGGTACGGCGACGCGAGCGACACCTGGATCGTCTCGCAATCCATCTCGCGCGCGAAGCGGATCGATTCCTCGATAGTCTCCTTGGTCTCGCCCGGCAGCCCCAGGATAAAAGTCCCGTGAATCAGGATCCCAAGCTCGTGGCAATCCTTGGTGAAGCGCCGCGCGCGATCGATTCCGACGCCCTTCTTGATGTTCTTCAAAATCTGCGCGTTGCCCGATTCATAGCCGACCACGAACAGCCGGAGCCCGCCGTCCTTCATGATCTTCAGCGTTTCGTAGTCGACGTTGGCGCGCGAGTTGGTGGACCACGTGATCCCCAGCGGCTTCAGCAACTGCGCGATTTTACGCGCCCGCGCCGGGTCCGCGGTAAACGTGTCGTCGTCGAAGAACAGTTCCTTCATCTTTGGGAACTTGGACTTCATCGCCGCCACTTCTTCGTACACATTCTCCGGGCTGCGTACGCGATAGCGATGCCCTTGCGTGACCTGCGGCCACAGGCAGAACGTGCATCGCGCCGGGCATCCGCGCCCGGTATACATCGACACGTACGGATACTGGCAGTAGGGACTGTTGTACTTCAGGTAATCGAGATTTTTTTCATAGACCTCGGTCACGAACGGCAGCTTGTCGAGTTCTTCGTCGGTGAGCGCCGGACGATCCGGGTTGTGATGCTGCGCGCCATCCTTCTGCCAGCTGATTCCGCCGATCGTGCTCCAGTCGCGGCCCTCCGCCACCTCGAGCATCGAGTAGTCGAATTCCTTGCGCGCCGCGATATCGATCGCCGCCGACAATTTCAGCGTCTCCTCGGGCCGCGCCGTCGGATGCCCCCCGACCATCGCGATGATGGCGTTCGGATTCGCCGCCTTGATTGCTTCCGCCGTGCGCGCGTCCATCCGCAGCGACGGAGTCGAGGTATGAATCACGACCAGGTCGTAGTTCTTCGCCTCATTGACCGTCATCTCGACCGTATAATTGTGCGGCGGCGCGTCCAGCAGGCGTGCCCCCGGGATCATCCCCGCCGGATATGCCAGCCACGTCGGATACCAGAAAGACCAGACCTCGCGCGTCGCCTGGTAACGTGAACCGGCACCCCCGTCGAAGTCATCGTAGGAGGGCGGATTCAGGAAAAGTGTCTTCATTACATCCATATTTTAAAGCATACCCCAAGCCTGTCCGATTGGTTAGTCAGCGACTATACAAACCGCGACCACCGAAGGCAAGAATGCGTCGCAGCTATAACCGCTTTCCCCCATCAGTATTCTGTGATCCACGAAAACCGCGCTTTTTCGAGGATTTGCATGGCACAGCTGATGCTCGATTGTCCCCTGCCGGCGTCGATACGCCCGACGCTGGAAATCGGGCGCAATTGTTCCCTTTCCCTCGAGGGAAGGGGTTAGGGGTTAGGTTCCTTTTTCCCCACAATGATCATCCGCCGCGTCCCAATCCCATACTCCTGACCGTCAAAACCCCCGAACACCGCCGTCACCCCCATCCCCACGCGCTCCAGCAGCCGCGTCATCTCCGTCAGCGTGTAGAGCCTGATGATATGTCCGATCGACTCGCGCCGCCCGCCGTTCGGATCCACCACGATAAAATGCACGTGCATCCGGCTCGTCGCGAGATCCAAATCGCGCCGCTCGACGTACAACGTCCCGTCGGTGCCCGTATGCCAGTCGTTCTGAATATAGTTGTCGATCGCCCACTCGCGATTCAGCATGTCCAGCAAAAGCTGTCCGCCGGCTTTCAGAGCTTTGGCCGCTGATTCCAGCACCTTCAAATCCTCGGCCTCCGACTCCAGGTACCCGAATGACGAATACATATTGACGATTGCGTCGAACTTGTTTTCGAACGGGATCTCGCGCATGTCGGCGGCCACTGTCTCGATTTCGACCTTGCTTGCCCTGGCCGCCCGTTGCGCGAGCTCCACATAGTCGGGATTCAGATCGAGACCCGTAACCTTCAATCCACGTTTCGCGAGTTGCACTGAATGCCGGCCCTGGCCACAGCACAAGTCGAGCACCGGCGCGCCCGGCTTCAATTCGAGCGCACTCGCAACGAATGCGCTCTCTTTTTCGGCGCGCTCTTCGGTGAACATGTGCCCATACACGTTAAGGTAGTCGCTGCGAAAAAAGTCCACGTACCATGCAGAGCCTTGCGATGCCATCGTGTGCCTCTCAAGCGGGTTCGGTGCAATTGATAATCCAAGTTAACGCATAACCTGTTCGCAAGATCGAGTCTCCTCTAGTGCTGTGGCTCGATCGCTTTCGATGGTGCTACGGTCTTGCGCTAAGAGAGAGGGTGGGCGTGGAAAAGATTTTAGTACTGGCCAGCGGCGGTTTGGACAGTTCGGTCCTGATTGCGAAATTGGCAGGCGATGCCGAAGTGTACCCGATCTACGTGCGCTGCGGTTTCGCATGGGAAGATATGGAGCTTAAAGGCCTGCAAGCCTTCCTCGACGCGCTGGACAACCGCAACGTGAAGCCGGTTACTGTCCTCTCCGCCCCAACCGCCGTCCTGTACGGCGACCACTGGAGCGTCACGGGTGCGCGCGTTCCCGGCGCCGACGAGCCCGACGAGAATACCTACCTCCCCGGCCGCAACATTCTCCTTATCTCCTTGGCCGCCATCTGGGGCAGCATGCACGGTGTTTCACGAATCGCAATCGGTTCGCTGGGCGGCAACCCTTTTCCAGACGCCACGCCTGGCTTCTTCGAGACCTTCGCCCGCGTCCTAAGCATGGGACTGGGACGCGAGGTAACTATCGACGCTCCCCTGAGAGGTTTTCACAAGGAGGACCTGATCAAGCAGTTCAAAGACTTACCGCTAGAGCTGACCCTGACCTGTATGGCCCCGCGAGGCTCTCAGCACTGCGGCCAATGCAACAAATGCTTCGAGCGTCAGCAGGCTTTTCATAAGGCCGGCGTCGCAGATCGCACCGTTTATCTCGGATAGTTACGCAGTGCTGAAAGTCCTGGGCATCGCTCTCCTGCTTCTACAGACAGCTCTCCTCGCAGCCTGCACCTCTCACCCTTCGGCCGAAGGAAAGCCAACGTCTACTGCATTTAAAGTCGCACTCCTCACACCCGGACCTGTAAGCGACGCCGGCTGGAACGCCGCCGCGTACCAAGGCCTAGAACTCATCAAGGCCAAGCTCGGCGCCGACACTGCCTTAGTGCAAACCAAGTCGCCCGCCGACTTCGAGGACGCCTTCCGCGACTTCGCTTCGCGTGGATTCGATCTGATCTTTGCCCACGGCTTCGAGTACACCGATTCCGCCCTCGAAGTAGCTCGCAGCTTTCCGAATACCTACTTCGTGGTCAGCTCGGGGAGTGAATCGTCCGCTAACGTCGCGTCGATAACCTTCAATGTCGATCAGGCGACCTATGTGGAGGGCGTACTGGCGGCAGGCGTCTCAAAAACCGGAGTGGTGGGCGCAGTAGGCGGTATAGAACTGCCTTCAATCAAGCTATTCTTCGATGGTTTCAAGCGGGGCTTTCTTTCAGCAAACCCCAAAGGCCGCATTTTGATCAGCTATACCGGCAATTTCGACGACGTCGGCGCGGCTAAGGAGGCGGCGCTGGCCCAAATCAGCCAAGGCGCCGACGTGCTCATTCACAATGCTGACGCGGCCGGCCTCGGCGTCTTCCTTGCCGCGGAACAAGGCCACGCCTATGCCTTCGGCGTATTCACGAACCAGAACAACGTCGCACCCGACGTAGTCCTCGCCAGCGCCGTGACCTCCACCTCTTTGGCCTTCCTGAAAATCGCAACTGAAGTGAAAGACAAGACCTTTCATCCGGGAATGCTGGAATTCGGAATGCAAGACGACATGGTCAACGTGGTCTTCAACCCGAAACTGCAGTCGGCTATTCCGCCAGCTGCCCTCGAACGCGCCCGCAAAGTCGAGCACGACCTCGCAACCAACCAGCTGGTTCTGTCGCCCACGCTCACACAGCCCGCCGCCGTCAAATAGGTTTCCACTTGCGTGCTCCAGGTCTCAGCCCGCGACACTTAGCGCGATGTCTTAGCGTCGGTTTGTGCATCTTTGCGCTAATGACTTCAGGCTGCGCGTCGTTTTGGCTGCTCTATCCGGGCATGGCGGAGTCCAACGACCCTCATCTGGATCCCAAGGACGCGGGCTTCTCGTATCAGACCATCAGCGTTACCAACGGACAAGGTTACCGGCTTACAGGATGGCTCTTTGACAAATCTGGAGACTACGGCACGGTTCTAGTCGCTGGCGGAAACGCCCAGAACATCTCGTCAACCTATTCGGTCAGTCGCTATTTGATTAACAACGGCTTCCGCGTTCTGGTCTTTACCTATCAAGGGTTCGGCGACAATGAAGGCCACGCGGACTTAAGCTCGTTGATCGGCGACGCGCAAGCCTTCTACGTTTTCATCGAAAACAAATACAAGCGTGAGCCGATAGCGTTTGCAGGATATTCCACCGGAGCGGTCACGGGCCTATGCCTGGGTGATCGGGACCCGCTCAGCGCGATAGTCGTTGAAGGCACGTTCAATCCTAAGACCGTCATAGCCGACAAGCATCTATATATTGCGATGGCAATTGACCCGATGCTCGAATCATCGGTGCCG
>Ga0182024_10010138_pt1 | contig 19299 bp, 15 predicted proteins | sample P32metaG_FD_120480 | JGI IMG/M metagenome (GOLD analysis project Ga0182024, IMG submission 120480) | Permafrost microbial communities from Stordalen Mire, Sweden - P3-2 metaG (Illumina Assembly) | ecosystem: Environmental > Terrestrial > Soil > Wetlands > Permafrost | place: Sweden: Stordalen... | reverse complement strand
GAGAATTTCGCCGTTCAACAGGGTGCCGTTGGTGCTGCCTAAATCTTCCACCCAATAGCCGCCCTGCATTTGCAGAACCCAGGCGTGATGTCGCGAAATGTAATGATCGTTTGTGATCGAGATGTTGTTGGTTTGATCGCGTCCGATCTTGCTCACCGACTGTGTCAGCGCAAAACGATCGTTGGTCAATTTATTGAAGAGAAACGCCGGGCGCGCCTTGCTCTCCTTGCGACCACCAGTGGGGAAGTTGTCTTTCTCGGAATGTCGTCCACCGTCGGCGTCAAGCTCTTGCGTCACGCCGCAGACTGAACATCTGCCTTCTGCGTTGACTAAGCCGCCGCACCTTGCGCATTCTGTAGTGCCGCTCATGGCCATCTGACGTTATTTGCTTCCGTTGTTGTCAGACTCGTCGAAATATTTGATTACCACAACCGTCACATTATCAGGTGCGCCGCCGTCGAGTGTCTGTTTGACAAGTTCTTCGCAGACGGTGTCGGGTTCGTGCTTGTCGTCGGCGACGTCGCAGATTTGCTCGTCTCGCAGAACTGTTGGCAAGCCATCAGAACACAATACAATCCAATCTTTCGATTTAAGCTCGACTGGAGTTTGATCGATCTCGACCTTCTCTTCGTGACCAAGGCATCTGGTGATTAAATTTTTGTAAGGGTTAATGCGCGCTTGCTCTTCCGTCAAGCGTCCGGCGCGAACCATTTCTTGCACCACCGAATGATCGTTGGTGAGCAAGGTGGGCTTGCCGTCGCGTAAAAGATAGGCGCGGGAATCGCCGACGTGGGCGATCTCCATCAGGTTGTCTTCACCCTGGACGGCGACGACAACAGTAGTGCCCATGCCGCGCACGGTGGAGTCTTCTTCCGCCTCATGCCAAACGCTTTGATTGGCGAGAGTAACGGTCTCCTGCAACCATTTCTGGATTGATTCGCGATCCGTCAGGGGAGGCGGTGTGTCTTTCCAACGCTTTTCGATCGCTTCGACTGCCAGCTTGCTAGCCTTGGCCCCGCCGACGGCGCCGCCCATACCGTCAGCCACCGCAAATACCCGAAAATCCGGGCTTACGTAGTAATTGTCCTCATTCCTCTGACGCTGGCAACCCGCATCAGTTCGTGCAGCCGCACGCCATTTCAGCATCGTTTATCTCCGTTGCCCCCTTGAACTGCCTTTTTTCGTGGGACTTTTATCCGGCCTGAGGTGAGTTACCAAATGCCACATTATTATTGCCCCCATTACACCATTTCCAATCAAAAAATAGTTGGCATACTGCACACATTGCGGAAGAAAGCCGGCCGTCGTTGAAAAGACGAGCCAAAGTGCCATTGCACCGAGGACATAGCGTTGTTTCGATTGGATTTCGAGCTGATTTTCAAGCATAAAAATTCTTGACCTCAACTCAATCAGCTCCTCTTGATCCGCAGCCGGAGGGGTTGCGGGAGCAGCCGTTGGCTTTGCTTGTGCAAGTTTACCTGGTTTCTCGTTCTTCGTCGCTTTTGTCTGGGTCTCGGACGACTTGCCATTAGCTAATTTCAGGAACACATCTCGTCCAATGGCAAGATTTCCGTTTATGAAGACTTTGACAAGAGAAGATGCTTGTTGTGGGCGGCTCAACATCCAGCGCTTTAGTGCTGGCTTAGCCGCTTCGACGAAACTGAAGTTAGGCTTGAGCGTGCGTGCGATTCCTTCCAGCGATGTTCCCGCACGCAATAGATATGCCAGCGTCGGCGGGAGCAGCAGCGCTCTGTCAAAGGCAATTTGATCGATGTCATGTTCCAGATCTGTGAAATCGAGATCCTTCACTTGTTTGCCGGCGTAATAATCAATGAACGGTTGAACCGTCCTGACAATCGGTGCGAGCTGCGCGTCAGATTTGACGATGCCAAGATTGACAAGATGATTGACCAGATCTTCGGTGTCTCTTGTTATTACCGCAGCAATGCAACCGGTGATGTCCTCGCGCTGAGCATCAGTAATTTCGCCCGTCATGCCGAAGTCATAAATGATGATTCGTCCATCTGGTCCGATGCAAAGATTGCCGGCGTGCGGATCGGCGTGGAAGAATCCATGCATCAGCACCATCTCTAAATACGAGGCGACCAGTTGATTGCCGATTTTGCCTGGATCGTAACCCTGCGCTAGCAACTCTTTGACGTTGTCAATTTTAATGCCCGGCAGATATTCCAGCGTCAGAACGCGGCGACCGGTGTATTTCCAATAAACACGCGGAATCTGCATCTCCGGCTGGTCTTTCAGCATGATGCGGACTCGGTCGGCGTTGCGTCCTTCTTGCAGATAATTGATCTCTTGAAAGAGATTGCGCCCGAATTCGTCGTAGAGTTCGATCCAACTTTGCCACTGACCTTCCGGTTTGATCAGCAATCCCCACTTGGCTAGAAGGCGCATGCAACCAAGGTCTTGATAAAATCGACGGGCCAGATCGGGACGCTGCACCTTCACCACCACCGGTCTTCCATCTGGCAACACGGCGCGATGCACTTGACCGATGCTTGCCGACGCGATCGGCTTCTCATCAAAAGATTGGAAGATTTTTTCAGGAGCAGCACCGAGTTCGCTGACAATGGTTTTGCGCACCAGATCGAATGGAAATGGTGGCACCTTGTCCTGAAGCAAGGCCAGTTCATCAGCCATCTCCGCCGAGAGGCAGTCGCGCCGAACGGATAGAAACTGGCCCAGCTTGATGAAGGTTGGACCGAGATCGACGAGCGCCTGCCGTAACCTGGCGGCACTGCGTTTGCGTGTCTCGACTTCCGTCTCGCCTTTTGGGGTTCTCATTTTGTCAGCGCAACATTCCAGACTGAAACGCATCAAGGTTTTCGCCACTCTGAGAAAGCGCTTATCGGTGAGAATATTCTGCGCTTTGACAGCGCGATCGGCGAAATCCGGGTTATAGGCTAGAGCGGATGCGCGCTGGGTGCTCGCGGCAGACGGCGCAGTCGCCGTTTGGGCTGAGGTGTCCGATGGGATTGCTGGCGGCTTCGCTGCGGTGTCCGGGGCAGTCGCCGGTTTCGCTACGGTCGATCGGGTGGTTGCCGGTGGTTTCGCCGCGGTCGATGGTGTGGTTGCCGGTGGTTTCGCCGCGGCCAATGGTGTAGTTGCTGTCGGTTTCGCCGCGACCGATGGTGCAGTCTGGATCGGCACCGACGGTGCTGGTGGTGTCACGAATGGTGCTGGCAGGAGTGCCTTCGTTGAAGCACTCGCAGCTCCGGTTGCGGCACTATTGGTGGTGGCAGTCGTGGTTTCTGATTGAGACCAATCGGCGGTTTGTCCGGTACGCTTTTTCTCTTTTACACCCGGCTGGTTGCCCGTCTCAGTTTCGTCTCTCTTTGACTGGCTCGATTTCTCCTCGCCTGCTCGCTCGGCATCGGCGGCATCCTCTAATGCTTGTTTCGCTTTGGCGTTGATTATCCTGGCGCCGGCGTCAAGTTTGGCCGGCAGCGCCTCGAGCTTGGCGGCAAGCGCTTCCAGCTTTGCCGGCAATTTCTTCATTCGATCGCGGTCGGTTTCCGCCTTGTCTGAGTTCGTTTCCGGCTTTTCGGCAATCTCTCCCGGCTTCTTGGCGGGCGGAGACGGGACTGGTTTTTCCAGTGCTGGCTCTTCGGCGCCATTTTCTGAACGGGCCGCTGCGATCGCCTCAAGCTTGGCGGCCATCGCATCGAGCTTGGCCAGCATCAGATCGGCTTCGACGTCAGCTTGGCTCTCGGCTGTGGTTCTGGGGACTGGATCGACGAGCAGCGGCGAATCTGCAACTGCTTCTACAACTTCAACAGTGATATCAACCCCATTCTCGATGACGGCGGGCTCGAGCTTTCCATTGCCGTTCAGTCCGCCGATTGCTTCCAATTGAGCCTGCGGGTCTGACGTGGGCTGCAGAGTGATTGCAGGAGACTGGTTGGAACTACTTGGGGCTGGCATGGTTTCAGGGTTTCGAACGGAACTGTTCCCAGTTGACACTGCGGAAGCGGACGTTGGTTCTTGTTCAGGGGCGCCTTCGCTCATACGCATCAGTATCTCTTGGTCAGCTGCAGGCGACTAAATTGCTCTGCATGTTGACAAGTTTACCGGCTGCAGCACAAGCAATCCACTTAGGTTAAGAGGATTTTTTTAGTTAGACCGCCGCTCGCATCGATTTTAGCTCGGCAATTTCGGCCCGCAGCGTGGCGATCTCTGCGCGCAGCTCGTTGATTTCGGTCGTATCGCCGAGGGCACCAAGCGAAAAGTCGGCAACCTGACGGCGAATCCGTTCGCGAGTCTGGTTTTCCAAAACCTCGGAGCGCTGCCAGATATTTTGAGTTACTTCGCCGAGCAATTGCTTCGCCTGGTCTGTAACTTCTTGTACACGGTCGTTACCAGTGGATTTGTATTCGCCGGCCTTGGCGGTAACGGAGTCGAGTGCGTCTTCTACGCGCTCGCGACCGACTTCGTAGGCAGCCCTGGCGAGGAAAAACAGTTTGATGGCGGGGCGAAACACTTCCGTAACCTCCTGACTTTCAAGTCGAGTGTCAATGCGCAACTGGCCGACGACTTGTTGGAGACTCATTTGTCGCGCCAGGACAGACAAAATGTATCCGGAGATTATACACTAGGAGGGGTTTATCAACGCTCAAAGGGCGGGTGCAAAAGTACAATGTGTAACGCATGGCAATAGTGCACCCGATGTGCGATTGCAGTAGTAGTAATAAAGTCTACAAGGAAGTGTCACGTGGCTCAAAAAACGAAGTCCGCCAGCGCTCAATCAAACGAACCAGAGGCGCAAAGCGAGAGTTCTCGCAGCAAGCAGGGCGATAAACTGGCTTCGGTGACGCTCATCTATGTGCCGCTCCATCTGGGCGGATCGCATCGTGGTGTCAGTATGGGACCTGCCGCCATGCGTGTTGCCGAAGTTTCTGAACGGATCGAGCGCTTCGGTTTCAGAGTGGCGCGGGAAATCGAAATCAACGTGCCCCCGTCGGTTTGCTGGGGGGACCGACCTTCCAATGCCCGTTGCGTTCCTGAGATTGCCGAAGTCAGCCATGAGATAGCGTCAGCGGTAGAGGGAGCGCTTACAGATGGGACGATTCCGATCACGATCGGCGGCGATCACAGTCTGGCCATCGGCAGCATCACCGGTGTCTCCAGTTATTATCGCAAGTTGAATCAAGAGTACGGTTTGATCTGGTTTGACGCGCACGGCGACATCAACACACCTGATACTAGCCGTAGTGGCAACGTTCACGGCATGCCCCTGGCGGTTTCGCTGGGAACAGGCGACAGTCGCCTCACCGAGCTGCTCGGATATTCACCGAAGGTCGTGGGCAAGCGGTCCGTCCTGATCGGCATTCGCGACATCGACGAAGCAGAGCGTGAAATCATCAGTCAGTCGGGAATTACCGCTTTCACCATCCGTGATATCGATCATCTGGGGTTGGGCCGGGTGACTGATCTGGCGCTTGGTGCAGTCGGTGCTGACGTCGCGGGCATACACCTGTCGTTTGATATCGATGTACTCGATCCCGATATTGCACCAGGCGTGAGCACACCGGCACGTGGTGGTCTGACCTATCGCGAGGCGCATCTGGCTTTGACCCTGCTGGCAGAATCGCAATTGGTCCGCTCTATCGACATAGCCGAGCTGAACCCGGCGTTCGATATGCAGAATCGCACCGCCGACCTTTCAGTCGAGCTGATTCTTTCCTCGTTGGGTCAGCGAATCCTTTAGGCAGGACTTTCAGGCAGCACATTTAGATCGAACGTTCATTCTCTGACCGGGGAGCGTTCTTGTTGAATATATCGATCGGATATGACCTCAGTGGGAGTTATCCCATTGCGAATTTTTGTGATGAGACATAAAGTTACAGACTCTTCGAAACCCCTAGACGGCATTCACATTCCCCCGTGATTGTTCCGCCCGGACTTCGATAGTTATTCAGATCAAAAGAGCAGAAGCTCTTCTTTCATCGTCTTCTTATACGTCCTTCCACACCACAGTCAAGAACTCAGCGCACGAATCCAGGACTTCGAAAGTTCGGCGTGCCACTGCGCACGGTGCAAGCCCCGTGCCGGATCATTCGTAGTAGGTAACGAACGGTCTTGGCGCAAACGGCTTCACTGAATTCATTGATCGTGGCAAAACAAACAGCTTGCCTATATTGGGGTCTGGTACTATACTTACGTATGTGCCCCTGAGGATCTCAATTTTATGTCTGACCAGAATGCGACGACGGAAACCTCACTGGAGACTCTCCCACCGCGCCAAAAAGACGTTCTCAAATACATCATCGAACTGACCGAAGAGCATGGATATCCGCCTACTCTTGCAGAATTAGCCAAGGCCCTGGGCCTACGCAATCGCATGACGGTGCACCAGCATGTGGCGGCTCTGAAGAAAAAAGGACTGGTTCACTGGGAGCCGGGATTGAATAGGTCGCTTAAGGTCGTGGGCGCTGCTTGTGTTTCCATTGGTCGAAAGGACCTGGCCGTCCACGGTTTCGATGACACCGTCAAACCAATCGGATTGCCATTAGCCGGCACGATTGCAGCCGGCAGACCGATCGATGCCACACAGTCCGAGGAATACCTGACAATCGATAGCGCGTATTCCGAAGACGGTTGCTTCGCCTTAAAGGTCAAAGGCGACTCAATGATCGACGATGGCATATATGATGGCGACTTCGTTATCATCAAGCCGAATCCATCACCCCGCAACGGCGAGGTTGTCGTCGCTGTGCTTGAAGATGGCAGCGCCACCCTGAAGCGATTCTTCAAAGAAAAATCGGGTTTCCGACTTCAACCTGCCAATAAAGAACTTCAACCAATATTTGTCGAATCAACCAACGATCTGCAAATTCAAGGCGTAGTGGTGGCACTTTTCCGAAAACTGTAGCGCGCTTTGGTTAGCATTGCGTCCCGTCGTCTGTCACTTGCAAACAGACTGCTTGCATCGTGCGCAGAACCAGATGAGGATACCTGGGAATATACTATTGGCAGTATCTTCTCAATTAGAGGTGCTATTGAAGCGGAAATTCACAGCCAGTGTCTGGCAGGAGCACAACATCTTTGTTGCTCAATGCTTGGAAGTCGATTTAGCCAGTCAGGGCGCAACAGAGGCTGTCGTGCTGGGGGGCTCGAAATGAAGTTCCAGTGCCTCGGCTAAGTTCTTGAGTGCTTCGGCAGTACCAAATGTGACCACCATTGAGGTTGAGATAGGTGTCGCTTAGACCCTTGCCTTTTCGAGAGGTCAAACGGCGACTCGAAAGGTGTGGATTTACTGAAACTGCCCAGAAGGGAAGTCACGTCAAATTTATCAAGAAAGCCGGTGCTCTTGTGCTCACGGCGATCGTGCGAAACATAATGATATCGCCATTGGCACCCTGCGAAGCATACTTAGGCAGGCGCAAATCTCTACAGAGCAGTGGGAAATCATGGATTGATGACGATGCGATCCGCGGAGACGCACACAGACTAGTTGTGCGAGCGCTGGGATTGTTGAAAGAGCTGCTTCATGCAGTTGGGCATCGGTCCGCCGGTGTCGACTTCGAGCGTGCGTTCGTTCTCGTAACTAACTAAGCCTGGTTTGTCCTTCGAAAGCTTTCTGACGTATCGGCATTGCGTATAGACGACTCGCACCTTGGTACCGGTTGCCGCTTTCGACATCCTGGCGGCGACCTGGGCGGCCTCTTTCAGCGTGGTCATCGGCGGGTCTTGTTTTGACGCGGGCACGCGAATGAGCACGTGAGCACCGCCCTGTCCCTGGATATGCAGCCAGAGATCGTAAGGTTGCGCCAGCTTGCCTAAAAGGTAGTCGTTCTCCTGGCGATTTCTGCCGACATAGATCGTCCAGCCGTCGGAGGAAACCAGGCTGATTAAGCGCGATTTGTTCTTTTTCTTTGCCGGCGGCAAAGGTGCTTTCATCGCGTCTTGCGGTTTGCGGCCAAGCAGCGATTCTTTCAATTGGCGCAGCTGCTCTGAAGTGCTGGCGCTCTCCACCTGCGAGATTTGTTTGCGAATCACATCCAGCCTTTGAGTCGCTTCTCGACAGGCAACGCTGGCGGCGCCCTGCCGCGCGCGCGATTTAGCGAACTGCCGGTAGAACGCCTGCGCATTTTGCGCGGGCGAAATATTTGGATTCAATTTGATCGTTACTGGCGAACCATCAGTCTCGAAGAGATCTTCGCAGACGAGCTGATCCTGCCCGGGTCCGATGTTGCTGATATGCGCCAGCACCAGATCGCCGAAGCGTTTTAGCTGCTCAAGGCTGCCACCATTGCCTATATGTTGGGAAGCCGCGGTAATGCGTGCTTCCAATTTGTCGCCTTCGCCTTTCAATTCCGATCGCAGCCGTTCGCGCAATTGATTGAAATGCTCGCGTGCTTCGACCAGCCGGTAATACTCTTCGATCAGATCGTTGACCGCCGGAAACACCTTCCACTCAGCGCTTTCCGCTGCCAACTCCGGCCACCAGGAAAGCACCGTATACGTCGAAAGATCCAGCTTCATTGCCGGTCTATATTGTTGGACGTTTTGCAGTTGCAGCACTCTGCTCCACAATTTTTCAGCCAATGCGGGATCTTCGACTGCGCTTGCCGCCGTGCTCTCAACAGCTGACGCGGCAACGATTTCGGCAGCCAGATGTCTGCCCAAACCGGTGTAAGAGTTGATCAACCACTGCTCGATCGTGGGTGCAAACGGCGGCACAAGCAGCTCGCCGCTTCTGACTGCCACTTTGAGCGCTTCTATTTTTTCGACGAAGTCTGGCTCTGTGAGGGCGAAAATATTCGGCTTCTCTTGACCGGGAGGCCGTTCGAACCTCAGTCCGGGTGCCACTTCGCGCTGCCGGCTCATTTCTTTGGTGACGATGTGCGAAGCGCAGACAATTTTTTCTGTGGCTTTGTCCCAGAAGATCAAATTGCTATGCCGGCCCATGATTTCTGCCGTCAGGATTTTGAAGGAGCTGCCGCCCACCTCGTCAATGCACGAAAAAATGAAGTCGACCATGCGCTCACCAGGCGGCTGTTCGACCGCGATTAAGGTGGCTCCAGCAAGATGCTTGCGCAGTAGAGCGCAAAAATTTGTCTGCACATTGCCGGCGTTTCTGCCGCCTTTGTCAGCCGGCGGTTGGGCCAATGTTGGCTTAACCAGACAAAGGCGCCCGTATGCAGTCTGTGCTGACATGAGCAAATTGATCATGCCGCCTTTGGAACGCAGGGTCAGCACAATCTCGTCTCTGCCGAGCTGGGTCACCTTGTCCACTTTGCGGTTAATCAGTATCGGTTTTGCTTCCTGTAGGACAGCCCTGATAGTAAGGGCGTCGAATGGTTGCATAGCGTTTCCAGGTCGGGTTTAATAAAGAACAAATTTAGCAAAAATGGCAGCTTGTAATATGAACTCCACCAGCAACAGCACGACAAGCGAAACAGACGACCCAGCCAAAGCCAAAAAGGATGCACAGTTGGCAACGGGCGAATACAACCTGACTGCCGGCGGGCGCAAGCGCTCAGGCAACTTGATAGTTGTCACTGGCCCTTCTGGCGTCGGCAAAGGCACGCTTGTCTCAAGGCTTCTCGTGCAAATGCCCAAATTGACCAAGTCTGTGTCCGTGACAACCAGAGCGCTCCGCCCGAACGAAGTGGAGGGCACCGACTACTTCTTTCGCACGGGCGAGGAATTTACCGCCATGCTCGACAGCGGCTCGTTCATGGAATGGGCTGAGTTTGCCGGCAATCTTTATGGCACACCCCGAGAATGGGTTCTGGAGCAGCTCAATCAGGGGTGCGACGTCATTCTTGAAATCGAGGTCCAGGGAGCAAAACAGATCAAAGAGTGCTTCCCGCAGGCGGTTTTGATCTTCTTGTCGCCGCCCTCGATGGAGGAGCTGAAGCAGCGCTTGCGCAACCGGGCTACTGAAAAGCCGGCTGAGTTTCACCTGCGTCTGGCCAAGGCCCGCCTGGAAATGCGCGAAAAGAACGTGTTCTACTATGAAGTTGTTAACGACAATATAGAAGACGCTGTCAATAATCTAGCCCATATCGTGTATGCTGAAAGGTGTCGCATACGAGAACACGAGGCGTAAACACGTCTATGAGCACGACTAGAATTCTGGATCAGTTGCTGGACAAGGACACCAACCGTTACGAGTTGGTGCTCAAGGTAGCCCAGCGCGCCAAACAGATCAAAAATGAAACGCGGGATCAGCATAAAGCCACAAACGCTGTGATTCAGGCGTTGCAAATGGTAGCGGCTGAAGGCGATGGAACGATTTTGATTTCGCCCACCGGCTACATGGTCTATTAGTTTTTACCGCCCTGAGCGTCTAATATTTTCGCCCTGCACTGCATATGGTGCAGGGCGACTTTCGTAAGATCCCCACTGATCTTGGATTTTGCCTGCCTTAATATCGTTTTACTTTGGCCACCATGGGAGGATCCCCCGTTGTCAAAGAAAAACACCGGCCGTAAGATATCACCGCTGAGAAACGCTTAAATAGCAGCGTTTCACTTAATGGAGCGGGACCGGATATGGATCTCTGGATGGTATTGCTGCTCTTTGCCTTTATGGCAGGAATCATGGGTTGGACGATGACGCCATTTATCAACGGCATCCTATGGTTTTGCGACTGGCGCGAGGGCAATCCGATTAATTGGGGCATGGATACTGCTTTCACCATTGCTGTCCCGTTCGCCTGGATGTTCGCCATTTTCGAAATTGTTTTGCTCTACTGCAAGTAAAAACTCTCGTTCACCAGCGGTTCCACCGACCTGTTGCGCCAGTTCCGCCAAAATCACTGCGGCTTGCGCAGCGCTCTCTATCTGAGTTAGCCGGGCACGAAACGGCGCGCTTTGATGAATTCCCTTGGTGTAATGGGTCAAGTGGCGGCGAGATTCGTTGGTGCCGACGCGCACACCTTTGTAGCGGATCAGACCGATACAGTGCAGATAGCCGCAAATCAGGCGTTCGATGTCGTCTGGGGGATCGTCGAGAACACCAGTTTCCAAATACCTGGTAATTCTGCCGATCAACCAGGGATTGCCCAAGGTGCCGCGAGCGACAGCCACTCCGTCGCATCCGGTGATTTCCAGCATGCGCACTGCATCTTCCGGCTCGAAAATATCGCCGTTGCCGAACACCGGAATAGACAAAGCTTGCTTCACTTTGGCAATGAACTGCCAGTCGGCTTTGCCGGAATAGAGTTGCTGTCTGGTGCGCCCGTGCACGGTGACAGCGCACGCGCCTGCCTCTTCCAGCATCGAGCCGAATTCGACGGCGTTGCGGGTCGAGTCATCCCAACCAAGTCTGAATTTGACGGAGAGCGGAATGGTGAGAACCGATTTGATCGAGGTGACGATTTCGCGCGCCAGATCCGGCTCTCGCATCAAAGCGCAGCCGTCTTTACCTTTCGTTATTTTGGGAACGGGGCAACCCATGTTCACATCGACGAAATCGGCGCCCTTGGCCTGCGCCATCTGGGCTGCTTTGACCATGACATCAGGCTCGTGACCGAAAATCTGAATGCCTGTCGGTCGCTCATCGGGGTTGAGGTCCATAATCCGTGTTTCCGGGCGGTTCATCAAAGCTCGGCTGGAGACCATTTCGGTCGCCAGCAGGCATTCTTTGTCGACTCGCCGGACGATGTTGCGGAAGACAACGTCAGTGACGCCCGCCATCGGTGGGACGTATACTCTGCTCTTCACGGTCAGCGAACCATATTTTATCGGCATAAGTAGAGTTTACAAGACGGAAGAGCAAGATGCTAACTTCGTTTCAATATGAGGAGGTAACTGCCTGTCTGGCGGAATACTATCCGATTGGCACAGTTCGCAGCTTGATGCCGTTGAATTATCCGCTTCTGGACGCGGCTCTGGCCACTGGAGGCAACAACGTCTGGCGCGTTGACGCTCAACTCGGTGTGTTTTGCTTGAAACGCCATAGGACAGGAAAACCATTGTCTCGCATTCAGTTCGAGCAGGAGTTGCAAGAACACATCAGCCAGTCGGCCGCCAACATGGTGCCGGCTCCAATGAAGACAATTGGCGGCAGCTCTCACTTTAGCGTTGGTGAAGACTGGTTTCGGCTGGAACGGTTTGTCAGATCCCAGCACCATTCATGGTGGCGCCCCGATTGGAGCGCGGAGCACTGCCGCGTTGCCGGGCAAGCGCTGCGTCACTTTCATCGCCTGGCTGGCCAATTCTTGGAACACTCCCCTGTTTGGTTGCCTGGTTCCGGCGCAGCCAGCGGTGCAAACAATGGTGCCTTTGTGTCAGGATTCGGCCCCTTAGGAAACTCAATATCGCAGGCTCTATCTGCGGCTCTTGTCCAGGCCCGAGGCGGACTGCGGTGCGCAAACTCCGAGTCTTGCGCCGCTTTGCTTGAATGCATCGAAGCCTGCGCGGAGCTTTTGCCTCGCAGTCAGCCACTGGTTTGCGCGCCGGACGCGGGTGCGATCTTGCTCGTCCACGGAGACTTCCATCCAGGCAACCTTCTATTTGTCGGCGAAGAGTTAAAAGGCATCGTTGATTTCGAGCACGTGCATATGGAAGATCCGCTCTTTGACCTCGGTTACGCCGCCCTGATGTTCTGTACGGATTGGACGGCGAAACCGGACGAAACTAATAGCCTGAACGATCAGTTCCTCAGCGCGCTGCTGGAAGGATATAGCGGCGGCGATATGAAGCCTATCAACGCCGACGCGCTGGCCAAACATTTGGTCAGCGCCTGCATCCTGATCGCTAGCTGGTTGTTGGCGCGCTGCCCATTATGGCAGGCAAACAATGCCATGCCGATCGATTGCCTTCAGCACGTAATCGGCTCCTGGCGCCGGTCGCTGCACCAGCTGGGCTGCTGAGCCCATCTGCACTACTAAAAATTCACTTCGCAAGCATCGTTTGTCGTTTCCTATATACTTAGTGTGCCCTGGGACTGGATCTCTGATAGATAATGAAATTCCACCGCCATTTTATCATCGCCGCGGGCGTGCTCCTGTTCTGCGTCACGGGCGCCACAGCCGATCGTGAGCCGCTGCCGAAGGTTTCCGGTCGCATCACCAACGAGGCGAAAAGGCCTTGCGCGAACGTCGAAGTGCGACTGTTCGACGAGAATGGCGAACTATTGAAAAGCACTGACTCCGATGGAGAAGGACAGTTCGTCTGTGAGCACAGGAATTGTCATAAGTGCATGCTCGAAATTATTCCCGGGGACAAGACCGGCTTAGCGACTGCGTTGCTGGACAATATTGCCGGTGACAAAAATCACAGTTTTCTCGTCGAGCTGCATCACGGGTTTGTGGTTTCTGGCCGCGTGATCAGCGAAGGCAAAGGTTTAAAAGGCATCGTGGTGAAGGTTTCGCCTTCTGATACAGGTGCAAGCGGACATGCCGATGTTCATGGCGGTGGCTTTGCAACAACCGGTCGGGACGGGCGTTTCCACATGACGCTCACACCGGGTGCCAAGCAATTACACATTTACAACACTAAATATGACGAGCTGACGAGACAACACAGGCAGCACTTCACGGTCACCGGCGAATTGGTGCTTGAAGATATCGTCCTCGGTCCTGCAAAGCAAGAGTGAGGCGACTGCATGAAACTTGCTTATTTTGATTGTGCATTTGGCGCTGCCGGTGACATGCTTTTGGGAGCGCTCGTCGCGGCAGGTTTGCCGATCGAGCGTTGGCTCAGTGAGCTAGAAAAGATCGATTTGCCCGCTGGCAGCTTTGCTGTTGAGATCAGCGATGTTGTGCGCTGCACTATTTTGGCCAAGAAAGTTGATGTTCATTGCCTCTTGACGCATTCCCAGGCAAATGCGGGCGAGGCACCGGCGCCCCCGGGGCAGTCGCATTCCTCCAGTGAAGTGCTTTCACATTCAACCAGCACCGCCAGCGGTGAGGGCCATTCCGGCTCCCATTCGCATAGCCATTCTCACTCCAGTTCCCACTCTCATGCCCACTCCCGTTCTGGCGCCGGATTGCATTCGCATCACGCAGACGATCACCTGGATGCGGAAGAGCCAGCGCCGAACGACCATACACCCGAGCGCAATTTGCCGGAAATTCTCCAGATTATCGCTGGTTCCGGCATTAGTGCTCGTGCCAAGGAGCTGGCGTCCGCGATCTTTACGCGCCTGGGCCAAGCTGAGGCCAGCGTGCATGGATTGCCGATCGATCAAGTTCACTTCCATGAAGTCGGTGCCATCGATGCCATCGTCGACATCGTCGGCTTCGCCGTCGCTTACGATCTGCTCGGCATTGAGCAAAGCATCGTATCGGCGCTGCCCGTCGGCTCCGGCTTGGTCAAGACCAGGCATGGTCTTTTTCCCGTGCCCGGTCCGGCGGTAATCAACCTCATGTCTGAGTCCGGCGCGCCCGTGTCTGCTTCGGCGTTCTCGCATGAGTGCCTGACACCAACAGGTGCTGCAATTCTGACGACGATTCGTGCTTCATTTGGCCCGATGCCGTCGATGACGATCGAGAGCTGTGGCTATGGTGCCGGCACGTTCAACCCGGCAGGCTTTCCCAATGTGTGCCGGGTCGTAATTGGACAGGCAGCGCCGCAGTCGCTCTCGCCTGTCGGCAGCAGCACAGGGGAAAGCAATTTCGAGTCGGACGTGGTGGCTGTGCTCGAGGCTAATCTCGATGACCTTTCGCCGCAACTGCTGTCATTTGCTATGGAACGACTGTTTGAGAAAGGAGCACTCGATGTCTCCGTCACACCGGTGCTGATGAAGAAAGGTCGCAGCGGACATCAACTGTCTGTTGTTTGCAAACCTGAAGATCGGATCATATTGGAAGAGTTGATTCTGACTCAGACCTCCAGTCTGGGCGTGCGCAGCTACATGTGCGAGCGCCTGGTTGCCTGCCGTGAGTGGCATGAGGTGAATGTCGGCAATGACCAAAAAGTACGAGTTAAATTGGCGCGTGACCGGCATGGCAATCTAATAAACGCGCAGCCTGAATACGACGACTGTGCCGCCTATGCCACCGAATACGGTGTGCCGCTTAAAGATGTTATCGCCGCCGCGCTGGCTAATCTGTCGCTTGATCAAACGCAGAGCTAATTCCGCCTTTCGGTGAATATCTCAATGACATATTCACCGTTTGGGGTGTAAAATTTCAATTGGAAACATATATGGGAACGGCTCAACCAATGGCAAAAGCGAAAAACGGTAACGGCGATCCCAATAAGCGGCCGAAACCTTCGGCGAACCGATCAGCAGGAAAAGGTGCTTCCAGGAAGAAACCTGTCGATCCTGAATTGACGCCAATCGATATAGTCTGGGCTCTGATGGAAACCGCAGATCTCTGTGGAGACAACGACGAGGCGCTGGAGATATACGCCAGAGCGACGCAGCTTGCCGAGCAAATTCTGCCGGCGCAAAAGCCCAAAGGCAATTTGTGGTCCGACAACGAATGGCGCACTTATTTGACTGCGCGGGCCGGGCTTGCTTCCATACTATGGACTATGGGCGAGCGGCAGTTGGCGCTCAAACACTTTCGCCAGTTGGTTGAGCTGAACCCACAAAACGACATGAGCATGTGCCAGGTGCTCGCGTCGGCGCTTTATGACATGGGTTGCGACAAGGAGTTGGAGAAGCTTCTCGCCGTTCAAATAGCTGAAGATCCTTGCGCCACATATTTGTACACCAAGGCGTTGTTGCACTATCGACAAAATGGTGATTGTCAGAGCGCGAACGATGCGTTGCTTGACGCGATGCAGTACAACTACTTTGTGCCGTTGTATCTGTTCTCGCAGCTGCCACTGCCTCCAGAGCCGCCTGAAACCATCGGCGAAGGCGATGAGCGAGAGGCCATTTCTTACGTGATGGACAATGCCGAATCGTGGGCCGACACCGAAGGCGCCGCTGCGTGGATGGCAGATCGCATCAATGTTCTGGCCGCGGAAGCTAAAAAGGCGAGGCGGCGTAAGTAAGAGCGGGCATCCCGCCTAATGCCTTCTAGCTAAGCACGGCACGGCACAAATATGAGCGCTGCAGGTGCATGGCATTGCCGAAGATCCCTATGAGAAGGAAACACATATGTTGCTTGTCAACAACCAGACTGCCCGGTGCTAAATTTTCTAAAAACCTTTGTGCTGTAAGGTTTCCGGTGTTATTGAAATTTGAGTTTTGACCTAGCAAAAGCAACACATGTGTTGCGAAGTCATAGCCACGACTAGAGGGAGGATGCCGCTGGCGCTAGGTGCCGACTGTCACGAGCGAGCCTTCGCGTTTGAAGGTCAAACCGTCCTTGTTGGTGTCGACGAGAATGCGGTCGCCGTCAGCGAACTCGCCTTGCAACAAGCGTAGGGCAAGCGGGTTCTCGATGTCCTTTTGAATCAAACGCTTGAGCGGGCGTGCACCATATATGGGGTCATAACCGGTATGAGCCAGCCAGGTCCGCGCGGTATCGGTTGTCGTCAACAGGATCTTTCGGTCTGCCAGCCGCTTGTTCAGAATCTTCAGTTGGATGTCGACGATGAACTTCAGTTCGTCTTCAGTCAAAGCGTGGAACACGACGGTCTCATCGATTCTGTTGAGAAACTCGGGACGGAAATGCTCTCGCAGCGATTTGAGAACTGCGTCCTTCATTTCCGCATAACCGGCATCACCCAGCCCTTCCGTCTTGAGCTGATAATCCAAAATATGCTGACTGCCTATATTGGACGTCATGATCAATACGGTGTTTTTAAAGTCGACGGTGCGCCCTTTGCTGTCTGTCAGCCGTCCTTCGTCGAGCACTTGCAGCAAAATGTTGAACACATCGCTGTGCGCTTTCTCGATTTCATCGAACAGCACGCAGGTGTAAGCTCGCCGGCGCACGGCTTCCGTCAGCTGCCCACCTTCGTCGAACCCGACATATCCTGGCGGCGCGCCGATCAACCTGGCCACCGTGTGGCGTTCCTGGTACTCGGACATGTCGATGCGCACCATTGCGCTCTCATCATCGAAGAGGAATTCGGCCAAGGCCTTTGCCAGCTCTGTTTTACCGACCCCAGTCGGTCCGAGGAAGAGAAACGACCCGATTGGCCGGTTCGGATCCTTCAGTCCGGCGCGAGCGCGGCGCACTGCATTTGATACCACCTCGATCGCTTCGTCTTGACCGATCACTCGCAGGTGCAAATGCTCTTCCAGATGCAGGAGCTTCTGCACCTCGCCTTCCAGCAGCTTATTTACAGGGATACCGGTCCATTTTGAGACGATCTGGGCGATGTCCTCCTCGTCGATCTCCTCTTTCAGCAAGCGGTGTCCTTTCTTATTGTCGAACACCTCCTCCTCTTTCTTGAGCTGCTTTTCCAGTTCGATTAGCTTGCCGTACTTCAGTTCGGCAGCCTTTTGCAGGTCCGTCGCCCGTTCCGCTTGCTCGATCTGCAGCTTAGTCGCTTCCATATCAGCTTTGATGATTTGCACTCGATTGAGTGCTTCCTTCTCTGCTTGCCACTGCGCCCGTAAAACGTCTGCGCGCTCTTTCAAATCAGCCAGTTCCTTCTCCAGCCGTTCAAGCCGATCGCGAGAAGCCGGATCTACTTCTTTCTTCAGTGCTTCACGCTCGATTTCGAGCTGAATCTTGCGCCTCTCCAATTCATCCAACTCGCTGGGCAGCGAATCGATCTCAATGCGCATTCTCGCTGCAGCCTCGTCGACGAGATCGATCGCTTTATCGGGCAGAGACCGGTCTGTTATATATCGGTCGGAGAGGACCGCCGCGCCTACCAATGCGGAATCTTTGATTCGCACTCCGTGGTGCACTTCATAACGTTCCTTCAATCCACGCAGGATCGAGATCGATTCCTCAACTGAAGGCTCGTCGACAAACACCATCTGGAAGCGGCGTTCGAGCGCCGGATCCTTTTCGATATGCTTGCGATATTCATCAACGGTGGTGGCACCGATACAATGCAGCTCACCGCGAGCCAGTGGCGGCTTGAGCAGGTTGCCTGCATCCATCGAGCCTTCGCCTGAGCTGCCGGCGCCGACGACGGTGTGCAGTTCGTCGATGAAGAGGATGATATCGCCCTCGGACTCAATCACCTCTTTCAAAACAGCCTTGAGGCGTTCTTCGAATTCTCCGCGATACTTGGCACCAGCGATCAAGGAGCCCATGTCGAGCGCAATCAGTTTCTTATCCTTCAGCCCCTCGGGCACGTCGCCTTTGGTGATGCGGATAGCCAGTCCTTCGACGATGGCGGTTTTGCCGACGCCGGGCTCCCCGACAAGCACCGGATTGTTTTTGGTTCGCCGGGAGAGAACCTGCATGACACGCCGAATTTCATCATCGCGGCCGATCACCGGATCCAGCTTACCTTTGGCTGCCATCTCGGTCAGGTCTTTGCCATAGCGCGTCAGCGCTTCATACGTCGCTTCCGGGTCCTGGCTGGTGACTCGCTGCTTGCCGCGAATCGAATGCAAAACCTTCAGCACCCGTTCGCGCGTCACGCCGTGCCGTTTCAGGATCGTGCCTGCCTGCCATTTACCCTCGTCGCAAAGCGCCAGCATTAAGTGCTCGACGCTGATGTACTCATCTTTGAGTTGGTGAGCCTCTTTATCAGCCGCTTCCAACAGTTGCATCAGCTTGTTCGAAACGTGCAGCTCGTCTTTGTTTGTGGAAACTGAGGAGCCTTTCGGCAGGGAATCCAGGTATTGCGTGACGTCTTCGAGCACCTTGTCCGGTTTGGCGTCCAGACGCTCCAGAATTTTTGCGGCCAGACCTTCTTCTTGCTCAAGGACCGAGAGCAGCACGTGCTCCGGCGTCACCTGGCTGTGCCCGAACCTTGTCAACAGCGCCCGGCAGTTGGAAACAGCTTCACGTGCTTTGTTTGTAAACTTGTCTAGGTTCATGGAAATACCAGTGTTCATCAGGGGTCAGTCAACGTCCCACAATGGAAATTATGGGGTACTTCCTTACAGCTCGTTCACTTTTTCCACAATTTATTAAAGTCGTTGGCGGCAAGACCTGATGGAAGACCGAAGACGCGCGTATAACATAATGAGTCATGGGGTAGATCAGGCTTAGGAACTGGTTGCGGCTTGGGCGTTCTCAATAGCGCCCTGATTGGTAGAAATGCAGGAGTTCGAAGAAGACTTTTACGCAATACTTGGGGTCGAGGAACAGGCGACGCCGGAAGAGATTCGCAAGGCCTACCTGCGGCTGGCGAAGAGGCTCCATCCCGATCGTTTTCCCTATGACGCCGAACAGCGAGCGGTAGCCCAGACCGAGTTTGCTAAGGTGACGCGCGCCCACGACATCGTCAGCGATGCCCAGAGGCGTACGGAATACGACGCATTGCGGGCGCTGACCAAAAAGCGTGG
>Ga0182024_10010137_pt1 | contig 19303 bp, 16 predicted proteins | sample P32metaG_FD_120480 | JGI IMG/M metagenome (GOLD analysis project Ga0182024, IMG submission 120480) | Permafrost microbial communities from Stordalen Mire, Sweden - P3-2 metaG (Illumina Assembly) | ecosystem: Environmental > Terrestrial > Soil > Wetlands > Permafrost | place: Sweden: Stordalen... | reverse complement strand
GCTGCTCATGAACTTCCATCGTCTGCCACGCCATCCCTTTACACTCCCCAACTCGCTTCGCTCGCCGGGGAGTGTAAACCATCTATCGAGACAGTCCGTAAAGGATGTCTTGAGACTGAACACAGAAAACGCGGAAGGATGGGGCACCCTCGGGGGTGTGGATTGACGCGTGATGAAAAGCAACCTCGAGTTCTTCGACTTGCTCAGAATGACAGAAGAAAAGCCAAATGGAAATCCGAATACTGAGGACCGAAGAATAGGCGTTAGCTGAGGCCGGAGAGCACCAGCATGCGCGGCTCGGTCATTTCTTCGATGGCGGAGCGGACGCCTTCGCGGCCCAGGCCGGAGTCTTTGACGCCGCCGTAGGGCATGGGATCGAGGCGCCAGCTGGGTGTGTCGCCGACGATGAGGGCGCCGACTTCGAGCTCGCGGTAGGCAGTGAGGATGCGGCCGGCATCGCGCGTGAGAAGGCCGGCCTGCAAGCCATATTTTGAGTGATTGACGTCGGCGAGGGCCTGCTCGAAATCTTCGTAGGGCTCGACCAGGACGACGGGGCCGAAGACCTCCTCGTCGCGGATTTTCATGCCGGACTGGGTTGCGGTGAGGATGGCGGGCTCGATGAGAGAGCCTTTGCGCTCGCCGCCGGAGACGAGCTTGGCGCCGGCATCGACGGCTTCCTTGATCCAGGTTTCGACGCGCTCGGCTTCACTTAAGCGAACAAGGGGGCCGACTTCGGTGGCTTCGTCGGCAGGGTCGCCGGAGACGAGTTTGCCGGCGATGTCGACGAGTTTCCAAACGAACGTCTGGAAGATGCGGCGTTCGATGAAGACGCGTTGCACGCTGATGCAGGACTGGCCGGCGTACCCGAAGGCGGCGTGGGCGGTGCGGACGGCGGCTTCATCGAGGTCGGGCCAATCGCCGTGAATGATGAGAGCCGCGTTGCCGCCGAGCTCAAGCAGGACACGCTTGCGGCCGGAGTGGGCTTTGATCTCCCAGCCGACTTTGGCGGAGCCGGTGAAGCTGACAAGTTTGATGCGGTCTTCTTTTTCAGCGAGCCACGCGGTGTCGGCGTTGGAAAGCGTGAGGATGGCGAGAGCTTCTTCGGGCCATCCGGCTTTGAGTATGATTTCGCCGAGGGCGAGCGCGGTGAAAGGCGTTTGCGGCGCGGGTTTGAGGATGAGCGGACAGCCGGCGGCGAGGGCCGGTGCGACCTTGTGGGCGACGAGGTTGAGCGGGAAGTTGAAGGGCGTGATGGCGAGGACTGGGCCGACGGGAAAGCGCTGCACGACGCCCCAGCGATTTTCGTTGCCTTCGGTGAGGTCGAGCGGAATGGATTCGCCGCCGAGACGGACGGATTCTTCGGCAGCGGTCTTGAAAGTGAGGACGGCGCGGTCGACCTCGCCGCGGGCGAGGCGGAGGGGCTTGCCGGCCTCAGCGACGATGAGCTGGGCGAAGCGGTCTTTTTGTTCGAGGAGCGCGGCGGCGATGTCTTCGAGGATTTCGCGGCGTTTCCAGCGCGGAAGGGCACGGGTGCGGCGCAGGCTGGCGACGGCGTGATTGACTGCCTGGCGCGCGTCGGCGCGTGTGGCGATCGTGACGCGACCGACCAGGCCCTGGTCCCACGGCGAGCGGACATCAAGGGCGTCGCCGTCAATCCATTCCTTGCCGCACAGCAGAAATCCCGTTTGCGTTCCCGGACGCATTTTCATGGCGCGGGGTACTCCTGATGAACCCTGTTGATGATGGTACAAGGGCGGGTGGGGGTGTCGAGTTGAACCGCTCGGACGGGGCTTTCGTTCTGTCAAGATCGGATGGTCCTTTGCGCATCTTGATGGCTGAAGACGCCGCGATACACTGGTCGCCTATGATGCATGAAACGCGGACGCGGAGGAAGCTGCCATTTGATGCTGATGAGGCGGTGGCGCATCTCAAAAAAAATGATCCGAAGCTGGGTGCGCTAATCGAGCGCGTGGGGGCGTTCAAGATGCTGCTCGATTCATCGCCTTCGCCGTTTGAGTCGCTGCTGGAAGCGATTCTGTATCAGCAATTGCATGGCAAGGCGGCGGCGACGATTCATCGGCGGGTGCGGGAGTTTTTCGGCGGCGATCCGACACCGAAGCAACTGCTCGCTGTACCGGATGAACCGTTGCGGGCGGCGGGGGTTTCAGGAAACAAGATCAAGGCGATGCGCGACCTGGCGGCGAAGACACTGGATGGCACGGTGCCGTCGCATGCGGCGATTTTAAGGATGCCGGACGCGGATATTGTGGAGAGGCTGACGGAGGTGCGCGGCATCGGTTCGTGGACGGTGGAGATGCTGTTGATTTTTCGGTTAGGACGTCCGGATGTGTTGCCGGTGACGGACTACGGCGTGCGCAAGGGCTATGCGCTGACGTTCTTGAAGCTGCCGAAAACGAGGCCGGTGGAGGCTGCGGATTTGCCCAAGCCGGATGTGCTGTTTCGGCGGGGGCGGAAGTGGGCGCCATTTCGTTCTGTGGCGAGCTGGTATCTTTGGCGGGCGTGCGACCTGGCCAAGGCGACGCCGCAGATGAAACAGTCCTAGCGAATTTCCCCAATCTTCGTTTCACGAGCCATCAACCAAACTGCGTCCCTTGGGCTACGCTCGAGATGAATTCTGATTCGTTAAGATTCGTGCTTTCCTATGTACCAACATCAGGGACGTCCACCCCAGCGACGAAGACCGTCGCCGGGACCCCGGACATGGGGCCCTCCTCTTGGGGATGGCGCGTTGGGAAAAGCAGCAGCTCGGGATGAGAGATTGACTGAGGCTTGTCGCTTTCCCACCCTTTCCGCAAAGAAAAGCGGAAAGGATGGGGCACGGGGTGTTGTGCGGATTGACGCAGCGCGAAAAGCGGGTCCTTCGACTGCGGTCGCCCGCTACGGCGGACGACCTTCGCTCAGGATGACAAGGTTATTGTTAAGCGAACTTCGGACTTGGGACACTAGAATAGGCACTTGAGCTTGTTCCCTTCCTGGGCAAATGTAATTTCAGTTGCGTTTGCAGACCGGAACGATCATTGACGCTTCGATTCTGATTGGACTATTGATGGCCGCTAGCAAACGTTTTGTCTGCATTCATGGGCATTTTTATCAGCCGCCGCGCGAAAATCCGTGGCTGGAAACGGTGGAGACGCAGGATTCTGCCGCGCCGTATCACGACTGGAACGAGCGCATCTGCGCGGAGTGTTACGCGACCAATGGGGCGGCGCGCATCCAGAACGAGAAAAACCACATCACGCGGATTGTGAATAACTACGCGCGGATGAGCTTCAACTTTGGGCCGACGCTGTTGAGCTGGTTGCGGGACAACGCACCGCGTACACACCGGATGATTGTGGACGGCGAGCGGCGCAGCCGGCGCAGCTACAAGGGACACAGCTCGGCGATGGCGCAGGTGTACAACCACATCATCATGCCGCTGGCGAACCGGCGCGATCGCCTCACGCAGATCCGCTGGGGGATTGCGGACTATCAATATCACTATGGCGCTCCGCCGGACGGGATGTGGCTGGCAGAGACGGCGGCGGATACGGAGACGCTGGAACTGCTGGCGGAGAATGGAATCCGCTTCACGCTGTTGGCGCCGCACCAGTGCAAGCGTATTCGTCTTCTGATTAAGCCGAGCGCTGCCGCTGCGAATGCGACTGCGCCGAGTGAGAGTGGGATGACACCGAGTGCAGAGCCGCCGTGGACGGACACGGCGAATGCGTCAGTGGATACGATGAGGCCGTACGTGATGCGCTTTGACTCGGGCAAATCGCTTGGGGTGTTTTTCTATGATGGGCCGACGTCGCGTGCGATTGCGTTTGAAGGGCTGCTGAATTCGGGAGAGAATTTCGCGGCGCGCCTGAAGGCGGGATTCAAAGAAGGGACGCAGCCGCAGCTGGTGCATGTGGCAACGGATGGCGAGTCCTACGGGCATCACCACAAACATGGGGAGATGGCGTTGGCGTATGCGATCCGGCTGCTGGAGCAGGACAAGACCGTCAAGCTGACGAACTATGGGAATTACCTGGCACAATTTCCGCCGGAGTTCGAATGCGAGGTTGTGGAGGACACTTCGTGGAGCTGCGCACATGGCGTGGAGCGGTGGCGTTCAAATTGCGGCTGCAGCAGCGGGAAACCGGGATGGAACCAGGAGTGGCGCGGACCTTTGCGCCAGGCGCTTGACGAGCTGCGCGACGCGATTGCTCCGCTGACGGAGGGATTGGGCGCAAAGCTTTTCAAGGATGTGTGGGCGGCGCGGGACGGCTACATCCATGTGATTTTGTATCGCACGGATGAATCGGCGGATTTGTTTTTCATGGAACACCAGAACCATGGACTGACCACCGACGAGCGGGTGCGTGCGCTCGAATTGATGGAGATGCAGCGGCACGCACAGCTGATGTATACGAGCTGCGGCTGGTTCTTCGACGATATTTCTGGAATTGAGACGGTGCAGGTGATCGCGTATGCGGCACGCGTGCTGCAGCTGGCGAAGCAATTGTTCGGCGACAAGGCAGCGGGGCTTGAGGCGGCGTTTGTGGCGCGGCTGGCGGAAGCGAAATCGAATGTGCCCGCGGCGGGTGACGGGGCGCGGATCTTCAACGAGAAGATCCGGCCGATGGAGTTGGGCCTGGAGCAGGTGGCGGCGCATTACGCGATCAGCAGCGTGTTTTCTTCGTTTGGGGAAGAGACGGAGTTGTTCTGCTATCGCGTGCGACGCATTTCGTACGACATTTACACGTCGGGGCGCGGCCGGTTGGCATTGGGGCGCGCGCACATTGCGAGCGCCATCACGGGCGAGCAGCAGAGTTTCAGTTTCGCGGTGCTGCACTTTGGCGACCAGAACATTACGGCAGCGGTAAGGCCGTATGTGGAGAGCGACGCAAAAGCATTTGAGGATTTTGCCGCGGCGGCAGCGGACCAGGTGCAGAAGGCGGATTTCCCGGATGTGATCCGGTTGATCGACAAGTACTACGGACACGTGGACTATTCGCTGACTTCGATCTTCAGCGACGAGCAGCGGCGGATTGTGCAGCTGATTTTGAATTCGACGCTATGGGATATCGAGAATTCGCTGACGAACATTTATGAAGATCATGCGAGCCTGTTGCACTTCCTGTCACAGGCGGGACTGCCGAAGCCGCCGGCGCTGACGCTGGCTGCGGGTTTCGCGATCAATGCGGGTTTGCGGCGCGCGCTGGAGGGCGAACCGATCGACCTGGCGACGATGCGGTCGTTCTTGCAACTGGCGAAGGCCGACCAGGTACCGCTGGAGACGGCGACGCTGAGCTACATGGCTGATCAGCGGATGAAACGGGCGATGGTGGAATTGCAGCTTTCAGCAGGGTCGCTGGAAATGCTGGATCGCGCGCTGACGCTGGCGCGGCGGTTGGCGGAGATGCCGTTCGATTTGAATCTGTGGCAGGCACAGAACATCTGGTACGAGATTCTGCGCGGCTCGAGTTATGCGCTGACGGCGTTGGCCGAGGAGGAACGGCCAAAGTGGGAAAAGGATTTTCGCGCGCTGGGCGAGTGTTTGTCGATTGATTGCGAGGCGATTGGGCAGCAGGATCAGTTGGCGGAGACTACTGGGGACTAGGGGGACGATGATTCTGGCGGTTATGAAAGGCCGGAGTTCTGATGCCGTGTGGAGTTGGTTTGGAGGATAATTGGGGCATGGCCACCTTACCCAATACGGAAGAACTCTGGACCGTCCGGGAATATCTTCGGACGAGTTGGAGTCCCGACCGCGAATTTGTGGATGGGCGGATCGAGGAACGGAACTTGGGCGAGAAAGAGCATTCAATTATTCAGCGATATCTTACAGTTCTGTTTGCGATCAAGCGGGCGGAGCGGGGCGTTGAGGTATTTCCGGAACTACGCACGCAAACTCAATCGAGGCGATTCCGGGTTCCGGATGTGCTTGCGGTGCGTTCGGGCGAGAAGTTCGATCGCTACGTGACACAGCCGCCGCTGATCGCCATCGAGATTCTTTCACCGGAAGACACTCTGACCGATATGCGCGCGAAGCCTGCTGAGTATCGCCAATTTGGTGTGGAGCATATCTGGATCATTGATCCGGAGGCGCGGATTGCGCTTCGGTCTACCGAAGCGGGTCTGGAAGAAGTGCGGACCGGCGAATTGGTTGTGCCGGAAACGCCGATTCGCGTGGTGCTTGGCGAGATGTTTGCGGAGCTGGACCGGGCATAGCCATTCTCTTTACCCGATTCATTTCCCCATCCCAAGAGCGGAGTAAGGAACTCGCGCATTGGCGGGAGTCATGCCGCAGTCTCATGTTCGAAGACGCAAACCAGCCAGGCCGCTTTCTCCTTGCTGCACCCGGTCGACGCCAACACCGACCGATATTCGCAAGAGTGCAGTTTCCAGCGCTGCCTCGCGTAGGCGTTGAGGAACTCTTCGAACTGCGCACATCGAGCGCCGTCCCAGCCCTTATCGCTTTGTCCACACCCTGCCGCGGGAGGTGCAAAAGCATCTACATGATATTCGTACATGAGATTCTCCGAAGCGAACAGCTTGGTCGCGAAGCTACCATCTACTATTTGGAATCAAAGCAATTCCGCATCGTTTGTTTGTATAGGAAGGTCCCCATCGCAGGAGTAGAGCGGACAGCGCAACAGCAGATCCTTCGACCCGCTTACCCTATCGCACCCGCGCGCGATGGGGGCCCCAGACGTGCGGGTTCTCAGGATGACAATTCATCAAAAATGGCCAGGGATTCAGGGGCCTGAGGGCCCTGCTCGCGCGCGAGAACGCGCCCTGGGTTCGTGCTTTCCCATGTCCCAAAACAGGGACATGGGGCACCCAATTTCGTGGGGACCGAAGCAATGCGATTAGCTGCGGGCCGCGATGCGGATGTGGAGTTCCTTCAGTTGCTGCTCGGTTACGGAGGTGGGGGCGTCGGCCATTAAGTCCATGGCTTTGGCGGTTTTTGGGAAGACGATCACTTCGCGCAGGCTGGGTGCGCCTGTGAGCAGCATGACGATGCGATCGAGGCCCAGGGCGATGCCGCCGTGCGGGGGCGTTCCGTATTCGAGCGCGTCGAGGAAGAAGCCGAAACGCTTGCGTGCATCTTCTTCACTGATGCCGAGCGAGGCGAAGATTTGCTGCTGGACATCTTTGCGGTGGATACGGATGGAGCCGGAGCCGAGCTCGAGGCCGTTCATGGCGAGGTCGTAGCAGTCCGCGCGCACGGAGGCCGGATCGCCGATGAGATTGACCATGTCGGCTTCATAGGGCGCGGTGAAGGGATGATGCGCGGGCATCCAGTGGCCGCTGGCGAGGTCGTACTCGAACATCGGGAAGTCGACGATCCAGATGGGGTGGAAGGCTTTTGAGCCGTCGATTCTGTTGCCACCTTTCGGGTCGGCGCTTTGGACGGTTTCGTCTGTGACCTGAAAGGCCTTGTGCTGGTCGGCGTACTTCTTGGCCAGCTCGGTGCGGAAATTGCCGGCGGCGGAGTAGACGTTGATCTCGCGCTCAGAGAGACGGCCTTCGAACTTGGTGTCACTGGCCTTGATGTGGTGCGCGGGGTCGCCGGCGACGATGATGACGAAGTCGGCGTCCGATGCGCTGGCGACTTCGCGGACTTTTGCCGCGGAGTCGGGGAAGCTCTTGGCGAGGCGCTTGAAGTCGTCGATGAACTTGGCGCCTTTTTTCTGATCGAAGAGAGGGTGGTTGTCTTCGCGCTCCTTGCGGCTGAGTTCGCCGACGTTGGGGATGCGCAGGGCGACGACGGGTAGAGCTGGATCGATTTGGAGTGTCGCCAGTGCGGCATCCGGGAATGCCGAGCGCACATCGGTGAGGCCGGGGAGGCGCAGGTCTGGCTTGTCGGAGCCGTACTGGCGCATGGAGTCGTCGTAGGTGATGCGCGGGAACGGGATGGGCAGTGTGACGCCGGCCGCAGCCCAGGCGGCGGCACAGAATTTCTCGACGACCGCGAAGACATGATCGCGGCGCGGGAAGGACATTTCCAAATCGACTTGCGTGAACTCGAGCTGGCGATCGGCACGCTGGTCCTCGTCGCGGAAGCAGCGGGCGATCTGGAAGTAGCGATCGAAGCCGGAGATCATGAGGATCTGCTTGAAGATCTGCGGCGACTGCGGGAGTGCGTAGAATTCGCCGGGATGGACGCGGCTGGGCACTAAGAAATCTCTGGCGCCTTCCGGTGTGGATTTGTTGAGGACGGGCGTTTCGATCTCGAGGAAGCCCTGCTGCGAGAGGCTTTCGCGCACGGCGTGCGTGATTTCGTGGCGCAGCCAGAAGTTGCGCTGCATCTCGGCGCGGCGCAGATCGATGTAGCGGTATTTGAGGCGGACTTCTTCGTTCTGGATGGCTTCTTCCGCAGGCGAAAAGGGTGCGAGGCGCGCGTCGTTGAGGACGCGAATCTCGGTGGCCTCGATCTCGATTTCGCCGGTGGGCATCTTGGAATTGATGGCATCGGCGTCGCGCAATGCGACCTTGCCGACGGCGGCGACAACGTATTCGGGGCGGACCAGCTCGCCTTTCAAGTGCCCTTCAGGCGTTAGCTCTTTGTCGAGGACGACCTGGGCGATGCCGGTGCGGTCGCGGAGGTCGAGAAAGATGAGGTTGCCGTGGTCGCGGCGGCGATTGACCCAGCCCATGAGGACGACTTGTTGACCGGCGTGGGCGGCGCGGAGGTCGCCGCACATGTGGGTGCGTTCGAGAGTACCTAAGAAGTCGAGCAATTCCTGATTCCTTTGTTGGGAATATTCGCGCAGTCCAATTGACCTTGACGTTCCCTCAGGGGCTAAAGCCCTAATCGTTTTTGAACGGACGTTTGCGGCACGACTAAAGTCGTGCCCTGTTACAAGACCACTTCAAATTGCCTTTTTTCCGCCAGCAGCTTAGCCGTGCGCTTTCGTAGCTTTTTCTCACGGACGAAAGGCTCTTCTTCACGAATTTCCTGGTTGAGCCAAATGCTCTGCCAGTTCTGCGCGGGGGACCTTGGTCTGTGTGCCTGAGGCGAAGTCCTTCACTGTCAGGATACCGGATTGGAGTTCGTCTTCGCCGAGGATGACGATGCGGCGGGCGACCTTGTCGGCGGTTTCGAAGGACTTTTTGAGACGGAAACTGCCGTCGCCCAGTTCGATGCTGAGGCCGGCGCGGCGGAGTTCACGGGCGAGAGCCAGGGCGGCTGCGTTGATGCGGGTGAGAGCCGCTTCATCTTTCGCGTCGCCCAATGGCGCGACGAATGCGTCGTTCTTTTCGGGCTTGGCGGCTTCGAGAGCCTGCAAGGTGAGCACGAGCCTGTCTTCGCCCATGGCGAAGCCTATCCCGGGGGCCTTGGGTCCTCCAATGGCTTCGGATAGGCCGTCGTAGCGTCCGCCGCCGAGGAGGGCGTTTTGCGCGCCGAGGCCGCCGTGGGTGAACTCGAAGGTTGTGCGGGTGTAGTAGTCGAGGCCGCGGACGAGGCGGTGATTGCGCGTGTAGGGTACGCCGGCGGCATCGAGTGCGGCTAAGACTGCGGCGAAGTGGGCCTTGGAAGCGTCGTCCAGGGAGTCGACGATTTTGGGGAGTGCGTCGATGATGGGCTGGTCCTCGGGGACCTTGCAATCGAGGACGCGGAGGGGGTTGGTGACGGCGCGGCGTTGGCAGTCTCCGCACATTTTTGGCGCGACGGGAATGAGAGCTTGGCGGAGGACATCGTTGTAACGGGCACGGTCCGCAGAGGAGCCGACGGAGTTGATTTCGAGGTTCCAGCCGGTGATCCCCAGCTCGTCGAGGAGGGTGGCAAGCATTTCTAAAACTTCGGCGTCGCGGAGCGGGGATTCGCTGCCGGCGGAAGGCGGGCCGATGACCTCGGCGCCAATCTGCGAGAACTGGCGGTAGCGGCCCTTTTGCGGACGCTCGCGGCGGAACTGGGGACCGATGTAATAGAGCTTTTGCAACTGGCCGGTTTCGCCGAGCTTGTGCTCGATGTAGGCGCGGACGACGCCGGCGGTGTTTTCCGGGCGAAGGGTGAGGGACTGCGGCTTCTCGGATTGGGCGCGTGCGCGGTCCTCCCAGGTGTACATCTCTTTGGAGACGATGTCGGTTTCTTCGCCGACGCTGCGCGCGAAGAGGGCTGTGTCCTCGAAGATAGGGGTGCGGATTTCGCCAAAGTTGTAGCGGGCGAAGACGGCGCGGGCGGTGGCCTCGATGTGATTCCAGAGGGCCGTTTCCGGCGGGAGCAGGTCGCGGGTGCCCCGCACGGCTTTCAGGGTGGTCATAACTGATCTAGTTTAAATGGACGCTTAGAGTGATTCGTTCAAAGGATCAAAGGCTTTGAAGCGGTGACGGCACTCGGAGTCTTTCGATTTGAAGCGGACGTGAGCGAAATCACAGATTCTGATCCAATCTGGGCCGATACTCATCCTTCCAAGTCCGATGAAACGGTGTCTCCAATTCGTTGCGTTGTCGATCGCTGTCCTGCTGGCGATGCCTCCCGCGCTGGCTCGCGAGCTTTGCCTTCAAGTGCAAGGCGCGCAAGGAATGGCTGGCGACGACTGCTGCGCGGGCGCGAGCCATTCAGCGCCCCGACTGACGGGGTTGAAGGGATCGACCCGGGCGGCGCAGGCGGATAACTCTGGGCGGAAGAGCAAAAGAACAACTAGGGAAGCTCCGAGCAGCTCGTTCGCATTCCCGCAGGGGCTAAAGCCCCTTCGTTCTGAGGGCTTGCTTGGTACGACTAAGCTCTTGCCCTGACACGGTTTAGTTGTACTTTTCCTGCAATCGCAAGACACGGATGAAGGTGCTCTGAAACCGTGAGGTTTCCCACCCTTTCCGCATAAAGAAGCGGAAAGGACGGGGCACGGAGGTGGTCCCCTCGGATTGGCGGGCGGCGGTGCCGTATGTGGTGGAAAATAATAGCACTTTTTAGGCAGTTACCTTGATGTTAGAGGCGCTGCGGATTGTCTTTACTGCCGTTTCATGGGATATCTACAATTCCTTCCGTATTCGAGGTGGAACCCTGGAGAAGGCTCGGATGCGGTTGTGTGCGGTGGCGTTGATCGTGGGGTGCGCGCTGACTGTCCCTGCGGCGGGGCAGACCCGTGTCGATGTAGAACCGATTCGGCCGTCGGACGCTTCCGGCACTTGCGCCTACAAGCCGAACGGCGTGGAGAAAAACTACCTTAACAATGTGAGCAAGGGCGAGACGGTGAATGGACCGGCGGGGGATCCTTACTCCATTCACGGGAAAGCGGGAAAGTACATTGCCTGGTTTGGGATTGTGCGCGGGATTACGCCGCCTGCGCAGCCAGGTGGGTATGTGCAACTGCTCGTGGAACACCGGTACTTCGACGGGTCCAGCGATTGCCGGATGATGGAGGTTTCGCAAAGCGGAGGCGGAGATTTCGCCGGCATGCTTCGGGTCGATCCGGCAATGATCCCTCCGCTGGCGCTAGTGCGGATTTACGGGGTTGTGATCAGAGACAAGGACCATGTGCCGCAGGTACTGGGGCAATACATGCGGGTTTGGCCGTGGCACACATTCACCTTCATGCAGTATGGACCGGCCGACCAGTCCAATCCGCGCTGGGCGAAGCTTGCGAATGCCGGGGGAGGCGGTCCAATTTACAACTCATCGCCGACCGAGGACTACTATCGTCGTGTCCTGGGCGATCCGTTGGCATTCGGATTGAACCTGAAGGCGGAATAGGGCGCTTAGTCAGGGGCTGAATCCTCTTTCCTGTCGAGGTCGTGATTGGCACGACTGAAGTCGTGTCCTGGCACTGTTCGGTCTCGACTCTAGGGGCAATTTGGCAGATTGAGAGCCCTCGGAGCTTAGTCGCTTTCCCATGTCTCAAGTGCGAGACATGGGGCACCCATGGTCGTGCGAATTGAAGCACCGCAAAAACAACTGCAGGTCTCCTTCGACTACGGTCAGGGCAGGCTTTCGACTCCGCTTCGCGTCGCTGAGGATGACAGAGATCCATTTGGGTTCGTTGCTTTCCCACCCTTTCCGCAAAAAGCCGCCCAGCGGACGAGGACCTGTCCGCGGGGACCCCTGCAAGCGGAAAGGATGGGGCACGGAGAGTTGTGGGTTTCTGCGAAGGCTAGGCGAGGATTGTGCGGGTGATGGAGAGCCACCAGGCGGGGGCGGCGCGCCAGACGTAGACGATGGCTACATGGAAGGCGATGATGAGCGGCAGAGCGACGAGGTAGACCTTGTGAATGCGCCGGTTGACGAGGAGGTCGCGGACGACGCCGAGCAGAATGACCGCGTCGACGCAGACATAGAAAAGGTTGTTGTTGAAGATGTAGTCGATGCGGCCGAAGGGGGCGTCGAGGAGCGAACAAGTGGCGATGAAGAGCAGGCGGCGATGCAACTCGGGCTTGCGGCGCCAGGCGACGGCGAGCGCGACGCAGAGGCCGAAGATGACCATGTCGCCAAAAGGGACGCTGAGAAACGTGGGATCGGTCAGATGCAGCACAACGGCGTCGAAGCGGTTCATGATGACGGCAATGATGAAGCCGAGGGGGACCATGAGGGCCGCGAGCGCGACGCCGAACCAGCCGAGAGTGCGATGGATTTTTACGTTGTGGGTTCGAACCAGCGCGGACTGAAAGATGTAGAAGGCCACCCAGGCGGAGAAGGCGGCGCCATGGATCCAGAGAAGAAGGGGACGCGGCGGTGCAGCGTGGAAGAGGCTGGCGTTGATGGTGTGGCTGAAGCCCCAGACCACAATTGCGGCCACCAGGAGCGACATGGCGAGGTAAAAGTACTTGTCTACCAACCCGTTGCGGCCCGTGACGGAATTGAACGGACGGGGAATAGCGCCTTCAGACACAGAAGCCATCTCGCGAACCTCGATCCAAGATTTGAAAGCGATGGAATGAATTGTTTCCGCGCGGGGAGTGCGAGGAGTTTAGCACGGTAAAGATTGGAGACTCAATGGCAAGTTGCGCGACGCTTTTCGAGGAAAATCCACTTCGGAGGGTGAGCCAACCGGGATGAAAAATTCCTCATTTCTGGCTCGGGAGTGAATCTTTCCCACCGATTGGCGTTCCAATAGGCATGACACCGAATTCCTGGTCCCCCCTGGAATCCTCTGCCCGGCGCGGTGTGCATTGCACCCGGAAGTCGCTTGCCGCATGGCTTGTGCGTACTGCGCATTTGATTCTTACCGTGATAGGCGTACTGAGTTTGTCCTCGGCGGGGCTTGCTCAACAGGCATCGAGCGCGAATGGCACCAACTCGAGCGCTGCGTTGCCGGATGCGCCACAGAGCGCTCAATCCCCTGCGCAGAAGGCCAGCGACCCGAACGTTGAAGAGCGTTTGCCGCAGACCAAGCGCATTCTCGGCATCATTCCCAACTTCCGCTCGGTCAGCACCGATGAAACACTGCCGCCGCAGTCCGTGAAAGACAAAATCATGGAAGCGACCCAGGATTCGTTCGATTACTCGTCGATCATCATCCCTGGCGTGATTGCCGCCTATTCGATGGCTTCGGACGCCTATCCCGAGTTCCACCAGGGGGCAGCTGGTTATGCACGCTACTTCTGGCATTCTGCGGTTGACCAGACGAGTGAGAACTACATGGTGGAATTCATCGTTCCGGTGATCACCCGCGAGGATACCCGCTACTACACGCTGGGGCGCGGAGGATTTGCAAAGAGAACCGGCTACGCCCTGAGCCGGGTGGTGATAACGCGGACCGATGCCGGCAATGAAACATTCAACATCAGCGAAGTAGTCGGCGCGGGCGCTTCGGCGGGATTGTCGAGTCTGTACTATCCATCGCGCGAGCGGAGCTTCTCCAACACTGCATCGGAGTGGGGCGTGGATCTCGGGATCGACGCAGCCTCTTTTCTGGCCCGCGAGTTTTGGCCGGACATTAATCGGCATGTGTTCCACGGGAAGAATGCGATCGACAGCAAGGAACGGTGATGGAAGAGAGTTCTTAGTTCGTAGTGAGCAGTGGGCAGGGGACAGTGGCAACTGTGAACTAAGAACTGTGCGCAGCGTTTGCATCTGGACCGCGGTTGTCGCATCCTAGACGCCATGGAATACAGACTGCTGGGAGGCTCAGGCCTCAAGGTTTCCGCATTGAGTTTTGGCGCTGCGACGTTTGGCGGCGGCAACGAGTTTTTCAAGGCCTGGGGCAACACGGATGTGGCCGAGGCGAGCCGGCTGATCGATATCTGTATCGAGGCCGGCGTGAACCTGTTCGATACGGCGGACGGCTATTCGAACGGGCGCTCCGAGGAGATTCTGGGCAAGGCGCTGGGAGCGAAGCGCGATGGCCTGCTGATTTCGACCAAGGCGTACTTTCCCATGGGCGAGGGGCCGAACGATCGTGGGACGTCTCGCTATCATTTGCGGCGCGCGCTTGAAGCGAGCCTCAAGAGGCTGGGAACGGATCATGTGGACATCTACCACATGCACTGCTTTGACGCGTTGACTCCGATAGAGGAAGTACAGGATACGCTGAACGAGTTTGTGCGCGAAGGCAAGGTGCGCTACATAGCGGCCTCGAATTTTTCGGGCTGGCATTTGATGAAGTCACTTGCCGTTGCGGACCGCTATGGCTGGACGCGCTTTGTGGCGCACCAGGTGTATTACTCGCTGGTGGGACGCGACTACGAGTGGGAGCTGATGCCGCTGGGGCTGGACCAAAAGGTGGGCGCGCTGGTGTGGAGTCCGCTGGGATGGGGGCGGCTGACGGGGAAGATCCGGCGTGGACACCCGGTGCCGGAGGTGAGCCGGCTGCATAAAACGGCGGACGCGGGACCGCAAGTGGCCGATGAATATTTGTATACGGTAGTGGATGCGCTGGACGCGGCCGCCAAGGAGACGGGCAAGACAGTTCCGCAAATCGCATTGAACTGGGTGCTGCAGCGACCAACCGTTTCGTCCGTGATTGTAGGCGCGCGTAATGAGGAGCAGTTGAAGCAGAACCTCGCAGCGGAGGGATGGAACCTGACCGCAGAACAGGTGGCTCAACTCGACAAGGCCAGTGCGGTCACGCCAGTTTATCCCTATTGGCACCAGAGGAGCTTTCCGGAGCGGAACCCGCTGCCGGTGTGAGGGAAGTTCGTAGGTCTGAGTTCTTAGTTCGTAGTAGACAGTGGACAGTGAACAGTTTGTGCTTGCGGAGTACGCCCTGAACTTTGAGCTGTGGACTTCGAACTGCTCCAACACTTTGAACTAAGAACTCCGAACTATGAACTGTCCTCCGCTACTCATCGCGGAGGACTTGCACTGGGTTGATGCTTGCGGCGCGGATGGCGGGGACTAGCGAGGCGAGTGTGGCTACCAGCAGGATCAGGCAGACAACGCTCAAGTAGGTGATGGGGTCGAGCGCGGTGACGCCATGGAGCATGTTGGCCAGGAAGTGGCTCAGGCCGAGGCCCAGGGCGACGCCGGCGATGCATCCCAGAACGGCGACGCGCAGGCCTTGTGCGAGAAAACGCGCAACAATCTGGCTGCGTAACGCGCCGAGGGCCAGGCGCACTCCTACTTCGCGCTGACGAAGGCGCCCTAGATAACTCAGGGTTCCGTAGAGGCCGATGCAGGCGAGCGCTACTGCGGTTGCGGCGAAGAGGGAAAGCAGCGTGGTGCGGAGGCGATTCTCGATGGAGGCGTTGTCGAGCAGGCCGGCGCCGATGAGGAGGGTGACGGCGAGTGTGACCTGCACTCCGACAAGCGCCCATTGGTCGGATACTTTTCTCCTAGACAATCTACCCATACGAGGGGAATAGGTAGATTGTCAAGGAGAGAGGTTGGACTTGTGACGAAAGAGGGAGCGAGGGCCCCCAACGAGAGCTGCCCGGGCATCATGATTTTTATCGAGTGTGCGCGAGGTTGAGGATTGCGCGATGCGAGGAAATGCAACGCGGGCTTGATGGGATAAAACCGGGCTCGTCTTTACGAAGAATTGATGGGTTTTCCAACTAACCGGGGGCGGTTCACTGGCAGCCCGATACTAGGCTCAGGCATCTAAGAACGAACGTCCGTCAGAGAATCTATGTCCCGGAGAACCGATGACGGGCTATGTTACCCCCGAATCTGCTACCGCCGTTCTACTTCGATGTGAGGAACTGAAATCGCACCTGGAGGCGACGAAGACGCGGCTGTACCATGCTGCTTTTCAGCTGGAAGAATTGACGCGGATTCTGTTGTCCGAGAAGACCACGTCGCTCCAGCCAGGTTCCCGTCCATGGCTGGATGAACTGGCGTTCGGGCAACTGATTGCGGATGTGCTGGACGCGGAGCGTCGGCTCGCTGAGGCGCGGTCGGTTGCGGCTGAGATTGGCGTGCCCCTGCCTCAAGACTTGAAGTAACTCCAAATTTACGGACGGATATTTCTTTAGAATTGCTTTTAGCGGCCGTTCGCCCCGGGGCTAAAGCCCGGCTGATCCGGTGGCTCGATTCAGGGGCCTGAAGGCCCCTGCTCCCTCCGTGCGACTTTGAATCCGCGCACTTTGAAGCAGCGTCTCTGACGCTTTTTGGGGAACCGCTATTTTCTTGGCCGCTTGTAGAAGGGCAGAGGGACCTGCTTCGCCCTGACGCGGTTGCCGCGCACGTCGATGAGGACGTCGGTGCCCGACGCTGCCGTGCCAGCCGGCACCAGGGCCATGGCGATGTTGGTCTTGAGGAAGGGTGAAGGCGAGCCGGATGTCACTGTGCCAATATGCTCCCCCTCCAAGGACAGGACGAAGTACCCGTCGCGGGCGATGCCGCGGTCCATCATTTCGAGGCCAATGACCTTGCGTTGTGGGCCGCCGCTTGCCTGCACTTTAAGAAGCGCTTCTCTTCCAAGAAAATCGCCCTTGTCCAATTTGAGCCAGCGATCGAGGCCAGCTTCGAGGACGTTGATGTCTTCTGAGATTTCGTGTCCGTAGAGGCTCATGCCTGCTTCGAGGCGGAGGGTGTTGCGTGCGCCGAGACCGCAGGGGCGGATGCCAAACTCGGCGCCGGCGTCGAGGAGTGCGTTCCACATCTTTACTGTGGTGGCTTCGTCGGAGGGGATGTAGACCTCGAAGCCGTCTTCGCCGCTGTAGCCGGTGCGGGCGATGAGGACGTTGTGAATGCCCGCGACCTGACCCCAGGTGAACCAGTAATTCCTGATGGCGGCCAAATCGACCTTGGTGAGCTTCTGCAAGGTTTCGAGCGCGCGCGGGCCTTGCAGTGCCAGCTGGGAATAATAGCTGGAGTAATCGCTGATGTGGATTCCAGGAAACGTGCCGACTTGCTTCCGAATCCAGGCGAGATCCTTTTCCGTAGTGCCGGCGTTGACGACGAGCAGATTATCGTTGTCGCCGAGGCGATGGACGAGGATGTCATCGATGAACGTGCCCTGGGGTGTGAGCAGCGCGGAGTAGTGGGCCTGGCCGTCTTTGAGGCGCGAGGCGTCGTTCATGGTGATGTGTTGGACGGCAGCAAGGGAGCCGGGGCCACGGAACTGAATTTCGCCCATGTGGCTGACGTCGAAGAGGCCGACGGCGGTGCGGACGGCCATGTGTTCGGCGATTAACCCTCCACCGGGGCAGGGATATTCGACGGGCATGTCCCAGCCGCCGAAGTCGACCATTTTGGCCTTGAGCGCGCGGTGTGTGGCGTTGAGTGCGGTTTTCTTGAGCGCGGGCGCGACAGGTGTAGAGGACGTGGCCATTGGTGTTCCTTTCAGAACCTTACTGTACCCTTATCCACAATAGGGACGGGCATAGGGCGGGGTCAAACGGGGCGCGCATAAACGGCGAATTGCGCGATTGAGGTGAGCGGATGGAACAGGTGCGAGGCATGCTCATGCTTTTGGCTGCAGGCGTTGCCTTTTATCGCGGCTGGAAGATCCATACGGGGCGCGAGGCGCTGTTTGCGTTTGGGCTGGGGGTGCTGGCGCTGGGGCTTGCTGTGTGGCATTTGACGCGGGCTACGAGACGCGGTCGTTTGCCGCGGTGCTGAGTGACTGATGAATTTGAATCGCTTTGTTTCTGACGGTATCTTCGTACATTGGCGTTCGTGCTTTCCCATGTCCCAAAGACAGGGACATGGGGCACCCCTTGTCGTGCAGATAGATGCTTCGCTAAAAGCAACAGCAGGTCCTTCGACTCCGCTGCGCTCCGCTCAGGATGGCAGGTCAATTTGGGTTCGCGCTTTCCCACCCTTTCGCCAGGAAGAAGGCGAAAGGACGGGGCACGGAGATGGTACAAGAACAAGCGGTATGGGACCTCGTGTAGAAGGAGGATTTTCGAGCGCGTGGCGACTCTCTACAACCGCATTCAGGGGCGGAATCTTGAGCGGCTGGCGGCGCTGAGCGACGGGATTTTTGCCGTGGCAATGACGCTGCTGGTGCTCGATCTGCACATTCCCACTGCCGCTCAAGTTCACGGCGAGCGGGAGTTGGCGGCGGCGTTGTGCGCGATGGGGCCGCAGTGGTTGACGTATGGCATGAGTTTTCTGACGCTGGGGATTTTCTGGGCCGGGCAGCAGACGCAGCTGAACCATATTGGCGAAGGCACGCGCGACCTGACGTGGATTCATCTTGGATTTCTTTTCTCAATCACACTGATGCCCCTCTCAACGCGGCTACTGGCGGAGTTCATCGAGTACAGGTTGGCGCTGGGATTGTACTGGCTCAACATTTTTGTGCCGGGTGCGATGCTGTACTGGAGCTGGGCGCACGCGACGCATGCGGGGCTGATCAAACAGGACACGCCGCAGGAAGTTCGCGGCAGCATCTGCCGTCGCATTGTGATTGCGCAGTCGCTTTATGCGGCGGGGGCAGTGCTGTGCTTTATCCATACGTGGGTGAGCATTGCGGCGATTGTGCTGGTGCAGTTGAATTATGCGATCGCACCGCGCTGGGGCCGGAAGCGGAATTGAAGTACGACCTTTCTCCTAGAATGCTTTACGTCGATTTGCAGAGAAACTAAGCGAGATCGCCTGTGTCTCAATGCGTACGGCCCCGTGTGAACGCGGGCCGATGCGAGGAAGCGACGATGGCGATGACGCAAACGTTGGCCGCGATGAGCTGGCTTCGGATGGGCGGTTTGCATAGCGCCCGGGACGGAGGCTTTGGGACGTTTCTTGTGGGAGTTGTGCTGGTTGGCGTGGTGGCGTGGATCGTCGTGCGACGTGATCGGGACGTAGCGTAAAAGCGGTAGGCGCTCGACGTGTCGGGTCAGGGCGGATCGGCTATGTCTATTTGCGGCGGGCGCGCCAGAAAGAGCTGACGCCAAGATAGAAAAAGATCACGACGACGATGGCAGAGGCGATGAAGGTGCGGTGATCGGGGCCGTGGGCGAAGCTGAAGCGAGTGCGCCAGAG
>Ga0182024_10010136_pt1 | contig 19304 bp, 17 predicted proteins | sample P32metaG_FD_120480 | JGI IMG/M metagenome (GOLD analysis project Ga0182024, IMG submission 120480) | Permafrost microbial communities from Stordalen Mire, Sweden - P3-2 metaG (Illumina Assembly) | ecosystem: Environmental > Terrestrial > Soil > Wetlands > Permafrost | place: Sweden: Stordalen... | reverse complement strand
TTGGCGGCCATCCGGGGATAACTCGATGGTCCTGCTCATTTTCTTATTTTGCGGACCCTTTTCATCCGTGACCAGTTTTTGGCCATCCCAGTGAGCGGAAATTTCCTGCACGGCATCGTTTTTTGATTTCTGAATTTTCCTGCCGTCCGTGAAAAATTCCATCTTGTTGCCACGATCGTTTAACGAATCCACTTCGGCGTCCATCAAACTGAGGCTCTGCGAAGAATCGGGTCGAACCTGCTCGAAAATTCGTTGGCTGGTTTCGCTATCTCCGCCGCCCATCCCGCGGCCGTTGCCGCCATACGGGCCATTCCCTCCGCCGCCACCTGGAATCGGGGGGAAGCCGACGCCCACTCGACCGTTCCCGCCGCCCGGATTTCCGGACCCGCCTGGGCCTCCAGGTCCGTTGGGGCCGTTTCCACCTCCAGCTCTGGTTTGCCGCGCTTCATCCAGCTTTCTTTTTGCATCATCGCTCTCATCCGTATTCAGCTTCCAGTATCCCGCCAGCGTCTTTCGCGGTGCGACCTCGGGCTTCTTTTTTGGCGGCGGCGCGGGTTTCGGCGGCGGCAATGGCTGCGAAGGAGTCATGGGCCCTGGCGGAGCTTGCGCAAATAGGGGGCCCGCAAAAAAGAGAGATGCGCCGCACAGGAATGCGCAGTAAGCCATGGCTTTCATTTTGAGCAACATCATAGGTGTCGTGTCTCCGGGCAGCATGCCGCTTTCGGTCCAGCCAGATAGATGACGGAAGTTTCCGGTCGAGTTGCTTGCTCGAAGTCTGACGGAATTATACCCCAGTCCCGAGCGTCGCCAGTCGATTCGGTCGGAGGGAAAAAGTTCTCCGGCCCATTGCAACGTTTGCAGCAAAGTTTATTCCTGCGCGCGTAGGCTCCTTTACGTTTTGCGCTATGATATCGCCGCTTACACAGCGTGTAGCGTAACGGAAAAGAGGATCTGGCAATGGAAATCAAGAAAGTTGGCGTGCTCGGTTGCGGATTAATGGGTTCCGGAATCGCTCAAGTGTCCGCGGCTGCCGGGTTCGAAGTCACCGTCCTGGAAGTGGACCAAAAATACATTGAGAAGGGTTTCGCTGCGATTCGCAAATCGGTTGAGAAACTTTCCACAAAAGGCGTATACGCCGAACCGGCCGCCGCGATTCTTTCACGCCTCGTGGGAACGACTCGCAAGGAAGATCTGGGCGATTGCGATTTCGTCGTGGAAGCGGTTATCGAAAATCTCGAAGAAAAGAGAAAGATGTTCGCTTCCATCGATCCGGTTATTAAACCTTCCGCGATTTTTGCGAGTAACACTTCCTCCATTTCCATCACGGAAATCATGACCTCAACGAAGCGCCCCGGCCAATTTGTGGGACTGCACTTTTTTAATCCGGTGCCGCTCATGAAACTGGTGGAGGTCGCGCGTACGATTGTCACGACGGATGAAGCGTTTGAAACTGCATGCGAATTTGGAGCGAAATTAGGGAAAGTGCCGGTGCGCACGAGCGATAAGACCGGCTTCATTGTGAACCGCTTGCTCGTGCCTTACCTGATGGACGCGATCCGCGCGTTTGAAGAAGGCGTTGGCTCCGTGGCCGATATCGACGCATCGATGAAACTGGGCTGCGGATACCCGATGGGCCCGTTTACGCTGCTCGATTTCGTAGGGCTCGATACCACGTACTACATCACTCATGTCATGTTCGACGAGTTCAAGGAAAAGCGCTTCTCCTCTCCATCGTTGCTGAAGCGCATGGTGAAGGCCGGCTGGCACGGAAAGAAAAACGGCAAAGGTTTTTATGACTGGTCGAATCCGGAAAAGCCAGTTCCGCAAGATGCCGCGCTGCTGGGGATTGCGAAGGATTAACTGAACCGACCGGGATCGGGAATCGATTGCAGGATTTGTGTCTCCAAATTGTTAGGATGAACATATGCCTGTGGAACGAGAGCGGCTGGATGCGGATGTTTTGATTGTGGGCGCGGGCCCTGCGGGGCTTGCGTGCGCGTTGTATCTTTCGCAACTGATTGCGCAGCACAATGCTTCGGGCGCGAAGCCCGAGCTTTCCGCTGAAAATATTTACGTCCTCGAAAAGGCTCGCGAAATAGGAGCGCACCAGCTTTCCGGTGCCGTGATGGACCCGCGTGGCCTCGCGGAACTCGTGCCTGACTGGCAGCAGACCGCGCCGCTCGAATCGCCTGTCACGGATGACGCTGCCTACGTCTTAACGCCTTCTAGTTCGTACAAATTGCCGATCACGCCTCCTCCGCTGCAAAATCACGGCAATTACATCGTCTCCCTGAACAAGCTCGTAAAATGGCTCGGCGGCCTGGTGGAAAAATCGGGCGTAAATTTGTTCACGCAATTTTCCGGCAGAAATTTAATTTACGAAGGCGGTGGAATTGCCGGCGTAATCACCGAGGATAAAGGCGTCGATAAAGAAGGCAAGCCAAAGGACAACTACACGCCGGGCTATGAATTGCGCGCCAAAGTGACGGTGCTTGCCGAAGGTCCGCGCGGGTCGCTCACCAAAGAAATGGTGAACCGGTTGAAGCTCGACGGCCTGAATCCGCAAGTGTACGGAATTGGCATCAAGGAATTGTGGGACGTTCCGGCGGACAGAATTAAGCCGGGATTTGTGGCACACACTCTGGGATGGCCGCTCGATTCCAGCATGTATGGCGGAGGATGGATGTACGGCCTGCCAGGGAATCGAGTTTCCATTGGCATGGTGATTGGCCTCGATTATCACGATCCGCGATTTGATCCGCACGCCGCGTTTCAGACATACAAAACACACCCGTTTCTCAAGCGCGTACTCGAGGGCGGCAAAATGGTGCGCTATGGCGCGAAGACAGTGCCGTATGGCGGCTGGTATTCGATGCCGCGCACATACGTGGACGGCGGATTAATTGTTGGCGATTCGGCGAGCCTGCTCAATTCGCAGCGCTTGAAGGGAATTCACATCGCCATCAAGAGCGGGATGCTTGCCGCTGAAACCGTTTTTGAAGCGCTGAAATCGGGCGATGCCTCGGCAAAAACTCTTTCCGCATTTCCGCAAAAGATTGAGCAGAGCTGGATCAAAAAAGAACTGTGGGAAGTCCGCAATTTCCATCAAGGCTTTCAGCACGGGCTTTACAGCGGGCTTGTGAATGCGGGAATTCAGTATGTCACAGGAGGCCGTGGCCTGGCCGATCCGATGCGCATGCGTCCCGGGCATGAGGAATATCAGAAGCTGAATGGATTATCTCCTGCGCCGGAGCGCTTCAAAGGCGATGGGTCGCTGACCTTTGACCGTTTGACCGACGTCTACCATTCCGGAACGCGGCACGAAGAGGATCAACCGTGCCACCTGATTGTTTCGAATCTGGATGTGTGCGCGACGAAGTGCGTGACCGAGTATGGAAATCCCTGCCAGTATTTTTGTCCCGCTGCCGTTTACGAAATGGTGCAGGAAAAGGGGCAGCCGCGCCTGAAAATTAATGCTTCGAACTGCGTGCATTGCAAGACGTGCGACATCGCTGACCCGTACGAGATCATCACCTGGGTGCCTCCGGAGGGCGGTGGCGGCCCGAATTACGAGGGGATGTGAGTAGGACAGGCTTCAGCCTGTCCAGTTTAGACTTGCGTGGCGCTGAAAAAATCAAAAGAAAACAGGCTGAAGCCTGTTCTACTCAAAACCTCACTGCAAAAGGCCGTACACATCCAGTTCCGTCTGCGTCCCGACATACACTTTTCCGTTTGCCACGGTGGGCACACTAAACTTCACCGCTAATCCTGCCGCATCCGGCGATGCGGCGGCCATCGGGCTGCTATAAATTTCTTTCGAAAGATTGGTTGCATCGTAAGCGCGCAAGATCGCAGGCGAATTCGGAGTAACGAAGGCACCACTCGTGTCAATCAGCCAAAGAATGGCGTTGGTCGTTCCGTTCGAAGAAATTACCGGCGTGGCCCCCTGCGGACCGAGTGGCTCCGGGGATTGAGATGCGAGCGGAGTCGAAGCAACAACTCCACCTGAAATGGTGAACGACATCAAGTTGCCGTTAGCTGGCGCGACGTACACGGTGTCGTTCCAGAATAACGGAGTGCTGAGAATCGCGCCGCCAACAGGAATGGTTTGCACACGCGCTGAGGAATCGGGACACGGGCCCACGAACCCGCCCATGTTGTCACGATTGACCACGTAGAGAGAGCCGCCCTTCGAACCTCCAATCAGTAAATGAGGCTGCAAAGTGGAGCCAGCGGAGACGGGCAAAAGAACGGGCGCGGTTGTCCCCAGGATTTGCCCGGACGCTTCGTCGCAAGGAGTAAAGAAATCGGAGAGTGAGAATCCTCCAGCCGTTGCCAGCCGCAGAAAACTATTGCTGTAGTCGTAATTAATTTCCTGCCTGCCGGCATTGAATGCCCCGTCTCCGGTAACCACAAAAACATTGTGATTCGCATCCGCGGAGGGACCTCCGCCACTTTGCCAAATTCCTCCCCTCGCTTGAAAGCTGCCCGGGGTCACATCGAAAGCGCCAGTTTGATTCAACGTGCCTGCCTCATAGGCAAACACCCAGCCGTTATAGTCGCCTTGTTCGCCGAAGGAACCGAACGCAACGTACACGGTTCCGTTATCCAGCAGCAGCGCAGCCCGCTGGTTCTGGTTTGCGGGAAAAAAGGGAAAGGCCTGCGTCGCGGGCGAGCTAATCTGCGCACCACCGGGCAGAATTTCCGGCGTGCCCGTCGCCAAATCCAGGGCATACAGACGTTGGCTGGAGGAACCCGCCGTTCCAATCGTTTGGGTCGCGGCCACCACGTAGAGTGTGGACGTAGGTAGGTCAATCACCGGAGTTCCGGTAATTCCAACCGTAGGGAAGATAATGTCCATGTCAGGAGTCGCAATGGCCTGCGAACCCGATGGAATAAGGCTTGTTTGCCATAGCGGCTGAACGCAAGGCTTCGTATCCGCGTCAAATGCATACACGGAATCGTTTTCCGTCGCGACGAAAACCACGTTGTGCGTTCCGTTCCCGGGGATCGCCAGGTTGGGCACATACAATGGCTGCGCGTAAGGATTGCCATCAATTGCGCACGAAAATAGCCATCCAAACGTCGAGGAATTCACGGTAGACGGTGCGAGCGCCAATTCCTGACTATTGATTCCCGATCGAGAATTGTCATTGCGCCACGTCAGCGTGCCTGAAAAACCTGTGACTTCAATGGTGGCGGAGCCGATGGCGCCGGGATTTGTTTTCAGGATTGCGGTGATTAAATGCGGTCCGACCGCAAGCGACGGGGAATAATCTCCGCTCAAGGAGATCGTTCCCACCGTAAGGTTTCCATTTGTGACGCCATCGACAGCCCAGTTGACGTCCGTGTTATTCACTCCCGTTGTCAGCACATTGAACTGGATGGTTTGCGACGTGGTGATGCTGGAAAGCTTTGGCGAAAGTGTCAGCGGTCCCTGGACCAAACTGAGGTTTTGAATCGTAACGATTGCGGACGCGATTGCGGCAGACTCCGATTGCAGGGCTGCGGTCACGGTGACCGCAGGGGGATTCGGTACTGTGCCGGGAGCCGTGTAAAAACCCGTTGCGGAAATAGTTCCCACGGCTGGGTTGCCGCCGGGTATCTGATTTACCTGCCAATTAACCGCGAAGCTCGTTGCGTTTTCCACCACAGCCTGGAACTGCACAGTACCGCCCGGAAAAGGTTGAGCGGAAGTCGGCGTGACATTTATGGTGACCGGCTGTGGAGCTTGGCCCACAGCTCCGCAGGAAGTGCAAATCAGGGCAAGCAGAAGGGAACTGAGAATTAAAAGGTAGGGGGTGGCCAGGAATCTGGCTTCACGATACGCAGGGGAAATTTCGCGCGGGACGCGAATGTGAAGTCGCTGATTCACTGGCCTGGGCATGGGCTTTGTCGGGAAGCTTAGGCTGCTAAAAGCAGGCGGAAGGTATCACAGGCCCAAAGAGGGGTCAATGACGTTAGTCACGATTGATGACAGTACATTTGTCACGTAAAGCGAAGTGGATGGAATGGAGCTAATTTGAGCCCGTAAGGCGATGGAAAAAGGCGCGCACGCGGTCGAAAATTCCAGGTTCTGGTTTTGCCGGATGCGCGGTCGGGGACGTTGCCGCAACGGCCGGAGCGGTCGAGGCGATCGGAGACGGCGGTGGCGCTGGCGCCGGATTCACATGGCCTTGAAATTCAACGGACGGACGCAGGCGCACTTCCCGCACAAGGAAGATGGTTTCCGGCGAAGGATCGGGCGGAGGTTCGGGAGATTTAGCGTCAAAACTGAGCGGCGGCATGATTACCGTATATACGGGTTCACTCGCAGAATTCGTGGCGGGCTGCTTCGTTTCAGGTTTCTTCCGTTCCGGCGTCGATGGCGGGGCGAGCGTGGCAATTTCACGATCGGACTGCGGAATGGATGGCTGGGGTAGCTGGGAAGGTTTCGGAGTTTGCAACCGGGCGCGCGGAAATTCGCAGGAGCATGCAGAAGGATCCGCATGCAGCGAAACGATCTGGCCTTCCGCCAGATTCGCCGTGCCTCCTTGCGGAATAATCATGCTCTGGTCCGAAAATTGAGGCTCTATGCGCATCGCGCCGCGCGCCGTGATGACGCACATCTCTCCGCCTTGGTCGAGGCCCAAAGTCATATCGCGCGGACCTCCACCGATTGCAATGGGCGTGGCAACCATGGTCGGCATATAGATCGTGAATGCATCGGACGTATCCAATGAGGGATGAACGCGCCCGTAATCCAGGGCCAGCGTCAGTGCTCCGGAAGATTTAACCATCTTAAAATGCGCGGGCCCGCAAATACTGATTTCGCCGCCTGAATTCAGCATAAGAAGCGCATGCCCGGAATGTAACGTGACGTCGCTGCCGCTGGCTACGACCGTTGCGCCGGCATCGGTTTCGTTTCCTGTCGGAGTTTTTGTCACGACTTCGACGTCGTCGCCTTCGATTCGTCCAATGATGGCAGGCAAATCCTGCGCGGAAATGCGGGCGATGCGGACGGAAAATGCGGCCGCGCATGTCAGCAATCCTGCGGCGGCGATTTTCGTCCAGGCAGCCAGACGACTCCGCGGGATTTTAATGGGACTCAAGTTTACCCGCAGCTTCCTGAAGCGAGTTGTGAGGCTATCTTCATGCCGTCTTCGACTTATACTATAACTGCATGCCGGACCAAGTGAAAACAACCCCAGAAGAAGCAGAGGCGCGCGTCCCGGTTCATTACGATACACGGCTGCCCAAACTCACTCTTCTGCAGCGCACGCTGATTCCCATAATCGGCTGGGCTGTCTGGTTCGTAATTCGCGTGCTCGGGCCGACCATTCGGTTTGAGGTTTTGGGCGGACAAAAAGCGGGGCGCGATTACCGGCCTGACCTGCCGCCGAATATTTTTGCCTTCTGGCATCGCTGCATTATTCCCTCCGCCTGGTATTTTCGGAATCGCAACGGCGTGCTCATGAACACGACGAATTTCGATGGGCAATGGACCCGCCGCGTGATTGAGCGCCTGGGCTTTGGCACGGCGCAGGGCAGCTCGACGCGCGGCGGATTGCGCGGGCTCGCCGTGATGGCTAAGCGCCTTGCAGAGGGAGTCGACGCCGGTTTCACGATTGACGGTCCGCGCGGTCCGCGCTATGTGGCTAAGCCCGGGCCCGTGATGCTGGCGCGCCGCTCGGGCAGGCCCATCGTTCTATTTCATGTGGGAATAGAGCGCGCCTGGACGCTGAAAAAGGCCTGGGACCTGATGCTGATCCCCAAACCTTTTACGCGCGCAGTCCTGATCATTGCTCCGGTCATCGATGTTTCGACAGATGCCGACCACGCGGAGATCGAAAGAAAGCATCAGGAAATGCAGAAAATGTTGGAACGCCTGAGGGATGTGGCGGAGAGCTGGTTTTCACTTTCGGAAGAGGAGCGGGAACTTGAAAGAAAGCATTGGGACGCTTATTAGTTTAAGATTTGGACCGATATTGCGGGTAACGGATTTTCAGTTCCTCACTGGATATTTCAATCACTTCTCCATCGCGCAAAATATAAACAGGGAGTCCCTCACGAGCATGCTTTTCCATGGCCTTTTCGACGGCAGCTCTAAAGGCCATTTCTGCACGCTCAACTAATGGCAATTCCAAAACATTTTCAGGTGGCTTATTCATTTTCCGCCATATTGCTGCAAGATATTTTGATATTCATCCTCAATGATTATACGTGCTTTATCCCCCACCCCATAAGCAATAATTTTTGGTATTTCGCCGGAATTATCGAACAGTGTCCACGATTCCGCCACTGGGCGATATATTTTTAAAAAATTTCCAATTGACCGATTGTACCGACGGCGTACAACTGCGTTAGGCACGTTATGGCCGCCTCCTAAGACTCTTACTCTCACTCGGTCCAGGGCCAATTCTATTTTGGGTAGCCAAAGGAAAAAAATATGTGTTCGATATCCATCTCCGATAAGACGGTTGATCGATTTCAAATGACCATTCCCTGAAAGAGTTGTCTCAAAGCCAAAATCAGCCCGCCGCCTGGAATGCAATGCAATTTCGCTGATCATAAGTCTTCCAGCCCGCATTGCGGCTGTTTCCGGAGATAAAGGGGCAACTCCGAGAGCAATGAGATCGGCGTTGATGAAATTAGTACAGTTTGCGTAATAAGGAAGAAATTCGCGGGCGAATGTCGTCTTTCCAGCGCCATTTGGACCCGCGATGATGTAGACGTTTGGCATCATGAAACATGGAAGCTTGCGAGAAAAATAATTTTGAATGCGTTACTTTCCTTCCAGGCGAGCGCTTAACGGCTGGCGTCGTTCAGCGTCACTTTGGACGTCATTTTTTGCCCGCCGCGGTAATACTCCACGTTCACCGTGTCTCCGGGTCGCTTCCGGTTTAGAGCGAGATTCAGGTCTGTTTCCCCTGTGATGGGGCGCCCGTCAATTCCAGTCACTACATCGCCGCCCAGCAAAATGCGGCGCATACCGAGAACTGCCTGGCGATCTCCGCCTTTCAAGCCCGCATTTGCGGCTGGTCCGCCCGGCGTGACGCGCTCGATCATCAATCCTTCATTCACCGGCAAGTGCAGCGCCTCGGCAACGGCAGGAGTCAGCAGTCGAGCTTCGACGCCCATGGAAGCGCGATGTACGTGGCCGTCCGTAATCAAATCCTGCGCGATTTGCCGCGCCGTGCTGATGGGAATCGCAAAACCAATTCCGGCCGTCGTGCCAGATGGCGTGTAGATCGCGGAGTTGATCCCGATTACTTCTCCATGGGAATTCAGGAGCGGGCCGCCGGAATTTCCCTGGTTAATGGCCGCGTCGGTTTGGATCGCACCATCGATCACTGTGGTCTGGCCGGTCTGCACTGTGCGGCCGAGCGCACTGACTACGCCTGTGGTCAGCGTGCTTTGAAAGCCGAATGGATTTCCGATGGCCAGGACGCGTTGCCCCACCATTAAACTTTCGGAATCGCCCATGGTCAGCACGGGCAGCTTTCTTTCCTTGGGGTCGATTTTCACGAGCGCGATATCGTTGCGCTCATCCGCGCCAATAAATTTCGCGTCGTAATGCGAGCGGTCGCCCAGCGTAACGGAAATGGCCTGCGCATTCTGCACCACGTGGAAATTCGTCAGGATATAACCGCGCGGGTCGATTACGAATCCCGATCCCGCGCCCTCTACAGGCACCGGTTCCATGAACACGTCGTATTCGAGCGTACGCGTCACAATGTTGGCCACGGCCGGGGCGGCTTGGCTATAAATTTTGACGTAAATCGCTTCGTCACCCAGAAGCTCTCCCGCCTTTGGCTCGGGGAAGGAAGCGGGCACCGCGCCGACGCTCTGCGGCTGGCGTTCGCCCCAGCGGCTTCCCGCCCAGTACGCGCCTAACACCAGCACGAGGCCCAGAGCCAACAATCGGAAAACTCCACGGCTGTTTTTTCCTTCACGCATGATGCTGTCCCTCCAACAACCAAATCGTCTGCCGGCAAGGTGAAAATTAATTGTAGCGCTCGCCTTCAGGCGAGCATGGGTTCTGGCCGAGTGCTCGCCTGAAGGCGAGTGCTACAAAAGCTTAGTTTTTGTAACTCTGGATTTCGCGCCTTCCATGCCCTTCAGTTTGGCGAAGAGTGCAATCACCTGAGCGCGCGTGTGCTCCAGCGTGCCGGAGCAATCGATCACTGCATCGGCTCTGCGCCGTTTTTCTTCCACGGGCATTTGCGCCGCAATGCGTTGCCGCGCCTGCTCCACGGTCAAGCCGCGCCCCGTTCGCGGGGCCGTGAGCCGCTCGAGTTGCTGTTCCGGTGTGCACCATGTGACCACTATAAATTCCAGCTTCTGATCGAAGCCCGCTTCGATCAGCAACGCGGCCTCCACGACGGCGATGGCGTGCGGGTCAGCTTGCCCAATGGCGGCAAGCTGGCGGCTCTGCTCTGCAAGCACCGGCGGATGCACAATTGCATTCAGTCGCGCGAGACGCGCAGGATCTGCAAACACGATGGCCCCAAGCTTTTGGCGGTCCACGAGATCTTCTGTGGTGAGAATTCCGCGCCCGAATTCGCGAACGACTTCTTCATACGCCGGACCGTCCGGCTCGATCGTTTGATGCGCAATCTTGTCGGCTTCGAGCACGCGGCAGCCAAGTTCGCGCAGCATCGCGACTACGGCTGTTTTGCCAGTAGCAATTCCTCCGGTTAGGCCGACGCATAGCATCAGAGTTTGGCCGCAACCGCGCCGGAACTGTTTCCGGCCGTATTTCTGGATGCGGAATGTTCGCGTCGCAGGCGGGCAGCTTTCACCGTGTTGCTCATTAACATGGCGATCGTCAGTGGTCCGACGCCGCCCGGCACGGGAGTTATCGCTCCGGCAACGTCCGCGACGCTGGGATGAACGTCGCCCACCAGGACCGAACCTTTCTCTTGGAATTGCGCAAGTTTTGCAGGGAAATTGGCGAAAATGCGTTCCGCTTCAGCGGCATTCGTAATGCGATTGATGCCCACATCAATCACCGTCGCGCCAGGCCGCACCCATTCGGGCTCGATCATTGCGGCGCGGCCAATCGCCGCGATTACGATGTCGGCGCGTCGCACGACTTGCGGCAATTCGCGCGTTTTCGAGTGGCAAATCGTTACCGTCGCATTCGCGTGCATTAGCAGCAACGCCATCGGCTTGCCCACAATGTCGCTGCGCCCCACAACAACGGCGTCGGCTCCCTCCAGCGGAATGCCGCTGCGGCGCAAAATTTCCATCGACCCCGCCGGCGTGCAGGCTACAAGGCCTGGGCGGCCCGACACGAGTCGTCCGAGATTAACGGGATGAAAGCCATCCACATCTTTCGCCGGGTCCACGGCCTCAAGCACGCGCTTCGTATCCACTTGCGGCGGTAGAGGAAGTTGCACAAGAATGCCGTCCACATCGTCGCGCGCATTCAGTTCAGCGACCAGCGCTAGAAGTTCGCCGGTCGTGATGCTCGCGGGCGGTGTAACCATCCAGCTGCCAAGGCCTAGCAGTTCGCAGGCAGCCACCTTGCTGCGCACGTAAATCTGCGAAGCGGGATTTTCGCCTACGAGGACAGCCGCGAGTCCGGGACGAATTCCCGCCGCGCTCAAAGCAGCAATTTCCCACTTAAGCTCCGCGTAAATTTGGTCTCGAATCGCGTTGCCGCTTAGTATGCGCGCCGCCACAGTGGCTCCTTGCGTCGAGAATAAAAGGTAGTTCGTGTTTATGGTAGCACAGCCGAAGCGGCGAGCTCCCCGTAGCGCCGGCATCTTGCCGGCGGTTTTCTGAATGAGCAGCAAATAGATGCTTCGTTCGTCACCCCAAATTCAAGCCAAACTCCTTTTCATGTACAATTAAATTCTCCAGCAAGGGAGGCCACCATGCTCTTCGGCGACACCGGCGAACGAAAAAAACTGGAACAGCAGCGCCGCGAGGAAGGCCGCCTTCCGCCTGGTCAATCGCTCACGCTGAAGTGGCCAGTACTGCATGCTGGAAACGTGCCGCGCGTCGACCTGAGCACGTGGGATTTTCGCATCGATGGCCTGGTCGAAAAATCCGTGCGCCTCACGTGGGAAGAATTTAACCGGCTGCCGCAAACGGAAATTCAATGTGACATGCACTGCGTGACGCACTGGACCCGCCTCGACAATTCCTTCGAGGGCGTTCTGTTCACGGATGTCATGAAGCTGGTTTCGCCCAAGCCCGAAGCGAAATTCGCCCTGGTGCGCGGGGAGCATGGATTCACCGCCAATCTGCCACTCGAAGATCTGATGAAGCCGACAACGATTTTCGCTTTCCGGCATGACGGGGAGCCGCTGTCCGCCGAGCACGGCTATCCTGTGCGCCTCGTTGTGCCGCACCTGTATCTCTGGAAAAGTGTGAAATGGGTGCGCGGATTCGCGCTTACGTCCGAGGACACGCCTGGCTTCTGGGAAGAGTACGGCTATCACATGTACGGAGACCCTTGGAAAGAGCAGCGTTTTAATCCGGAGCAATAATTTTGTCGCTGGCCCTTTGTAGCTCGCCTCTTCAGAGGCGAGGGTTTAGATGAAAGTTGGGTGACAATGTTTAGTGAGCAGCGCACCCTGCCGGGTCAGCGGTTCCTCAGACGAGGTTCGACGCGCATATTTCAGGCTTTGAATAGGCCATCATCTAAATCCCCGCCTCTGAAGAGGCGGACTACAAAAGACTGGCCAACCCAAACAAAAGCCCCAGGACTCGCTTTGAGCCTGGGGCTTTTGCTTTTTTGCTAATTGCGATTTGGCTTTACTTTATGTTTTTGCGCAGCCAATCATCGATGAACTTAATGACTACGTCGCTGTTCCGGTCGAGAAACATTTCGTGCATGTTGCCGTGGATGTTGACGTCTTCGAGGCGAATGAAATCATCTTTTACTCCAGCCTGATTGAGCCACTTGGGAATGCAGGAATCGAACACGCGGTGATACGTGCCTTCGGCGGAGATGGACAGGATATGCAGTTTCTCGAGGCTCACCAGTTTGTGAACGGGTTCCTTCTGCATGTAGCAGGGAACTTCATCGGGGCGATCCGATTTTTCTTCGAGGTATGTCTTCAAATCGTCGGGGCTGTTGACCGGCGGATCGTAGTGCATGGGCATGTTGGTGATGCCCCACGCATTTCCGATCTTGCCTGTGTACTTCACCGTGGCCGTATCCACGACGCCGATTTGCGGGCCGCCGGGCTCGATCGCCACCATGCCTGCCACAAGATTCGGACGCTGGTCAGCAACATTAAAGCCAATGCCGCCGCCCTGCGAGTGCGTGATCAGGATAACGGGGCTGCCAATTTGATCGAGCAGCGCAACGCCCGCCGGCACTGCAAGTTCCGCCTGAGCGGAAATAAACTGCATCTGGCCCTTGATGAAATTATCGAACACCGGATCGCCCATGGTGCCCTTTTTCGGCGAGTCGCTGGGCCACTGCGTGTAGAGCTTCATGCGCGGGAAATTTCCGCCGGATAGCGTGGGCCCGGTCCAGATTTGCGACAGATCCTGAGCGGTGCGCAGCCCCAGCTTGCCGTCCATGTCCGGGACATAAGGCGAGCGACCGCGCGCAGGATAGTCAACCATATAGACAACATAGCCTTGATTTATTAAATAGTAAGCCCAGCCCGGACGCCCGTCGGGGGTTTGCTTCCAGACCGTTCCGTCCTGCCCGTTGCCGTGGAAAAAGACGACGGGATATTTTTGCTTGATTTGCTTGGGCACCATGACTTCCACGTACATCGCGCCGTGCATTTCTTCCTTGCCGGGAGCGCCTTCGTATTTTCCCCCGACGTAGAAGAATGCCTCACGGCCTACGTTTTCCATGGAAAATGTGGGAATCGAGGCAGGCGGCATCGCTGAATTTTTCGAGTCGCTGGCTTGCGTGCCGTGGCGAAGCCCCGCGACCGTCGCGAGCGCGGCCGCAAATAAAATTGCCAATCCAAATTTCACGGTATTGCGATTCATGCGTTCCTCCAAAAATTGTTTGCAGTAAACTTATGCTTTAAGACGTGGGAACAGCCGCTCTGCGTTTCCGCGATTAATCGCTTGCAAATCGCTCGGCGAGAATCCGAAACGGTCGAGCGGATTTTCCGTCACTGGCGGGTTAAAGATCGGATAGTCGCTTCCGAAAAGAATCTGAGAGATTGGAATTATTTTGGTGATCGCGGCCAGAGGCGCTGGATAGGCCGCGTGGGCGACGTCGAAGTAGACTCCCTTCAATTCGTCCATGATTTCGGCGGAATCTTTTTCAGAGCGTTTTTCCGGCAGCGTTTCGCTCACGCGATTTGCCAACACTGGCAGCGTTCCACCGGAGTGCGGGAAAATGAAGCGGATATTCGAGTAGCGACGGAACGAATCGCTCTTTAGATAACTGACCACCGCTCTGGCAATATCGAAATCGTATTCCACAACGCTGTCCGCCACTCCCGGCTGCAATTCGCGGCAACAGCTTGGAGGCGCGGAGTGAAGAAAGATGATGGCCTTGCGCCGATTTAACTCTTCGTATACCGGCGCGAAGATGGGATCGCCGGGCCACTTGTCGAGATAGCTGGTCCACAGGCCGATGCCATCCGCCTTGAGCGTGTCGAGCGCGTATTCGATTTCTTTCAAACTTCCATCTGTGTCCGGCAGCGGGATCGCGGCAAAGTTTCCGAACCGCCCTGGATAATCTCTTACCAGTTGTTGCGTGTAGTCGTTGCTTTGCCGCGCCAGCTTGCGCGCGCGCTCTGATTTATCGGAAAAGGAATCCTGGACCACCCGCGTCATGGGCGAAAGCATGGAGGTGGCGACGCCGGTTTTGTCCATCATTTCAATTGCCAAGGTTGGCGACCACGTGGGCAGCGGATGCCCAGTGGCCATAATCTCTTTCTCCATAATTTTTGTATAAAACGGCGGCACGGTGTGCGTGTGCACGTCGATTCGTCCCGTGGCCGCCCCGGCAGGAGACATCGCGCCTGCGAGCAATTTGCCTGCGGGAAGGGTCGCCGCGGCGCCGGCCATTCCCATCCATCGCAGAATGTCGCGGCGCGAAGCATCGCCGCCGGATTCGGAATGCGATTCGTGAAGAAGGCCGAGTTTCATCGACACATTTCCGCTCGTTGCATCCTGACGCTTATTCATCGCGTCCTCCATTCGATTGCAATCCTGAATGATTGATTTGTGCCGAACGGCAATCTACACCCCGCAGCTTCCGCAGACAATGCGAAAGTGTGGGTAGAATTCGCAGGATTGCCGTCTGACAATTGCCGATTGCGAGTTTTTATTTTCGCAGGAAATCCAGCGTTCTCGTCCAAGCAAGCTTGGCCGCCTCGGCGTTGTATTGCATGCCAGGAAGGTAAAAGCTGCGGTAAACCTGCGGGTACACGAAGTAGCTGAATTTTTTCCCGGCTTCGGTCATCGCCTTTTCGGTGACGAGCGCATTTCCCGTTGTTCGGAAATCATATTGGGCGTAGTGCGCAAGAATCGGCGCGTGAACGGCGTCGAAGCTTTGCGACGGCGTCGTTCCGCTATAAATTACGGCGCGAAACAGATCAGGTGTGGAAGCAGCCAGCATGAAACTTCGCCAGCCTCCCCAGCCGAATCCCACGGTTGAAATCTTTGCTAAATCCACAGCCGAATCTTTCTGCAAATAATCCAGCGCTGAACGCGCATCCTGCACGGTGAGGTTGGGAGACAACTGCGCTACGGCCTGCGCCATTTGGTCGGGCGTTCTCGTACCGCCGCGTCGCGAAGTGAAATCCGGCGCGAGTGCAACAAACCCCGCTGCCGCAAATTGCTTTGCGATTTCACGAATCGAATCGTTGAGCCCCATGCTGTCATGAATCACCAGAACGGCTGGATGTTTCCCTGCGCCTGCCGGTTTCGCTACAAACGCATCGATATTGAAGCCGCCGGAGTCGAAGTGAACTGTTTCCGTGGTCGCGGATATTTCTTCCGCTGGCGGGGATGGAAGAGGCGAAGAGCCAGCGGTGAGAAACGATCCCGCGAAGAGAATTGCAAGAGCCGCGGTAAGGCTCAACATAAATCCGCTACGATTTAAATTTCGCCAGCGATTTGCGCGGACTCCAGACAGACCCATATGTTTCATATACACTCCCACGAGAGATCCGATGTTAGAGGTTTTGTAGCGCCGGCATCTTGCCGGCAGCCTTTAAACAAAGCGGAGTCATAAAACTGCCGGCGGGACGCCGGCGCTACGAAAACCGGACCCACTGCTTTAATGTTCCGCTCCAGTTAATGCGCGGCTTCCCGCGCCGATAAATTTTGCGCCTGCGTTTTCAGCGCCTGCAGCTCTTCTTTCGAGCGGACCTGCATACGTGCGATCTTGCTGTTCCGTGTGTAGCCGACGACGATGCGCGTTACTCCGTCGCGCTCATCAAGCGAAATGTGGCGCAGGTTGATTCCACGTCCTGGCAAAGGGAACTCGGTCCACTGCTCGGTATTGGGATTGAAGCGTGCGACGGAATCGCCATTCGTGAGATTCACCCAAACATTGTGGTCCCGGTCGATGCTGGCATCGTAGGGTGCGGATTCCGGCGTGGGATATCTGTAGATCTTGGATTTCAGAGTGCGAGTATCGTACTTCTCCAGATTTCCGCCCCAGTAATCGCATACCCAGACCACATCAGCATTCCTGTCCGCACCCAGGCGGCGCGGGCCTTCGGACCACCATGCGCCGAAGTCCGTCAGTTCAACTCCTGCGAGTTCGTACAGTTTTTTGTCGTCGGGCGTGAGCGCACCATCGGCGCGAGCCGGGCGCGGTGCTTCGTGAAACTCTTGCGTCTTGCCGCTTTCGACATCCGCGCGATTCACGCGGTCAATGTTTATTTGCGTCCACCATCCGTTGCCCATGCGATCTGCAGCGATGCCGTACGATCCGCCCGGTCCATTCTCGATTTGCGTAGGCGATTTAAATTCACGGAACTCACGCGTGCTGGGGTCGTAGCGAAACGCACCGACTGCGGTAGTGGCCCAAACTTTTCCCTTGGTATCGACGTCGATGCTCGTGGTCGTCCCGCCCATTCCTTTCGGTGGCGGGATCACTTCGTACTTCATCGTGGCCGGATCGACGCGCAATAGGTTTCCCCCGCCGCCGCGCGGATCGCCGATCATCGTCGCCCACATCACTCCGTTCGGATCCATTGCCAGACCGTGTGTGGGAGCAGCCAGATCATTCATCCCGGGAACTTTAATGTCCGTCACTTTCCCGGTTTTTGTGTCGAGCATGCTGATGGTTCGCGTGTAGCTCGGCTCGGACGTGGTGAACCAGATGTTGCCATTTTTGTCTGTCTGGGAATCGTGCAAGCCGCGCGACCCGTTCAGTGCGGAGGGCGTTCCCTCCGACCAGAATGTTCCGTCGTTGGTCGGAAATCCATCATTGGTAGGATTCGCGTCTGGATCGGCGATAGGAATACTGTACTCGGTGACAATGGCGCGAGCCGCTTCGCCATGTGGTCGCGCGCGTAGCTTGATTTGCATTGTGGAAGGTCCTGGGCCGCGAGCTTCCGCAAGATAAGTGGCCAGCTCTTTTTTGTAATAGGCCATCACGGGAAACGGGGCCATGTCAGGGCCGGCATATTCGCCGCCGCCGTTGTACACGCGCGACATTAAATTCAACATCGCTTCCCAGCCTTTTTCATCGAAGCGGTTCTGCAAAATGTAGCTTGGTTCGTGGCAGCCGGTGCAAGTGTTATAGAAAACGTCCTTCATCTTGCGCTGTTCAGGAGTGGCTTCCGGCAGCGCGGTCACATATTCCTGCCCGGTCATTTGCTTCACGATTTCCAAGTTGTCTTTGATTGTGGCTAGCGTAAAATCCTGGCGACCTGCAGTCCCGCTCAATGTGATTTCCGCTTTACCTGCGTCAAATCCTTCGGCTTGCGCCCAGACGCGGTATTTTCCTTCGGCCATGCGCGGGAAATAGTAGTTGCCGTCTTCGTCCGTAAATACGCTGGTGGTGATGGTTTGCCCTGCGGCTCGCGCGGATACGGTCACGCCGTCAAGTTTTGTGCCTGCGTCTGACTTTATGGAGCCGGAGAGCAATGATCCCATCTGTTGTGCGGCCGCGCTCTTTGCGCTCACGGCGCACAGCACGACGCCTGCTGTCATTGCCGCGATCAAGGCGATTACCCACAGCCGCTTCTTGTTCTTCATGACGCTCTCCTCAAACGATTCTGCTGAAACTTTTGGGCACGGCCCGAATTTATTCGCCGGCGCTTGCTGGCAATCCCTCGGTTGGATTGGAGTTGGCCTTGGGCCGGGCAGGACGGTTTACCGTTTTGAGATATTCAACGATGGAATCGATTTCCGCGCGCGTAAGGCCATACTGGAATCCCGGCATAAGACCTTCGCGACCTTGCATGATAATCTCGCGAATGTTGTCTTCATTGTCTTCGACAAGTTCCTTGGACAGAGCCGGGCCGTATCGTTTACTGACGACTGTTGGGAGCGCGTGGCAAACCGCGCAGCGCTGCTGGAAAATTCGTCGCCCGTCTTTTTGCTGGTCCGTAAGCGCGGCGCTGGCAGTTTTTTGTCCGTGCGCCGGAAGACCGATCGCAAGGAAGAAACCCAAAACTACTGGAAACATGAAACAGCTACGAATCAAAGTTCCCCCTATGCGACTGTCCGGCGTGAATGTTGAAAATGGCAGCGAAATTAAGAATTTACTTAAACTTATAGCTGAATTTTAGGCGTGCGGCTGAAGCGTGTCAAGGCTTCCAGCGGCGCAGGCTGAAGCCTGTGTCACTAAAAGCGCCTCAATAAATTAGGCTTTCTTGTTGTTAGAAAGAAAAAGGCCATGCTCGAGAAAATCCAGCACGGCGCGGCGGCGCTGTTCGACATTTTTCGGATTCCAGATATCGCGGTTCCATATTTGACTGGCCAGTTGACCGGTCGCAAAATAATACATAATCATTCCAAAAATTGTGAAAACCATTTGATCCGGATCGACGGCGCGAAACTGGCCGCGCGCGATTCCTTCGCGGATTGTTTTTACGGCGCGCTTGTGCAGCGGACGGTGATGCGCCACCACCATCCAGTGCAAGGCGCGCCGGCCGGCCATCATCTCGCGCTGGATCAATCTTGGGTATGCCGGATTCCTGGTGACAAAATCAAACGTCAGATTCACCAGCGCCTTAACGCGTTCCGGAGGGTCCATGGCGAGGACGGCGGGAGATTCCATTTGTCCGGAAATTTGCGCGATCATGGTTTCGAGCACGAATCGATGCAGCTCTTCCTTGTTACGAAAATAATAGTAGGGAAGAGCTTTGTTCACGCCGGCGACGCGCGCGATTTCGTCCATGCGCGCACCTGCCAGGCCG
>Ga0182024_10010135_pt1 | contig 19304 bp, 21 predicted proteins | sample P32metaG_FD_120480 | JGI IMG/M metagenome (GOLD analysis project Ga0182024, IMG submission 120480) | Permafrost microbial communities from Stordalen Mire, Sweden - P3-2 metaG (Illumina Assembly) | ecosystem: Environmental > Terrestrial > Soil > Wetlands > Permafrost | place: Sweden: Stordalen... | reverse complement strand
TCCGTGTTCAACGCCTACTACGGCGACAAGGAGGCAACAAGTGCCGCGATAACGGAAGGTTGGTTCCATACAGGCGACTGGGCCAGGATGTATCCGGACGGGCGGCTGGTGATAGTGGACCGACTAAAGGATATGATAAAGTCAGGAGGGGAGAATATCTCTTCGATAGAGATTGAAGAGGTCCTGAAGGCGCATCCGCTCGTCGCGGAGGCGGCGGCCATCGGAGTGCCAGACGACCAATGGGGGGAGGTCCCGAAGGCGTTCGTGGTCCCCCGACCGGGCGCTAGCATATCCTCCCGAGAGCTGAGCGACTTCTGTCTCAAGAATCTAGCCCATTTCAAGGTGCCGAAGTCCTTCGACATCGTCGAGGACCTGCCGAGGAGCGTGAACGGCAAGGTCTCCAAGGAGAGTCTCCGCGCGCGGTACTGGTCGGGCCGCGAGAAGCGGGTTCAGTAGACTCCAGATCTCAAAAAATGCGCTTAAAGGTTGAATAGAGAGTCTCAGTTCGAGCACTGGCGTGCAGTCGTTCATCCCGGCGGTAAAGGAGGCGTCAATCTGCGTGAGGAAGGGGTTTCAGATACGCCGAGGCGACAATGTTCTGGTCCTCGCGGACGGTAACCACTTGATTGAGGCGCAGGCGTTGGCAGGAGCCGCATATGCGGCAGGCGGGAATGTCGCCCTGATGGACATCTCATCAATAGTAGCCGAAGGCCTCTTGATTCCGGGTATTCCGGAACCTCCGAAGCACGTGAGCGCAGCCGTGAAGGCGGCAGACGTGATCATCATCAAGACAGAGATCGACTACGCGCACAGGTTCGCCCACACCACCACGGTCCGCGAAGCCGTCGACAACAACGTCCGCATCGCCTCGGTCGAGGAAGGCCTAGGGTCGTGGGGGCTGACGGACGAAGACATCGATGTGGTCGAGAAGAGGACCGACCGCCTGATCAAGCTATTCAAGGGAGCCGACAAAGTCCACGTCACCTCCAAGCAGGGGACCGACATCAAGCTCTCGATCAAGGGGAGGCCGGCTCTCAAGGTGACCCCGGTGAGGATACCCGGCGTGATGATGGGCCCGATGCCCCTGTGGGGTGAGGCCGCCTACGCGGCCATCGAAGGCTCGGCCAACGGGCAGATAGTCATGGACGGCGTGATGAACGTGGTCGCGCCCTACGGCGTGAAGGAGAACATGACCGTGAAGGTCAAGAACGGACGGGAGTACGATGTCTCGGGCGGGGAAGAGGCGAAGAAGCTCAGGGATATACTCGCCGCAGCGGACGAGGGCGCGAACATGCTCGCAGAGTTCTCGCTCGGGTCGGGACACCTTGTGAAATTCGGGACGCTCTCCGAGAAGGGAAAGCTCGGCACCATACACTTCGCGCTGGGCGACAACCACCACGCGTACCCTGGCGGGAAGAACGTATCCAAGTGGCACCTGGACGCGACCGTCCGCTATCCGACCGTGGAGCTTGACGGTCGGACGATAATCCAGGACGGGGTCTGGACGTTCGAGAAGCAGTAAAGGTGGTCCCCGCCAGTGCCAACCTTCCGGCCCGAGCGTTTCCTCCTCTCTGAAGACGTCGACGAGGTGCTGGGAAGACTGAGCGCGGAGGGAAAGCGAGCCCACGTCATCGCTGGGGGGACGGGGTTCTACGAGCTTGCGCGGCGAGGGTACATCCCCGAGGTCAAATCCGTCGTCTCGATCATGAAGCTCGGGCTCTCATACATGAGGAAGGAGGGAGGCTCCGTGCGGGTCGGCGCGACCACGACGCTGCAGGCGTTGCTGGAATCCGGCACGGGCGACGCGCCGGGGTTGGAGGCCCTCGGCGACGCGCTTCGGGAGATACGACCCGTCCAGGTCCGAAACGTCGCGACCGTGGGCGGCGAGGTATGCATCTCGGTCCCCTTGGTCGACCTTCCCACCGCGCTCCTGACCTGCGGCGCCTCAGTCGCCGTCGTCTCTCCGAAGGGGGAGCGCGAAGAGAGCCTGGATGGCTTCTACATCGATGCATTCCTGACGCGGCTCAAGTACGGCGAGATAGTGAAGGAGGTCAGGATACCCGCCCCGCCCCCGGGCGCGCGCTCGGCTTTCGTGAAGTTCGGGAGGACCTCGTACGACTTCAACCTCGTCAACGTCGCCATATCGCTGAACGCGGGAGACGGCGGAAGGCTGGAGAGGGTGAGAGCCTTCGTAGGGGGGATCGGCAGGGCGCCGTTGCGCGCCTCCGAGTTCGAGAAGAGGCTGACCGGCAACATAGCCGACGAGAAGACCGTGATGGACGCGGCGGCCGCCAGCTTCGAGGAGAAGGACATACTTCCGTCCGTCCACGGCTCGAAGGAGTACAAGTACGCGATGATCCCTGTGGTCATGCGCGACTGCTTGCTGAGAGCCTATGGGCGGGGGAGCGGGGCGGCTGTCCATTGACCGAACAGATCGAAGTGAAGGTGAACGGGACGGTCCACCTTGTCAGCGTGAAGCCCTACGACACGCTCTCGCGGGTGCTCCGCGAGGAGATAGGGCTGACCGGCACCAAGCGGGGGTGCGACTACGGAGGGTGCGGTGCCTGCACCGTATCCGTCGACGGGATGGCGGTCTACTCCTGCATGTACCCTGCGCAATACTGCGTCGGCAAGGAGATAGGCACTGTGGAGGGACTGAGCGGAGAGGGAAACGTCAGCAGGGAATCTCTCACGATCCTTCAGAGAAGCTTCCTCGTGAACGGCGGCCTCCAGTGCGGATACTGCACGGACGGCATCCTGATCTCGGCCGAGAGGCTGCTCTCCGAGAATCCAGAACCGACGGTGGCTGAAGTCAAGGAGGCGCTCGCCGGGAACATCTGCAGGTGCACGGGCTATGGGCGCATAATCGAATCAGTGATGCTGGCGGCATCGGAGATGCGAGCATCGGCCAAGACGGGGGGCGGTTGAGCGAGCATGGCAGGCCGATGCGCCCAGGCGATCTCGGTCCTCGTACCGTACATGAACAGGACGACGGAGGTCTCGGAGTTCATCGAAGGGTGGGACAGCAGGCTCCAGTTCGACCTGGATGGAGAAGAGCCGTTCGCCGTGGTGTTCAAGGACGGGAAGGCCTCGACCATGAAAGGAAAGATACCCGACCCCGATGTCACCATCTATTGCGACTCGAGGTCTTTCTTCGACATGATGACGGGAAAGGTCAGCCAGGACGACGCGTTCACGAACGGGCTCGTCGATGTCAAGGGCTCCATCATCGACTCGGTGAAATTCCGCCATGCCGCCGAGATGACGCAGCAGAAGCACAGCATGCTCTTCTCCACGCTCAGGGCGCTCTCCAGGTTCACGTGACTGGGTTCCTCCACCACATGAGGTCCTAAGCGGAAGGAAGTATCTCCTTCGCGAAGAGGTTCATCATCTTCAGCAGCGATGAGATGTCCGAATAGATGAACTTCAGCTCGGTCATGTCGACCCCCGCTTTGGAAAACAACCCTATCTTTTCGAGAAGCTGCGATGGATGGCCGACCAAGCTCCTCTTCTCCCCCTCCTCGACGCTTACGAAGTTGGTCGCAAGGCTCTTGGCCGCACCGCTCTTTGCAGCATCCCCGTCCGCGTCAATGACGGCGAACATCTCATGGGAGACCACGAACTGGGCCGGGTCGCGCCCCCTCCTTGCTGCGGCTTCCCTGATCTTGGCAATCCCCTCCGCCACTTCCTCGGGCGTGAGGTACGCCGGTATCCAGCCGTCTCCCAGCTCCACGACCCTTCGCAGGGCGCGCGGGCTTATCCCCCTCTCTCCCCCTCCCACGAGGACCTTGAGGTCCTTCTGCACGGGTTTCGGGAACACCTGTACCTCCTTGAAACTGGAATACTTACCCGAGAACGACGGAAGGCTCTCGTTCCATATCTTCTTCAGGACGGAGATGTACTCGTCCGTGATCTTCCCGCGCTCTTCGTAGGGGACTCCGATGGCATCGAACTCCGGCCTCGTGATGTTGGGCGCGCCCGGCGCGACTCCAACTATGAGCCTGCCCTCGGAGAGCAGGTCGAGGTTCGCGAGCTGCTTCGCGAGCACCACAGGATTCCTCAGCGGAAGCACCAGGACGGCGACTCCGAGCTTCACCTTCGTCGTCCTAGCTGCGATGTAAGAGAGCGTGGTCACGGATTCGTAGAAGTTGGGGCGCTGCGACTCGGTCAGCGCCTCGGCCGAGCCCGCTGACAGGTGCGTCCTGTGCTGCTCCGTCCCCCACAAGATGTGGTCATGGACCCACACCGAATCGTAGCCGAGCCGGTCCGCTTCTTCGGCGACCTGGACGATGTTCTGTCTGCTTGCGAGCGGCCCGGAATTTGGTAGTCGGACGCCGAACTTCATTCACTCATCTCAGGAGTTTGCGGGCTTCAGCGCTTCTCTTCGCCCGAGACGTCGGCCGTCCAGTTGAACTTCTCTCCCTTCTTGACCTTCTCGTGCTCCTCCTCAGCGGCGATCACGCAGTCCTTCCCGCCATCGACCCAGCTGCTCATCCCGACGAGATAGATGCACAGAGCGAGCGCTTCCTGCACCTCCTTCGGCGTGGCGCCCGCACGTATCGCCTTGCGCGCATGACTCTTTCCCTTCTCACCCCTCCCGGTAGCGGCTTCGACCGCTACCATGATCAGTTCTCTGTCCCGGGCGGAGAGCGCGTGGCCCTTGGCGTCTTTGCCGGGGATGGCCGCCTTCCGGAGCGATGCGAGGGCATCCACAAGGTCAGAATCATACCTGTCCAGGGTCTGGAACACCTCGTGGACCCGTCCCATCTCGGCGACAAGATAATCCTTGGTCGACTTTTTCAAGTCTTGAGGAAAAAGACCTCTGAGCGATTATAAGTCTTTACGGTCCGCGGTTGAAGTGCGGTAAGCTCTCTATCCTATTGAGCAGAGCGCGCGACCCTTGTCGGGTCCCGGTAGCTCTTCAGCTCATGCAGGATATTCTTCGGGGTGTTAGCTCGCGGCTCACGAGGCCTGCGAATGGTCAGTGGACACGTATTTTCCCCACGACCATTCGAAAACAAAACTGCCAAGCAGCATTACAAAGAATGTAATCCAGAACACACTCCAACTGATTGAAATCACCGACAGGACATTCAAGATGCCCACTACGCTCAATGCGGGGAAGAGTATTCCGTCGATCATGCAATGAACCCTGCCGCAGAATCTCGCGTTGATGAAACAGCCGATTCCAATCCAAGCTACCGACAAAGTCCAAAACAATCCGGCTTCTGTCGCTGATGTTGCAGATGCTTGGTAGCTTGCGGAAGTCACAGTAGCTAAAACGGCAGGTGCTCCCCAAAGCAGATAGCACCAAGGAGCGCGTTCCAGGTCCCTTGTTTGGAGTTGCGGCGGCGAAGAGTGCGCGAAATACTTACCTCTCCAAAGTCTCGCAGGCATACAAAGAGATAGCGCGCTTGCGAATATAAGAAAGATTCGTCCTAGGCTTCGTTGAGCTTTGCGACATTCCATATTATTGTCGTCAATTTGTCCTGTCCCTCGACCTTGGTCCCAGCCGCCTCGCCCGGGATCATACGGACCTCAAGTCCCATGGGCCTACAGTCAACAACCCGAAGAATCGGGCCCATGAGCCGAAGAGTTACCAGAATACCTCGTCGGCAAGCATAAATAACTCGCGAGGGCATTCCTCGATTCCTTGCCGAAGGTCATCGACCTCACCCGATTCATGAACGAGCTCGCCGAGCGTAGGGAGCCGTTCGTCCTGGCTACTGTGGTGAGGGTCCATGGCTCGAGCATCGGCAAGCCCGGCTTCAAGGCCGTGGTGTCGAAGGACGGCCGGATAGTGTACGGGACGGTCGGAGGCGTGTGCCCGGAGTCCGCGATCGCCACGATGTCGATGGAGGCATTGCGGACCGGTAAGGCGAGGGTTGTGAAGGTCTATCTCGAGGATGCGCGGAACGCTCTGGAAGGAACGCTCAAGAACACCAGTCCGGACGAGGTTTATGTAGAGACGAACTGCGGAGGGATGATGGAGATCTACGTGGACCCCTATCCTCCGGCGGACCGGCTCATATTGGTAGGGCAGGGAGGAAAGGATGACGTCGAAGAGGGGCTGGTGAAGTTCGGGAAGGCCCTGGGGTTCGAAACCATAGTCATAGACCATCTCCCGGTCCTCAGTGAGGATCCTGACAAGCTGATAACCGACCTGGACTACGACTTGGGTGCCTTCGCCTTCGCAGAGACCGACTCGGTCGTCGTCCTGACCAAGGGCGAAAGGGACGTCAAGACGCTGGAGGTCCTCGCAAGGAAGAGTTTGAGGTTCGTCGGGCTTATGGCGAGCGTCCAGAGGGCGACCGACGACCTGCGGGAGCTCAAGAGTAGGGGCGTGTCACAGCTGTTCCTGGAGTCCCTCCACGTGCCCATTGGCGTCGACATCGGGGCCGTCTCGCCGGAGGAGATATCGCTCAGCATAATGGCCGACATCGTCGCGACCAAGCACGGTAAGCATCTACCCCACAAGCCTATCGCGGAAGTCCTTCCGGAACGCTCTCCTCAGTAGGGGAATCCTTATCTACAAAACATCGGTCGCACAGGCTGCGAAATGGTCCCCCGCAAGTTCGAGTACTTCGCGCCAACCTCGCTGAAGGACGCGACTGCTCTCCTCAAGAAGTACGGCTCAGACGCGAAACTGCTCGCCGGCGGAATGAGCCTCATCCCTGTCATGAAGCTGAGGCTCGGCTCTCCTCAGTACATAGTCGACCTGAACCGGATTCCGGGTCTGGAGTACGTCAAGACAGTGGGAGGGAACATCCTGATAGGCGCTCTGACGCGCCATTACGCCATCGAGACTTCTAAGGTCGCCCGAGAGAAGGCGCCTATCCTTTGCGAGACGGCCAGATGGATCGGCGACCCGCAGGTCAGGAACATGGGGACGATAGGCGGTTCACTCTCACACTGCGACCCCAGCGGAGATTGGGGTGCCGCGATCGTCGCGCTCAGGGGAAGCGTGAAGCTGAAGGGGCCGTCCAAGGATAGGACGGTGAAGATTGACGATTTTCTTGTAGACACCTTCACGTCGGCACTGAAGGATAACGAGATTCTGACGGAGGTTAGCGTCCCGGTGCCGCCTCCGAGGAGCGGGGGAGCATACATGAAGCTGGAGAGGCGGTCGGGAGACTTCGCGACCGTGGCCGTAGCCGTCCAGCTCTCTCTGGACGCCAAGGGCACCTGCTCCTATGCCGGCATCGGACTTACAGCGCTCGGGAGCAAGAACCTCAGGGCCTCCAAAGCGGAAGCGGCGCTGATGGGAAGGCAGCTCACGACCCAGGTCATCGAGGAGGCGTCAGACGCCGCGGCCGAGGACGCCCAGCCCATGCCGGACCCGCTGAGGGGCTCGGCCGAATACAAGAAGGAGATGGCGAAGGTCTATACCAAGCGCGGCCTGGACCTGGCGGTCAAGAGGGCCAAGAGGGGTAAGTGACGATGGCGAAGAGAACGCAGAGCCATACTGACGAACTGCAGGTCGTCAAGGTGAACATCAACGGCGTCGACTACGTGCGCGGCGTCGAACCCAGGCTGCTTCTTGTCCACTTCATCAGGGACATTGCCGAGCTCACCGGGACCCATGTGGGCTGCGAGACCTCCAACTGCGGCGCCTGTACGGTGATCCTGAACGGAAGGTCGGTAAAGTCGTGTTCGATGTTCGCGGTCCAAGCCAACGGGGCAAAGATCCAGACCATCGAAGGGCTCGCCAAGAACGGGGAACTCCATCCGATCCAGAACGCCTTCTGGGAGAACCACGGGCTCCAGTGTGGGTTCTGCACCCCCGGAATGATCATGCAGGCCTACTGGTTCCTGAAAGAGAACCCGAACCCGAGTGACGACGAGATCCGGATGGGACTCGTTGGCAACCTCTGCAGGTGCACGGGCTATCAGAACATCATAAAATCGGTGAAGGCCGCCTCAAAAGAGATGCGCGGTTGAACGACTAGTTCCTGAGAGCCAAAGGCGCCGCCGGCTTGTGGGAGCGCGAGTGCTTCGTCATATGGATATAGCAATAAGTCGCGTCGCAGATGTGGCACGTGAAATAATACTGCTTGCCCAGGACTTTGCTGCAATAGTTGCAGGTGGCGACTTTCGTTGCGCCCGTCTCTGGGTATGTACTGCTCATCTTTCCCCAACTTATTCATAAACTGCCTCGCTTTAAGCATAGATACTGGATTGTAGGAATATTCCCGCCCAAATTACAAGAATTACATAATCTAGTGAAAACAATGCTCCTGGCAATGTGCCACGTATGTACTCCAAAATGGAAATATTGTCTCCTTCGCATCAATATTGGTCCATTTCAGAACTTCGCCATCGGGGGATTGATTGGAAGGCGCGCCCCCTTAGATCTTCTTGGCCAAGGCGGAGACAGCCGTCTTGAGCTCGTCAGTGGCGCTCCGCAGCATCTCCTGAGACCTGAGCAGGCCCAGTGACTTCAGAACCTCTTCCGAGATCAGCCTGTCCTTCCCGACCGTAAGGTCCCGGATGGTGCTCGTGTAGTCCTTCTCCTTGGCGAGCCTTGACGCGTGGAGGGAGTAGAGGTCAAGGATGCTCCTCACAGTCTCCGTTCCCAGGTACGAGAAGCACTCCACCGATTGCATGGACAGGATCAGCTCTTCGGCCTTGAAATGCAGCAAGTTGAACGCCTCAGCATCCCTGTACCTTCCGAGCTGGGGGAAGACCTCAACGCTCGCGGGGCTCGTCCTGAGCACGTCATAGACTACCGACAGAGATTCGAGCCTGTTCTCACAGGATACCCGGGATGCCAGCTCCAGCCCGGACGCATCCGCCCACGACTTGAAGCTCACCCCCCTGTCCTTCGGAATGGACTTGATCTGCGCCAGAAGGTGGCTCGGGGCGGGGACGATTTGGCTATTCAGAAGCTCTGCGCAGGCATAGTCGGACGCCGCAGACAGCAGCCAGAAGTCTGCCTCCCTGGCTTCTCCGGTGGCGAGCAGCTCGTCCACCCTGCCGACCGCCTTGAGGGCAGATGCGAGGCGGACCTCCATCAGGGAGGTGCAGTTGAGCGTGTAGTTCCTCCTGGATTCGGAGATGGTGGATGCCAGCAGGAGCGAGTTGTCCCTCAACGGTACGGCGGAAGCGAGGGCGACTGCGAGGTCGGGCGCCGGTTGCCTCACCTCCCGCTCGTTCCTGAACATCAACTCCGCGTAGCTTTCGCCGACGCTGACGAACTTCTCAGGGATCGGGTCCCGGCTTATCACGAGCAGGTCATACTCGCAGGCCCTCCTGGCCAGGCCGGCTGCATGACACCCTATGATGGCGATCTCGTTGGTGGGGAACGTCTTGAGAGCCGGAAGGATTGTCTTGACGATAGTATCGGTCGACTGCAGTGGCTCCTGCACGGAATCCACGTCTCCTCCAAAGACGAGATAAGCTTGACGTTACCTATTGACCGCGACGATTCCCGCCGCCACGAGCAAGGTCCCGGCCAGTTCGTTCACCGGGGGGATGCTGAGCTGGAAGACGGACGCCATGACGGTCGCGAAGACGGGGACCAGGAAGAAGTACGAGGTGAACTGTGCCGCCGGCATGCGGGAGAGGATCTTCCAGAAGATGACATACGCCAGGCCGCTGGCGAGCACCACGTTGTAGCCGAGGAACACCCAAAAGTAGAGCGTGGGGTCCAGGAACGGCCTCTCGAACGCCAGCACGGGCAGGATGAACATGCCTCCGAGCACCGACTGGATCGCTGTGACGGCACTCGAGTTGACGCTGGGCTTCCACCTCTTGAACAGAATGATGGCGATCGCCCATGACGCAGAAGCTCCGAGGGCGAAGATGTCCCCTACGACGAGGGTCGCTGCGATTATGCTCGGCAGGAATACTACCACGATCCCGCAGAAAGCCGCGGCTATGCCTATGCGCCTGTTGCGCGTGAGCTTCTCGCCCAGGAGGGGGGAGAGCGCGGCGACGAGGACGGGTTGCGTGTAGACAAGGGTCGAGCTGACGCCGGTGCTGGCCGTGACGAGGCTGGCGTTCAGGAGCGTGAGGAAGAGTGCGACGTTGAACAGCCCAAGCGCCACCAGCCAAAGCAGGTCCCTCCGGGTTATGCCCTTGATGGCGTATCCTCCGATCGCGAAGACGAAGATGCCGCCGAGCACCGCGCGCAGAAGAGCGAAGGTGATGGGGTCCACATAGGGAAGGATTCCCTTGATCACGAAGTAGTTGCCGGACCAGATGAGGCAGACGAGTATGATCAGGGAGACGTCGACGAGCCTTGTCCGCATCAGAGCTCACGACCGCTGATTCGCTTCAGATTTCTTCCCGCCTTCTCTCAGTCCGTTACTAGGGCCTTCATGCACTGCTGCTGGTCGACGGTGGCGAACGCTTCGGCTGTCCTCGAAAGCGGGAACCGGTGAGTGACCATGTCAGAGACGACGACCGTCCCGTTCACAAGGAGCTGTAGGGCCTCGGCCGTCTCGACCTCCGTCGCGGAGTAGCTGGTCACCAGCTTCGTTCCATTCAGGAAGAGGTGCGCGATGTCGGTGGTCGCCCTGGCGTCCTTCTTGGGTGCGCCGAACAGCAGCACCGTCCCTCCCCGGGCGACGACGTTCATCCCGTCCTCGAAAGCGGCGCTACTCCCCGTGGCGAGGACCACGAGTTCGGGGCCCCCCGGGAGGGATGATGCAAGGACCCGGCCGCGCTGCGAAGGGTTTGAGACGTTGAAGGTCGCGTCGACGCCCATCTTTGCTGCAAGGCCCAGTCTGTACTCGCTCACATCAGCGACGACGACGGTCTTCTTTCCATAGCTCCTGAGGAGCTTAAGGTGGAGCAGCCCGACGGGGCCTGCGCCGTATATCAGCACCGAACCGGCAGTCCTTGCGTTCGCCCTCTCCAGCCCTCGAACACAGCAGGCCAACGGCTCGATGAAGCTGGCCTCCTCAAAGCCCAACGAGTCCGGGAGTCTGAGTATCGCCCCCCTGTCGACGTTGTACTTCGGGACGATGAAGTACTCGGCGAGCCCACATGGGACGAGATTGTGCTTCGAGTACTCCGCGCAGAGCGTCTGCTCGCCTCTGTGGCAGAGCCCGCACGTGCCACAGGGGACGTGGTGATGAGCGAAGACCCTCTCGCCGACGGCGAGCCCCGTGACGCCCGGACCAAGCTCGGCGACCTCCCCGACCTCTTCGTGCCCGAGCACCCTGGAGGTGATCCCCTGGCCGTGGACCTTCTCCAGGTCGGTCCCGCAGATGCCGCAGCACCTGAGCCTCACCAGGACCTCTCCCTCCCCCGGCACGGGCTTTGGGACCTCGGCAATCCTCACCTTCCCAGGGGAGTCAATCAAGACAGCCTTCAAGAAATCACGACTCCTTCGCCGCCGCGCCCGTTGTCAGATAAGCCCTTCCCCTTACTTGGGAAGCCCGAGCACGTCTTCGCAGTCCCAGACCATCCCACAATTATGAACGACTGCATTTGATGCGAGATACGTGCCATCCGCAGTCGCTATGTTGTAGACCTTCCCTTTGAATGGAGATGTCTCTACCTTCTTCACCGGCACGAGGATCTTGTCGTCTAGCACCCTCATCTGCCTGCTGTGCGGATAGACCGTGAGCCCATATTTCTCATGGAGCCGAACCCTTCTTCCTTGGATGAATCCCTCTCCTGGATCCGAAATCTTCCGTACATTGACGGTCATCCCGAGCCTTGCACAAAGCAACTGTAACTGCATCGAAAGAACTGGCGATACCGTAGAGGCCCTGCTCCTCTTTCTGTCGATGGATCCATCTCCTTGAAGATATCCATGCAAGAATGCGCGCACGATTGCTATGTTCTCATGCAGGAGGATGAAATCTGGAATTCGCTTGTTGGGTGCTCGGGAGCCGCACCAAACGGGAAAGGCCCGGCCTAGGAGCCTCGACGAAATGCCAACTATCGTACCCGTTGGTACATTGCTGACGAAAGGTGAATATCCCAGCAGCTGGCCTATATTCACTATCCGTTGATGCAAATCGCTCTCTTCCCTGCTCAGAGAGAACAAGATTCCAGTGGCAGAACTACATCCTTCTGCAACATACATGCCAAGGAGCCACGCCGACGACTCGTCAATCGGAAAGACTAGCGGGGTCTTTCTGAATCCGGCGGTCCTCCTTCCATGTTCGTTTGTGAATTGACCAAGATCCAACACGTTGATGCTCACGCATCCGACAACTCGGGGCATGACAAGGTAATCCCCATCTCTCCAGCGTCTCTTCGGGAGGATATCCTTCGCCTGCTTCCATTCTGGCTCCGAGAGGGAGACTGTTCTGTGCTGCCTCACTTTTGAACGTACTACCAATATTGGATGTTCTGGCGTCGTCTCGATATTCAGCAAACCAGCGGTCCTGATCTTGACTATTTCTCCTTCGTACGGCCTCTGATACTTTTCGTTGACCCTCACATGACCGGTTACGCCGACGCACATGTCTCCCGGTCTCAGAATTGCAATTTGCTTATTATCGCCCAGTAAAATCGTCGTTCCCGGCACGCAATTTTTGCATTGGTACTTGCAAACCTGCATCTCCACCATCTTCGTCCCGCAGTAGCAGACCTGCTCAGGCAACGGTTCCAAAATTGAGCCACTATCCTTATAGAGTTTCGGGAGTGATTATGGTCAACCCTTAAATCGCTTTGAGGGTCTTGGAGAACAAGTAAGATCATGATGTCTAGAGGGACAGACCGCCGTGCAATGGCCTCCGTCATGCTGATTGCAGCGGTGCTCATCATAGTCATAGTCGCGGGCGGCCTCTCCTTCTACGTCTTCACTTCAGGAGGGGGTTCATCGTCACAGAACAGTACGACCAGCAGCTCCCAATCCACTACTTCGCTCAACGACAGCTGCGGCGGACAAGTTTGCTCAACCGTATCGACAAGCTCGAGCTCCTCGTCGACCTCCACCTCGCAAGCATCTTCGACCTCCTCTTCATCCGCTTCGACCGTTCACTCTTCAACTTCCTCGACGGCCACCAGTACCAGCTCGAGCAGCACCTTCGCGCTGCCTGCCGGCGGCTCCGAGGTGGTCATCCCCCCTGGCATCCAGGACGCCAACGCCAAGGCGCAGAACATCACCTTCGACCCCTTCAACCTGAGGGTCGTCATCGGCGTGAACAACACGATATACTTCTATGACGCCGACCTTCAGGACCACCTGGGCCACGTGCTGGAAACCACGGCGTGGCCATCGAGCGGCCAGCCCTTCGCCTTCGAGATCCTTCCCGGACAGGTGGCTAACGTCACGCTGACGACTCCCGGGACCTACACCTACAACTGCGAATGGCACCCGGTGTGGATGACGGCTACGATAACCGTGGTCGCCGGGTAAGCGGAAGTTGCAAGACAACCTTGCTCGGCGCTCGCCTACGAACGGGCCCATGCTCTTCGCCCTAGTCGTCTTCTTGCTCATCGGTCTGATAGCGGTCTACTCTTTCTCGTCCAGCGCGACCCCGTCTCCGGCCCCCTGCTCCCAGCCGGCAGGCGTCACGAAGGTGCAGCTGTCTCCCTCCGCGCCGTTCGGCGATGTCACCACGTTCGCCCTCCCCGAACCCCTCAAGGCTCCCAACTCCATAGCAGTGGCATCCGACGGCTCCATCTGGTTCGGCGAGGTGGCGCTCCGGGGCGTGGCACACATGTTCAGCAACGGGACGCTCCTCGAGTACTCGTGGCCCTCGTCCTTCGTCACTCCCCAGATGAACTGCTTCGACCTCTCCGAGCTGTGGGGGTTGGTCATCTGGCATGGGATGGTCTGGGCCTCCGATTCCGCGAACGACCAGCTGGTGGGCTTGACGCCTTCGAGCGACGCCTTCCAGACGGTTCATCTCGCGGACGGCTCGCTCCCGAGGTTCCTCGCTCTCGATGCCGACGGTAACCTCTGGTTCACAGAGTCGTCGACCCGGACCCAGGTGGGGATGCTGGCTTCCCCGACGAGCTCGCCCCGGTACTTCGATGTTCCCGCCGGAGCCGGTCAGATTTCCGCCTCGATCCTGTTCTACAACTCCAGCCTCGCGTACGTCGTCACCGTAAACCCGAGCGACAGCGCCGGACAGGTATTCTCGTTCGACCCGTCGGCCGCGACACCCGTGTTCAGCGACGTCGGTGCGAACCAGACGCTGCTGGCTCCTTACAGCGCCGCGGTCGCGGACGGGGGGTTGTGGGTGGGGGAGCACGACGCTTCCGATGTCGCTTTCTATAATCAGACCTCCTCCCGCTGGTCGTTCTATCCCACCTCGGTCAACCCCGAGGTGCTGCTGACGCTCCCATACTACCTGATCGCCAACGGCAGCTCCGTGTGGTTCAACGAGCACGACAGCAACAAGATCGCGGAGATCTCTGGCGGCACTTCGCTGACGGAGTTCAACATCTCGAGGATACCGCTTGGGAATACCGTAGCCGGAGGCATAGGCAACGCGCTGACGATAGCCCTCGACCGCAACCTCGTCTGGTTCACCGAATGGACCGGGAACCAGGTCGGTTACGTGAACGCGTCGATACCTCCTTCCTTTTCGATCGCATCTAGTTCTGACTCGGCAGTCACCAGCGTCGCTCCCGGCTCGGTCGTGAACCTCTCTCTTGACGTATCCGGGACATCTGCGCTGCCCCTTTCGCTCCAGTACGCGGACTCGGAGTCTCACTCGTCCGTTCCCGCGAACCTCACTATCGGCTCAAACATCAGCTCCATCGCCAATCTCGCGGGGGCCAGGACGGTCGGACTCACGATCGGCGCGAAGCCGGGGACGCCGGCGGGGGAATATCTTGTCCTCGTAACGGTCACGGACGGGGTCACCTACAGGTCCGTCTACATAGCGGTCGATGTGACCTGAGTCGCAGTTCGAAAAGCGTTTAAGCTCTCACTTCCGGCATCCTAGCGTCATGTCCGTTAGCGATGCGGACGCGCCGAGGTTCGTGAGGAGGAAGGTCTTCACCACGGTCCCGAGGCTCTGCCCTTCGTGTTTGACCCCCCTCCATAGGGTCAGCGAGCTGGGCGGCTGGCTCGTCCCCCAGGACTATTACTGTCCTAACTGCGGATACCAAGGGCACGCGTATCTGGAACCAGACCCTGAGAAGCGCGCGGACTGAGACTTTTGCAAACTCCGCGCTGGAACGCGTTCGGCGTCATCTATGCGGCGATAATCGGTCTCACCCTGATTATGCTCGTCCTCTCGATTCCCTACGGCACCTACGCCGTCTTCTTCACCCATCTCTCGACTTCCTACACGTACGCGACCGACATCGGATACCTGCCGATCTACATCGGGCTGCTGACGATCTCGCTACCGGTAACCCCTTCTTTCGGGCTGCTCTTCCTGGGGCTGACGGTGATCTATGTTCTCTGTCTCCTCTTGGCCGCTGTGCAGGGCGGGGGGTTCGGACGCGCCCTGACCTCCGCTGCGAAAGAAGGCCCCGGCGCGCTGCTCCGCAACCCGCTCTCTGCGATGATCATGATCCTGGGCGCGACGCTGCTAGCGACGGTCATCCTGCAGTCTTTCCAGACCGCAGTGGGGGTGCAGACCGGAGGCCTCTCCGGAGACTCATTCCTGCTTTTCATGGACCTCACAATCTCTCCGGTCATCGAGGAGATCGGCTACAGGTTCTTCCTCATCGGCGTCCCACTCTTCGTGCTCCTCCTCGCCACGCGCCCGCCCGTCAAGAAGCTCGCGAAGACGCTGTGGAGACCTTCAGACGCTTGGGAGGACGAGCCCAATCCCGACCCTGATCACATGCAGGTCCCCTCGACGACCCTCAGGAACTTCACCTACTTCCTGATCGCGTTCAGCTCGATCATCTTCGGGCTCGCCCATTTCCTCTCGGGGGCGGGATGGGACGCGGGCAAGATCAGCGAAGCGGCCCTCGACGGGGTCGCTCTGGCATACCTGTACGTCCGATACGGGCTCCACGCGAGCATACTCTTCCATTGGGCCGTCGACTACGCGACCAACGCGTTCGCCTTCTACGGACAGGGGGTCTACGGGATATCGTGGACAGCGAACTCTAACTTTAGCCTGATCCCCACCCTCGACGTACTCATCCTAGTCGGGCTTCCGGGCCTCCTCTTCTTCGTCAATCTCTTCCTCAAGCGGGTGATCAGGACAAGAACCAATTCCTCACCGGATGAGTCGCCTCCCTCAACGAGCACAGTGCCTCCTTAGCGTCCTCGGGCTCTTGCGCAGCCTGGTTGTTCACTTGACAGTGCAATCGTTGTAGACCATGTCCCTGTTCCCAAGGTAGGTCCGAAGTGAGAGCGCAATACTCTGATTGTTGCGGCAGTTCCGCGGATGGAAAAAATAGCTTCGGAATTACATCGGTGAAACTACGCGGCGCTTTGATTGGCCGGTAAAACACTAAAGCTACGGGCCGTTGCACTGTCTTCGACCCCGGTGCGTGGTGGAAAGGCGACGCGAATATCTTGACGAACGCCGCAGTCTCAAGCGAGTTATAAGGCCGCAGCGGGAGACGAGTGCGGATGACAGTAGTCGGCAAGTCTATCCTGACTGACCTGGTCGAGAAGTACAAAGTAATTTCACCCACTTTCCCTGAAGGCTTCGACGGCGACGGCTATGTCCTGACGGTCCGCGAGGACCGGACCCTGAACTACCTTGAACACAGGAACATGATCTCCAAGGAGGTCATATTCACGCCGCCAAACTACGTCGCGCACCTTACCGCGAAGAGCAGGTTCGGAAGGATGGGCCTCTCCTTCCTCAACTCGGTCAAGGTCCACAGCGGGTTCGTCGGCCGTCTCGCGCTCGAGCTCGTGAACCTCAACAACGAGAGGGCCCCGATCACGATCAAGCACGGCGACCCGTTGATTCACATCGAGTTCATCACGAGAGAAGGCGAGCCGTCGCCCTACAGGGGCAACTACATGTTCCAGTACATGGACCAGGCGGAAGCCGACACGTACTCGCAAATACTGTCCACGCACTATCCCACCCTGTTCACGGTCGCTGAACTAGAGAAGATGAAGAAGGACAGAGTCAGCAGCGACTGAGCCTGTTAGCTTTATCATCGATGATTTGGTAAATATGCTAAGAATACGCTAAGTTTAAGGAATAGCCATACCGACCATATGGTATGACTATAGACCAAAAGGTCCGCTACGGAATGCTGGCTGCGGCTGCCGCGAGTTTCATGCTGGCGAGCCTAGGCATGCACGTGGGTCCCCTCGACCCGACCGGCGTCGGCCCGCTGATGTGATAACGCGCCAAGGCGCTAAGGACTCTGCAGGTCGGAAGGCACTGCACGGGGCGTGCCTTCCTTTATTTCTAACAACAGTTTCTCGCATTCGTGCACCAGGTGCGCTTTGTTGAACTGCCATCTCTGCCTCGATTCGTCGTAGAGCTCCGGGATGATCGTGAAGCCGAGAGAGTTCACCTGGTCTACTATGAAGTACTTTGCCGTGCTCCTCGTGTCAGAGATTACTTCGGCCAGATACTGCAACCCCTCGGTCAGGGACTCGATCGGGAAGACCAGCTCCGCCTCGTAGGTATCGCCCACCGCCTCAGACCAGATGAAGGGTAGCTGGTTGAGCCTCGCCATCACCTCGAGCCTCCTCGCCTGGTCCAGGTCCGAGAATGTGACCACGACCCAGAGGTAGGTGTGTTTCTTGTTGGCTGCCCTCCCTGTCTTGTAATCGTACGTGGTTCCCATCCACTTGATGACGTATCCCTTGATCAGCTTGCGCAGCTCTATGTGCTTCCTAAAGTGCCAGGTGAGAGTCTTGTAGTTGATTTTGAGCAACGCGGCCATCTCGGCCAGTGTCCTGTTGCCGTCCATCTGGAGCTGCTTGAGGATCAAGAGGTCGATCATGTCGAACTTCTCCTTGCTCGAGGGGACGTGCGTCGCTGCCTCCCTGTCCAGCTTCGTCTCGGTGTTCCAGTCGAAGTCCCAGACCCCTTCGTCGAAATCGTACAAGTTCGTCTTCATGGGTGGGTTGCGGAACCATTGGAACGTCTGAAGCTCCAGCGACTTGAACATCCCCTTCTTCTGCAGGGTGCCGAAGAACTCCCTGTAGTCCTCCAAGCACTCTTCCGGCACCGAGGAGTGGACGATGTATCTCCCGTCGGGCAGCACCTTTTCGTAGCTGGCGAGGTACCCCTTGTCGCTGAGGATCCTCATCATCTTCTGAGAAACGGCCTTGTAAGAATCAGAGAAGTCGATGAACATTATCACGCGCCTCAGCCCGAGTTTTTCGTGGTCGACAGCGACGTGCACCGCGAACCCCTTGTTGATGAGCTTCTCCTTGTACCTGTACCTGACGCTCTCCTTGAACTGGCCCAGCTGTCTGGCTATCTCGGAGATGTTTGGCCCTATCTCGGTTATCATCCTGGCGAGCTGTCCGGTCTTCACATTAGAGCTAGCTTCCTCTCCTGGGGCGTCCGTCTTGGTTAAGGCCATGAAAATGCCTAGACCGTTGGCTCCTAGTCTTCCATACTTATATATTGCGATTGACGGACTTATGTAAAATCTAAATGGGCTTAGATTAAGAGATACATGAGACTCGCAAAATACGCGAGGCCCATAGGTTGGGTTTTTCGCTCTATATGCTAAGAGCCGACCTGAGGCCCTTGTAGCGGTTCCGGATCGTGACCTCGGTCACGCCGGCGGCCTCCGCGACGTCGCGCTGCGTCTTGTCTTCGCCTTCGAGCGAGCACGAGACATAAAGCGCCGCTGCCGCGAGCCCCATCGGGTCCTTGCCCGCCGATATGCGTGCTTGCTCCGCCTTCTTCAATATCTCGAGTGCCCTCCGCTTGGTCTTCTCCGAGAGCCCGGCCCTCGACGCGATCCTTGAGACGCACTTGGTCGGGTCGACCACGGGCATCTTGATGTCCATCTCCTTGAGGAGCAGCCTGTAACACCTCGCGATGTCCTTCTTCTTCACGTTCGAGACCACGGCAACATCCTTCAGCGTCCTCGGGGTCTCCCTGTCGCGGCACGCGGCATAGAGCGAAGCGGCGATTAACGCGGAGATCGACCTTCCCCGTACGAGGCCCCTCTCGAGGGCCTTTCTGTAGATGTAAGCTGCCTTCTCGACCACCGAGTCGGAGACGGCTAGCTTGTCGGAGAGCCGGTCGAGCTCGCTGAACGCTTGCCTGAGGTTCCTGTCCATTGACTCATGGACCTGGCTCCTGCTGTCCCACGTCCTCAGCCTCTCCACCGTCGCCTTCATGGATGCCGATAGAGACTTGCCGGAAGCATCCTTGTTGATGCCGCCTATCACGGTGGCGAGTCCCATGTCGTGCATGGCTATGGACGTCGGGATGCCACCTCTTGACCGGCCGTCTTTCTCCTCCTTCGAAAACGCTCTC
>Ga0182024_10010134_pt1 | contig 19304 bp, 14 predicted proteins | sample P32metaG_FD_120480 | JGI IMG/M metagenome (GOLD analysis project Ga0182024, IMG submission 120480) | Permafrost microbial communities from Stordalen Mire, Sweden - P3-2 metaG (Illumina Assembly) | ecosystem: Environmental > Terrestrial > Soil > Wetlands > Permafrost | place: Sweden: Stordalen... | reverse complement strand
TTCCTCGACCGCACCGAGCAAATGGTCAAGGCATGCGGCGCAAGCGTTCCCGTGGCTGAAAATCCCGGCGCGTTGCTCGGCATTATTCTTGGCACCGCTGCAAAAAGCGGCCGCGATAAGGTCACCATTGTCGCTTCGCGCGGCGTTTCAGACCTTGGCGCATGGCTTGAGCAACTGCTCGCAGAATCCACCGGCAAGCAAGGCCACGGGATCATCCCCGTGGATCGCGAAGCTCTGGGCGCCCCCGAGGTCTACGGCAACGATCGCGTCTTCGCTTATCTTCGTCTGGAAACCGCGCCGGACGCCACTCAGGATGCTCAAGTCGCAGTCCTTGAAAAAGCCGGCCAGTCGGTCATTCGTGTCGCCGTCGCCGACATTTACAACATCGGTCAGGAATTTTTCCGTTGGGAGATTGCCACCGCCGTCGCGGGGTCCATTATCGGGATCAACGCTTTTAACCAGCCCGATGTGGAAGCCAGCAAAATCGCCACCCGCAACCTCACTACGGAATACGAAAAGACCGGCTCTCTGCCCGCGGAGTCTCCGGTCCTCGAAGACGGCGGCATCCAGCTTTTCACCGATTCGAAAAATGCCGATGTCCTGGCGAAGGCCGCCGGAAACAACAAGAATTTGGTAGGCTATCTCCGCGCCCATCTCAATCGCATCGGCGCAGGCGACTACTTCGCCCTGCTCGGCTTTATCCAGATGACTTCCGAGCACGAAGCCAAGCTGCAGGAAATCCGCCACATCTTGCGCGGCAAGAAACGCGCTGCCACTTGCTTGGGATTTGGCCCGCGCTTCCTCCATTCCACCGGTCAGGCATACAAAGGTGGCCCGAATTCTGGTGTCTTTCTGCAAGTCACCTGCGATGACGCCGCTGATTTACCAGTACCCGGACAAAAATATACATTCGGCGTTGTGAAAGCGGCCCAGGCCCGTGGAGATTTCCAGGTGCTGGCCGACCGCGGCCGCCGGGCAGTAAGAGTGCATCTTGGCAAGGACTTGAATGCAGGCCTCGCCCGGTTAGCGGCGGCATTCCGTGAGGCGCTAAGCTGAGGTCACTCCTCTGCTGTTTTCGGGAGCTTTTGTTGCGGCTCAACCTGCTGTCAGGAATATTCCACTAGGAACTATAAAAACGATTTAATATTGGGGAAGGAGCAAGTATGCGTATCGGCATGGTCGGTCTAGGGAAGATGGGTGCGAACATGACGCGCCGCCTCATGCGCGGTGGTCATGAAGTCGTGGTGACAGACTTGAGCGCCGACAACGTGAAGCACCTAGCAGGCGAAGGCGCGGTTGCCTCGGCTTCACTCGACGACTTTATCAGCAAGCTCGGCAAACCTCGCGTGGCCTGGCTCATGGTCCCTGCCGGCGGCCCGACCGAACAAACCGTGCAAGCACTCGCACAAAAGTTCCAGGCTGGTGACATCCTCATTGACGGCGGCAATTCCTACTTCAAAGACGACGTGCGCCGCTCCCAGCAGCTCAAGGACAAAGGCGTCCATTATGTCGACGTCGGAACCAGCGGCGGCGTTTGGGGCCTCGAACGTGGATACTGCATGATGATTGGTGGTCCCAAAGAAACCGTGCAGCAACTCGATCCCATCTTCAAAACTTTGGCCCCCGGCCGTGGCGATATTCCACGTACTCCCGGACGCGAAAAACTTCCCGGCACCGCCGAAGATGGCTACATCTACTGTGGGCCCTCCGGCGCGGGCCACTTCGTAAAGATGGTGCACAACGGCATCGAATACGGGATCATGCAGGCCTACGCCGAGGGCTTCGATATTTTCAAGAATGCCACCAGTAAAGAGGTCCCGGCAGAACATCGTTACAACCTGAATCTCGCAGACATCGCCGAGGTTTGGCGCCGCGGCAGCGTGGTAAGTTCGTGGCTGCTCGACTTGACCGCCATGGCGCTTGCCGAAAACCCAACCCTTTCCGAATACACCGGGTTTGTAGAGGATTCCGGCGAAGGACGCTGGACCATTCAGGCCGCCATCGATGAAGCCGTGCCCGTCGACGTCCTTTCTGCCGCGCTGTTCGTCCGTTTCCGTTCGCGTCAGGAACATACGTTCGCGGAAAAAATGCTTTCTGCCATGCGGCAGAAGTTCGGCGGCCACATTGAACTCACGGCCAGCAAGAAAACAGCATAGAAGCTGCTGCCGTATCATCGACTGCCGCGTCAAACATTTTTTGGACAGAGGACGAGAAGGCAATGGCACAAGCAGAAGTAACGCCAGCTACGCCGCGACGCCCGGGAAGACCTGCCGACCCTTGTGTCATGGTCATCTTCGGCGCGGCCGGCGATTTAACTCGCCGCAAGCTCATACCCGCGCTTTATAACCTGGCCAAAGCCGAGTTGCTTTCCCGCGAGTTTGCCATCGTGGGCATTGCCCGCGGCGCCATGTCCACGGACGACTTCCGCAACAAGGTTTCGCAGGACATCAAACAATTTGCCGGCTCGGAAGTGGATCCCGATATCTGGGAGTGGTTCACTCGCCGCCTTTATTACATGACCGGCGAGTTTGGCGACAAGAACCTTTATCCGCAATTGAAAGATTTTCTGGCGAAAGTCAACACCGATCATTCCACCCACAATAACTTTTTCTTTTATCTGGCAACGGCTTCGGATTTCTTCGCCCCCATCGTCGAACAAGTCTCGGCAGTTGGACTCATGGAGGAAGACAATAATCACTGGCGCCGGGTGATTGTTGAAAAACCCTTCGGGCGCGACCTGGAGTCAGCCAAGGCACTGAACACGCAATTGTTGCAGGTCGCGGAGGAGAGGCAGATCTACCGCATCGACCACTATCTCGGCAAGGAAACCGTGCAGAATATTTTGGCCTTCCGATTTGCCAACGGAATTTTCGAACCCATCTGGAACCGCCGCTACATTGATCACGTGCAAATTTCCGTGGCGGAGACCGTGGGCGTGGAGCAGCGCGGCAGTTATTACGATCAGGCCGGTGCCTTGCGCGACATGGTGCCCAACCACATCATGCAGCTCATCAGTTTAACCGCAATGGAGCCGCCCATCTCGTTTGGGGCAAACGCGGTGCGTGACGAGCAGGCGAAAATTCTCCACGCCATCCAACCTTTCCGCGCGGAAGACGTGCTCACCGAAACTGTGCGTGGCCAGTATGGCGACGGCACGGTGGAAGGCAAGCATGTGCCCGGATATCGTGGTGAAAGCGACGTTCCCAACGATTCCAAGACGGAAACCTTTGTGGCCATGAAGCTGGCCATCGACAATTGGCGTTGGGCCGGTGTTCCTTTCTATCTGCGTACGGGAAAATGTCTGCCCGCGCAGAATACTCATATCGTGATCCAGTTCCGGCGCGCCCCCTTTGTCCTGTTCCGCGATACTGCGGTGGAAACTCTGATGCCCAACCAGCTGGTGTTGCACATCCAACCGGAAGAAGGCATCTCCTTGCGGTTCGCCGCCAAGATGCCGGGCGCGGTCATGCACCTGGGCGCGGTGGACATGAATTTCAACTACGCCGACTATTTCGGGACTCAGCCCAGCACTGGCTACGAGCGACTGCTGCACGATTGCATGATCGGCGATCAAACCCTCTTCCAACGCGCGGACATGGTCGAGGCCGGCTGGTGCGTGGTCAGCCCGGTACTGGATGTCTGGAAAGCGCTCCCGCCACGCTATTTTCCGAACTATGCTGCCGGGACCTGGGGTCCGAAAGATGCTGACGACCTGCTGGAACGTGACGGAAGACACTGGAGGAACTTCGAGAAATGATTCTCGCAGGCGATATCGGCGGCACCAATGCAAGGCTGGCATTCTTTGATTTCCTGAACGGCCACTTCAATCTGGTTTCCGCGTCCATTTTTCCCAGCCGTGACTACTCCGGACTGGACAAGATCGTAACTGAATTTGTCGACTCTTCCGACGTTCATCCCGAAACTGCCTGCTTCGGCGTGGCGGGTCCGGTGCGCAACGGCCGGGTGGAAACCTCTAATCTGCCTTGGATCGTTGAGTCCAAGCGCCTGGCCGATGAGCTCAAGATCGAGAAAGCTGTCCTCATCAACGATCTTGAGGCCACCGCCTGGGGAATTGCCGCGTTGTCCGGCAAAGATGTGGTTACGCTCAACCCAATCAACGGACCTGCGATCGGCAATCAAGCCGTAATCGCCGCCGGCACTGGATTGGGCGAAGCGGGGTTGTATTGGGACGGCACACAGCACCATATTTTTGCCACCGAAGGCGGCCACACTGATTTCGCTCCGCGCAATGATCTGGAAGTGGAGCTGTTCTGCTATCTGCACAAGCGCTTTGGTCATGTCAGCACGGAGCGGATCCTCTCCGGTCCCGGCTTGGTCAATGTCTACACCTTCCTGCGTGATACTCGGCGCGGAGGTGAGCAAGAATGGCTGCTCGACGAGATGGCACACGAAGACCCCGCTGCGGCCATCTCCCGCGCCGGGCTCGAGGGCAAGGATGCATTAAGTGAGCAGGCCCTGGACATCTTCGTTTCCGTCTATGGCGCAGAGGCCGGCAATCTGGCGCTCAAAACCAAAGCGACGGGCGGACTTTATGTGGCCGGCGGCATCGCTCCCAAGCTGCTGCCAAAATTGACTGGGCCATTATTTATGCAGGCGTTCCTTGAAAAGGGGCGCATGCGGCCTCTGATGGAGAGCATGCCCGTACATGTGATCACCAACGACAAGCTGGCCCTGCTGGGCGCAGCCCGCTGCGCGGTCACGCCCGCAGCCTAGGAATTGCTTGATTAACGCTCAACCTGAAATTCGCATTGTGAACACGGCAACGGATTTATTCCAAGCCGCGGCCGTTGAATTTGTCGCGTGCGCGAATCAGGCGATTGCGGCGTGGGGAAAGTTCACCGTCGCGCTCTCCGGAGGATCAACACCCGAGGGTTTGTTTACGCTGCTTGCCTCAGGATCTATTCCTAATATTCCCTGGGACAAGATTTTCTTCTTCTGGAGCGACGAGCGGCATGTGCCGCCCGACGATCCAGAAAGCAATTACCGCATGGCGAATGAAGCCATGCTGTCCAAGGTTGCGGTGCCTGCGGAGAATGTCTTCCGCGTTCGCGCCGAGGAAAAAGATGCAGATGCTGCCGCGCGTGAGTATGAGCAAACCATCAGGATGTTTTTCGCCCTGCGTCCCGGCGAGTTTCCCCGCTTTGATCTGGCGCTTCTCGGCATGGGGCCCGACGGACATACCGCTTCTCTTTTCCCAGGCTCAACTGGTCTCGAAGAAGCCAGCCGTCTGGTCATCGCCAACTGGGTGGAGAAGTTCAAGATTTACCGCATCACCTTCACCTACCCTGTGCTGAACCATTCCGCTTGCGTCATGTTCCTTGTGTGTGGGCCAGACAAGGCGACGATTCTTCACGAAGTACTGGAGAACCCCCAAAGCGGTTTGCCCTCGCAGCGGGTTCGCCCAACTGATGGCAGACTTATTTGGCTGCTGGATCGTGCCGCGGCCACTGCTCTGACTCAGCAGGTTACGTCAAACCCTGTAAGGGCATCCTAACCCGGCAATCTGGTCCATTGTTTTCATAATCTTATCTGTAAGTTATTGATAATTCGTCCTGCCGTTTCCTAAAATAGCGCCCGGACGCCGATCCAAAGCTCGCGTAGAATGCCCGCAGGGAAAGCTGGAACGACTTATAGGCTCGATCAGAGGGTGAGGACAGGAAAAAAGTCCACCTTCTATCCAGGGCTCGCTTAAATCGCCTTGTGCGCTATTATTATCTTGAAGATATTATTCCGTATCTCGCCAAGTGCGATGGACGCGTAGGGGCGGGTGCCCTCACGTGCCCCAGGCTTTAGCTTGCATTCACGGCGAGCTTCGCTCGCTGCGCAGGCGAGGGCGTCCGCGCCTGGGTGAGGCGAAGTGATTTGCACGTCTTTGCAAATAAGCTGGATAGGTTAGAACACAGGCACAAGATTGTGCTTCTTCTGGTACATCTTGCGGTCCACAGTCCGCAAGACATCTTCGAAATCGCTGCCCGTAACATAGGGCGCAAGTCCCCAGGTAAAAGAAAGCTCGTAGCCTCTATGGCTGTCGGAGTTCCATTCCTTCACTGCCCATAACAGCCGCTGCACCGGCGAATCGGCCTGGGCTTCATTCGTGTCCGGCATGACAATCAGGAACTCGTCTCCTCCGTGCCGGAATGCCACGTCACCGCCCCGGAAAATGTTCTTCAGGATCCTGGCAAAATCCACCAGCAGCTGGTTCCCTTCCATGTTTCCAAACTTGGCATTGATGGCGCGGAAGCCGTCGATATCAATGGTCATGAAAATGAGATCGCTGCCCAAGCGGTTGGCCCGGGCTATTTCTCTGGGAATCAGTTCGTTCAAGGCCCGCCGGTTCAACAGCTGGGTCAATGGGTCAACCAGGGAAAGACTTTCGAGACGCTCATTCAACACCAGTTCGCCAATCAAGGCGCGGCGAGTCGCGTTCAAAGCCACCTTCTGACTCAACAGATAGATATTAAAAAGCAGCACCAGCGAGATCAATCCGAAGAAAAGCTGCGGCAGGTAGGCATGCTCAACCCGGATTACGCGCTGCGCCCAAATGACGTTGGGGAGAAGCAGCGCCATGATGCCGGACGTAAGGACGAGGATGACCAGGACGCCAATGGACCAAAGTTGCAGGTCCCGGCCGGAAATCTCCTGAATTTGTTTTTGGATCTCGTCCGCACGCACCAACATAGAGGGCTGTACGGCACGATCTTCCCCGGACTGTGACATCTCCCTCCTAATCTGCGGACGCACGTAGGTCCGCGAACACTAGCCCTATTAATTTTGCCGTATCCAAGGGTTAGGGTGAGACAGGAAGTTACAGACGGTGGTTACGTTGGTAATCCGGCAAAAGGGGAAGATCAGGCGCAGGTGTCGCGCCAGTCGCCGATTTCCTTCAACCCTTCACTGCGAGTCTGCTCGAATAGCCGGACCAGGTGGCGGGAGTGCTCAAATTCATGGATGTCGGCCCAGACTTCCGCTCGCCAGGCTTCATCGTGGACTGCAGACTCTCCGCAGGTGGCGCAGCGGGTATGGAGTTTGCGCAGGACCTGTACGGGGACGGGCGCGGCCGGCAACTCGATGAAAATGCAGCGGACTTCCTGGATATCGTCGTTATCGCCGATCACGTGCTCATAGCGCAGCAGAAAGCCAAAACCCAATTTCCGGGCTTCCCGCTCCGCTTCCGCGCGAGTGTGAAAAGGACCGTATTCGGCCCGAAGCTGTTCGGTGGAATCGCACGCCATCCAGAAGAATTCCTTGTAAGCCATACCTAAACCTCATCATCTCTGGGAAAAATGGAAACTATACACCAAGCCGTGCGAGAATGCAGGACTCCCCGCTGATGTTCCCGATTCGATCTAGGGTCGCACATTTTCTGGAGCAATCGAAATGCCGTAACATCCAGTAATATTGCGGCTAACCCCTTGTCTTCGTGGGAGTTTGTATCAGACAAATCTCGTTTGAGCCATCCCGCTGCAACCATTTGCAGTGTTTTCCCTTTCCCTGCTCTAGTCAATCCGTGATGGAACCCTGGGTTCCCCCAGCCTTCCGTTCTGTCCGTAGCAAGTTAAAACGTCCGCTTTTGGTAGCAAGTGAAATTCCGGTTTTCGTTAATCTCCCGCAGCCGCCGAGGCTGTGGGAAAGTGGGAATCCCGCGGGGTTTGCGGGATTTCCAAGCCGGGCGGGAAAGTCGTTTTTTTGACTTTTCCACGCCGCGTCTTTTCCACAGCCCGTCCGCAACGCATTTTGTTGTCGCTCAAGGCCGCACCTTGGGCGCTGTATCGGCCCAGCCGGTGCGGTCCGTGCGTCAGACTGATCGATCCATCCAGATGCTGAGGCACGGTCATCGTGCAAGCCGCCAAGCTGGCTCGCCAGCGCACCGCTTCGATCGGCAAGCTGAGGTTCTGAAAGCTCACCGGGTTGTCTCGGTTCACCGTGCGCTCGAACTGCAGCGCGAAGATCAAATCCAGATCTTGGCTGCGGCGAGCTATAACCCCCCCTGCCCGGTTGCGGCAGCCGCCCCTGCCAGGTGCCAAAGTTGCGCTCTCTGCGCCCCCGCGCGCCTGCGGCGAGTAGGCCGGAATCATCTGCACTCCCAACTCCCGCAGCGCCCGCCCCACTTGCGTTAGACGGTGGGGATCGACTCTTCCCCCTACCTTCGCGGTGAGCCAGAAATGGCTGCCCCGGTCGCTGTACAAGGCGCAGAGCTATCTCAACCAGACATATCATGTGCTACCGACACCCCAGCCTTCCGTTCTTGAGTGGATTCGTCCACTGGAGTAACCTGCAGTAACCTCTTTGTCATCCTAAGACTCCTCCCGGTGGAGTGCGGGATACTGTTGAACACGGGCAAACGTTGCGAGCCTCGCAAAGAAGTCGAGGTTGCGGTGCGCATTTTTGGCACCGACGGCAATGGCAAGATTTTCTCCGCGAAGGCCTCTACGGTGAACGTCAGCCGGCAGGGAGTTGCGCTGCGCGGCGTGCAATCCCAACTTAAGCCGGACGAGGTCATTGGCCTGAGCTACGGCCCGAACAAAGTCCATTTCCGCGTCAAGTGGGTGGGCGAACCGGGCACGCCCAAAGCCGGGCATGTGGGTCTGCAGAACATATCTCCGGACAAGCCTCTTTGGGACTTCCCCGTACCGACAAACCGCATGGACGAATTCCGGCCACAGGCGCGAACGGGCCCGGATCGCCGTAAACATCCACGGCTCAAGTGTTCCAGTTCGGTGGAGCTTCACCCGCTGCAGGGCGCTCCCATCTGGGGAAAGACTACGAACCTTAGCCTGGGTGGGTGCTTTATCGAGATGGCGATCCCCCTGAGAAATGCGGAGAAGGTCAAGCTTGGAATCTGGGTTGAGCAAACCAAGTTGTGGGCGCAGGGAGTCGTCATCAGCAGCACGCCGGGGTTTGGGATCGGAATCAAGTTCACGGAAATTTCGGAAGCGGACCTCGAACGACTTAGTAAATTTCTCAAGAGCATCACTCACGTTCCGACAAAGTAGATCCCATTGCGTTGGACAATGACGATGATTGGCTTTCTACTAACGGAGCGAATTCTCTCCGCCACTAGGCGCCTCCGTGACCAGCCACATAAAGCGCCAGTTCCGGCCGACTCCAGACACCCAGCTTATCGAAGGTGGTGCGAAGATAATTCTTCACCACTTGCTCGGTGGTGCCGATGGCAAAAGCAATTTAGCGGTTGGTGAGACCTTCCCAGACCATGACAGCGACATGCACTTCTTTTTCGCTTAAGCCGGTCGAGCGGAGGCATGATTTCATCTGCTCCTTCTGGAACATGGCGATTGCAAGCTCCACGCGCTTGCGGCCATCCCGGATGCCGGCCCGTAGAAACAGCGTGCGCAAAAGCTGTTTTCGTTACGCGGCCTGATTTTCAGTTGGTCGGCGATTTCTTTGTTACTGCAACCTTGCACCAGTAGTTTTAGAATTTGAGCATCGCGTGGCGTGATCTTGATGTGGCTGAGATTGTTCATCGCTTCCTCTCGGAGACTCAAAGGAGCAAGTGGTTCGCCAAACATTCGCCCCTGCGCACAAAAGGACAAAGCCCTTTGCCTGCCGCACGATGAGACAATCCCGATCGGAAGCGGAGAATGCGGGAATGGTCAGTTGTGGGATAAGCTGTCCCATAACGGGCTGCGAGACTCTAGTAAGATGCGTCAGGTTGAACCGTGCGCGTGCTGATCGTTGAAGACGAACCCCGGCTGGCGGAAAATATCGCGCGCAGTTTGCGCGAGAGCGCGGGCTATGCAATCGATATCGCGCCCGACGGTCAGGAAGGATTGTTCCTGGCGCAATCCAATTCCTATGACGCCATCCTGCTGGACCTAATGCTGCCTCACTTGGGTGGCACGCAACTGCTTACCCAAATTCGCAAGGCTGGGCAACAAACGCCGGTGCTGGTGCTGACGGCGCGGGATGACAAGGAGTCCGTGGTCGCACTGCTGAACGCGGGCGCCGACGACTATCTGACCAAACCTTTTGATCTGGGAGAACTGCTGGCGCGCACCAAGGCCCTGGTGCGGCGGGGAAAGGGACAGCCGTCGCCAGTGCTGACCATCAGCGATCTGGAATTAAATACTTTGAACCGCACGGTGCAGCGGGCGGGGAAACAGATTGTGCTAACCGGGATGGAGTACCGGGTGCTGGAGTACCTGGCGCACCGGCCCCGGGCCGTGGTCTCGAAAACTGAATTGCTGGAACATCTCTACGATTACAACTGGGAAAAGTTCAGCAATGTGATCGAAGTCTATATCTCGGGCTTACGGCGCAAACTGGACCATCCCTCTTCCCGCCAACTGATTCACACCATTCGCGGTCAGGGATACATTCTGCAGGACTGATATGTGGCGTCACTCCAACCCGTTTCGCTCACTCTCGCCGCAGTCAATCAGGGGCCGGCTGATCGTCACCATGATTGTTTCGCAATTGCTGCTGGCGGGCGGACTGCTGTTCACGGGCGTTTTCTACACTTACCGGCAGCACCGGGCCACGCTCGATGAACAAATCCAGGCCCACGCCATGAGCGTGGCCGCGCTGGTGCGCTACAACGAAGACTCCAGCGGAAATGTGTATTTTGACAACACGCTGGTGCCCCCTTCGATCGACCCCGACCATCCCGATCTGTTTGCGGTGTGGACGGAGCGTTCTGGGCTTCTGGCGCGTTCGAGCAACTGGCCGGACAGTTTGGAGATTGACATGGCAGGCCGAGATCACCGGAATTTCAATTGGGCTGAAGTTCCCTACCGCGTCCGGCGCATTTCGCATGTTCCCGTCCTTGACCGCGAAGCGGGCGCGACCTTTCGACCGCAGACGCTGACCATCGTGTATGCCGCGCCCATGAATCATGTGCGGCAAGAAGTGAGAGAAGCAGGCATTTTCATCGCGGTTTCGAGCTTCTTACTGGCGGCCTCGACGGTTCTGTTGGCGCTCTGGGGGATCCGTCGCGGACTTCTGCCGCTGCAACAATTGGCGGGGCAGGCGGCGCTGGTTTCCACCGAGAATTGGGAACTGCATCTCCCGGAAGAAGTGCGGCAAGTTGCCGAGCTGCAGCCGCTTACGCAATCCATGACCACCATGCTGACCAGGCTGGAACGGTCTTTCTCCCAGCAACGGGAATTCCTGGGGAATGCGGCGCACGAATTGAAGACCCCGGTGGCGGTGTTGAAGTCCACGTTGCAGTCACTCTTGCATCGTCCGCGAAGTTCGGAGGAATACCGCGCGGGAGTGGGCCAGGCGCTGGAAGACCTGGCCCGCCTGGAGGAACTGCTGCAATGGATGATGCGGCTGGCAAGGGCGGAACAATGGGCGCATGGGGCTCTGCGGCGTGATTTGCAAGTCATCGACGTGGCCGCAACCTGTGAAGAAGCGGTGGAGCGGATGCTTAGCCTGGCGGAGGACAACCATACGAAAATCCAATTCACCCACAATGGCAAAGTGCCGTTTCGCGCCGATCCCGAGGACTTGCATTTGGTCTGGACCAACCTGCTGGAGAATGCGGTGCGCTATAGCCCGCAGGGAGGGTCGGTCGAAGTGGCGGTCCGCCATGACCACGGCGGCCCGGCCCAGGTGATCTTTCAGGACCACGGCGTGGGCATAGCGCCCGCGGATTTGCCGCATGTGTTTGAGCGCTTTTATCGTGGCGATCCTTCGAGAACGCGATCCACCGGAGGTTATGGGTTGGGGCTAGCCATCGCCAAGGCCCTGATCGAAGCTTATGGGGGCACGATCCGGGCAGAAAGCACACGCGGCGAAGGCACGCGGATGACGGTGGAATTACCGGTGGCTTCGAGTTACTGAAGTCTCGCTTCAGGTTCTCTTAATCTTTCTTCCAGCAATATTTATGGCGATAAAGCCCCTCCCCTGCTGACACTCGCGGAGGAGAGCGAGTTCCAGTCAGCCTAGGCTGCGACGCTCCTCCGCGAGGCCGGTTACTGCGGGAACGAGCCGAACTTCAGCTATGTCAAATGGTCGAATTTATGTCAAATGTAGATTTCAATGTTCGCAAGTGTGTTCTCAGGATGGGACTTGTACCCGTCCTCCGCTTGGCGGCACTGGGAATATTCAACCTCACCCCGGCTGCCTTAGCCCAAACCACCGATGCACAGATAGTCGCGGGAAATAATGACATACAGGCGGCGAGCACCACCGCCCCGTTGACCATGACCCTGCAGGATGCGCTGGAGCGGGCGCGGAAGAACAATCCTGAATACCGTTCTGCCCTCACCGAATTCGGGCGGGCCAAAGAGAACCGCGTGCAAAGCCGGGCGGCGTTGTTGCCCAACGTGAACTACAACGCCGCGTTTAATTACACCCAAGGCAATGCTGCGGCTTCGGGAAGATTCATCGCGAATAATGGAGTGCACGAGTACGTGAGCCAAGGCAATGTGCATGAAGCGATATCGCTGGAGAACGTGGCCGAGTACCGGCGGACGCTGGCGACGGAAGCGGTGGCGCGGGCGCGTTCGGAAATTGCGGCTCGCGGGCTGGTGGTCACCGTGGTGCACGCGTATTACGGATTCGTGGTCGCGGAAAGGAAGTATGCCACGGCGCAGAACGCGTCGCGGGAAGCACAGCGGTTTTTTGACATCAGCCAGAAACTCGAGCACGGTGGCGAAGTGGCGCATTCGGACGTGATCAAGGCCCAGATCCAACAACAACAGAAACAACGGGATTTGCAGGAAGCGGAATTAGAGATGAACCGCAGCCGCGTAGAGCTGGCGGTGCTGGTGTTCCCCGATTTCAATGAGAACTTCGCCGTGGTGGATGATTTGCAGATGCCGGAACCGATGCCAGCATTTGGCGAGGCACAGGCCGCGGCAGCCAGCAAGAATCCTGGGCTGCGCGCCGCCCTGGCTGCGCTGAACGAGGCCAACCAGGAGGTGAAGATCGCGTGGAATGGGTTTCTCCCAGCGCTGGACCTGGATTATTTTTACGGAATTGACGCCAATCGATTTACCGTCGAATCGGACGGCGTTCGCAATCTGGGATATGCGGCAACGGCAACGTTACAATTTCCGGTTTGGAACTGGGGCGCAAGCCGCAGCCGGGTGAGGCAGGCTGACCTGCGGCGCGAACAAGCGCGGGTGGAGTTAAGTGCCACGCAGCGCCAGATGCTCGCCAATCTGCAGACTTTTTACGGCGAAGCGCAGACGGCGCGTTCGGAACTGGAGTCTCTAAGCCAATCCGCGGAACTGGCGGCGGAAAGTCTGCGCCTGATCACGCTGCGCTATCAGGCCGGAGAGGCTTTGGTACTGGAAGTTGTCGACGCGCAGAATACGCTGACGCAGGCGTGGAATGCATTCAACGATGGGCAAGTGCGTTTCCGGGTTGCGCTGGCAAATCTGCAGACGCTGACGGGAAATTTCTGAGCTGATGATAAGCAAACCACCGGGCAAGAAGAATGCACGATTGAAGGGGACAGCTTGCAGGCTGGCGCTTTGCGCGGCCGCCGGAGCTGTCCTGCTACTGCTCTCGGGGTGCGCCAAGGATTCGGCCGATAAAGAGCCTGCCGTTCCCGTGAACGTAATTGCGGTGGAGAAGACAACCGTGCAGCACACGATCGTCGCCCAGGCGGTGCTTTTTCCGCTGCAGCAGTCGGCGATCACGCCCAAGATCGGTGCGCCGGTGAAAGCGTTTTATGTGCAGCGCGGCAGCCGCGTGCATCGTGGCCAATTGCTGGCCGTACTGGAAAATCAAGATCTCGCCGCCGCAGCGCAGGACTCGAAAGGCGCATACGACCAGGCGCAGGCAGCGTATGAGACGACTACCAAGGCCGGCCTTCCCGAGGAGATGCGCAAGGCCACTCTGGATGCAACCGCCGCCAAGCAAACGCTCGATGCGCAGGAAAAAGTCTATAAAAGCCGTCAGGATCTCTTTCAGCAGGGTGCGATGCCGCGCAAGGAACTGGACCAGGCGCTGGTGGATGTGACCCAGGCACGCAACCAGTACGAGATTGCAGAGAAACATCTTCAGGCGTTGCAGTCGATTGGGAAGCAGCAAGCATTGAAAAGTGCGACCGGACAACTGGAATCGGCCAAGGGCAAATACCTGGGAGCACAAGCGGCGCTAAGCTATTCGGAAATCCGCAGCCCGATCGATGGCGTGGTCACCGACCGGCCTCTGTATCCGGGTGAGATGGCCGCAGCGGGAGTTCCTCTGCTCACCGTGATGGACATTTCCCAGATCATCGCCCGCGCCCACATTCCGCAGGCAGACGCGGTGCTGCTGACGGCGGGAGACAAAGCCACGATCCAGGTGCCCGGCGACAACAAGCCGGTGGAAGGCAAAATCACCATCGTCAGCCCCGCACTCGACCCCAACAGCACCACCGTCGAAGTTTGGGTGCAGGCGAAGAACGCGCACCAGGAGCTGAAACCAGGTACCAGTGTGCAGGTTTCCATGCTGGCAAAAACCATTCCGGACGCGCTGGTCATTCCGGCAGCAGCGCTACTGACGGCACAGGATGGCAGTACGTCCGTGATGCTGGCTGGTTCGGACAGCCGGGCCCACCAAAAAAATGTAAGCGTGGGTGTCCGGCAAGCCGGCCAGGTTCAGATCACCGACGGTCTCACCGCGGGAGATCGCGTGGTGGCTTCTGGCGCGTATGGTTTGCCGGACAACAGCAAAATCCAAGCCGAAGGCTCGAATGAGAATGCGAAATAGAAGCCTGCTGACCCTCTGGCTGTCCGGTACGAAATGGAATCTGTCATTTGCCCACGGAGTGTCTCGGTGAATTCGCCGGAATCTTCCTATTGGTTCGCGCGCCACGCCCGGCCGGTGATTTTTTTGATCCTCACAGTGGCGCTGCTGGGCGGTTATCTCGCGTTTACGATTCCGGTCTCCGTATTTCCGACGACGAATTTCCCGCGCATCCTTATCGCCGTGGACAACGGAGTGATGCCGATCGATCAAATGATGGTGACGGTCACGCGTCCCATCGAAGAAGCGGTGAATAGTGTTCCCGGGTTGCAGAATGTGCGCTCGACCACCAGCCGGGGCTCAGCGGAAATCGATCTGTTTTTCGACTGGAACGTGGATATGTTCCAGACGCTGCAATATGTGAGTGCGGCGATTTCGCGGGTGCAGCCGGACCTTCCGCCGACGGTCAACATCGCCACCAACCGCATGACGTTCGCCAGCTTCCCCATTCTTGGATACAGCCTGACGTCAGCAAATGTGTCTCCGACGCAACTTTGGGAGATGGCTACCTACGACATCAAGCCGCGACTGAATCGGTTGGATGGAGTGTCCAAAGTCATGGTCCAAGGCGGGCAGGAGCCGGAGTTTCACATTACGCCGGATCCGGCCAAATTGCTGACGGCGAACGTCACGGTTACGGACATCCTGGAGACCATGCGGCGAACCAATCTCATCGATTCGCCAGGATTGTTCGAGCGCAATCATCAGTTGGTGCTCGGTCTGGTGAGCGGCCAGGTGCGCACGCCTGAGCAAATTGCGGACACCGTCATTAAGACTACGACCGGCGGAATTCCAGTGCGCATTGGCGATGTGGCCACGGTCGCGCCAGGGGTGAAGCCACTGTACACGATTGTCACCGCGAATGGAAAACCGGCGGTGCTCATCAACATCAATCGGCAACCGGACAGCAATACCATGCAGGTTGCGAACGAAGTTCACGCGCAAGTCGAAGAGATCCGCAAGGCGCTTCCAGCGGGAATTGAGATTCGACCCTTCTACGATCAGTCCATTGTGGTCGGCGATTCCATCAAGAGCGTGCGCGACGCCATCGTTCTCGGATTAATTCTGGCTTCGATCATTTTGGTCGTGTTCTTGCGCGACTGGGGAACTTCGATCGTGGCGGGGTTGGTCATTCCAGTCACGATCCTGATTACGTTCGTGGTGCTCAAGCTGCTCGGGCAAAGCTTCAACCTGATGACGCTGGGCGGACTGGCTGCGGCGGTCGGCTTAGTGATTGATGACGCCATCGTCGTTGTAGAGAACATCGTGCTGCATCGCGATGCAGGCCAGGAACGCTTGCAGGCTATCCATAGCGCGCTGCGGGAGATCACCATTCCCTTGATCGGCTCGACGGTCACACCCGTGGTTGTGTTTCTGCCGCTGATCGCAATCACGGGAGTCACAGGAACATTCTTTCGTGCGCTGGCCGTCACCCTGGGAGTGTCGCTGTTCACATCGCTGGCATTGGCACTTACCTGGACACCCAACCTGAGCCAGTATTTCATTGGCAAGCGCAATGACGTGGCAACCGAGAATGCCGGAATCGAACCAGAGGAAGAGTCAATCACGCGATTGCTTGCCGTCGAAGAAGCTTCGCTCAGCGGATTCTTCCTAAAGATTGTGAATTTTCATGAGCGCTGGTTGCGGCGGGCCCTGGCCAAACCACGATGGTTGGCGACGATCAGCCTGGCCTTGGTGGTGACGTCTTATGTGTGTTACCGGTTCTCTGGATCGGACTTGCTGCCAGAGATGGATGAAGGCGGATTCACCCTCGACTACTTGACGCCCGCGGGAACTTCGTTGGCCGAAACCGACCGCATGGTGAACCACGTCGAGCAGATTGTGAATTCCGTGCCGGAAGTGGAAAGCACTTCGAGGCGCACTGGACTGGAGTTGGGTCTGGCGGCGGTCACCGAAGCAAATCGCGGCGACATTCTGGTCAAGCTGAAAGCAGATCGTAAGCGAGACATTGACGACATTATGGAGGACATCCGTTCGCAGGTGGCCGCACAAGAACCGGCTGTCAAAGCCGAGTTCGTGCAGGTGCTGCAAGACATGATTGGACTTAACCAGTGAACCGGAGCCCGTGCAGATCAAATTGTTTTCGCAGGATCCGGCGCTGCTTGAAAGCTGGGCACCCAAGGTGGCGGACACGATCGAAAAAATTTCGGGAGTCGTGGACGTGCTGGACGGCATTGAAAATACCATCAGCGGGCCGGCGGTTATGTTTCAGATCAATCCCAGCGTTGCGGCGCGCGCGGGATTCACCCCGGAGGAAATCGCGACTGACGCTGCCGCCATTCTGGAAGGTGAACCGGCGGCAACGCCAGTGATCAGCAATGACCGCACTTATACTGTGCGTGTACGCTTCCCGGCCGGGAACCGGGCTTCGCTGGAGGCCATGCGCGACACGCTTCTGACCAGCAGCGCAGGGCACACGGCCACTTTGGGGGCGCTGGCCACTCTGATCGAACTTCCGCCACAAAGGGAAATTCGGCGGGAAAACTTGCAGCGTAATGTGTCCGTCACCGCGCGTTTGGAAGGCGCAGACCTGGGCAGCGCAATTTCCGCAGTGCAAAAGGCGGTAGCCGCACTGCATTTGCCTCCCGGAATTCGGGTGGAATATGGTGGCACCTACGAGCAACAGCAAAAATCATTCCGCGATCTTGTTTTCGTGCTGGTTCTCGCCGTCGTTCTGGTTTTTATTGTGTTGCTGTTTGAGTTCGGGACTTTTGCCGCGCCACTGGCAATTCTGGCGTCAACCTTGCTTTCGACTTCGGGAGTTTTCATTGCGTTGCTCATCACTCGAACCACGTTCAACGTTTCGTCGTTCATGGGAATGATCATGGTGGTGGGAATCGTGGCCAAGAATGGAATCCTGCTGCTCGATGCGGATCAGAAATTCCGCGCACTCGGAATGTCGCCGGAGGAAGCCATGCTGCAAGCCAGCCGCCGCCGCTTGCGTCCCATTGTCATGACCGCGCTGGCCACGGTGGCGGGAATGTTGCCGCTGGCGTTCGCGTTGGGTGCGGGCGCACAGATGCTGCAGCCGCTGGCGATTGCAGTGATTGGCGGCATCTTGATCTCGATCGCACTGTCGCTGGTGATTACGCCCGCTGTCCACTACTTTCTTGACCGTGGGGATACCGTGGTGGAAGAACTCGCAGCCACCCGTGCCTAGCGTTCGGCCGCATCCCACCCGTTTGAGGGTCCGTCTGCCCCGCCGAGAGTTCCGGCTTGAACGCGAGGTGCATAGTTTTTCACACCCGTCTCGAGAGTGCTGGACAACCTAACTTAGGCGGGGGACGGGCACCAGCATCGACTGCACACAACCCTCGGCGGGATCCATTAAGCTCAAGAAAATAAATATGTTAGTTGTCCTTTGGCAGCAGCCATCGGCAAAACAGCATCCTAGCCCGAGCCCTTTGGATCAGGCACTTTGGGCCTGCGCTTTGGATAAGGAATTGCACTACAATAGGGCGATCTGGTATCACTGTCACCGCCTAGCGGGGGCCTGCCGACTTGAAGCAAGATCTCACTAGTCCGCCGCGCAAGCCAATCCTGGACGAAGGCTCGTTCCAGCAGCTTCTGTCCGCCGCCCACGTCATTCAAGAGCACAATGACCGGATACTCGCGAAGGATTCCAAGGCAGATTCCGCAGACGTTCTTGCCGCAATTATAGAAACACAAAAACTCGTCATGACCGGGGAATTGGATTTGCAGGGCGCGGCGGCGTTGATCGCGACGCGCCTGCAGCGAATCACCAAATCCACCGGAGTCGCGATTGGAATTCTGCAGAAAGACCAGCTCGTCTATCTGGCAGGCGTGGGGAGTGCCGCAAGCGAAACCGGAGCGCAGGTCCTGCTCAATTCAAGTCTTTCCGCTGCTTGCTTGCAGACGGGAAAAATATTGCGCTGCCCCAACCTCGCAACCGGTCCACAGCAGCCTTCTGAACCCAGGCGAGACAGCGCAGTACGATCGCTGATTGTGGTGCCTATCCACCGTGAGGGGCAAGTCGCCGGCGTGGTGGAACTGCGGTTCGCGGAGGTCGATGCTTTCAACGAAGACGACGTGCGCGCCTGTGAACTGATGGCAGCACTCGTGACCGAAGCCCTGGGTCGGGCCGATGAGTTGGATAAGCAAGAGGCGCTCGCGGCGGAACGCGAGGCCATGCTGCAGATCCTGGAAAAGATCAAGCCACAATTGGAACGATTAGTGGGCGAACCAATAGCCGATCTTAGTAAAACAGTGTTTCCAAGTGAACCTTCCCCAGCTGCGAAAAAACTGTCCAGGAAAACTGCTGCAGCAGCCAGTTCAGAGCTCGTAATCGCTCCGGGCCCTGCGCCAAGTTCCAAGACAACATCCCGGCCTCCCACCACTGAGGGGCGACTCTGCCGAGGTTGCGGAAAAGAGTTCCTTGGGGATGAAGCTTTCTGCGGCAAGTGCGGAATGACACGTTCCAAGCCCGGAGGAGACAACGGCCATCTGCAAAGCAAGTGGGCTTCCTTGTGGTATATGCAGCAGGCAGCGGGCCAGGCAGAGGTCAAGCGCGAGAGCGAAAGCCGGGTGAACGGAAC
>Ga0182024_10010133_pt1 | contig 19304 bp, 19 predicted proteins | sample P32metaG_FD_120480 | JGI IMG/M metagenome (GOLD analysis project Ga0182024, IMG submission 120480) | Permafrost microbial communities from Stordalen Mire, Sweden - P3-2 metaG (Illumina Assembly) | ecosystem: Environmental > Terrestrial > Soil > Wetlands > Permafrost | place: Sweden: Stordalen... | reverse complement strand
GTGCGCAAGGCGGGAGAGATCGCGCGGCACTATTTTGGCGGCGAATTCCGGCGCTGGAGCAAAAGCCGGGGCGAGCCGGTTACGGAAGCCGACCTTGCCATCGACAAATATCTGCACGCCACGTTGGAACGCGAGAGGCCCGATTATGGCTGGTTGTCGGAGGAGACCGGGCGGGATCCGGCGAATGCGGACGCTTCGCGAATCTTCATTGTCGACCCGATCGACGGCACCACGGCATTTCTGAAAGAGCGCCCGCATTTCTCGATTTCCGTGGCGGTGGCGGAACAAGGGCGGCCGGTGGCCGGTGTCGTGTACAACCCCATTCTCGACGAACTCTTCGCTGCCTCGGAAGGCGGTGGCGCACGGCTGAACGCCACACCGATCCGGGTCAGCGATTGTGCCGCCATCGAGGGTTGCCACGTACTGGGCGCGAAAGAGATGTTTTCCCATCCGCGCTGGTCGGAACCCCCGAACTCGCCATGGCCCGAGATGCAGGTTGAATCGCGTAGCTCCATCGCCTATCGGATGTCGCTCGTCGCGTCAGGCCGGTTCGACGCCGCAATCGTGCTTGCCCCCAAGCACGATTGGGACATGGCGGCGGGCGATGTGATCGTGCGCGAAGCGCGCGGCGGTGTCACTGCGATGGACGGAAGTGCATTGCTATTCAACGGACCGACCTCGATCCAGCGGTCGATGATCTGCGCGGGTCCGAAACTTCACGCTCTGCTGATCGAGCGCCTCCGCCACAGCGCTCTACCTTAGAGAACGCCGATGCCGGAACGCGAATCGAAGCAATTGCTCCACCTTGTCTTTGGCGGCGAGGTCGTTGCGCCAGACAGCGTCGAATTCACGCATGTCTCCAAACTTCACGTTGTCGGCATCTATCCGAACTACAAGGAAGCCCATTCGGCGTGGCGGGCAGCGGCGCAGGCTACGGTCGACAATGCTCATATGCGCTATTTCGTGGTCCATATTCACAGACTGCTGGACCCTGGCGCGGCGCGGAGGTGAGCGCACCTTTCCTCGCCGGCGGTAGACCATGCTAACCTGTCGTGTGGGCCCCGGATTTTATCCAGCATAACCAGAGCAGGCGTGAGCACTTACCCGCGTACATCGGATCAGGCCGCCGCAGAGACGGCTCTACGTTTGCCCGGAACCCGCAAGCGAGCGGCGGCTTCGAACGATTTTGCCATCATCCGGCGCCTTTTGCGCGATTACATGGGCCGCCGGTGGAACCGGCTCGCCGTTGCAGCAGCGTGCATGCTCACGACTGCGGGGATGAGCGGCGTGCTCGCATGGCTGCTCGATCCCGCGACCAGAGAGCTATTCCTCGACAACAATGCGCGAATGCTGCTGATCATCCCGCTCGCCATCGTCGGCGTCGTCGCGCTGCGCGCGGCGACCGCATTCGGCGAGCAGTACATTCTCAACAACGTCGCCGAGCGCGTCGTCGCGGACGTTCAGCGCGACATGTTCTCGAGCCAAATCCGGCTCGATATCGCCACTCTCAACGAAATCCATTCGGGTGAGCTGGTATCGAAATTTCTCTATGACGCGACGTTGCTCCGGGGCGCGATCACGCGCGGCGTGGCGGGCCTCGGCAAGGAATTCGTCACTCTCGTCGTGCTCGCCGCGGTGATGATCTACGAAGATTGGCAGCTTGCGCTCATCTCGGTAATTCTGCTTCCTCTCGCGGCTTGGGTGACCCAGCGTCTCAGCAGGTCGCTTCGCAAATCCTCGACGCGCGGCATGGAGGAAACGGGCACGCTTTCGCGCGCCCTGTCTGAGGCGCTAGCCGGCCGCCGTATCGTCAAGGCCTACTCGCTCGAAGCCTATGCGGCGGGCGCGGCAGAGTCGCGCATCGCCCAACGTCTGAAATTCATTCTTCGCGCGGCCCGGGCACGGGCGGCAGCCGTGCCGTCGACCGACCTGGTCGGCGGCCTCGCCGCCGCCGCGACCGTGGCTTTTGCCGGCTATCAACATCTGCATGGTCATCTTGCCATCAATCAGTTCTTCGCCTTCACCGGAGCCATGCTGCTCGCCCAGCAACCCGTGCGCACATTGAGCCAGCTCTGGACCATCTCGACCGAAGGACTTTCTGCGGCCAATCGCATCTTTGCCCTGATCGACACAAAGCCGGGAATATCAGATCGCGGGGACGCAAGACCGCTCGTCGTGGGACCCGCGCCGGACGGCGGTTCCATCCGCCTGGAGAACGTATCATTCACCTATCGCGAGGAAGGTGCCGCCGCGCTCAATCAAATTTCTCTCGATATCCCTGCTGGACGGAAGGTGGCGCTCGTCGGCCCTTCGGGCGCCGGCAAGAGCACGATCTTCAATCTTCTCTTGCGGTTCTACGATCTCGACGAAGGGACCATTCGCATCGATGGTCAGGACATCAGAGCGGTGACACTCGAATCCCTGCGCGCAAACATAGCTCTCGTGACGCAGGAGCCCTTTCTTTTCGATGAGACCATCGCCGACAACATCGCCCTTGGCAGGCGTGATGCATCGCGCGAGGAAATCGTTGCTGCCGCCCGTGCGGCCGCAGCGGACGGATTTATTTCCGAACTGCCACGGGGCTACGACTCCCGCATTGGCGAAGGTGGCCTGCGGCTTTCCGGCGGGCAGCGCCAGCGCATCGCGATCGCCCGCGCCATGCTGCGCAATGCGCCGATCCTTCTCCTCGACGAAGCGACCTCGGCGCTCGATGCGGAAAGCGAGCGGCAAGTTCGGGACGCGCTTGCCCGTCTCACGCAAGGCCGGACAACCGTTGTCATCGCACACCGCCTGTCGACCGTGCTGGATGCAGACCGCATCTATGTTCTCGATCAGGGCCAACTCGCCGAATGGGGCACCCATGCCGAGCTCGTGGCGCGAGGCGGGCTCTACGCACGCCTGTACAGGCACGATCTGGCTGAGGACACAGGCAACGAGGCGGCGCGCACCACGGCAGCGCGCGGATGACGGCCGGACACGAGCGTACGACGCCCGCCTTGCTCGCCTATCGCTTCGCGACTTCGGCGCTGGCCCCCGTGGCCCGCCTCGTCCTGCTCGCGCGCGCGAGAACTGGCAAGGAAGATCTGGCTCGCCTGTCGGAGCGGTTTGGCCGCGCAAGCCGCAAGCGGCCGCCCGGCGAGCTCGTCTGGATTCACGGCGCCAGCATCGGCGAATGCATTTCGGCGCTGCCGCTCATTGACAAGCTTCTCGAGTTTTTTGGCCGCTCCGTGCTGGTGACAAGCGGCACGGTCACCTCGGCGAAGCTCATGCAGCAGCGCCTGCCCGAGCGCGCGCTGCATCAATACGTGCCCATCGACGGGCCTTCGGCAGTCGCAAAATTCCTCGATCACTGGAGGCCCGACGCCGCCCTCTTCGTCGATTCGGAACTATGGCCCAATCTTCTGCTATCGGCTCGCGAGCGTGGCGTCCGGCTTGCGCTGATCAATGCACGCATGTCGGCGCGCGCTTTCGCCGGTTGGAGGCGCGCCCCCAGAACAGCCCGGCGCGTGCTGGGTTGCTTCGAGACCTGTCTGGCCCAGGACGAAACAACCGCCGCGCGTCTTGCGAGCCTGGGCGCGAGCGATGTGCGCGTGTGCGGCAATCTCAAGGCCGACGCTCGCCCCGAGCCTCCGGATCTGGCCAGGCTGGCCGCGCTCGAACATGCGATCGCCGGCCGGCCAATTCTATTGGCGGCCAGCACGCACCCGGGCGAAGATGAAACGATCCTCCCCGCCCACGACGCGCTCCGCGTGCGATACCCTGCCCTTCTCACAATCATCGCCCCAAGACATCCGGCGCGGGGAACCGAAATTGTGATGCTTTGCGGCTCCCGCTCGGCGCTGCGGCGCTCGGACGGCTGCCTGCCCCGGGCAGAGACCGCCGTCTATGTCGCCGATACGATCGGAGAGCTTCCGCTGCTATACCGGCTTGCGACTTTCGCTTTCATCGGCGGGAGCCTCGTTCGGCATGGCGGCCAGAATCCACTCGAGGCAGCGCGGCTGGAGCGCGCGGTGATGGTCGGTCCGCACACGGAGAATTTTTCCGACGTGTACGAAGCAATTCTGGCCGCCCAGGGCGCGGGCCGCGTGCGCTGCTGCGCGGAGATCGTTGCGAACGCGGATCGCTGGCTTGCCAACGCCGGGGAGGCTCAAGTGGCGGGCGCAGCGGCCGCGAACGCGGCGGCGGCTCTCGGCGGCGCGCTCGAGAAAACGCGGATTGTCGTCGAGGCCATGCTCGCGCATGCGTCCGCCTGAATTCTGGTCGCATGGGGATATTGCCTCACGGGCGATTTCCGCCGCGCTTTCGCCACTCGGCGTGATCTATGGCGAATCGGTCGCGTGGAAACACCGCTTGCAGAAGGCCTGCAGACCCGGTGCTGCGATCATCTGCATCGGGAACCTGACCGTCGGCGGCGCCGGCAAAACTCCGATTGCGATCACGCTCGCGCGAACGCTGCAGACAGATGCCGCGCCGGTTTTCTTTCTGACCCGCGGCTATCGGCGCAGATCAGCCGGCGCGCTACGTGTCGATGCCAAAGTGCACGACGCAGACTTCGTCGGCGATGAAGCGCTGCTGCTGGCGCGCGTAGCGCCTACCATTGTCGCATCCGACCGCGCGGCGGGTGCTCGCCTCGCGCAATCGCAAGGTGCGCGCTTCATTGTGATGGATGACGGGCATCAGAATTTCGACCTCGCGAAGGATCTTTCGATCGTCGTGGTGGACAGCGACTCCGCTTTCGGCAATGGCAGGATCGTCCCGGCAGGTCCGTTGCGTGAATCCGTCCGGCAGGGTCTTGCCCGCGCCGATGCAGTCATACTCATGGGACAGGGCAATCCACCCCTCCCCGGGTTTGCCGGCAGAGTCTGCCGGGCAACATTGGTCACCGATCGCAGGCTCGATGGCCGGCGCGTTGTCGCATTTGCGGGGGTTGGCCGGCCCGGCAAGTTCTTCGACACGCTGAACGAGGTTGGCGCAGAGGTCGCCGAACGCCATTCGTATGGCGATCATCATGTCTATTCGCGGGCCGAGATCCGGGATCTCAAAGAACGCGCGGCGCGCGCGCAGGCAACTCTGATCACCACCGAAAAAGACCTTGTGCGTCTGAACACCCAGGATCGCGATGAAATTGAGGTGCTTCGTGTGCGCGCAGAGTTCGAAGATCCAACTGCGCTCAAGTCATTGCTCGGTCCCCTGTTGGCCAGGACTCGATCCCAGGCATGAACCGGTTGCATGCGAGGATGGGACGTTTGCTGAGGACAGCTCGATACAGCGCCGAAGCCGCACCGTTTTTCGCGATGATCGGTGTTTTTCGGCTGTTTCCGCTCGATACGGCATCCGCGCTTGGCGGATGGCTGGGCCGGACGATTCTGTATCGCACCCATCTCAGCCGTCGTGCCCGCGACAATCTCTCCGCCGCGCTTCCCGAAATGGCCGCGCCCGCGCGTGAAGACGTTATCCGCCGGATGTGGGACAATCTCGGGCGCACAATTTCGGAATATGCGCATCTCTCAAAGCTGTCGATGAAGGGCGATCGACCGCGCATAGAAGTCACGGGGCTCGAATATGTCGAGCATGCGGTCGCGACTGGAAAGGGAATCATCTTCATTTCTGCGCATTTCGCCAATTGGGAGGTGCTGCCTCTCGCTGCCGCGCAATACGGGCTCGAAGGCGGCGGCGTCTATCGCCCGGTGAACAATCCCTTTGTCGACCGCTGGATGGTGCGTCAGCGCCGGGTCAATGGAGCTGTGGAACTGATCGCGAAAGGCGCGAACGGCACGAGGCGCATTTTCACACTGCTCAGGGCCGGCAAGGCGATTTTCATGCTCGTTGACCAGAAGACGAATGAGGGAGTGGCTGCACCGTTCTTCGGCCGCGATGCAATGACCACTCCTGCCCCTGCCGCTCTTGCGCTCAAGCTGGGCGCCGTCCTGCTGCCGGTCTCAAACGAACGGCTTCACGGCGCGTATTTTCGGTTGACGGTGCATCCTGCAATTGCCTATGCGCCGAGCGGCGATCACGTCCGTGACGTGCTGGAACTGACAACCCGCATCAACGAGGAAATCGAAGCCAGTGTGCGGCGGAGTCCCTCGCAATGGCTATGGATCCATCGCCGTTGGCCGAAACCGGGAGACATGCCGCGCTCGCGGCGTGGGAAAAAGGCTCAGGCCCTCGCGGGCGCGGGCGTGCGCGCCGAGCGCGATGGATCGAGCCTTATCTGAAACCAGTTAAGTCCCCAGTGAAGATGAGGACCGGTCGCGCGTCCGGTCATGCCCACCTCTCCAATTACCTGTCCCCGCACGACATTGTCGCCGGCCTTCACTGCCTGCCTGCTCTGGTGCAGATAGGATGTGGTCACCCCGTGGCCGTGGTCCAGAATTGTCAGACCGCCTTCGAGGTAGAAATCCGGCCCGGCGAGAGCGACGCGCGCAGGAGCCGGCGCCGCAATCGGTGTGCCCGCCCGCGCCGCAATATCGACGCCGAAATGCGGCGCCATCGCCTTGCCGTTGAGTATCCTCTGGCTGCCAAATGTGCCGCTGATGATGCCGGCCACCGGCCAATCGAACTTTTCCGAGAACCATTCCATATCGCTGTCGCGGGCATGTGCGGCGGCGATCATGGCCACCTCGCGCTTTCGGCGCTCCAGCACCTCCGGCGGCAGCGTTACGAATTTTTCCGGCAGGCCCGTGATCCGTTGAATTTCATATTGACGAGCGACAGGCTGAACGATTCGCGTTTCGCGCGTTTCGTCGGTGAAGCGCGCGGCGATCACGCAGGGCTTTTTCTGGTCGTAGGCGAAGCCGAAGGCGAAGTCGCCTGCAGGCGAGACGTCAACCATCGTGCCGTCGATCGCAATGCGAGAGCCTGCGTCGACTTTGCCGAGAACGAGGCTGCCTTGCTCGAACGAACCGGTCAGCGCAAGGCGGGAGACCGCGGCGAATGCCGCGCGCGGAAAGGCGGCCAGTGCAGCCGACGCAGCGAGAAACGCACGCCGCGCGATCATCCGGGTGTGAGGCCGCGATCCTGGAAGCGTTTGAGCGCGCTCGCGGGGCTTGCGTACGCTTCCTGCAGATCGACGCTCCAATAGCGTAACGCCTCGATCGGAATTCGATCGCCCGTCACCGCGCACAGGACGAATGAGCCCGGCTTGACGAGCCGGTACTCACCGTCGAGATACTCGACTTCTGCAAGCCCGTCCGGCCGAAAATCCCGTTCCATCTGGTTCATGCCCGAAACTTTACGCCGATATGCGCCTCGAAAACAAATTGCCTGGAGCACACTTCCCGCTGCTTAAAATAAATCGGCTTGGCCGGTCTTGCGGCGCGGCACGCTTGACCCTGCTGCAGGACCCTGGGCCTTTGCATGAATTGTTGAATCCGAAAAGATGAGCGAGAGCGCTTCGCCGGCCATGACCGCGGCAGCGCGCCGCCGGATGGCTCCATCCGCGCCGCGGACCAGTGCAAAGCCGCGTTCGAGCACGGAGCGGTGGCTCACGCTGTCGAGAAGCCGCGCCGATGAATCGAGCCTGTCGCGCCGCGCCCGCAGAGCGAGGCTTTGACAGCGGACAAGCCGGTGCGCGAGCGCACGAAGGCGCTCCTCTCCGGCCTCGATACGATTCGTGACGCAGCGCGACCTTAGCAATACGGCCGCCTCGATCAGGAGCCGGCGATGCTCCCGGAGATTTTGATTGAGCGCGCTTCCGAGCCTTTCTGCGGCAAGCTCGAAACGCTGCCGCGCCGGTGCGAAGAGCTGGTCGGCCCGCGGCAGAATGCGAACCGTTGTCTGCAATTGCCTGCGCCGGTCGTCCAGTCCGCGCGTGAAGCATCTGAGGTTGCGCCTCTCCAAATCGAGCGTCTGGGCAAGAAGCTCGGTGAGCACGGGCACTGCCATCTCGGCGGCCGCGCTCGGCGTGGGAGCGCGGCGGTCGGCAGCCAGGTCGATGAGAGTCGTGTCTGTTTCGTGCCCGACAGCCGATATCAGCGGTATCGCGCTCTCTGCCGCCGCCCGCACCACGATTTCCTCATTGAACGCCATGAGGTCCTCGATGGAGCCGCCGCCGCGCGCGACAATCAGGAGATCTGGCCTCGGAACGACGCCTCCGGGCGCAAGTGCGTTGAAGCCGTGAATCGCCGCAGCAACTTCAGCGGCCGCGCGCTCGCCCTGCACGGCGACGGGCCACAAAAGCACGCGACTCGGTAAACGGGCGTCGAGACGGTGCATGATGTCGCGAATAACCGCGCCGGTCGGCGAGGTGATGACCCCGATTATTACTGGCAGGAACGGAAGGGTCTTCTTTCGCTCCTCGGCAAACAGGCCCTCCGCGGCCAGCCGCTTCTTTCGCTCCTCGATCATCGCCATCAAGGCGCCAAGCCCGGCGAGTTCCATCTGCTCGACGATGAGCTGGTAGCGCGACGAGCCGGCGTAAGTTGAAACCCGCCCGGTGCAAACGACTTCCAATCCCTGCTCCGGCCTCAACTTCAGGGTCTGCGCCGTCCCGCGCCAGACGACGGAGTTGAGCACCGCCTTGTCGTCCTTAAGGTCGAAATACACATGTCCCGATGAATGGAATTTGAGACCGCTGATCTCGCCTCGCACGCGCACGAACGGAAACGCGCCCTCAACCGTCCGCTTGAGTGCGGCCGCGATCTCACTGACGCTGAATTCGGGCAGATTTGCCCTTCGCTCCGGTTCCGACATGAATCGGAATGATATAGGAAATGCAGCCAGGATTGAATTGGCGGAGTGCCTTGAAGTTTCTTCTCATTGGTTCGGGCGGGCGCGAACATGCGCTGGCATGGGCGTTGGCGGCGAGTCCAATCGTCTCGAAGCTCTATTGCGCGCCGGGAAATGCGGGCATCGCAGACGTGGCAGAATGCGCCCCGATTCCCGTCAACGATCTCGACGGTTTGGTCGCATTCGCCAAGGCAAAGGGGATCGACTTCGTCGTCATCGGGCCCGAGGCGCCGCTGGTCGCCGGACTTTGGGACCGGCTCGAAGCTGCTGGCATTAAAGCCCTAGGTCCGAGCGCGAGAGGGGCGATGCTCGAAGGCTCGAAGGGTTTTCTGAAAGAACTCTGTCGCGAGCACGCCATACCGACCGCTGGGTTCGCGCGATTTCAGGAGCGAGACGCCGCCCTCGCCTACGCCGCCGGTCACCGCCATCCGCTGGTCATCAAAGCGGACGGCCTGGCGCAGGGCAAAGGCGTCATCGTCGCTGAGACTGGTGCTGAATCATCCGCCGCAATTTCCGAGCTTTGGTCGAATTATGGTCCAGGACTCGTCATCGAAGAATTTCTCGACGGCGAGGAAGCGAGCCTCTTCGTTCTGACGGACGGCGAGCACATCATCCCGCTTGCGGGCGCCGAGGACCATAAGCGCGCTTTCGACGGCGACAGGGGCCCCAACACCGGCGGCATGGGAGCCGTGAGCCCGTCGTCGCTGCTGGCGCCGCAGGTCATCGAGAAAGCATTGTCGCGGATCGTCAAGCCGACGATCGCGGCGATGGCGGCGCGTGGCACGCCCTATATGGGCGTTCTCTATGCGGGATTGATGATCAGAGACGGAGAGCCCAGTCTGGTTGAATACAATTGCAGATTTGGCGATCCCGAATGCCAAGTATTGATGATGCGCCTCAAATCCGATCTTGCAACTGCGCTGCTCGCGGCGCGTGACGGCGAAATCGCTCACCTCGATCTGCGTTGGGAAGACGATGTGGCGCTCACGGTGGTGATGGCGGCGCGCGGATATCCCGGCAATTACTCAAAAGGTTCAGAGATCCGTGGCGTGGAGGATGCTGCGAAAATCAAAGGCGTGCAGATATTTCATGCAGCGACGGAAAAGCGCGACGGAAAACTTTGTGCCGCTGGCGGGCGGGTCCTGAATGTCGCCGCCCTGGGGAGCAATGTGGAGGAAGCGCGAAGCCGCGCTTATGAAGCCGTGCATCGCATCGACTGGCCGGAGGGATTTTGCCGCAGCGACATCGGAACGCGGGCGCTGGCGAGGAAAGCGCGATGAAAGCAGTAGACGACCGCCAGGAGAGATTTTCCGGCACCAAGGAAGTGGCCGAGGCGTATCGCTTCGACGAGAACAAACTTGCGCAGTATCTCTCCGCGCGCATCGAGGGTTTCGCGACGCCGCTGCGCGTACGCCAGTTCAAGGGCGGACAGTCCAATCCCACCTACCAGCTTGTCACGCAGAATCGCACCTATGTTCTGCGGCGAAAGCCGCCAGGAAAACTGCTGCCGTCCGCGCATGCCGTCGAACGCGAGTATCGCATCATTGCCGCGCTTCATCCGACCGCCTTTCCGGTCGCCAGACCCTATGTGCTCTGCGAGGACGACACGGTCATCGGCACGCCTTTCTACGTGATGGAGTACGTTCAGGGACGCGTCTTCTGGGGCCCGTTGTTGCCCGGCCTCGCACCGGAGCAACGCTCTTCGATCTACGACGCCATGAACGCGACACTCGCGCGGCTGCACATGCTCGATTACGAAAAACTCGGCCTGGCCGACTTTGGAAAGCCCGGAAATTATATCGGCCGCCAGATTGCACGCTGGACCAAGCAGTACGTCGCCTCGCAAACAGAATCGATAGCCGAAATGGAGAAGCTCATAGACTGGCTGCCCGAACACCTCCCGCTCGAAGAACGCAGCTGCATCGTTCACGGTGATTTTCGTCTCGACAACATGATCCTGCATCCTGACCGACCCGAGATACTGGCCGTGCTTGATTGGGAGCTGTCGACGATCGGCGATCCGCTCGCCGACTTCACTTACCACCTGATGCAATGGCAGATGCCGCCCGACATCGCGACGAGCGGCACAAGCAGTCTCCTTGACGTCGATCTGGCGAGCCTGGGTATTCCAACGATGGATGCCTATGTGGAGATGTATTGCCGGCGGACGGGCCGCAAAACCACGCCAAACATGAATTATTACGCGGCCTACAATTTCTTTCGGCTGGCCGCGATCCTTCAGGGCATTGTCGGGCGGGTGCGCGACGGAACCGCCGCGAACGAGAACGCCGCACAGAACGCGGCCGGAGTCCGCCCGCTCGCCGAACGCGGCTGGCATTTCGCGAAGCTTGCCGGCGCGACGGGATAGAGCCGCTTTTGAATGGGTCGAAATAAAATGTTTGTCATGGCCCGGCTTAGCCTGTCCTACGGCCGCGCGTTGCGCGGACCGGGGGGCGACAGCGGAGACCGGGTCTCCCAGTCTTCATCACAAGCCGCACGTCGCTCCCAGTTGGGTGGCCCGCTTGCACGGGCCATGACACAAAAAGTTGCGTAGTTTGAATCTCAAACGGTCCTAATCGGCCCACCACTCGTTCGGCATCGTCAGTCCGTCAACGCGCCAGGCGCGAATTGAGCGCCGCGTTCATCTCGCGGATCGCTCTGGCGATGTGTGGGTCCTTCTGCGTATTGTCGTAGTAGAGCTTCATCGAGCCCCTGAGGGGGGACGGCAGGTCAAAAGTTCGCGCCAGAAAAATGTCGATGAAAAAGAAGAATGGGGCCAAGGCGCAATCGGCGAGGCTCAGTCTTTCGCCGACGGCGTAATCGGGCCCCTCGACGTAATTCGTCATCGTGCCCAGCACGGCCTCGAGATCGTCAAAGGTCGATCTGATATGCGCCGCGTTGCGCATCTTGGGATCGACCTGAACGAGCAGTTGCTGGAACAGCGGGGCCAGGTAGACGTCGCCCATGCGCGAGAGCAGCCGTGCCCTCGCCCGCGCCTCCGGATCGATCGGTCGAAGCGTCGGCGTTGGAAAAGCGTCTTCGAGATATTCGCAGATGGTTTCGGATTCGGGAATGATCGCACCGTCATGATCGAGGCACGGGATCCTGCCAAGGGGATTGATGGCCAGAAACTCCGCCGATTTCAAGCTGCCCCCGGCGGGCGGCAGGAATTCGATTTTCAAACCCTTCGCGGCGGCCAGGATGCGCACGCGCGCCGCATACGGCGACAGGTCGGCTTGATACAGCTTGAGCATAGTCACTCCGGTGTGGAAAGCGAAAGGCGCGAGTCGTCTACGATATTCCGACTCTTTGTGTCACGCGTGTGATCTCTGCGCGACGACACTCGACATGTACTTGCCGTATTCCAGGCGGGCAATGGTGCGGTTGTGGACTTCGTCGGGTCCGTCGGCGAGCCTGAGAGTGCGCAGACTCGCATACATGCGAGCGAGGCCTGAATCGCTCGTGACGCCCGCGCCTCCCCACGCCTGGATCGCGTCGTCGACGATCTTGAGCGCCATTCGCGGCGCCGCGACCTTGATCATGGCGATTTCCGTGCGTGCCACCTTGTTGCCCGCCTTGTCCATCATGTCTGCCGCCTTGAGCGTCAGAAGGCGGCACATGTCGATATTTATCCTTGCTTCGGCAACGCGCTGCTCCCACACTGAATGCTCTGCAATCTTCTTTCCGAAAGCTTCGCGCGAAAGCAGCCGGCGGACCATCTGCTCGAGCGCGCGTTCGGCCACGCCGATCGTGCGTATGCAATGGTGGATACGTCCGGGGCCAAGGCGCCCCTGGGCAATCTCGAATCCGCGCCCTTCGCCGAGAATCATGTTGTCGACGAGCACTTTCACGTTCTCGAAAAGCACCTGGCCGTGCCCGTGCGGCGCGTCGTCGAAACCGAATACGGGCAGCATACGCTCGACCGTCACCCCGGGCGCATCCATCGGCACGAGAACCTGCGATTGTTGCCGGTACTTGTCGGATTCCGGATCCGTCTTCCCCATCACGATCATGATCTTGCATCGCGGGTCGCCCACTCCCGACGACCACCATTTGCGGCCATTGATGACGTAGTGATCGCCCCGGCGCTCGATCCGCGTTGCGATGTTGGTCGCGTCCGACGAGGCGACGGCAGGTTCCGTCATGATGAAGGCCGAGCGAATTTCGCCTTCGAGCAACGGCTTCAGCCATTTCTCCTGCTGGGCAGGGCTGCCGTAACGTTCCAGCACTTCCATGTTTCCGGTATCCGGCGCGGAGCAATTGAACACTTCGGAAGCAAAGCCCACCCGTCCCATCATTTCCGCAAGCGGCGCATATTCCAGATTGCTGAGTCCAGCGCCCCGCTCGCTGTCGGGCAAAAACAGGTTCCACAATCCCTGCCGCTTCGCCTTCGCTTTCAGCTCCTCGACGACCGGCACAACGATCCAGCGATTGCCGTTCCGCGTCGCCTCCTCCATCTGCGCCGCGTAGGTTTCCTCCGCCGGACAGACGTGCCGATCCATGAATTCGCCAACGCGCGCCATCCATTCCTTCTGACGCGGTGAATAATCGAAATTCATCAGCACCTCTCCCGGACGTGAGACACTGCGCTGGGACATGAGCGCGTGGAACGAATTTAGCTCGCGTCTGCTTCCGCAACCAGCGGCAATTTCCTTCAGGCTCGACTTTGGCGAAACCGGTTCCGTTTGACAGATTGATCTTGGCGCGGCAAGCAACAATCGTGCTGATGTGGACCGGAATTGCCCTCGTTGTCTGCGGCCTGGCCTGCTTCGCCATCGACCGGCGTGCGGTGCATGCATTCCATGCCGCTGTCGGACGCCCGCTTGAGCGCGTTCTGCACGGGGCCACCGATTGGGCGAAAGGTTCGCATTGGATGCTGGCCGCCACAATCACATTCGTTGCGGTGCGTCTCGTAGAGTGGAGGTCTGGACCAGGCCCGCTGCTCAACCTGGCTGCCGACACAAGTCTTGCCTTTCTTGCCAGCCTTGCGCTCGCGAGTCTCATCCTTCACACCACCAAGATCATGCTCGGACGGCGGCGCCCACGCGATGAGCTGGAGCTGGATCTATATGGCTTTCGCCCGTTTGCCTTCGATTTGCGCAGCGATTCATTTCCGTCCGGCCACGCGCTGACGATATTCTGCGTCGCCGTCGTCCTCTCTGCGGCGGTTCCACATCTGACCATTCTCTGGTTCGCTATCGCGATATTTCTTGCGTTGACGCGCGCCCTGCTAAATTCGCATTTCCTGAGCGATGTGCTGGTTGGGGCGGGAACCGCGCTGATCACGACGCGGGAGGTCCTCATCTATTTCTTCCCCGCTCTCGCCCGTCCCTGGTTCTGAACAAGGTGGCCAATGCTTCCTCTCGTCGCCGATCCTCACGCCTGGGCAAGCCTCGCGACGTTGACCGCGCTCGAGATCGTGCTCGGCGTCGACAACATCCTTTTCCTGTCGATCGCCATCGCCCCTCTCACGTCGGTTCGCCGGACTTCCGCCCGCCGCATCGGCCTTTCGCTGGCGCTTGTCATGCGCATCGCGCTGCTCACGGGAATCGTCTGGATCGTCTCGCTATCAAAGCCCGTGGTGACCGTGTGGGGCCTTGCACTTTCATGGCGCGATCTGATCTTCGCGGCTGGCGGCCTTTTCCTTCTCACCAAAGGCACGCGCGAAATTCACGGTCTCGTCGAGGGTGCAGACGAGGCCACGCGCCGCGCGGCCGCTTCGTTCTTGAGCGTGATCGTTCAGATCGCACTCTTCGATCTCGTCTTCTCAATCGATTCCGTCGTGACAGCCGTGGGCATGGCGGAACATCTTTCCATCATGATCGGCGCGGTGATACTCGCCATGCTGGTGATGCTCGCGGCGTCCGGGCCCGCCTCGGACTTTGTCAACCGGCACCCTACCGTAAAAATGTTGGCGCTCAGTTTTCTCTTGCTGATCGGGACCGCGCTCATCGCCGACGCGGCGCATTTCCATATCCCCCGCGGCTACCTCTATTTCGCGGTCGCGTTCTCGGCGCTCGTCGAAGCGCTCAATCAGTATGCCGCGCGGCGAAGGCGGTCTGGCTGAGAGCCCGGTTCACGCGGCGCCTTGCCGCTCGAGAAAACGCCGCTCGCCGTCGACGCAGGTTCCGAAAGATGGACGCATATGCATTTCCGCAACGTAGCGGGACAGATTCGGCCAGCATTTCGAATCGATCGTCTCGCCGGCATGGTCGTAATTGACGAACATGCTCGCCACCGCGATATCGGCGATGGAAAATTCGTTGCCGACCAGAAACCGGCGTGCGCCGATCATCTTGTCAAGATAGTCAAAAATGGGCGGTAGCTTGTCCCGAATCGTTCCGGTTACAACCGTCTCGTTGCACTCCCCGCCGATCAGTTTCTTGACCACACGTTCGAAGAAGAGGCCGAGGCCGATGCTCTGGGCGACCAGCGAGTCTGCATATTCCTCGAGCCACAGCGCCTGCGCGCGCTCGAACGGTTCCGCGGGATAGAGTGCGGGTGTGGGCCATTTGTGGTCGATGTAGTCGCAGATCACCGAGGAATCGGGGAGCGTATTGGGCTCCGGCCTGTCGGTATCGCGCAGGACCGGAATGCGCTTCAGCGGACTGATGTCGGCAAATTCCGGCGGCTGCGAGAACGGATTGACGTACTCGATTTTGTAGTCGAGTCCCTTCTCCGCCAGCATCACGCGCACCTTGCGCACAAAGGGTGAAAGCGAAGCGCCGTAAACGATCAATGCCATTTTCGTCTCCCCGATTGTGGTCGCGGAACGGGCCGACAGCTTGTCAGACTTGACGCCGCAGTCTCAAGCGAAGTTTTCAAGACCACGGCCAACGTCACGAATCAGACACGTCGCGCGAGGAAAAAGCTTTTGAGCAAGCCCGCGGAATCTTCGGCCTGCTTGCCCCACTCTATCGACGGGCGATGATGACAGGTGGGCTGTTCGAAAAAGCGCGGGCCGTGGAGTACGGCCCCGCCCTTGGGGTCGGCTGCGGCGAAGATAAGCTTCTCGACGCGGGCGAGGCTCGCCGCGCCGGCGCACATGGCGCAGGGTTCGAGTGTCACGAACAGGGCCGTGCCGGTCAGACGCTCATTGCCGAGCTTCAGCGCAGCTTCGCGCAGCAGAAGCATTTCCGCATGCGCGGTGGGGTCGCGCCACTCGACAATGCGGTTGCCGTTGCGCGCCAACACCTGCCCATCCGCCGCCGTGAGCACGGCGCCGACAGGAACCTCGCCGCGTTCCGCAGCGGCGCGCGCCTCTGCGAGCGCCAGCGCCATATGATCGATTTCACTCATGGCTGTGCGTGTGATACTGCCTCGCCATCGCCCAACCTTTCGCCAATAAAGGCATCCGCTCGTGTCCGACGCCAGCCCCGGTGGCGACCGCATCGCCAAGGTGATCGCCCGGGCGGGTATCTGCTCGCGCCGCGAGGCGGAAAAACTCATCGCGGACAGGCGCGTTGCGCTCGACGGCGAGACCGTGACGACGCCGGCCAAACGCGTGGGCGAACGCCAGATTGTATCCGTCGACGGCAAGCCGTTGAACGAGCCCGAGCGCACACGTCTTTGGCGCTATCACAAGCCGGTGGGACTGGTCACCACGCACCGCGATCCCGAAGGCCGGCCCACGGTTTTTCAGGCGTTGCCGAAGAGCATGCCCCGCGTGATGTCGGTCGGCCGCCTCGACGTCAATTCGGAAGGCCTTCTACTCCTGACCAATGACGGCGAGCTAGCGCGAAAGCTCGAACTGCCTGCAGCGGGCTGGACACGTCAGTACCGCGTGCGGCTCTTCGGCAAAGTGTCGCAGAACGATCTCGACCATCTCGCGCAAGGAATCACGATCGAGGGCATCAAATATGGCCCCGTGATCGCCGACCTGGAGCGCAGCAAGGGCATGCATTCCTGGGCGAGCATCGGCATCAAGGAAGGCAAGAACCGCGAAGTGAAGCGTCTGATGGAGCATCTCGGCTTGAAGGTCGCCCGCCTCATCCGCATCCGCTTCGGCCCCTTCCATCTCGGCCACCTCGAACCCGGCACCGTCGACGAGATCCCGTCCAAGATCTGGAAGACCGCAATCGAAAACGAGGCCCCGAAATAAAAGCAGAAAGATTTTTAGCGCATTGGGCGCAGACGATGCGCGGAGGACGCGAGGAAATTCCAGGCGCGCCTCGCGCCCAATTTACTTGTCCTGCGTCCCCTGCGCATCCTCCGCGCCCACTGCGCTAAGACCTTCTGGTTGCACGAGCTAAACGTGCTGACCGCCGTTGATGTGCAGTTCAGCGCCGGTGACGTAGCTCGATTGCTCCGTACAAAGATAATAAATCGCATTGGCGACTTCCTCGGGCGCACCAAGCCGTCGCAACGGAATGGATTCGACGATTTTCTCTGTTCCTGGCGAGAGTATCGCCGTGTCGATCTCACCCGGTGCGATCGCGTTTACCCGAACACCGAGCGGGCCGAAATCGGCGGCCATCTCGCGCGTCAATGCGGCAAGCGCCGCCTTGGACGTCGCATAGGCCGCGCCTGCAAACGGATGGACACGGCCTCCCGCGATCGAGGTCACGTTGACGATTGCACCTTTCGCAGACGTCAGCTCCTCGATCAGGCCGCTGGCGAGCCAGATGGTCGCAAAGAGATTGACCTCGAACACCTGCCGCCAGACGTCTGTGCCGCTCGCGAGTACGCCGAGTCGGCCGTCGTCCGGCCCCTTGGGCGAGATGCCCGCATTGTTCACGAGCGCGTGGAGCTTGCCATCGTCCAGGCGCTCGCGCATTTCGCGCACGGCGCGCAACGTGTCGCCGGCGTCGGCGAGATCGACCTGGATGTGATCCTCCGGGCCTGCGGCCCACGGACAGTTCGCAGGAAAGGCGTGGCGCGAGCAGGTGATCACCCGCCAGCCCGCACTGGCAAAACGCTTCACGGTCGCATGCCCGATGCCGCGGCTCGCACCCGTGAGGATCAGCGTGCGGCGCTGTTCGTCGCCAGTTTGCGTGCGTGCGGCGGTCATCGGCCCGACTGTAGCAACTCGCTGCCGCTCTTGCGAACGCCGCGACTTACGACCGTGCGAGCGGCGGAGGTTTCTCCACGCCGGCCGGGTCCTGATGGATAATCACTTCCGCATCGGGATAGGCCGCAAGGATCTCCGCCTCCACGGCGTCGCTCACCTCGTGTGCCCGCGTAAGGCTGATGGCCGGATCAAGCTCGATATGCAGCTGCACGAATTTCGAGATGCCTGCAGCGCGCGTGCGGAGATCGTGGAGGTTGCGGACATCGCGGTGACCGAGCACGATCGCCTTGATCCGGTCGCGTTCGCCCTCGGGCAATTCGTGATCCATGAGCTGATCGTAGCTCTGCCGAACGACGTGCCAGGCGCTCGCCGTCAGCACCACGGCAACGCCCAATCCGACAATCGGATCGGCGATCAAGATGCCGAAGCGGGTCGCCAGCGTGATACCCACGATCACGCCGATATTCGTCAGCAGATCGCCCAGATAATGCAGACGGTCGGCCTGAATGGCGAGAGACCCCGAGCGCGCAACCGCGACGCGCTGATAGAGGACGAGCCCAAGCACGGCCACCACAGAGAACGCCATTACAACGATTCCGATCGCGCCGTGCCCGACCGCATGTGGCGAAATGATCCGGCCTATTGATTCGACCACCAGAAATGTGGCCGAGCCAGCGATGAATGCCCCTTGCGCCAGCCCTGCCAGGGGCTCGGCTTTGCCGTGGCCGAACCGGTGCTCGCGATCCGCGGGCGTGAGCGACTGGTTGATCGCAAGCAGGTTGATCGAGGACGCAAACAGGTCGAGCGCGGAATCGGCGAGCGCCGCCATCATAGCGACCGAATCCGTGATCACGTAGGCGGTCGCCTTAAGGCCGACCAGCAGGGCGGATATTGCGACTGCGGCAAAGGCCGCGCGTTGCATGATCCGCGATTTCTCGCTTCGGCCCAGCATTGGCGAAGGAACTGTCACGGATATAGCCGCTCGGTTCGCCAAGGCGCGCCAGGCGCCTCCCGGCGATAGAGAAGCCTGTCATGCAGCCGGAATGGCCGGTCGCGCCAGAACTCTACCTCCAGCGGAGTCACGCGAAACCCCGACCAGAAGGGCGGACGCGGGACCCTGGTCAGCGCAAATTTAGCGGCATATCTGGCGATTTCACGCTCGAACGCGAAGCGCCCTTCCATCGGGCGCGACTGCGCGGAAGCCCACGCGCCGATCTGGCTGTCCTTGGGCCTTGTCGCGAAATAAGCGTCGGCTTCGGCTGCGCTGACCTGGCTCGCGGGACCTCGCACGCGCACCTGTCGCCGCAGCGACTTCCAGTGAAGGCAGAGCGCGGCGTGAGATTGCGACCCGAGTTCCAGGCCCTTCGCGCTCTCGAGATTCGTGTAGAACACGAAACCATCTGCATCGGCGCCTTTCAGCAACACCATGCGCACGTTCGGCCGCCCTTCGCTGTCGACGCTGGCGAGCGCCATCGCTTCGGGATCATGAGGCTCGTTTTTGACTGCCTCGGCGAACCAGCCCTCGAAATGCGTCATCGGGTCGGGCTGCGTGGCGATGCCGCCG
>Ga0182024_10010132_pt1 | contig 19307 bp, 11 predicted proteins | sample P32metaG_FD_120480 | JGI IMG/M metagenome (GOLD analysis project Ga0182024, IMG submission 120480) | Permafrost microbial communities from Stordalen Mire, Sweden - P3-2 metaG (Illumina Assembly) | ecosystem: Environmental > Terrestrial > Soil > Wetlands > Permafrost | place: Sweden: Stordalen... | reverse complement strand
TGCTCGTGATCGTTGGCGACGCCTGGGCGATGCTCACCGGCTCGGCTCCACAGGCTGTGGCCGTCGCTGCGTTGTTGCTGTCACCACTGAAGCTGGCCACCCACTCGTACGTGCCCGCCGTGTTGGCGGCAAAGCCGGTGTTCGTCTGATACGGGCCATTGGCGTTGGCAGGAACACTTTCGGTATCCAGGGCAGTCTCATTGCAGCTTGTGTCGCCGGGTGCGTAAAGGTTGAACGTGACCGTGTCGCCCGCGGCGAGGTTGCTTGTGCCTTCCAGGTCCGCGCTGTCCTCGAGCGTCGTCCCCAAAGGACCGTCCGTCGGCATCGCCGTGCTCGTGATCGTTGTGGTACCTGCGAACACCGACCGCGGACCCACAACAAACAAGCCCACTGCGATGAGCCCGGCTGACGCCACGGCCATCGCCCGCCGGGCACGCGTCGAGCGGCCCGGACGAGTGTGAAGCCCCCTCATGTCCCCTGTCTCCCGCAAGCCCGGTTGGTCCCGGGCTTGGCAACTACCCCTCTAGAGCAAAAGGAGAAACTCCGGCTGTCCCCTAACGACCCCCGAGCCTTCCCGATGCGAAGTTCTGCAAATAATGCACTGCGGGACCAGGGGATTGCCAGTCGGCCTCATTGAGCGTTCCCGGATCCCAGGAATGACGAAGCTCCTACCGCCGAGCAGGTCTCAGCGATAGGAGCAACGAGTGCCTTCAGGAGGCTAGGCTGTCAGCAGGCCGCGCCAGCGCCGCGGGTCTGATTCTCGACGGTGATGCCAGTGGCAGCGCCGTGCTGCGAGCCGTGGATCACGCCGAAGCCGCTGTACGAGACGACGTTCTCGATGACGATGTTGCTGGCGGGCCCAGTCACGAACCAGGCCGGCTGGCACCGGGCGACACCGTAGTAGGTCTCAGTGTTGAGGACCGTGTTGGTGTCGTTGAAGAGCGCCAGGATCCCGCCGTGGATGGTGATGTTCGACAGCCGCGCGCCGTTCTGGCAGTCGATGTCCACCGCGGCGAAGCCGCCAGTGCCGTGGTTGGTCATGGTCACGTTCGACACCACGCTGCCAGTGATCGGGAAGGCGTAGCACGGGTTCGAGCCGGTCAGCCGCATGCCGAAGCCCGAACCTGTCTCGGCAGTGACATTCATCACGGTGGTGTTGTCAGCGTTGCTGAAGAGGACGGCCGGCACCGGGTTCTTGCGGATGGGGATGAGTCCGGGGTTGAAGGAGTAGGTGTTGAGGTTCACGTTCTCGACGGTGTTGCCCTTCGAGGTGATTTGGAAGATGTTCTGGTCTGCATGCTGGACCAGGAAGGTCTTGGTCGCGCCAGCTCCGTCGATGGTGACCCCGTAGGTGGTGTTGAGGTGGAGGTTACCCTGGAGGACGCACACGCCCGCCGGGAGGTTGATGACCCCACCGGGCTGCCTGCCCGCAGCGTTCACCGCTGCCTGAATGAGTGGAGTGTTGTTGGTGATGCCGTCGCAGCGGAATCCGGAGGCGGCCGCAGAAGCGCGCACACCGCTCGCGGGGGCGCTGACGTGGCCGGCTGTGGAACCGTGGGCGGAAGTCGCCTTCGCAGCGGGCGCCGAGGTGTGCGCGACGGCACCATGCACGCTGAGATGGCTGGTGGAAAGTGCCGTCGGAGTCGGGACGGCGACCGATACAGATGCCACACCGCTTTGCGCCAGGAGAGCAACGGTTCCTATGGCGACAACGACGGTCAGGCGGACGATGGGAATCTTCATGTCCCGACCGTGGCATCGATCTACGCTCGCCGATTGGACGATGAGCAACCGGAATGTGACAGGTCATCGACCTTGACCGGCCCGCCACCACAACAAACCCGGTGAAATGACGTCCCGTTGAGATCAGTTGAAACGACACTGGTACGCCAGGGCCCAAACGACTGTTCGGGCCTTGTGACGACGCGGTCTTGACGCGAGTCGTGGCCAGGCGCCGCCGATCGCCGTCGGCCCGACAATTTCACGGCGGAAACAGGCTTAGCCCCTTCTAACAGGATGCCGGGCCATGTATGATGCAGAGAAGTTAAGGGGCGGTACGGGGGAAGGTTTAGCCAATGAGAGGTAGTTCAGGTCGGCGCGTCGTTCGCCGGACATTCGGTGTCGTCAGTGGTGTGTTCATCGCTGCGGGCATCCTGACGACACAAGCGGGCGCTGCGGGCATCGGGACGAAGGCTTCCTCTGCTGCTCCGACCACCACCGCCTCGCCGCTTGCTGCGCTGACTGCGGCGGCATCAAAGGCGGGCTCCACCGTGGCCGCCACGACCGGCCCGGCCACGTGCCCCCAACCGTACACGGTCAACGGATCGTATTCAACGGTCGCGACGCCGCCGCACATCATGGAGATCGTCGAGGAGAACACCTCGTACAGCGCCAGTGACGGCGGCCCGTACATCATCGGCAACGCAAAGGCTCCCTACATCAACAACACGTTGATTGGCGCCGACAAGTACACGTCGCTGACCAACTGGTATTCGATCGAGCACAACAGCCCGCTCGACTATATGGACCTCGTCGCGGGGTGTGATCACAACGGGTTCAAGCGGCCGTATACAGACCCAACGCTCGTGAATGAGCTGGACAGCCAGACGCCGCCGATTCCGTGGAAGGCGTACATGGATGGCCTGGCGACCAGCCCACCGCAGAATTGCTATACCGGCCACGGTTCGGGAACGCCGGGCAACTACGCGCAGGACCACAACCCATTCATCTACTTCGAGCAGATCATCGGCAACACCACCGAGTGCGATGCCAACGTGATCCCTTATCCGGGCGCAAGCTCGATGGTGCAGACACTTGACGGATCCGGCGCCCCCGACTTCGTGTGGATCACCCCGAGCCAGTGCGACGACATGCACAGTCGCTGCGCTCCGACCAACAACCCGGTCGCGCAGGGCGACAACTGGTTGGCCGCCAACCTCCCGGCGGTGCTTGCCTCGACTTGGTACACGCAAGGCAACGGCATCATCATCATCACCTTCGACGAGGGCGGGACCGGCAACGACAGCTGCCCACCCGGGAGCGGCGGAACATCGTGTGGCGGCCACATCCTGACGCTGGTGATCAGCCAGGACTCGTGCGGTACTGATAGTGACGTCGGCGACAACTTCTCCATCCTGCGCGGGGTCGAGAAGGCCTACGGTGTGCCCTACTTGAACAACTCTGGCGGCTCTGCGTACCCGTCGACGTGGAATCCGCTCGGGATCCTCCCCGCGTTCACCGACGGTGCCTGCAAAGGCAGCGGCGGCACTGGGTCGATCAGTGGCCAGGTGACCAGCAGCCAGTCGGGCAACCCACCGCTCATGGGCGCCACCGTGGCGTGCACGTGTAGCGGTACCAACGCAACGACCAACAGCGCCGGCACCTACTCCTTCGCGAGTGTCCCCATCGGCTCCTACCAGCTCACCGTCTCGGACTCCGGGTATGTGACCCAGGTGCTGGGCGGTGTCGGTGTGACTTCGGGAAACAACACCGTTGAGAACTTCGTGCTCAACCCGCAGACAACGTCACCACCCGCTGTCGTTCAGGACATCGGATTGGGCGCACAGGCTGCGGTCACATCGTTCGCCGTCCCGACCGCTGCCACCACGAGCGGCGATCTCCTCGCCATCTCGACGGAGTTCGATGGTGGATCGGGTCACGCGTCCGGCTCGGTGACCGGCGTCACGGACAACAAGGGCGATACTTGGACGCGGGCTACCGCCGCCAACCCATCAACCCGCATCGGTGCGGAGGTCTGGGACTCCCCCGGCGCGCAGGCAGGGGTCACATCGGTGACGGTCACGTACTCCACAAGCGTGAATCCCGTTGTCCGTTTCTACGAGATCAGCAACGCGTCCGCGCTCGACCAGGCAACGTCCGCGTCGGGCAGCAGCACTGGTCCGAACAGCGGCACCACTGGGGTCACAACCCGTGCCAATGAGGTGGTCATCGGCGATATCGGCTACGTGACCACGACCGCGAGCATCAGTGGCATCACCGCGGGATACACCACCGACGCGCTGCTGCGTAATCCCGCGACCAACCACCAGAACACGGAGCAGGGCGGCCACCAGGCCGTCTCCTCGACCGGCACGTTCCTGTTCGCGGGGACGCTCTCGACCTCGCAGTCCTGGGCGGCGGTGGTCGCCACATTCAAGTAGGCCGCGCCTGCCGATGAGAGTCCTGCTCACCGGGACGGCCCGGTGCGGAAGCACGTGGGCGGCGAACGTCCTGGGTCGTGCCGATGGTGGCCAGACGGTGTTCGAACCGGACGGCCCAGCGTCGGACGTGCTCGGCGCCATGGTGGCGGCGCGCCTCGGCTCGCATCCCGCGCTGCTGCCCGATCAGCGCAGCTTCTGGTACCGCCGGCTCTGGGACCTCGCCTTCGTGGGTGGATGGCCGATGGCCCGCGCGGAAGGCGTGCGTGCCGCGGGTCGGCGTGTCTCGCGCATGCCCCAGGGGGTCCGCGACACGCTCGTCGCGACGCTGGCGATGGGAACGAGCCGGCTGCGCAAGCGCCCGCGCAATGTGATCGTCAAGTCGGTCAACTCGACGTTCTCGCTGGAGTGGATCGAACGGCGGTATGCGCCGAAGATGGTCATCATGCGGCGCAACCCGCTCAACATCGTCTCGAGCTGCACCGTGCTCGGTCTCTACACCAAGCGCAACATCGGCGACCTGCCGGCCGTCCACAGCAGCGTGGTCGCAGAGCTAGGGATGACCACGCCCTCCGAGGATGCGTCAGCGGTCACACGAGCGGCCTGGAACGTCGGCCTGCTCACCAGCGCCCTCAAGCAGGCGGCGGACCTCCACCCGGACTGGGTGGTCGCCTCGCATGACGACCTCTGCCTCGACCCGCTGCCGAAATTCGAAGCTCTGACACGGCAGCTCGGGCTCGGCTGGACGAGCGCGATGGAGGAGTATGTGACTCTGTCGGACGACCCCGGCTTCACCGTCTACGGTGGCAGCCAGCGAGTGCATCCCAATGCGGCGACGTCGACAACCACCAGCAGCCGGCGGAGCGAGGCGACCACGCAGTTTGCTCGCCGGCTCACGCCGGCGCAGATCGCAGAGGCACGGGCCGTACTTGCCGAGTTCCCCCTCGGCGACTGGGGGCCCGGGGCCTCCTGACCGTCAGCGCGTGTCGCCGGCCATCTCGGGCTGCCGCTCAGGGGCACGGATCCAGCCACGCGACGGGTACTGGGCGAGCACTCCTTCGATCTCCTCGACCTGCTGCTCGCTGAGGCGCTTGCGCCAGCGGTTCGGCTGTTCGCGGGTGACCCGGATGTGGCTGAACCCCTCGCCCGGGCGATTCGACTCCGTGAGAAACCGCTCGATGCCCTCGCTCCAGGTCAGTCCGACCTGGTCACAGACCTCGCGAATACGGACGAGCGGATCGACGCAGAGCTCCTCATGGGTGACCAGCAGCCACTCGGGGTGACGGTCGACATGGCCGGCGAGCACCGTTGTCAGCAGGCCCACCCAGGCGGCGGTGCGCTCGGTCACGCCGGCATTCGCATCGGGCGGGCTGATGCCGAGTGGTTCGAGGTAGCGCTCACGGATCTCGGGGCGGTCGAAGAGGTCGAACCCGTGGACACCCAGCTCGATCCACGAAGAGATCGTGTTGAGCGGGTTGCGCTGGATCACGACGACACGAGGCTCGTAGTGGCGCAGCAGCCACTCCACGTAGAAGTGCGCATAGATCGACTTGACGAGCACGTGCGGCGACCGTCCTGGCAGCGCCGACATCGCCTGGGCGGTGCGCCGCAGCAGCGGGTCTCTGATGCCCCGGGGCAGGCGAAGCGCGGCCCGGGCAGCGCTGCGCTTGAGACCGGGCTTGTTGGGCACTCGATTGCTGAACGACAGGTCCCAGAGCGCACGGAACTGCGGCGCCTCAGCGTCGCGGTCGATCATCGGATAGGGGCCGAAGCCGAAGCGGCTGATGCCGGACCCGGTCGGGTCGGCGTCCACGTTGTCCGGCTCCTTGACGACACGCGTCGCATCGGCGTGGCCGAGCGCGGTCGCCAGCCAGCGCGTGCCCGAACGGGCAACGCCGAGCAACAGAACGCGATCCGGGCGTCCCGGGACGAGTGATGTCGGCGTCATGTCGGACATGGTCAAAGGGTCTCCTTCTGCGATGTCATTCATCCTTCATCCTTCTTGGCCGTCTCGATGTAGGCCTTGATGCGCGCCCGAGTGTCGGGCGCAGGGCCGGGAAGCGCATTCAGGGCGTCATTGAACGTCCCGACGGCCGCCTGGGTCTGACCGAGCTGGATCTGGATCCATCCCTTGGCCGCGAGCAGATTCGACAGACCAAAGCCATCGACCCCCGCAGTCTGCGTGTACGCGTTCGCGTTGCCGATGAAGTTGGAGATCGCCGAGTTGATGCCCGTCAGCGCAGCACCGGGGTTCCCAACGGCGAGATTGGCCTCGGCAAGGTCGTCGTACGCTCCGGATCCGGAGCTGGAATTCGTTGCCGCATTTGAGCAGTCCGTGAGCGCCAGCGAGTATTCATGGCGGAGCACCTCTGACTGGCATTCGTGGGAGAGCACCTGTGTGTTCTGGGCCTTTGACGACGCATCGGCCAGCGCCAGTGCGTAGTCCTTGTCCGCCTGGGTCTGGTTTCCAATAGCGGTGGCAAGATCGCCGCCCGCGACATAGAGCAGCGAGGTCCCCGGGTCGAGCCGTTGTGCGCGTTGATACACCTTCTGAGCGTCAGGGTAGTCGGAGATGGCCACGAGCCCGTCGATGGCGGTCAGCTGCTGGCCGGCATTGGCGGATGGAATCAGGGCCGCGGTCTTGTAGTCGGCTGTCGCTGCGGGGAGGTTGCCGACGACACGATAGGCGACCGCCCGTCGCAGATAGAGGTCCGGATTCGACGGCGCTAGGGCGATTGCCTCTGCGTAGTCGTGGACTGCAGCACCGCCGTTCTGGCCGCCGTTCAGGTAGCAGTCGCCTCGCCCGACATATGCGGCGACGTCAGTGGGAAAGTCCTGGAGCGCCTCGGTGTAGTCGGCGATGCACAAACCCGGTTGCCGGGCCGCGCGCTGGAGGCGGGCATCATCCAACGATGAGCCGAGAATGCTCGGCGCAACGGAGCCGGCCTGCTGCGCCTGGCTGATCAGGTTCTGAAAGTCGCTTGCGGACTCGCCGCACGAAGCCACCATGAGTGCGACCACCACAGATGCGACGCCGGCACCCACGTGGGTCGGCGTCCGGCGAACAACCGGCTCCGGCGCAGGCGGTTCTTCCGGTTGGTCCATGGTCGGATCGCTGCCGCTGCTGAAGACGCCGACGGCGAAGCGGATCGCCACGGACAGGAGCAGCAGTGCGATGGCCACGCCGCCGTACCCGATATCCACGGAGTAGGGGTCCGGCGCCACAGCGACGACCGGGAGGATGGACGGGATGCCGAACCACTCGAGCACGATCGCCAACGCGGTCACCAGAAGCATCCCCAGGCCGACAGCTCCGACCCATGTGGCGACGCGCGACGGCGGGAACGTTGCGCCACCGACCGGCGCCGGTACCGTCCGCGCGGCGAAACGCCGAAGCCGGCGAGGCACCTGGATGATGAGCCACACCGTTGCGATGAGCACGACCAGCGCAATGCCCTGGCCGATGCGCTCAAACGGCAGCGTCGAGTACTGGAAGGAAAGTGTCGGTGCGGAGCTCTGCGCACTGTCGAGGTGGTAGAGGTTGAACAACCCATCGCCGAGACTGACGGGCTTGTGCGTATCGAGGCGCCATCCGGGATCGTAGTAACGGCGGAGCTCCACCCACTTTCCGTTGACCGAGTCGGTCGATACCGTGATCTGCTCATCGGACGACGTGAGTGTGATCGCGCTGACAGAGCTGCCATGGACCCCGAGCGCGCTGGCCGTCAACGATGACCAGCTGAGGCACGGCCCGATGTTCAAGGGACTCCCAGGTGTTGCGCCCGCGGCCGGCGTGATCGTGTTGGTGCCGTCGGTGACCTGGAATGGACCGTACGCATTCCACCCTTGCGCTCGCGCAAGTCCCTGCGAGGTCAGCAAGGGTAGGGAGACGGGGCTGCCGTTGACCGCCAGCTGTATCGACGACGCGCCGGTCTGAGCCATCACGGCAGCCGTGCCCGCGGACGTCGAGATGCACGCGCTATTGATGTAGGGCATCACCGCAACACTGTCGGGAAGGTTCGCCGGAGCCACGGGGTATTGATTGCTGTCGAAGCTCTCGCGGTACGCTGCAGGAAGACCGAGCGCCTCGAGCGCCGGGAGCGTTTCCGTTGTGGCCCATGTCCCCGACTCGACCTCCGCGACAGCGGGCGCGGTGGTGACGGCAGGTTGTGGCGACGTCATCCGCCACACCCAGATCGACGTCGATCCACTTCCCAAGATCATCGGACTCCCGAACATCTGCGTCATCTGCTGCTGGAGCCAGACCCGAGTGATCCCGGCAGGCAGCGAGCCCTCACCCTGCCCGCCCGGGACGACGACGTATCCCGCACCGGCCATCTGCACGAGGTAGGGGAAGAGCGTCGAGTCGATGTAGCAGTATGGGATGACGTTGTCAGCGCAGTAGAGCTGGAACGGATCTCGCTGGTTCGTTCTGCTCCCGGCGAACTTGCCGGTGAGGTTGACCGCCGGGTGCTCCGGCGAGGCGATGAGGAAGTGATGGTTGTGGATGTTGTTGCCGATGAGCGGTTGACCGAACCAGAGCACGGGACCAGGTCGTGAATCGTTGGCGAGGAGCCTCGAAAAGGCCACGAACGACGCTGGTTCGGGCGTGGGCTGAGTCGTGGATCCGAGCGCACCGCTCTGGAGTACCACCACCGACCATCCACTCAACACGACCACCCCAACCAGCGCGACCGCCGCGCCGGTTCGGAGCATTCGCGCCCGCAGTGCCGGGAGATGCGTTGCGCTCCACTCGAAGGCGCTCGCCAGCGCCATCGGTATGAGGATCGCGTACGCCAGCGTGACGATATACAGGAACTTCGACCCCTCCCGGAAGAGCTTCCATCCCGGGACGTGAATGTACATCCAGTCGTAGATGCCCCCGAACGGGGCGTTGTCCGTCTTGGCAAAGAATGCGAACAGCAGCGCGGCAACAAGGAGCCAGAGCACCTCCGGTCGCATGCGCCTTGCAAGGATCGGCGTGAGTGCGATCAGCGGCAGAATCATGAAGGCCGGATTCAGTGGCGACTGCACGAGCTGCGCAGGCGTCCCGCCGGTCCAGAAGGCGTCGACGCCGGAAATACCGTGCGCGAGCGTGATGATGTTGAAGTTCGGCGCCTGCGGAATGGGCAGCCCGATGCCGCCGTGATACGTGAGCAGCGGAACGAGCCAGAAGGCCTGGATCCCGACGAAGACGACGCCGGCCACCGCGCCGAGCGCGGTCCGGCGAAGAAAGACCTGCCAGTTCCGATCCATCACCGCGATGATCACGAAGTACATGGCCATGAGCAGGAAGCAGAGATATGCGGGGCGGATGTCGTAGAGAGCGACAACCGACAGCAGTAATCCGGTGATCAGCGCCCATCGAAACGAGAGCTGGCGCACCGTTTTGAGAAAGGCGATGAGGACGAAGAACGAGACGACCTCGCCGAGCGCCAGTGGAACTTCGCCGTTCGATTCGAGCAGGAAGTACGTCGCTCCGAGGAGCAGGACCGGCGTGAGCAGTGCCCACTTGGTCCTGCCCATGATCTCGCGCGCCAGCAGCCAGCCGCCGACCGGAAGCAACACGGCGAACGGAACGAAGTAAAGCAGCTTCTCCGTGACCGTCCAGCCGGCGCCGAGCACGGCAAACAGCCCCGCCACCGCGTAAATCGGAAAGCGGAACGCGGCCGAGAACCGATTCTCTCCGCCGAGTCCGAGCGAGGAATCCCACACACTCGGCCAGGGGCTGTAATTGGCGAGCACCGGGTTGTCCGGCCAGTGCCAGTCCCCGGCCGAGAGCGGGCTGGTTGAGAGCCACGCGTGCCTGATGCCGAGACCGACGAGTGCGAGCACGACAACTATCGCCCAGCGCCGATCGCCGACCCAGCGGACCTTGTGATTCACCCACTCGAGCGCGCGCAGACCTCGATCCGTCATCGCTGCGCTCACAATCGTCGCCTAGGCAGGTGCATTCGCCATCACTCCCTGGCCGGGGCCAGGGTCATCGCCCGCAATGCCATCCGATGACGCCGCAAGCAACCCCTGCCGTCGCTCGGTGATGAGGTATTGCACGGCGAGCGCAACCAGCACCGCTGCGATCGCGACATCGCTCATCAGCGAGACCACGAACAGCGAGTTGTGAAACAAGTAAATGAGCAGAGGCTTGATCAACGTTCCGGGGACGAGTACCCAGAGAAGATTAAGATCTGCGAGTGACTGTTGTGTGTTGCTGAGCATCACGACTGCGGCGAGGAGCGGCATTCCCAGCGCGTACCAGCCGATATAGCCGGCTGCTCCCTCATATGCCTTGCCTGAGAACTCATGGAGAATCCCCCTGCTGAGCAGCGAGAATACGATGAGCCCGACCAGGCCTCCGACAAGCGCGATGCCGACCGAAGTGAACACCACCGACTTCGTCCCTCGTTGCCGGGCGTGGCGCGTGGCGACCTTGGGAAAGAGCACGCTCGTCACGCTTCCCATCGCAAAGAACAGTGCGCGCGCGGTGACCGTCGCCGCACTAAACTGACCCGCCGCACCCGATTTTCCATAGAAATGCTGCACGAGAACGACATCGCTTCCCAGGAGCACGGATACGGTGATCGTCGAGGTGACCGACACGAGAAGGAACTTCCACAGCGGCTTCCAGCCGGTGGCGCCCTTTCCGCGGCGCATCCGCGGCCAGACCATTGCCAGAGCAATGAAATAGAGGACCGCCGCGGCGACGCTGATGCCGAGCATCACACCCTGCGGCCCGAGCCAAAACGCGAAGATGACGACGAAAATGACCCGGCTCAACGCGATCCCGATGCTCAGTGCGCTCCACGGGACCCAGCGTTGCTCGCCCTGGAGTGACGCGAGCATCGGAGACGTCGCGAACATGAAGGGCACTCCAACGGCGCCCACGATGACAAATGACAGCGGTACGGACAGATAGTTTGCGAGCAGCCCGCCCCCGATGATGATCACGATCCCGAGTGCCGTGCCGATCAGTGTCAAGCGGCGAATCGTCATGCGCAGCAACGCGCTGCTTTCCAAGTCCGTACCATTTTTCGTGGCCAGCTCCCGGCTCGTCGTCCACGCCACCATGCGGCTGAACCCCGCGGCAGGCTGCGTGAGCACGGTGAAGAAGCTGAAGACGGCAAAGACTTCGCCATACAGGCGCGGGCTGAAGTGGTGACTGACGAGCGCCTGCAGCAGGAGACCCGCTATGCCTGCCCCCCATGTCCCTGCTGCAGCAACAGCATTGTGCGTGATGAACTGCCGGCGCTCACGTTTGGCATGGTCGCGCGACGGGGCGTGCTCGTCGTGACCGTCCACGGAGTCAGTCACCGCGACGTCCTCGTGCGCAACATCCCCATCCGCGACGCCCTCGTCCGCAACGTGCGCAGACCTCTCGGTACTATTGACCGACACGCGACCTCCAATCCTGCCAAGACTCTTTTCGGCATTCGCCCTCTTCCCCCACCAAGTCTACTAGAAAGTCGTCAGGCGCCCCAATCAGCGTCCACGACATGGATGGAGCGTGGTGTCACGACGCGGTAACAGGAGGACGAACCCAACCCCGTGTTGGGAATCGGTCGAGAACCGCCTGGATGTCCGCGACCTCGGTGTCGGTGAGGCGCTGACGCCACTTGGTCGGTTCTTCGGTGGCAATGCGCACCGGGGCAAGGCCTTCACCGTGGCGATTGCTCTCGTTGAGGAAACGATCGATGTCGTCGGTCCATTCGAGGCCCACCTGTTCGGACACACGGCGGATCGTGGTCGCCGGATCGTCGCACAGGTCCTCATGCGTGACGAAGATCCACTCGGGATGCCGGTCGAGTGCCTGTGCGATCACATGGGTGAGCAGACCCACATGCCACGCGATCTGGGCGACCTCGGGAGCGCCCGCCCCCGGCGGTTCGATGCCGAGCGGCTCAACGTAGCGGGTGCGAAGGTTTGTGCGAGTCGCGAGGTCGAACAGCGGGATGTGGAGCTCGCGCCAGCTCGACACGACGTTGAGGGGGTTCCGCTGCATGGCGATGATCTGCGGCCGGTATCGGGCCACCAGCCACTCCAGGCTGAAGGTGGCGTAGATGGTCTTGACGACGATGTTCTGGGATCGACCCGGCCGGCGCGCCGAAACCGCTGCGGCCGTTCGTACCAGGGGATCGCGTATGGAACGCGGCAGGCGGAGAGCGATCTTCGCCGCGGGCCGGAGCCGCCGGCGCTCGCCAAGCGCGAACGGGAGCCGCCCGGAGAAGACCAGGTCCCAAAGGGCCGCGAATTGCCCGGCTTCCTGGTCATTGTCGATCACCGGGTAGGGGCCGAAGCCATGCTGCCCGGCGGTGCTCTTCGATGGATCCGCATCGACGTTGTCCGGCTCGTAATAGAACCGCACGCCGCGAGCCCTGCCGAGTGCATGACCGAGCCACGACGTTCCAGAGCGCGCCACACCGACGAGCACAATCCGATCAGACCTCGGGGCGTCGGGGCTGGACGTCACCTCGCCTTCACGCGCGCCAAGACATTCCTCCACTGGTCGACGATCCGCGGCCGGCCGTGATGTTCGGTCAGCCAGGCGTGCTGGGCGGCGACACGGGAACGTGCGGCGTCAGCAGCCTCCGGCACAGCAATGATACGGGCGACGAGGTCGGGCAGGCCGTCCAGAGGCGCCTCGAGCAGCCCTGGAGCGCCGCTGAGCCCCTCGAACGCGATCGGCGTTCCGGCCACTCTCTTGCCGTGGGCGAGGTAGTGGAGGACCTTGGTCTTCACCCCTGCACCGGTGGCCAGCGGTGCCAGGCACAGGTCGGCCGTGGCGATGATCGAGTCGATGTCGTCCACGGCTCCGAGGAGTACGACTCGGGCGCCGGCTCTGCCGCCGCCGGGAAGACCGTCGCTGCCCGGTCCGCAGATGACGATCGTGGTCGTGTCCGGCAGTGTCGGAGCGAGCACGTCAACCAGCCAGCGGGCGGCCACCGCATTGTGTTTCGCGGCGATGGTTCCGACAAACAGCAGGATCGGGCGGTGGAGCGCGCCGCCGATCCGCTCCGCCAGGTCCCCGTCCGCTTCCAGCGGGTCATCCGGAACAAAGGCGGCATGATCGACGGTCATCAGCTTGGTGCGCAGCGGCGCGTGGATGCGCCGCCATTCCGAGGCCTCAGCCTGGCCGATCGAGACGGCCACCTGGCAGCGTTTGGCGGCCCAGCGTTCCAACCCCCACCAGATCAGCTGCTTGGTCAAATTCGACGCGGTTCGATCGAGCCGCTCGTAGTGGAGGGTCTGGCACTCGTTGGTGTCCCAGATCATCGGGACGCGGGTGCGGGAGACCTCGAGCGCCGGCATGAACATGGCGTTGGCCACGATGACGGCGTCGGCATCACGCGCGTTGTCTCGGATCATGCGCGCCCACTCCATCGAAAACCCTCGCCAGGGCCGCCGGCTCGGCACATGGATCGCACGCGCCCATGGCGGCGGAGGGTTCGTCGGCTGACGCTCACGAGTGCTGAGGATGGTGGGCGGCATCCCCAGGCTTGCGAGGCTCTCGGCGAGGATCCGCGATCGAACCTGCAGTCCTCCGTCCGGCTCGATGACGGATCCGAAGGTTACGAGCAGAGGGCGAAGGGCACGAGGAGCGTGGTCAGGGGCGCCGTATCGCGTTGCTGGTTGTCGCTTCGATCCGGGCTCGTTCGCTGTCATCTGCTACTGCATACACCTCATCGCTTCGGTCGCGGACCCGGCCGCGAAGTCTCGTGTCAACGGCGACGTCAAGGACAGCCGCGAGTTCGACGGCCTTGAGAGTGAATATTCCCGCCGTGAGCAACGGGTGGCGGGCCAATGTACGCCAGTTGCGGATATACGCTGCGCGAAAGATCGGGTTTCCTCGTGCGGTCGCACTACGTCCATGCTTGCGTGCGAATGCGAGATAACCAGGAGCATAGTAGCGCCGCTTCTTGTAGACGGCGCCGAGGTGGGTGCGACCCTCATCGTGGTGAATGATGGCGCTGGTCCGGGGAAGCCGGCGGCCGCGTGCAACCCTTCGTGACAAATCCCAGTCCTCCCCGCCGTTCAACTGGATGTCAAACCCACCAGCGTCGACGAACGCGGTGCGGGTGTAGAAGCGAGCGGCCTCAATGGTGTCGTCCCCGTTGTAACAGTCGCGCTCGAGGGCTCGGCACGCCGTCCAGAAGCCCAGGCCCACAGTCTCCTCGGGAATGATCACCGCCGGCACACCCCCGGCCGCGAGCATTCGCGCACCCTCGGTGACGACCTGGGGGTCCAGCACCATGTCAGCGTCGATGAACAGCAGGAGCGAACCCGAGGCCAGGGATGCGCCGTGGTTGCGCTGAGCGCTCCGTTCGGGGCCGATGATGGCCACCCGGTGGGCGTAGCGGCGGGCGATCTCCTGGGTCTCGTCGGTCGAATGGTTGTCGACGACAACCAGCTCGGTTGGCTGGTAAGCCTGACCACGGATGCTCCGGAGGCAGGCTTCCAGGGTTTGACCCGAGTTGCGCGTGGTCACGACGACCGAGACGGTCTCCTGCCGGTCAACCGACATTGGAGATCTGGACGTCCTCCATCACTTCGCTGTCAGCCGGCGGGGCTGATGGGGGGACCGCCTCGTCAGCGTGACGGTCGACGTCGAGCGCTCGGGCAAGCACCAACCGGAGCTCATTCGTGCTGCGCTCCCAGGAGTGCATCGCTGCCCAGTCGATCCCGGCGGCGCTCATCTCGTCGCGTCGTACCGGGTCTCCCAGGAGGCCGATGAGTGCCTCTGCCAGAGCATCCGGCTCACCGTGCGGAACGAGCAGCCCGGTGATGCCATCCCGAACCGAATCGCGCAGCCCATTGACGTTCGATGCGACGACCGGAAGGCCGCGAGCACCGGCTTCCACAGCGGAGACGCCCCAGCCCTCGAAGGCAGACGGGCACACCGCGACCCAAGCCTGTGCGGCGAGCTGGTCTCGTGCGGCTCCAGGCAGATAGCCGTGGAAACGCACATGTGTTGCCAGCTTGAGCGACCACGCAAGGCGTTCCAGCCGGCTTCGATCGGGACCTTGACCGACGATGTCGAGCTGAGCATTCGGGAATGCCCGGAGCACCAGCGGCATGGCTCGAATGATCACGTCCACGCCCTTTTGCGACGTGAGCCGCCCGGCGCAGAGAATTCTCGGATCGGCGGCGGGCTTGCGATGCAGCGGTGTGACCTCGACGACGCCGTTGTGGATGATGTGAATCTGGTCGGACTTGAAGCCGAGGGCGACCAGGTCGTCCCGAGTGCTCGCGGAAACCGCGACGACCGTTGTATTCCGGTAGACCCGTGGCATGAGACTGCCCTCGAGCCAGTATCCGATCCACCGAACGGGAGGACGCGTCTCACGCCGGAAGATCTCGTGGTGCACGTGATGCACCAGCAGCACCTTCGGGATCCTCGCGAACAGCGGCGTGAAGAATGGGATGCCGTTCTCGCAGTCGACGATGACGTCGTACCGGCCACGGAGCTTGAAGAGATACGAGAGCGCCACCCGTGGATAGAGGGTGAATCGGCCTCCAACCCGGCGAACGCGTATCCCGTCCAGCAGCTCGGTCCTGCTGCTCCCCTTGTGTCGCTGGCAGAGCCAGCCAACGTCCATGCCGTTTTCGGCAAGGCGCCTGCCGATCTCGTGCATGTAGATCTCCGCCCCGCCGGACCACGGATGGCTGATGTCACGCCAGTTGATGATCAGCACGCGCAGCGGGCGCTGACGTCCGCGGAGCGGCGATATCTCCGCCATGCTGGGTCCGAAGAAGCCGCGAACGAACGCGATCCCGTAGGTCAGCGAGACGAGTGGGAGCCCGAGCGTCGCAAGGATCCGGTCGCTCAGTCGTGCGGGGCCCCTGGCAAAAAGGACACCGCTGGCCTGTATCAGGTAGAGGACGAGAAGGATCAAAGCGCCGGCTTCGGCGATGTCCCAGGCGAGCCTCAGATGGCGGATGGGCGCGAGGAGCACCAGGGCTGCTTCGACCGCCACAAAGATGGTCAGAAGGGTTGGCAACGCGTACGGATAGAAGGGCGCAACCTCGCGGAATCGCCGAGCCATGTCACCTCGTGCGCGACCGTAGGCCGCGGTGTCCGCGAGGAACGGTCCCGGAAAGCGTCGCGTCGTAGCGGCAACTGCCAGCTTGGGCTCGTAGTTGATGTCGCACCCCAGGATCGAGCGCACCTTGTAGCAGAGGCGGACGGCTTCGCCTCCGACGCTCGGCGACTGGAATCCCCCAACATCCCGGAACACATCCTGTCGAATCAGCAGGTTCGCACCGGCGAGCTCGGACACCGTTCGTGGACGTTCGGCTCGCGACACGTGGCCGGACGGGGTGGTGCCGAGATGACTGTTCAAGATCAGCGCGCTGACTCGCTCAGCCCGCCAGCGGCTGCGTGGAAGGACCGGCCCTCCTGCCACCGACACCTCAGGATCTTCGAAGTAATCAATCACGCGCGCCGCCCACCCCTGGGGAAGACGGACGCGATCATCCACAAACGCGAGGATCGCGCCTTGTGCCTCGGCCGCCGCACGGTCAAATCGATCGCCGCGCGACGCGGAGTTGTAGGAGACGACCTTCACACCTTCCGGCGCCGCCGGCCACGCCTCCCGCGACGCGACGATGACTTCGCACGACGTGTCGCCGACCACGCTCAGCATGTCGCGGAGCGATCGATACGTGCCCTCGTGCACCGCGTCGACCGCGACGATCAGGCTGAGCGCCGGCGTCTCATCGAGGGCGCATGCATCACCCTCAGGGTTCGCTGATCCCCTCATCGCCTTAGCCCCTTTCCCGGCACGCACGTCTCCCCGGTACGGTATTTCTCCGTCCGCGACCCCCATAGCTGCGGCCCCATCCCGTCCAGGGGACGCAGCGAAGTTGTAAGTATGTGGCGCGTAGGCCTAGGCCGTCAAGCGTGCCAAACGGAGCGAATCTTCTCGGAGCGACTCGTGCTAGGTCACGACCGTCAGGTGGACCTGCGCCGATGCCGACCCACCCCGCACCATGTGCCCGTACGTGCAGTGGGAGACGGTGCCCTGGGAGATCGCCTGCGCGTCGATCACAATGTTGTTCTGCCCAAGGTTGCAGTCGGTGAGCATGAAGTTGCTCACATCGCCAATGGTCATCGTGTAGCCACTCGCGGTCATGGTCAGCCCGGAGATGGTCACGTTTTTCGCCACCTTGCCCACACCTCCCGGCCCGATGACCCCAACCTTGCCACCCTCGCCGCTGCTCGTGAAGTCAGTGATGGTGATGTTGTCTGCGGGTGGGGTGATCCAGAATCCGTTGCGCGCGCCACATTGCTGCGAACCCGGCGTGTAGTGGTAATCGGTAACCGTCGTCGACTGATCGACGTAGAGCGCAAGCCGCGAACCAGTGTGCGTGACATTGCTGATGGTGCTGTTCTCCTGGAAGCTCCACGAGAATCCATCGTTGCAGTCCAGCTCGTTGAGGATGAGATTGCTGACAACGTTGCTTGTGTTGTAAAGCGGTGCAAGTGGCTTCGCCCCCTTTGGCCCGGCGTAGTAGATCGCGAAATGGTTGGGGCCTCCCAGGACAGTGGTGTTCAGCAGGCTCGTGTCATTCGCTTGCACGAAGAGAGCAGCACCACCGCCGAATTCCTGGGTGTTAAGCGTCAGATCCTCCACGACGGTGTGGTCAATGTGGACGCCGAGCAGCCCCTTGTTGGCCTTGCCCTCGATCAAGAATGTCTGGTCGCGGCCGGCGCCCTTCAACGTGATCGGCGCCGTTCCGTCGATCACGATGGATCCGCTTGTCCCGGTCTTCGACGCGTTGAACAGATATTTGCCGGCCGGTACGTACACCACTCCGCCGCCGGCGGCTTCGGCAGCCTGGATGGCATCACCGAACGCAATGGTGCTATCGCTTTGACCGTCTCCGCGGGCCCCATAGGACGTGACGTCGTAGACGTCACCGCTGGACGGGGTGGGCAGCGCTGACGGCTTCGGAGTGGACAACGGAGCGGATCCACATGCGATCGCCAGACACGAGCTGAGTGTGGCAACGACTGCGACTCCGAGCGTGAGGCGATGGTGCTGCGCTCGCGCTGCCATGTCAGATCTCGCCATTAGCCTTTTCCCTGGTTGCGCTGCGTCGAACCCCGACGCGGATCTACGCCGCCGATGCGCGCGACTCGCCGCTCCATCTCCATCCTGTCAAGTTCGTCACCTCGCGGCCATGAGAGGTGACTGAGAAGCAACCGCCAGCCAATGCCTCTCGACTAGCATGCGATCCAGTATGCGGATCCTGATCGCCGGCACGCACCGTTGTGGTTCGACCTGGGTGGCCAATGTGCTCGGCCAGTCACCCGGGACTCACACCGTGTTCGAGCCCGACAGCCCTTACACGGACATTCTTGGCACGGTGGTCCGAAACCGGCTGGGGGAGTACCCGGCGCTCGATGTGGGGCATGGCTCGTTGTGGTATTCGATGGTGTGGGACCTCGCCTTCGCCGGAGGCTGGCCGTGGAGCAGATCTCCCTCGGCTCGCCGGCTGGGTCGTGGACTCGCGAAATCGCCTGCCGCATTTCGCGATCACGGCGTCGCGGTGCTGGCACGCACGGTCTCATCCACCATGCCCCAACGCCAGCCGCACATCATCGTCAAGTCGGCGAACTGTGGGTTCTCCCTCGAATGGATCGTTCGACGGTACACACCACGCGTGGTCATCCAACGCCGCAACCCTCTCAATGTGGTGTCCAGCTGGATGGCGCTCAACATCGACCCCCAGGCGCTGGACGATGCCTCTGTCCGGCGCCTCTGGCTCACGCCCCTCGGACTCGAGCCTCCGTCCGCGTCCATGTCGCGGGTCGCGCAGGTCGCGTGGACTGTGGGAGTGCTCACCGCCGCGCTCAAGAGGACCTCGGAACGGCACCCGGACTGGGTCGTGATCTCGCACGACAGTCTGTCGAGCGATCCCTACGAAGGGTTCACCGCGCTCTTTGCTCAACTGGGGTTGCCCTGGACGCCGCGAGTCAAGGCTTACCTCGAAGCTGCTGACGACCCATCGTTCGTCGTGACCGGGGCCAATCCGCGGTCGCATCCCAATCAGCAGACCGCGGCGGCGGACGGTACCAGCCGTCGAGCGCAGCAAGCGACCCAGTACCAGCGCCGGCTCACGCCGGCGCAGGTCGCTGAGGCGCGTGCT
>Ga0182024_10010131_pt1 | contig 19307 bp, 20 predicted proteins | sample P32metaG_FD_120480 | JGI IMG/M metagenome (GOLD analysis project Ga0182024, IMG submission 120480) | Permafrost microbial communities from Stordalen Mire, Sweden - P3-2 metaG (Illumina Assembly) | ecosystem: Environmental > Terrestrial > Soil > Wetlands > Permafrost | place: Sweden: Stordalen... | reverse complement strand
GGGTTCAACAGCCATCTCAAACAACAAATCGGGTCGCCATCCCATCAACCCGACCGTAGTTTCCCAGCACAGACAACGAAATAAATACGGATAAAGCAGACAGCGCGACCATACGGCGCTGTGGCGTCACTCCATCCGACCAGCTCATCTGGGCTTCACATATTTACGGACGCGGGGTGTGCTGTTCTACGGTTGGGCGAGCAGACGTCGCACTACTCATGTTGTGGATCCTTTGCCGGAGCGGGTTCGGCTGGTGGGGGCTCCCGGGGCGCTTCGGGGCGTGGAGCTTGAGGTGTTCGGCTGGCGGACGGAGGGGGGTGAGACGGCGCTTCGGTGTCGTTTGATCGATGGGAGCGTTGGGACGATCCCGGCGCGCTGGACGGATTTGGTGCCCGTGCCGGTGCCTGGAGCGTCTCTTGGTGTTGTGGTGTCCCCGGCGGGGTGGCGTCTTCTGGGCGAGCGGCTTGAAGGGTTGCGAGATCGTCGTCCGGCGCGAGGCGGAGGCTCCGGTGAAAACGACGATGGAGGTCGTGATGCCGGGACAGCTCGCGCTTCAGACGGGCGAGGTGTTGGTCGCGGCGGCGGTGTGGGAGACGTTGCCGCCGGAGTGCCAGCGCGAAGTGACGATCCAGCTCGCCAGGCTTTTGGCGCGGCTGGTGGAGGACGAGCGTGATGAGTGAGCACGGGAAGGTCACTGAGGCTCACCGTCGCCGGCGCGCGGTGGTGTATGTGCGCCAGTCGACGCTGCACCAGGTCGAGCGCAACGTGGAGTCCGCGGCGCGGCAGTATGCGCTGCGGGAGCGCGCGGTCGAGCTCGGCTGGCCACTGGAGTCGGTCGTGGTCGTTGATGAGGACACCGGTCGCTCGGGCAGCTCCACTGTGGGCCGGATCGGTTTCAAGGAGATGGTCGCGGAGGTCGGGCTTGGTCAGGTAGGGCTGGTGCTCGCGCTGGAGGTCTCCCGTTTCGCGCGATCCTCGGCTGACTGGCACCAGCTGCTGGACCTGTGCGCGCTGACCGGCACGCTGATCGCTGACACCGATGGGGTGTACTCGCCGGCGGACTTCAACGACCGTTTGCTGCTCGGGCTGAAGGGCACCATGTCCGAGGCCGAGCTGCACTTGATCCGTGCGCGGCTGGATGGCGGGCTGCGCAACAAGGCAGAGCGTGGCGAGCTCCGCTTGGCGCTGCCGGTCGGGCTGGATCGCGACGAGGACGATCAAATCACGCTTTCACCTGACGAGCAGGTTCGTCACGCGATCGAGCGGGTGTTTGTGTTGTGGCGCAGGGTGGGCTCCGCGCGCCAGGTCGTCATGGAGCTGGTCGACGAGGATCAGCTGTTGCCGCGCCGCACGGTCGGTCAGCAGCGTATCCGGTGGGCGCGAGCGAGCTATGGCGCGGTGCACCATTTTCTCACCAACCCGGCGTATGCCGGCGCGTTCGTGTTCGGGCGAAAGCGGCGGCAGAAGCGCGTGACCGAGGACGGACGGGTGCATGTCCGCGATGTCGAGGTGCCGTTTGAGGAGTGGTCCGTCTGCCTGCCAGAGCACCATCTAGGGTATGTGTCCTGGAGCGAGTACCTGCAGACCCGCCAGAGGCTGCGAGCGAACGTGAGACCCCGCGGTGAAGGAGGCGGCGCCGCGCGCGAGGGCTCAGCGCTCTTGCAGGGCCTCGTGCGCTGCGGGCGCTGCGGGCGACGGATGCAGGTCGCGTATACCGGCAAGGGCGGCAACGTGCGCCGCTATGCCTGTGTTCGTGGCCAGTTGGCGCACCACACCCCGAGTTGCCAGTCACTCGGTGGCGGGAGGCTCGAGAAGGCCGTCGTCGATGCGTTCCTTGAGGCGGTCACCCCCGCGGGCCTAGCCGCGACATCGGGCGCGGTCCGTGAGCTCGAGGACCAGCACGAGCAGCGCCTTGCCGGTCAGCGCCTCGCGCTCGAGCGTGCGCAGTTTGAGGCGCAGCGCGCAGACCGTCAGTTCGACGCGTGCGAGCCCGAGAACCGGCTTGTGGCGCGAACACTGGAGCGCAAGCTCGAGGAAGCGCTCGCCGCCGCCGAGCGCGAGCGCGGAAAGCTGGCCGCGCTCGAGCAAGCACGCCCGGAGCCGCTCACCGACGCCGAGCGCGACGCTCTCTCTGGCTTGGCGCGCGATTTGCCGCGCCTGTGGAACTCGAAGAGCACCACCGATAGAGACCGCAAGCAGCTGCTGCGAACGGTAATTAGTGAGATCGTCGTCACCGTTCACGCCGAGCAACGACAAGCGATAGTCGAGATCGCTTGGGAGGGTGGCGCGAAGGTCGAGCTGAGCATAAGGTTAAACGCACGCGGCCCGGAGCGTCACCGCCTGGGTGAGGACACAATCGAGCTGATCCGTCGTCTCGCCGAGCATCACCCCGATCGGCAGATCGCGCAGATTCTCTCTCGCCAGGGACGCAAGACAGGGACCGGTCTGCCGTTCACCGAAACAAGAGTGAAAGCCGCGCGTCAGCGCGCCGGGATTCCCGCGGCTCCGCTCCCCGACCCCGATAGTGAACTTCTCACCATCCAGCAGGCCGCCAGCGAGCTGAATGTCTCGACATTCACCATCCGGCGTTGGCTGCGTGACGGGCTGCTCCCGGGTCAGCAGACGACCCCCGGCGCTCCCTGGCGGATTCGTCTCAACGCCGAGATACGCGCACGCTTCGTGCCCGACGTGGCCGAAGGGTTCGTGCCGCTCGCCGAGGCCGCAAAACTGCTCGGCTGCGCCCGTCAGACCGTGTTGCATAAGGTCCAACGCGGTGAGCTGCGCGCGATCCACGTGACCAACGGCCGGAGAAAGGGCCTAAGAATCGAGGTCTCAGACGCGCGACTGGACCAACTAGTCAACGAGTGACAGCGGAGGTGCAGTATGAAACAAGATCGGGGGGCGTCGGGCGTATGCCGATACAGGCGCGAGATGGCCGTTTTCCAACCTATCGACGAGTCCCTCTTGGGCGCACAGGTCGATCTCGAGGCGGCCGTCAAGGCCCCCTATACGAGTCGTGCGATCCCGCGGCCGCTGCTGCTCGGCGTGCTCGCTTACCTGGCGGTCTACGGCACGTGGCTCGTGTTTCGCTGGGGCCCTCACGGCGACGCGGCACAGATCGGAGACGCCGCGTTCGTGCCGATCACGCTGGTGGCGGTCGCGAGCGCTCATCGCGCCGCCGGGCGCTGCCGCGCTGACCGCCGGATCTGGCAGGCGTGGTCGCTGATCGGGCTCGCCCTCGTCTTCTACCTGCTCGGGGACGTCGCGCAGCTGATCTACGAATCGATCGGGACCGAACCGTCGCCTTCGTTGAGCGACCCGCTCTACCTAATGTTCTATCCGCTGTTCTTCGCCGGCCTGCTGCGCTTTCCGATGGCCCGCAGCCGCCACGGCGGCGTGCGCTTGCTGCTCGACGCGGCCACGATCGCGATTGGCGCGGGGAGCGTCGTCTGGTTCGTCGTGCTCGGCGCGACCGCCACCGAGAGCACGAGCAGCTTCCTGACGGGCTTCGTCGCCTCGTGCTACCCGATCGGCGATCTCGTGCTGATCGTCGGCTTGATCCATGTGCTGCTGCGCGTGGAGGTCCGCAGCGCACACCGCGCACTGCAGCTGCTGGGGGCGGGCATCGGGCTGTACGTGGTGGCCGACCTGATCTATGGATGGCTCGAGCTGCACTCCACCTACACGGGCGGCGGCGACGTCAATGCGCTGTGGATGACCGCCACGGCGCTGTTTGCGTTCGCGGCGGCCAGTCAGGAGCGAGTGTCCGCCGCTTCGCACTCCGTCGAGCCAGACGAGCAGCTTCTCACGGAACAGGGCTCGCGTTTTGTCGCGCTCCCCTACCTCGCGGTGGCCGTCGTGTTCGCACTGCTGATCGGCTCCCAGCTCGGGGGCCCGTTCTTCCCGACCCTCAGCCTCACGCTCGCTGCCTTGGCCGTCACCGGGCTCGTGTCTCTGCGCCAGATCATCTCTCAGCGTGATCTGCTGGACGCACACAGGCAGCTGAGCGCCGCCCATGCCAAACTGGCGCTGCTGGCGAGGGCCGACGCGATCACCGCACTGCCCAACCACCGTGCGCTGGCGTCCACGATCGACGCGGAGCTGGCTCGCTCAAAGCGCCACGAGCGTAGCTGCGCGCTGCTGTTCCTGGACATCGACCACTTCAAGGAGATCAACGACGCCTGCGGGCATGCCGCGGGCGACCGCGCCTTGCGCGAACTGGGCGAGTTGGTCAATAAGGTGCTGCGCTCGATGGACACGCTCGGCCGCTGGGGCGGCGAGGAGTTCGTGGCCGTGCTCCCGGAGATCAATGCCGAGCACGCGATGACGATCGCCGAGCGCGTGAGACAGACGATTGCAGCGCACCTGTTCGACATCGCCGGCGGCACCCATCTGACCGTATCCCTCGGCGTGGCCACATACCCGCACGACGGCTCGACCCGCGGCGCGCTGCTCGATGCCGCCGACCGCGCGATGTATGCCGCCAGTGGCTGGGGCGCAACCAGACGTTCAGCGCCTCCGATCCCGTCGCCACCAGCATCGAGAGCTCCCGCAGCGGCTCCTCGACACCCGACGAACAGGTGATCATGGGCGCCGTCGACGCGCTCGCGCTGCTCGTCGACATACGCGACAAGGGCACCTCCGAGCATTCGCTGCATGTGGCGAAACTGGCCCAGCGCCTAGCCCTCGAGCTTGACTGCACGCCCGAGCAGGCACGCGCCGTCTACCTGGGAGCAAAGCTCCACGACATCGGCAAGGTGGCGGTCGCCGACACGATCCTGCACAAGACCGAGCCGCTCACCGCCGAGGAGTGGAAGGCGATGCGCAAGCACCCCGCGATCGGCGCCGATGTCGTAGCGCGTATCGGCCGGCTCGCCGACGTCGCCCCGATCATTCGCGGCCACCAGGAGCGCTATGACGGCAGTGGCTACCCCGAGGGGCTGGCCGGCGAGCAGATCCCGCTCGAGGCGCGCATCGTCGGAGTGGCGGACGCCTACGACGCGATGGTCAGCGACCGCCCCTACCGCGAGCGCATGACGACCGACGACGCGCTCGCGGAGCTGCACCGCTGCGCGGGCACACAGTTCGACCCAGACGTCGTCGCGGCGACCGACCGCGTGCTCTCGCGAGAGCTCGCATCCCACGCCGCCTGAGCCGCTCTCACCGCCCTCCAGTAAGCATGGGCTTCGCCAAACCTTCCTGTCAAACGACTGGAGGGGAGGCTCCTCTGCCTCCCCTCCATCTACAGCACTGCCGATGCTGAGCGCGAGCGCTACTCGCCCCGCTTGCTCAAGCTGGAGAGCCAGTGGGTCGCACGGTATGGCGGCATCAGCAGCACGAGGATAATCAGCACGCCGGTGCCGGTGAGGTAGCTGAACAGCTCAGCGACGGTCGCGAATTCGCCGATCATGTTCTCCGCGAAGGACATCAGTCCGAACGCGAAGATCGCGAGGCCCAGCCCACTCAGCAGGATCGGCTTGCGGCGGGTCGGAAGGAACTCGCCCGTGAGCACGCTCGCGGCGATCACGAGAAACACGAGCCCCTCCAGCAGACCGAGCAGCACCCAGGACGTGTTGGTGCCGGGGAACGAAGCGATCAACGAGCCGTGAAAGCCCTTAGCCAAACCGGCGGGCATCGTGCCGCTGTCGTCAAACAGCTTCTCCTTGGCGGCGTAGTAGAACAGGAATCCAAACGTCATGTACGTCGCCGCGATGATCAGCCAGTAGCTCGCGACGTCGGCGATACGGGTGGTTGTGGCCGCGCGATCACGGACCGGTATTGAATGTGTCGAAGCGGCAGTTGCCATGGGATTCCTCCTGTTGAGTGGTGCCTACCAGGAGGAAGATAGATTCGCCCCCTGCGTGCAACATCGGGGCTTTATGCACTTTCTGCTGCGGTTTTCTACTCGGTGCCACGACAGAACGCTGCCTGTACAGAGATATTGAGTTGACTGGCTGCTACCGAGTCGGGATACCCACCGTGCCATAGGATTCGGCGCGTGTACAGCGAGATCGCCAGCAACAAACGACGCAGCGTCATCGTCATCGTCGCGTTCTTCGTGATCTGGCTGGCGATCGGGGCTGCCCTGGGCTTCCTCTTCAAAGCCGTTGCTCACCCCGCGGTCAACCCCGGTATTGAAAATGGGGTACAGACCAGCTATGGCTGGTCGCCGGTCATCGTCGGGATCGCGATCTGTGCCGTCCTGGCCTTTGGCGGGATCGTCTACTCCTTGAACGCGGGGGCCGGGCTGGTGCTTCGGGTCTCGGGTGCCGTGCCGGCCGACCCCGCCCAGTACCAGCAGCTGCACAACTTGGTGGAGGCCTTGGCGATCGGCGAGGGGATCCCCAAGCCCGCGGTCTATGTGATCGACGACCCCTCGCCCAACGCCTTTGCCACCGGGGTCAGCCCGGAGAAGGCAGCCATCACCTTCACCACAGGGCTGCTCGCCATCATGAACCGCGAGGAGCTCGAAGGTGTGGCCGGCCACGAGATGAGCCACATCAAGAACCACGACATACGTCTCCTGCTCGTGGTGGGAACCATGATCGGCATGGCCGCCCTGCTGGCCAGCATCCTGTGGCGGAGCGTTTTCTTTGCCAGAGGTGGCGGCAGGAACGGCGGCCAGATCGTGCTCGTGCTCTTCGCTGCCGGCGCGCTGCTCGCGGTGGTCGGCTTCATCTTCGGTCCACTCATTCGCCTGGCGCTCTCACGCCGCCGCGAGTCGCTGGCCGATGTCAGCGGTGTGGAGCTGACCCGCAACCCGGCGGGGCTGCTGAGCGCGCTCAAGAAGCTGCAGCAGAACGACAAGCCGTTCAAGAACATGAACCATTCCACCGCGGCGATGTGCATCGATGACCCGTTGCAGCACCACGAGGCCTGGTACCACCACCTCTACGACACCCACCCTCCGATCGAGGAGCGGATCGCCGAGCTCGAAAAGCTCGCCACGGGCCAGTCTGTCTGACCCGGCCCGCCAGTCCACCCGGTGGTCTCTCAGACGGCGGGGGGCGGGCCCTGGGCGCCACCGGCGGCAGGCGGCGGCGGGCCCTCGGGGCCAGCGGCAGGCACGGGTGCCGGGCCGGCCGCGCCCTCCGGGCCAGAACTGGAGAAACTCACCTGAGGCACGGCGCGGTCCTCCTCGTCGGCGCCGAAGAACGCCACCGCCTTGAAGCCGAACGGCCCCGCGATCACGTTACGGGGAAACGACTGCAGCGCGATGTTGTAGTCGCGAGCGCTCGTGTTGTAGTAGCGGCGGGCGTACTCGACCTTGTCCTCGGTGGCGGTCAGTGTCTCCTGGAGCTGCAGGAAGCTCTCGACCGCCCGCAGCTGCGGGTAGTTCTCGGCGACCGCGAACAGCGAGCGCAGCGCCCCGGACAGAGCGTTCTCGGCAGGGGCGATTTGACTCGGATCGCCGGTCGCGCCGGCGGTGACCGCGTTGGCCCGCGCTTGCGTCACTGCTTCGAAGGTGCCCTTCTCGTGGGCTGCGTAGCCCTGTACCGTCGAGACCAGGTTGGGGATCAGATCGTGGCGGCGCTTGAGCTCGACATCGATCTCCGACCACGCCTCCTGCGTCCGGTTGCGCTTCTTGACGAGGCTGTTGTATCCGCCCCACAGGCCGAGGGCGAGAACCACGACGACGATAACGATGATCAACACAACCATTATGGAGCGGACCTCCTCCGAGCTTTGGTGCTGCGAACACTATCGGGTGTGGCGAATCCTGATGTGCGCTCGTCGCGCGGCGGCTGGCATCGAGCCGAGGCTAGGATTCCACGACCTCCAGCGAGCTACAGGCCGACATCCCAGCGGCCACGGCTGTTTGACCTCGTAGGGTGCATCCGTAGAGGTCCGAGCAGGCATCCGTAGTTTGCCGCAAGTAATCGACCGCCCGACCCGATACCTTCACGGTCATGACTGACGAGGACACCGCAGCGGTCAACGTCGTCTCGGCCGACGAGGTTCCCTCCTCCGAGGCGATCCGGCTGGTGCTTGCCGACGATCACGCGGTCGTGCGCAGCGGTCTGCGGATGCTGCTCGACAGCGAGCCGGACTTCGAGGTCGTCGCGGAGGCCAGCGACATCGAGAGCGCTAAGCGCTATGTGCGTGGCCACCACCCGAGAGTGCTCGTGCTCGATCTCAACATGCCGGGTGGCTCGAGCCTCGAGGCGATCCCCATCCTGCGGGAGGAGTCGCCCGACACGCAGATCGTGGTGCTGACGATGCAGCAGGAGCCTGCCTTTGCCCGCGAGGCCCTCGGCGCCGGAGCGCTCGGCTACGTGCTCAAGGAGGCCGCCGACGACGAGCTCGTCGAAGCGGTACGGAACGCCGCCGCCGGGGAGAGCTACCTGAACCCCAAGCTGGGCGCCCGCATCGCCTCAGAGCCTCCCCCCGGCCCGCCGGACGATCTCTCCGAGCGCGAGGTCGACGTGCTGCGGCTGATCGCCCTGGGGCACACCAACTCTGAGATCGCCGAGCAATTGTTCCTCTCAGTGCGGACTGTCGAGACTCACCGCTCGCACATCCAGCAAAAGCTCAGGCTCTCAACCCGCGCCGAGCTCGTCGACTATGCGCTGAAGCGCAAGCTGATCAACACCGACGAGTGAGCTCGGCTCCGGCTTAGGAGCCCGACGCGAGCAGGAACAGATCGAATATGGCCAGGATGGTGCAGGCGAGGGTCAGCACGATCACGATCAGGGCGTTCGCCCGTTCGCTGCGCTCTCGGATTGCCGTCTTGGACATGGGGGGCGGCAGGTATGCCTGCCTGTCGGGGCGAATCCATTTGACGTCCGGTGCGCCGCTGGCGGACGTGAACCCCACGCGGCTGGACTGTCCCGCGCTCAGATCAAAGGGGCTCATAGCCGGAACCCGGTCCTTCCACGTCCCCTGCTTCACCCAGAGCCGCATGCGTAAGTCGCTGCATCAGGCCGACCTCCGCGTCGCGGCCCGGCCCGAGCAGCTCGACCACCATCAACCCCTGGCGCACCAGCACCAGCGCGATCAGCCCGAACGCCATCAGCCAGGCCGCATGGTCGAGGTGATGGCCGAGCCTGATCTGCACGGCAGCGACAGTCAACGCGAGCAGCACCGGCAGCAGCGGGGCTATCAGCGACGCGAGCGATGGCCTCGAGCTCTCGGCCTTCGCCACCACGGCGCCGTCTGACCGTGAGCTGAGTGCGGCCAGTGCGATCCCGAGATATGCCGCGATCCAGCCGGTATCGATCAGGTGCCCGCTCGAGCTGCTGTAGCTGGCCACATCGCTCAGGTAGGTAAAGGTGCTGTCCGATAGCGCCATCACCAGCAAGGCGCCCAGCAGGCACCACAGCGACAGACGGCCTTGACCGGTCATACCGCGGATCGCGAGCACGATGAAGAACACGATCACCACATCACCGAACGGGTAGGCCAGGTTCACGACGCCTGCCCATGTGCTGAGGTTGGCGCTGCGCCACAGCGGGCCGAGCACGAGCGTCCAGCTGAGGAACAGCAGCGCGGTGGCGATCACCAGCCCGTCGAACACGGAGCGCGCCTTGCGTGTCCCGCTGCCTTTCGTCGCTGGGTGCACGACCAGCGCCGCGACCGTGAGCGGGATCGCCGAGAGATACCCGAGATCCGCCCAGGATGGCGCGGGCACTTCCGTATCGAGGATCAGCGCGTAGTAGCCCCAGAGAACCTCGGCAAACGTCCAACAGGCGGTAGCACAACCCAGCAGCGTCCAAAACAGACGCATCTGCCCACTGTGCCGAGCGCGAGCGCGAGCACGAAAGCACAGAACACACGCGACCAACGCCGCCAGCGGGGTGGCGAGGTCATCGACCCACAGCGTCACCCGAGCGCCACCGATGCGCAGCCCGATCCAGATCCCGCACACGCCGGTCACGAGGATGACCACAGCTAGCGCTCGGAGAAAGCGGCGGCTGATGAAAGCCTCTTCCATCCGTTAGATATCGACGAAAAGTTCTAATCTCTTGACTAAATTCCGGGAGCTGCGCTGAGATACGCCGCGCGACGGCTTCGTGCCCTATGAGCTGGTCACGTCGCGGTAGTGCTCTTTCCAGATCAGCTTGTAGATCGGGATCTTGCGCGGCAGGGCGTTGATGCCGGGGATGAAGGGGATGCAGATGAAGGCGATGCTCAGCAAGCTCATGATCAGCAGGACCTGGATGTCCGCGTTCGGGGATTCTTTCATCGGTTCGACCTGGTACCAGAGGGCATACAGCCACAGCCACGGCTGGCCCGGGTAGCTGCCGGTCTCGTTCATCAGGCCCCACTGCTCACCGAGCAGGTGCTGTTGTTCGGCGCGTTCATCGAGCAGCCCGCCGTCGGCCATGAACAGCAGCGGCTTGGTGTAGTCGGTCTGGAAGAACTGTTTGCCGGTGAGCAGGCTGCCGTCCACGCCGCCGCTCTTCGCGAGCGCGAGCAGGCTGGCCATCATAGTTGGCACCGGGCCGGCGTTTCCGGCGGTCTTCACGGTCACCAAGCCGTTGCTTTCGCTGACGGTGCCCGGCGGGGTCTTTTTTTCTTCTTCGGCGATCGCGGTTTCTTCAAGCGGCTTGGCGTACGCTTCGGCCCATCCCTTTTTCTGCGTTTCGGGGGCCGCCTTGTACTGCGCGAGCGCGGCCGCCAGGGCCGGGTCGCTAGGGACCGTTTCCAGCGGGCCGACCACATAGTCCTTTGCGGTGTCGATCGGATGGCTGACCCCGAGCCAGCGCTGCGGGTGCAGGAAGAAGAAGTGCTGCACGCTGCCCGAGTTGTGGTTGTACGGGGGGCCATATTCGGCCGTCCCGCTTGAGCCGTCGAGCTCCGTAACGGCTGCCGTCACGAAGTCCGCGGGTTTCTGCTGCGACCACTGCGCGATCGTGCTCGGTTTGTCGTCGGGCGAGGAGAGCAGGACGGTGAGCAGCAGCGCCAGCAGCGCGATCACCCCGACGGCGATGCACAGCTCTTTGACGAGGTCGTACGGGTAGTAGCGCCCTTTCCAGGGCTGCGTGTCGTCCTTGGGGCGCAGCAAGCTCATGACTGCGCACCCCCGTCCGTGCCGGCCGGGGATCCCTCGCGGCCGGCGCTCGGCGCGGTCGCGAGAGCGGCTTTCCGCTGCTCGAGCTCAAACGGCGGCACGACACCGTGCCGGCGCACGAGCAGCACGTGCGCGCTCACGAGCCCCACCACCGCTATGGGCAGCAGCAGCACGTGGTAGCTGTACATCTGGCCGAAGTTGGTGAGGTTGAAGAACGCCCCCGCTCCGACTGAGTTCATCGCGTCCTTGGCCTGCGTGGAGATCCACTGGGCGTCGAAGTTCTGCTGGGAGACGTACCCGGTGAGCGCGCAGGGAATGGCCACAAGGAAGGTGACGGCGCCGGTGATCCACACGCGCGCGCGACCGCCGCGCCAAGCGGCCATCCAGTACTTGCCCCACAGGTGCACGACCATCGCGAAGAAGAACAGCTCCACCGACCACAGGTGGATGCTGTTGAAGAAGTGGCCAATACCCGTGTAGTGCCACCAAGCGGGCCCCTTCAGCGCGAGGATCGAGCCCGAGCCGATGATCACGATCAGCGAGGCGATGCTCGCCACCCCGAACATGTAGATCCAGGAGGCGACGTACGTCGGCTGGCCGTCGGGCAGCAGCTTCTCGGGCGGCAGGGCCTCGACCCCTTTTTCGCGGACTTTGACGGTCCACGACTTGGATGGCGCGTGCGTGGCGGGCGGGTTCGGTGCGACGCTGCTCATGATCCCCCTCCTCCACGACGAGCGGCGTTTCGCCCAGCGGCGCCCGGGAACGGCAGCAGGATCGCCAGGAAGAAGACGATGAACATCAGGCCGATGACAACGACGTTGGCCACCGACAGGTGGATGAATTCCCAGTCCACCGTATGGGCCGGGTGATTCAAGTTGAAGATCGCACCCATCACGCCTACAGGATTCAAGACCCGCCTCCTCTGATCGCCTTGCACAGCATCTGCCCCGACACCATCTGCCGCGCAGCCTAGCCTAATGGCACGCACGGTTTGCTCGCATCCGTATTTTTCGGCAATCGAGGTGCGGGAATGACGCATCGAGGAGAATCGCACGTTCAAGCCGTAGAGAGGAAGAACCAGATGCTACGTGTGGGATTGCTTACCGGCGGCGGTGACTGCCCCGGTCTGAACGCGGTCATCCGGGCTGTTGTCCGGCGCGGCCTGGCGGACGGGGAGCACAGCTTTGTGGGCTTCCGCTACGGCTGGGCCGGGCTGCTGGAGGACGAGGCGATCGATCTGACTCTCCAAAGCACCGCTGGCATCCTGCCCCGTGGCGGCACAATTCTCGGCACTTCCCGCACCAACCCGTTCGCCGATGGACGCGATGGGGTGGCGGCAATCCGCGCGACCATGCAGGCACATGCCGTCGACGCGCTCGTTCCGATCGGCGGGGAGGACACGCTCGGCGTTGCGCTGTGCCTACACGAACAGGATATCCCCGTCGTCGGTGTGCCAAAGACGATCGACAACGACTTGGACGGCACCGACTACACGTTTGGTTTCCAGACGGCCGTGCAGATCGTCACCGACGCGATCGACCGCCTGCACACGACCGCGGAGTCGCACAACCGTGTGATCGTGGTCGAGGTGATGGGCCGTCACGCCGGCTGGATCGCCACACACACCGGGATCGCGGGCGGCGCTGACGCAATCCTGGTCCCCGAGCGGCCGTTTGACATCGATGAAGTGTGCGCACATCTCAAGCGCCGGCACGAGCGGGGGCGCAGCTTCTCAATCGTGGTGGCGGCCGAGGGGGCCACGCCCCGCGAAGGCACGTTGGAGACTCGCGAGGGCACACCGACGGACGCCTTTGGGCATGCCCGTTTGGGCGGCATTGGGGTCACGTTGGAGCGGGAGATCGAGTCGCGCACAGGTTATGAGACGCGCGTCACGATCCTCGGCCACGTGCAGCGCGGCGGCACTCCCGTGGCTTATGACCGTGTCCTTGCCACCCGCTTCGGTGTGGCCGCGATGGATGCCGTCGCGGCTGGTCGCTTCGGCACGATGGTCGCCCTGCGAGGCACCGAGATCGTTGAGGTAGACCTAGAGGAGTCTCTGCGCGCGCCGAAGCTGCTCGACCCCGCTCTCTATGAGACGGCCGAGCTGTTCTTTGGTTGAGGGGCGCTCGCTGAGCCGCACGAGCGTTGGCGGCTCAGCGGCGTCGGGAGCCTCGCCGGTCCCACGGCACGGTGTGGGTCGGGCGATGTCGGCAGTCTGCTGCTTGCGGCGTATGCTGATTAGTTCTGCATGGCTCACTCGCTCGTCACCGGAGCTTCTGGTTACGTAGGCAGCCGGCTGGTGCGCGAGCTTCACGCGCGCGGTGAGCCGGTCGGGTGCGTGGTGCGCGATCCGAGCCGGGTGAGCTTCGATCCCACCGTCGCGGTGCATCGCGCCGACATGCTCGACCCGAGCTCCCTTAGCGCGATCGGCGATGGCTATACGACGGCCTACTATCTCGTCCACTCGATGGGCCGCGGGGGCGACTCCGACTATGAGCAGCGTGACGCCATCGCGGCGTCCAACTTCGCCCGCTTCGCACTCGCCACCGGCATCGAGCGAGTCGTCTATCTAGGCGGTCTCGGCGATCGTCCCGCGTCCCAGCATCTACGCTCGCGTCTGCGCGTCGGAGAGATCCTGCGCGATGAGGGACCACCGTTGACTTGGTTTCGCGCCGGCATGGTGGTGGGCGCCGGCTCGGAGAGCTACCGAACGCTGCGCTCGCTGGTCGAACGCCTGCCGGTGATGCTCGCACCTTCGTGGCTCTCCACACCCACCCAAGCAATCGGCATCGGCGATGTGCTGCGCTACCTCATCGAGGCGCCTCGGATTCCGCAGACGCGCTCCCGCGAAATCCAGATCGGATCGCCTGAGATTCTCACATACGGTGAGATGCTCGACCAGATGGCCGACGCGCTGGGACTGCGCCGCCGCCCGCGCATCCCCGTGCCGCTGCTGACGCCGTGGCTCTCCTCACACTGGATCGGGCTCATCACACCGGTCGACGCGGGCGTCGCGAGACCGTTAATCGAGGGGCTCTCCACCGACACGACCGTCACCGACCCCTCAGGCATGGAAGTGTTCCACTTCCAACCAAGAGCCTTCGCACAGGCGCTACGCGAGGCCATCGCCGAGGAGAACGGATCCCGTTAAACGCTACGTCCGCGGAGTTGCTGCTCCTCGACAGTCAGCTCGGCCGTCGGCAGGGCCTCCAGGCGCTCGTCGGGAATCGGCTCGCCACTCTCGGTGGAGAGGCCGTAGGTCCCGGCCGCGAGCCGCGCCTCCGCGCGCTCGAGCGCCGCAAGCTGCGCGGCGAGATCCTCTGCCAGACCCGCGTCGAGCTCTTTCTGGTAGAGGTCCTCGGAGCCTCGGTCACCCGGCTCGTTGTGTTCCGCGAGCTCCTCAGGGCCTTCCTCCTCGAGCTCGGCGATCGCCTGCTCGATCCGTTCCCGCTCGAGCGCGAGCAGTTGGCCGGCGCGCTCAGGATCCATGAGCGGAGGATATCGCTGACGCGAGCAGCGCACCGGCTCGAGCGTCGGTGACCTTGCGAAACATTTGACCTCTACCTTTCTCGTTCTCACCTTCAAAATGTGCCCGTGCCAGGCGCCAGCCCGCCGTGAGGAACTCGACTCGCTTCTCCGACCCCTCTTGACGTACCACACACCCATCGAAGCCCTCTCGAAAGACATCCAACATCGCGTGGTTTTCAGAGAGCACCTCAGCAACGAAGTGCGTGATCCCACGCTGCTCGGCAATGATCGCCAGGCGCTCGATCAGGACCGTGCCGAGACCGCGATCGTGGAGGTGGTCGGCGACCTCAACGGCGACTTCCGCCCGCGTCTCGCTGAGCTTGACGTAGGTGGCATGCCCGACGAGCACGCCCATATCGTCATGTGCGATCAGCCCACAGTGCTCCGCGTCCGCGGCGGCCGCCAGGTGCGCAGCGGACGCGATGTTCGCCGCTCCGCTGAAGAACCGCAAGCGCCGCGCCTCCAGGCACAGTCCCTCGAGGAACGACCGCAGCGCCGGCTCGTCCAGGGTGCGCGCGCGGCGTACGGTCACTGACGAGCCGTCGCGCAGCCTGACGAGCTCGACCTCCGGCGGCGCGTCAACGGACACAGTTTGCCTGGCCTCGGGGACTCTTGGACATGGGCTTATCACGTGCTGAACTCTCATGGACAGCACGAGATCGGGCATCCGAGATTGACCGCCGGTTCGACGTGGAAAACTACGCGCCGTGACCTATAGCCGCCAGTAGTGCCCGACGTGAGCGGCGGCGCGTGAGGTCAAAAGCGCCTCGGGCGCCGCAGAGGTGGCCGGTTCATCCCCGCTGAGTGCCGTGAGCGTTTCGCGCACGCACTCTGCCAGCGCAGCGGGTTCGTAGCCCCCCTCGAGGACCGCTCCGATCGGCACACCCAGCTCCTCGGCGAAGTCCCGGACGTGGCGGGCCATCTCCGCGAAAGTGCTCGCCTCCAAGCGGCAGTTGGCCAGCGGGTCATCGCGGTGAGCGTCAAAGCCGGCGGAGATCAGCACGAGCTCGGGCTCGAATGCCTGGGCGGCCGGCAGCACGATGTGCTCGATCAGCGACAACCACAGGTCCTCCTCGCTGCCGGCGGGCACGGGCAGGTTGATCGTGTAGCCCTCTCCAGGACCAGACCCCATATCGCTCATCAGACCGGTGCCGGGGTAGATCCCGGACTGGTGGATGCTCGCGAACAGGATGTCGGGGCGGCGGCGGAACGCCTCGGCGGTGCCATTGCCGTGATGCACGTCCCAGTCGAGGATGAATACACGCTGGAGGCCAAGCTCACAAATCGCGAGCTCAGCGGCGATTGCGACGTTGTTGAACAGGCAGAACCCCATCGCCTTATCTGGTTCGGCGTGGTGCCCAGAAGGTCGCACCCCGCAAAAACCCAACCTCGCCTCGCCGGCGATCAGCGCCCGCGTCATCTCGCACGCGCCGCCCGCTGCATGCAGCGCGGCGCGATAAGAGGGCTCCCCGACGAACGTGTCGCCATCAACCGCTCCGCCGCCCGCCAGCACCAGCTCCCGGATCTGATCGATCTGTCGCGGGCTGTGGATAAGCTCGAGCTGGGCCTCATACGCCGGGGGCGCAGCGCGGCGCTCCCAGCCGAGCCAGTCGTGCGCGGCCAGCGTCAGCTCGATCCCTTCGAGTCGCTCGGGCGTGTCCGGATGCTCGGGCATGTACGCACGCGGATCGTGTTCCAGGCACGCCGGATGGCTGAAGTACAGCCCCGTGTGCTTGGCGTGGGGTGCGTTCTGCTGCTCGTTGATTGCTCTCATCTTTGGCTGTCAGGCGGCTGGCTTTTGTCCGTATTTATAGCGTTCTCTCCTACGGGTAATTACTGTCTGGTTTGAGTGCTGGCGCTCCGATTGTCGAGTTGAGATGACTGTTCAGAGAGGAGGACTGCGACTCAGGCCAGGGCTTCCTGTTCGCGCGACCCCTCGACGTAGCCACCACCGAGGCCTTCCTACAGAACTGGGTCGCGCCGATTACTCCTGTCATCGTGCAAGCGTCGTAGCACGCGCCGGATCGTCGCCATGCGCTGCGCCTGGTTCAGGACGCCTGGTTCAGGAACCCGACGCCAACAGAAACAAGTCAAACATGACCAGGACGATGCAGGCGACGGTCAGCGCGAGCGCGAGCCGGGCGTTCGCCCGTTTGCTCTGCTCTTGAACTGCCGCCTCGGACATCGTGGGCACCAGGTAGGCCTGCCCGTAGGGGTGAGTCAATTTGACGTCCGCCAGGCCGCTCGTGGGCACGAACTCCATACGGCTCGACGGTTCTGCGCTCAGATCGAAGTTGGTCACACTCATCTACGCGCATCCTAATGGCGCGCTGGGCGTGTTCCATCAGTATTTTCCCGGCAAATTTAGATAAAAGAAAACGCTCACTACCTTGCGGCAGAAGGCACGTACTCTACCCAAACCGAGCCGGATTACACCTCATCCTGCCGTGTCCGCTGGCGGGACCGACGGTCAAGGCCCGCGCAATACCAAGCGAGGATTGTCCAGGCCGATTCGTGGCGCTCAGCGATATGAACCTTTATTGAGTCGGTCAAAGCCTTGGCGAGCACGTGCGGTGCCACGCCCTTACGCCGATACGCGATCGCCCCTGCCTGTATCAGCTCACGAACCACCCCGTGGGACTTATCGCCGGACAGCATCACGATCGCGGTGTCGGGAGCAACCTCGAGGATCCCGCGCACCGCGCGCAAGCCGCCACCCTTGGGCATCACGACATCGATAAGCGCGACATCGGGCTGACTGACCCTGGCGAGCTCGACTGCCTGCTCGCCGTCAGCCGCTACGCCGACAACCTCAAACTCGCGGCCGAGTGACATGCCCAACATCGACTGAGCCACGGGGTCATCGTCTGCAATCACCAACCGCGGACGGCGGCCGGTGGGAGCCAGGGAAGTCGTTAGTAGCGTGTCCATTGGAGAGTTTTCGTTGGTCGCGGCGAACTCGGTGGCGTCCCCCCCCTAGGAGGCCCGGGGGACGCCTCCGGCTCCGCCGTCACCGGCGGGCTCGCTTCAGCCCGCCGGTGCTCGTGACCACCCAGCCCGAGTGAGACCCCGGGGCCGCCTGTCATCCATCGACCGCCAGGCGCGTCTGGATGGTGTCAGGCTCGAGTGACGGTTCATGCAAGGCTAAAATCGGCCTCTCAGGCCACTGTTTGACCGTAGTTTTCCCTGACTTTGCAGCGCGCTACATCCCCCCTATAACAGCTGCTTGCGTAGCGCCGGGCAGCTCTCCGCAGCGACGGTGTTGAGCTCGTCGAGCTGCTCTTGACCGACGCTTGCACCCTGTTCGGTGCTGAGGTCTTCCAGTGCTTGAACGCTCAGGCCCAGACGGGCGGCGCCAACTGCTGCGCAGCTGCCCTTCAATAGGTGCGCCAACCGTTTGAGCTCAACCCGGTCTTCACGCCCAGCCGCGCTGGCGATGCCGGCGAGGCACTGCGACAGCGACTCCTCAAAGGTCTGCAGCAGCGCTCTTCGCATATCCGAGGTCAGTGTGTCCTTGAGCTGGGAGATGGTCGTGCGATCCACTCCCTCCTCATCCTGTTCCGGACTACCGCCCGAGTCGACCGTGCTCCCGGCCGTGGCGCCCGGCTGAGCCTCTGACTCATAATCCGGAAGCCATTGCTCGATGACGCCGTCGAGCGCCTCTGCCCGCACGGGCTTTGCAAGGTAGTCGTCCATCCCGGCGGCCAGGCAGCGCTCGCGATCGCCGGGCATCGAATGCGCGGTCATCGCGATGATCGGGGTGTGGTGGCCGTGCTCGGCCTCGCGGATGCGCTGAGTCGCCTCATATCCATCGAGCTCGGGCATCTGGCAATCCATCAGGATCGCGGCGTATTGGTGAACGCCCGCCATCTCGACGGCCTCACGGCCGTCTTGGGCGATCTCTGTTCGCAGCCCCCGCTTCCTCAGCAGTGCCGTGGCGACCGTGCGATTGATCTCGTTGTCCTCGGCGAGCAGCACGGGAGGTCCGTCGGATGATCGGACGGTGCTCGCGTGCGCAGTCGGATCGAGCTGGGGGCGAGAGTGGGCTGGCCCTTCCGCCATGGCCGCCGCGGGCAGCTCGGCAGTGAACCAGAATGTCGCGCCCCCACCGTCGCGGGTTTCGGCGCCGATCTCCCCGTCCATCCGACTCACGAGCTCGTGCGAGATCGCAAGCCCAAGCCCGGTACCGCCGTATCGGCGTGTGGTGGACTGGTCGGCCTGCGCGAAGGCCTCGAACAACGATGCTGCCTGGTGCTCATCGATCCCGACACCGGTATCGGAAACCGCGAAGTGCAGCTGATCGCCCTCACCGACGCAAACGCGGAGCTGGATCTCACCGGAGGTGGTGAACTTGACGGCGTTGGAGAGCAGGTTCAGCAGGATCTGACGCAGCCTGGCGCGATCACCCCGAACGGTCGCGGGCACATCGCTCTCGACGCGATGGCTTATCTGTAGGCCCTTGGCTCGCGCTGATCCGGCGAGCATCAGCAGCGCCTCCTCAACCGCGCTGCGGCAATCGAACTCGATCAGAGCGAGCTCCAGACGGCCAGCTTCGATCTTCGAGAAGTCGAGGACGTCGTTGATCACGCTCAGCAACGCCTCACTGGAGGCCTCCAACGCTTCAACGTACTCGTGCTGCAATGGATCCAACGAGGTATCGCCAAGCAGCCTCGTCATCCCGATCACACCATTCAGCGGCGTACGAATCTCGTGGCTCATGTTGGCGACGAACTCGGACTTCAGGCGCGAGGCCTTCTCCAGCTCG
>Ga0182024_10010130_pt1 | contig 19307 bp, 18 predicted proteins | sample P32metaG_FD_120480 | JGI IMG/M metagenome (GOLD analysis project Ga0182024, IMG submission 120480) | Permafrost microbial communities from Stordalen Mire, Sweden - P3-2 metaG (Illumina Assembly) | ecosystem: Environmental > Terrestrial > Soil > Wetlands > Permafrost | place: Sweden: Stordalen... | reverse complement strand
GGCATCGGAATATCGCTGTCGGACGGCGTTTTCCACCTTACGAGAACTGGTGCCGCGTCACCATCGGGACCGATCCGCAGATCGACGCCTTCATCGAAGGAGTGCGGGCCTTCCGAGCGAGTCTTGCCAAGGCAGCCTGAGTCGACACCTGTCAGTCGGTTGAGCTTTGTTTGAGTTTCGCTGAATTTAGGGCGGATTGCAGGATTGCCTAACGGCTGCTATTTGCTACAACTATCGCTCACGATGAGCGATGGAACACATCTCACAACTTGGGTGACGCGCGAGACGAAAGAGCGTTTCGCGGCGGTTGCGCGTCACCAAGGATTGTCTGATTCGGCGCTTCTGAAGCGCTTGGTCGAGCTGATGCTACAGAGCGCCAGTGCCGCGGAAGTGGGGACACCAGGGGGCGGAGACCGGACTTCTCGGGACTCGCGCTTGACGGTGCGAATCCGCCCCGACGACCAACTGCTACTGCGTGAACGTGCGGCGGCGCGGGGGATGGCGGCGGCAACCTACGTGTCGGTCCTGACCCGCTCCCATCTCAGGTCTCTGGCGCCGCTACCGAAGGCTGAGTGGCTGATTCTGGAGAGAATCCTGACGGAGCTCGGCAAGCTGGGCAGAAATATCAACCAGATCGCTCGGGCTGCCAGCCGGGGAGAGCGGGTAAGCGACCCGGGATCGACCCAGTTTCGAGCCATGCTCACGATCTGCAATGCACTGCGCGTCAACACAAAGAAATTGCTGCAGGCCAACGCGAAGAGTTGGGAACAAGGCTATGAGGACCAAAAGTGATTGACGACGAGCTCGAACCACTTTTCTATTTTGTCGCCCACGGGCGCGCCCTTCCGGAGCACGAGCGCCCGCTGTCGATCAGCCAAATCAATCTCATTACGCGCACCGTGGGGCGCACCCCTGAAGTTATGGTCAAGGTCGTCAACAAAGGCTCAAGTAGCGTGGCCGGGGTCGGCGGGCACGTTGGCTATATCGGTCGGCAGGGTGCGGTGGAACTTGAAGCCGATGAAGGAGAAATCTTGCAAGGCCAAGAGGTCTGGAACACGCTCCTAGAGGATTGGAATCTTGAAGTGATTCAGCAACGCGGCAAGATCAATCTGACTCCCAATAAGCCGAAGCAGCCGCCAAGACTCGTCTATAAACTCATATTCTCCATGCCCGCCGGAACCCCGCCCGAGAAGGTCCAGGCGGCGGTGCGGAATTTCGCCAGGGAGGAGTTTGCGCTCAAGCATCGGTATGTGATGGCCCTCCACACGGATGAGCCTCATCCGCATGTCCACTTGGTTCTCAAGGCCAGAAGCGAAGACGGCCAGCGGTTGTACCTTCGCAAAGCTAGGCTCCGGCAATGGCGAGAGGGGTTCGCAAGCCATCTTCGGGCATTGGGAGTAGCCGCAAACGCGACGCCGCGGCAGATCCGCGGTGTGACGAGCTATCGAAAGCCGGACGGTATCTATCGAGCGAGATCACGAGGCGAGTCGACCCACTTCGTAAATCGCGTCAATGCCGTTGTAAAGGAGTTAGTGAAAGGTACCCTCCAAGTCGAATCCGGCAAGGCGAAACTTATTCGCACGCGCCAGGAAGTCCATCGTGGATGGCAGGCTGTAAGCGACGAACTTACTCGCCAAGGGCACCCCGAGATCGCGACGCAGGTTAGACGATATGTGGCGGAGATGCCGAAGCCGCTTACGGAGAAGGAATACATTGCCACGAAACTACTTGAGCACGCCCGCGAACCAAAGACCCGAGAAATCGAATTTGCGCGCTAGAAATCCTGTTTGAGCGTTGCGCGATTTGGATGGTGAAGGAGTTAGCGCAGACAGTGTGGCAACCCAATGCGCAATGGCCGGTTTGGAGGAACACGTCGGTTCGGCACTCGATTCGCCGATGCGAAATTTTGAAGTAAAAGTCCAGCACGGTTTCCTAAAGATGACGAGCTGGGTCGCGGTTCCGCCGATCTCTTGCCGCGCTCTGAAAAAAATCGGCAGTCGCAGCACGTAGCGGGTTCATCGCGCCCCTTCCTGCGTGTGATGCAACCGTTGCGCGCCCTCCGAGATAGGGCGCCAGTTGGCCGCAGGCAGTCATTGTTGCGTCGCCGCATAATTCACTGCTCGCGATCACCGGAAAACGCGCGGTAGCGCACTGTTTTCATTGCCTCATTTGCATTATTACCCTATAAGGGTAATTATGGACCGTCGCAACAAGCCGCGCGCTATGTATCACCTGGCAGCTATACAGGCGCAGATGAATTGCGTTGACGGGTTGAATCTCACTCGGTCAGCGCGGCAGGGCCTTCACGATTGCGGTATGTCGGATTTGGATGCGGTCGAGGTGGTGCAAAGTCTAAGGGAGTGTGATTGGCACAAATCTATGCCAAGCGACAAAGACCACCGCGTGTGGCAAGACGTGTATTTCATTGACTGGGACTGTATGACGCTGTACGTAAAATTTACGAAGCATGAAGAGTACGTTCTGGTTTCATTTAAAGAGAGTGATGACACATGAGCGGTAAATGGCACGAAAAACCTTGCCCAGTTTGCAGTGAGGGAGTTCTACGTGACGGCCACAAAACGGAAGTGACTGAGTATCGCGGGCGTGAATTCACATCTCGTCAGTCTGGAGCATATTGCGACAAATGTAATGATGGAATTACCTACCATGACCAAGCTGTGGAGGACGCGTGGGAACAATTTCGGACGCGGGTTCATGAGGATGAGCGGCGTGAACTGGCTACCGCCCGTCAATCGTTAGGACTTACGCAGCATGATGCGGCTCGCATTGCGGGAGGCGGCCACAATGCGTTCTCGCGCTACGAAAGGGGGGAAGCGCAACCGGTATTGGGTGTAGTAAATCTTTTTAGATTGCTGGGACGCTATCCCCAGCTCTTGTTGGACCTCGGAGTTCAGCCACGTAAAGCGATTTGGACGTGTACCTTCGGGATACCGGGCGGCGTTGTGCCACTTGTGCCATCTGCTGTCGTAGGCGGCGTTGTGCCACTTGTGCCATCTACAGTCGTAGGTTCCTATGTGGGGATTGTCGCGTGCGCGGTTTTGACACCTGTTCTCTGTTGCGAACGCCACAATTGGACATTTGATTCCGCGGTCCAAGGAGATTTCAGCCTTGATGAGGCTGACGCGAATGTGCCCGGCTTGCCTGTTGTCGCGGGCGCCTACTCGGCGCTACTTAGAGGAGAATTCGATGCCTCTTCTTGAGCTGTCATTGCTCGCGCAGTCATATTCGAATGATCGAGAATCAAACGCGCTTTCGATATTCAATATTATTGAAAACATATTGATTCCAAAATCAGTTCCAGATCCACCGGCTGGTCAACAAATTGCGGTTGCACCTCAGATTTCGGTTGTGCAACGCTGGACACGATCGGAGCGCGAAGTCGCAGAGAAGGTCACTGGCAGGATCCAAGTATTAGGTCCCAGCGGCAATATGATCGGCGGCGGCGAATATTCAATCGATCTATCCGTGGAGCGCCGTTCTCGATCGATGATGAATTTTCCGTTTTTCCCTTTCGTGGGAGAGGGCGACTATAGATTCGTTACGGAGGTCAAAGCTGGAGATAGTTGGCTGCAAGTCCACGAGTTTAGTATTTCGGTGACCAGAAGCGCGAACTAGCCCCGGCACGATTTTTCTCCAGCTGCTCGTTACAGTGATCCTCGTTCCTTACTGCCTCACCTATCCAGGTACGTGGGTGGATCTACCCGACCCCAAGGTCGCGCACGATATTTCGTCATTGCTTCAGTTAATTGAGTCGAATCTGACCGAAGCGGCCATTTCACTAGGCGCATATATTGCAAGCCGAAATGCCCCCCGACGCCCGATGCGTAACCCCGAAGCGTGGCAGCAAGACGTCAATGAACGCCGAGTGTATGAGCAGCAAGTGAAGGCAGAATGGGGTATCGGCGAATTCGACTTCGCGCGATATGATGAGATTCGCGCCGAGGTCGACCGTCGACGTCTCAAAGATGCGTTCGCGGCTAATGTGGCGCCAGATGGCTACATTCATCAGATGCCTTTCGTGTGCGCAAAGGGCTTTCTCGCAGCAACGCACACAATCAGGCAGGCGTTGATCCAATGTACAAAAATCAACGTAATTCGGACCTACGCTGACGCTGCCGGAGGTGCCATAGATGTCGCGTTACCAAAACTCAAAGGCGTGCGTGATTCCACAGCACACGTAGATGAGCGTGTGCAGGGTATGGTTCGAAAAAATAAAATCCAGCTGCAGCCCGTTCAGAATCGAATGATCAACGCGCCGGGCGGTGCGCTGATCATCGGATCTCTAATTGGTGACAATTTTGGTAATACGATGGACGACGGCAACTACGGAGAGGTTCCCGTGACAATTGACACGTTCAACCTAATCGCCCGGGTTATTCAAGAGTTCCTTGATCGGTTACCTTGGCGCGGCGCGCCCTATGTGGTGCCGCGTTTGTAGCCGTACCGGTTGTGCCAACCAACGAATCCATGCCGACTTCCTATGTGTTGTCACCGGGCCGAGTGGGTCTAACGGGTAGCGGGCCGGCGGGGCAGCGTTGCAATTAATTGTCGTAGTGGGCCCCCGCTACCAAGTTATAACTCATTGATCCACAAGCCTTTAATCATCGTCAACGACGCGCTCCCGCCGCTTAGCGCCTTCACAGGCACACGATTGCCCAGCATCTCGAACACGAGCGCCCGCGTTTCGGCATATTCCCCGTCCGTGAGCAACCCGCGGGCATCGCCGCGCAACTGATGCACGAGGCCCCGGTACGCTTGGGCAGCATCGGGCATCAGGCACGCGTACCGACTGCAATGGAAATCTATGGGAGGAGGCTTGATGATCGCTTCAATGCGACGTGCGAGGCATGGGGCGACGTGCAGGGGCAGAGATCGAGAAGGCAATTCAAAGCCGGGTTCCGCATATGGGGTTAGCCGCATTTTTGCGCTACGGTGACCCGGACGCGTCCTGGAAAGTACCCATGATGGGGCACTAAGCGGAAACGAAGATCAAGGTATGACCCAAAAAGTTGCGAAAGCATTCGAAAATATTGAGATTTTTGTTCGGTCGGTAATTCCGACGGCGAAAACTCAATGGATTGATTCCGAAAACTTGCAGATCGTCAATGGCGGTGCGAGGGTCGTCGTTCCCATCGGAAGGGATCAACTCGACGATTTCCCGACAGTGCTTGAGGGCCATTTGCCGCGTGCATATTCCAACGGCATTAAGAATGGCATTCAATTTCGCATCTATATAGCGCTCGGGGTCGCTGGAATGATCCCGGGCGTTCGCATCTCGACGTTGATCCTTCAGGATGAGCGCGACTGGCTGAGGCAAAGCCGACTGCTCAATACCCATTACTCGGGCGAACAGGCGAAGAGCATGTATGAGGGGTTGAAGGCCCTCGAATCCTCGCTCGTGCGAACCTTGAATCTCGATGTCGAACTGCCGGATGTGCAAGAAGAGTTGGATGTTGTCCAAGCGCTAACAAGCTTTTACGAAGAGCACAAGCACCTGAGGTCGCCCGAGGTTACTCTGGAGTCCCTGACATACCTGAAGGCGGCCATGGTGTACTGGATCATGGCGTTGGAAAATAAAAAGGCGGATGAGGTCATTGAGAGGGTCAGGGCAGCTTATGACGTCAAGATATACGGCATCGTCCAGCAGTTGCAGGCGGACCCGTATAATCGTATTAAGTTACCAACGGCCATTTACGATTACGTCGCAAGGCTGCAGCAAGGTTCGAGGGTCGCCAAACCGCAGCGGAGCCTGTCGCAAGCGGACGAAATCGATGCCCTCCTCGGAAAATTGAATCCGCGATTCACTGAGCGACGGACCGGCGCATGGGAGGCGTTCGGATCAGAAAATCCGGACCGCCTGAGTCAGGCAGCGAATTCTATGGTCGAGCTACTCGATCAAGTGATTAAGCAGTTGTGTGACGGCGCAGAGTTCAAGGACTATCTGAACAAGAAATTCAATTCCACCGCGACAACTAAGTGGGTGACGAGCTTACGGGCGTCGATTGCTGAAACAAAAAGCCACTTGCACACCGTAAAGCACCATACAGACCCGCAGTCGGAGAAGTTGACTGAGGAACTGATGAGGCATACTGAGTCGATTTTGCGGCTCATTTTGGATTAGTAGGGTACGTGATAAGTCATGGACGCGCTCATTGTCGGGGCCGGTGCAAGCGCACCGGCTTCACTGACCGCGACAACATGCCCGGCTTGACCGTGTCCGATTTGCGCGATGGATCCAGAAAATAAGTGAAGGGGGATGGATGCTCTGCATTTTCTGCCTGAAAGAGAAGCCATCATCGGAAGAGCACGTGTTTCCGGAGGCTATCGGCGGGACTCTCATCATCAATCGCGTGTGCGAAGGCTGCAACAACAACCTTGGCACACAAGTTGATGCACCACTGGTAGACCACCCGCTCGTTATCTTGGCTCGTTCACAGTTCGGCATTGTCGGCAAACGTGGCCATATCCCGGATGCGTTTTCAAAGGTTTTCGGAATAGGAACTCTTTCTACCGATCCGCAACAGCGGATCTTTGTGTCGATGCCCCCAGAATCCGGAAAACCCGAAGTCAAGATACTCTACAAAAGGACTGTGACAACACTTGAAGATGGAACCCAAAAGATTCAAGTCGTAGTTGATCGCGAAGACATTCCTAAAATTGGAACAATTCTGCAGCGGGAGCGCTCGCGCGCCGGCATGCAGCCACTCGGCCAGAATGATTTGGAGGCAGAGGTAGATCGAATCGTGGGGAGTTGCCAGGGGACTATCGAGCGGCCAGAGGTCCTCTATAATTTCGCCATTGATCTCGTTGCGTACAAGCGCGGGATCGTAAAAATAGCCTATGAACTCGCGTGGTATTGGCTTGGTGATCGATTTCTTGAAGACCCAGGGGCCGCCAAGTTGCGCGCAGCGATTTCTCAGCCCGTGTCAGTTTCGGAGGAGACGGATTCGCACGGCGTTCCCGGATCGACCATGCTGGGGGGAGACAGCGGACCGTTCTCACAGCTATGGAAAGATACTCCAAATGTGCACATCGGATTGGCGATGCGGCACAACGGTAGCGCAATCACCGTTGCTATCCGCATCTTCAGTGCGGTTTCCGGTGTCATCAACGTTAGCAATGACGCAAGTAGATACCCCGAATTCGGGTCGCCCGACAAGGCAGGAACGTTCATCGAAATTGATGGGAATTCTGGAATCGTGCGCCAATCGACGTTGGCCGATGAAATGGCGCGCCTGTTGCGGTCGGGGGTTACAGTTGACCAGCCCGGCTGAAGCGCAAGGGGTGTGCAACACAGATGTCATTGGATATATTCAATTGGGCTTGCCACGACCTTTCCGTCGCCTAACTAATCGCTAAAGTATCACCAACTAGGATATCCATGCCACTCACGCAATCGTACCAGCGAGTGAAGGACAGTGTCGTACGCGTCCTGGCTTTGAACGGCCAGAATGTATCTAGCTTCGGATCAGGATCCGTAGTTGGCAACGGTTGTACCGTCCTGACTTGCGCACACTGCATAGTTGCTGGCGCTCAAATTGCAATAGCAGATCCAACCAACCCCAACCGAGCTTTTGCCGGTACTGTCTTGTTTCAGGACAATGCAGCCGACATCGCTCTCATCACTTTTCCGAACACAGTTGGCACGCCGGTTACCTTTAGCAACAGTTCTCTATGCAAGGTAGGAAACGGAGCATTCGTTGTCGGCTATCCCATGGGATTCATAGAGCAAGTGCTCTTGTCGGCTCACATTGCGAGCATTACCGCGTCGGACCTCCGCATAGACGCATCCGTCAATCACGGCAACAGCGGTGGGCCGCTCTTCAACGTAAATGGCGAGCAGATCGGTGTAGTTAACGCGAAGCACGGCTCTCTCTCGACATTTCTTACACAGGTGCAGGCTGCTCGCCCAGGGGCCTCTATCACGGTGGGCGGAATCAATCCGATCCAAGTCTTGCAGCAGTTGATTGACGAGATGCAAAAGAATCTCAATCTTGGCATTGGCTACGCAATTCCGTCTGCCAGGATAAAGGGCTTGCATCCGACCCTCGCGGGGCTAATCCCGTGAAAGTTAGCGACCATCAAGAATGGGTCGATCTCGCTCAACCATGTGGATCAGATTCCCTGCCGGCAGCGTCTGGCTGGCACGACTAATTCGCGTGTTATAACTACGAAACGCGCCCACGATTTGAACCTACGGCATCCACCATCGCCGCGCGAGACCACGAGATTGAGGGACTTTTGCGTGATTCGGTAGTGCTTCGTCGTGCTCATGGGTGAGTTTGCAACGGACATCCCGCGAGCGTGGTTGTTAAGAATCAACGACTTCCAGATATCGAAATTTCCAAATTTTCTGTCCCTTCGAGCTTCGAACTAGGGGGTCGGGAGTTCGAATCTCTCCGGGCGCGCGTAAATTCAACGCCTTAGCGTTGGTAATCTGTACAGCTTGTGCTATTGAATGACAGTTGTGCTATTCAAATCGTTCGTCGTTCGCTCCATCAGTATCGCTTCCATGGCGTTACTCGTGGCCCCAAATAACAAGTGATTGATATGACGCACCATCTCCGCGACTATGTCGTATCGAAGATGGACGAATTGCTAAAGAGTTTTAACGACGACTTCCAAGCTAAACTCCGACTCGAATGGACCGGGCTCGTCGCTCAAGAACCCGTCGTCTGCCTCAAGTGGACAGGGGCGGCACCGTCCGCGAGCGCTGTCACGTCAATGCTTTCGACCGGCCCAACTGGCACGGGCGATACGAATCAATTCGCCGTCCCGCCTAAGAAATAACTGTGGGCGTTGACGCGCGTGTCAGGCGTATCATTTTGGCTCACCCCAATAGCAGGGGGCGTTGTATTCCTTCTTCCATAGAGCACTGATTCGAGCGAGCCGCCGCCGTGTAACTGGGTTGGGGTCAGCGGCCATGGCACGATCGAATGCCGCGGAATAGACGGCTATTTCGCTGTTTTGGTCGGCTTCAGTCGCCTTTATGTCGATGTCCCACCTGTGAAAGTACTCCGTCCGCTCAACTGGCGAGCCAAAAGAGGCCAAGCGGTTTTCAGGATTGTCAGCGCTGCCCCTTTTATTGCGGGCCGAAAAGAGAGCGTTGTACTTCTCGCTAACCTTTTTGCTCTCGGCTCGCTCAGTGTAGAAAGCGGAAGTGAACATGTCATCGGTTCCCACCAGCAATTGCATCCGAGCTTCGTAGCCAGCTAGCGCCATCGCCTGGACAACAAGGCAATGTTCTTCGGCCGCTCTGGCGGTCGATGCACCGGCAAGCACAATCAACAACAAAGCTACGTGGATTCCTCGCATCTTTTAGGCCTCCTTGCTGCTTGTCCACATGCGCGGATTCTATCGCGTGTGCTGTCGCCGGCCGCGGCGCGAATCGATGGTGCGCAAAAAATAAATTTCGCCAGACACGCACGCACGCCTGCGGATAACGGCAAACAGCAGCGTACAAGCTAACCGCTGTGTTGAGTAGCGTATTCATGCACTTACGCTTGACGCGCCCACCGTCAGCATCTACGCATGACCCCATGCATTCTATCGCCGGCATTCCTCTGGCGGGATGCTGCCCGGGCCGCTGAAGAAATGCACGATGTCTGCCCGGAGCGCATTGCAGCCTTCATAGAGCGGGTGTTCACCAAAGATTACCGAATGAAACCCCAACGTGGGCGGATTCCGAGCGAGTCGGCACACCTAAGCACGGTAGAACAGCATGGCCACGCCTGAAATTCACAGTGGCGGCGCCGTCGGGGTGTCATTGGACCAATGACGGATGAAATGCCTCTTGGGGTATCGCTTCGTCAACATTGTCCGCAGTTCGGGCAACAGCTTTTCAAAGGATTTAACGGATTCTGGGATGTCCTCCGCAAGCCAAGCTGTTTGCTCTTTGATCCTTGCAGCAAGCGCGCCCGCTGCTGCCATCCCGGCTAACCTATCTTCACCGCGACCGAGGGGAGTCATCGCGGAGTATTCGTGCCACAGTTCAGAGCGCTCTTTCACACGTGCGATTATCGATTTAAAGTTCGCTTCTGCCGTGTAGGCCCGCGTTAGCACCTGCGGTGCCAAGCTGGAAGGGTCATCGTCTTCGAGCAGGAATGTGTATTCGCCAATAATGAATTCCGGGCCTTCTGCTGGCGTACCCTCCAATGCTCCAATTTCATTCCAGGCAGGATCGTGGCCAAGTTTCTTCCGCTGGTTCACGAACAGCGAATCATTAATGTCCCCAAGCGCCCACAGCATCCGGCCTAGGATGAAAATCAATTTGTTGCACTCGCCCACCTCGCGAGTGAGCCGTTCGCGTTTGCGGTGCAATTTTTCAAGGGACGTTACCGTGACTGCGCCAACGACTGCGCCGCCAAGGCCGCCGATGAGGGCGGGCCAAAAGGCGTTCCAAAACTCGGTGTGGTCCCAAAATGTCTTCCACCAATCAGCTACCGAATGCATGTCGTCACGTCCTGTGGGGGTGGGTTGGGCGCCTTTGTTCCAACTGGGGCTGTCAGGCTCGAATATCCGTCTCGCTCTTCATCCGCTCGAAAATCTCTTCGCGATGTACCGCCACTTCCTTGGGCGCCTCGATGCTAAGGCGCGCTTGGTTGCCTTTGACCCCAAGCACCGTGACAGTGATGTCATGGCCAATCCTTACGGTTTCGCCAACGCGGCGCGTGAGTATGAGCATGTGGATGAACCCTCCGTGGAACGGGTTTGCGATTATAACGCCTGCTGCAAGGTTCGGCAGTTTCCACATCTACACGCCTGCGCGCCGGGCGGTATAATCTGCCTCGACATATCAAAAGCAGGGAAGCATGAATTGTGGTCACCATAACGAATCCGATCTTCTTTTATTGCTATTTTGCGGTCGCATTATTTGCGTCGCTCATCTACGGAATTTTCGCATTCCAAATTCATAGGAAAAATCACGGAGGGTTGATCCATTACATGAACCAAAGGACAAAGACTTACAATGTGACAATTGGCGCATTGCTCGTTGCGCTTGCGGCCTCTCTGCCCTCTTACGGACAGGTTCCAAGCAACGTGCTTCGGCGAACGTTGCTAATAGAGGCCTCGTCCGCCCTCGGGACCGCCTTCACGATAGAGGTCGATGGGCGGCAGTACCTCATTACGGCAAAGCACGTCGTCGCGGCCTTGCCGAATGAAACGCAGAGCACGATTGAAGTTCAAAAAAAGAGCGGCTGGTCTCCACTTAAGGTAACCGTTTTTAAATGCGATGATCCTGTCGATATTGCCGTGCTAGTTCCGCCAGCGCAGCTCACCGTCAATTTTTCGCTCGAACCAGAGTCAAAGAGCCTCTTTGTCGGTCAGGATGCCTATTTTGTCGGGTTTCCCTACGGCCTGCGTTTCGCCAAAACGTACAATGGCCAACCTGATGTCTTCGGATTTGTGAAGAAGGCCGTCGTAGCCCAGTTTGATAGCATGCCGGAGCGAAAGGCACAGCGCATCCTGCTGGACGGATATAACAACCCAGGCTTCTCCGGCTCTCCATTGACGTATCGTGATCTGAACCAAAGCGGCCTCGTATTCAAGGTCGCGGGGGTCATAGTTTCGTATGAATCATACGAATCACCTGTGCTAAAGCGGACGGAAATTCAAGAGAACGAAATTACGGCACAGGATCGCGCGCAAAATCGCGTGCTTCACGCGCCTGGTGGCAAAATTTATCGCATGGAGGATGTAGGACAGTTTGTTCAGCTAAACACGGGAATAGCTACGGCATGGGACATCGGTTCGGCGGTGGACCTGATACGAAAACACCCGCTCGGCCCGAAAGCCTCGGATGACTTCACTGGAGAGTGACGCGTAGCGGCTCGAAAGTAGGGCCACGCTTTAGCTGGGCTGAGGTTCACGGAGTTGGCCCAAGCGTAGCCTTTGACTGGCGGTGTCGGGCGCCTATTTGATGACCGCTGTCCATGGGCAGCCTTCTGGCTTAGGCCCGTGAACATGGCCTCGCATGTTGATGTAAAGAAAATTGCAGAATAGGAGCGACGTTTTGCCGTTGACGGTGACCAAGATTGGACCGCCAATTGAGGTGCCGTCTGGATATTCCTTTTCCCATGTACTTCCGGCGTTGGAGAGTCCTAGCCGTCGCGCTTCATTTCCTGCCGCACTGTGGCAGTACATTGTCGCTTGCCGCATTGAGAGCAACGCAGGCGCCGCACCACTTCAGTTAGCAACGCGTCCCATCCCGCGAGCGCCGCGAGCGTCTTCGGTTGTGCGGTCCGACTGTGGCCGCACGCGCAGGTGAGAGTTAAAACGTACTGCCCGAAATGATCGGCAAGGCGGACCACGGTCAGCGGTTGGCGAGGGGGCATCATTTGCCGATTGTCGCGACGGCCCGGTGGGTGCGTCCACCCAGTACCGGGATGCCTCAAACGCTGTATGTCTGTGAGGCTGCGCGGCCAGTGTTGGCGTCGCTGCGGATGTAAAGTGTGAGCTTTCTTAAGGACCACGCAGGGCAACCACCATGGACTTTGGAAGCATTACCGCGGCTGTAGGCAGTCTCAAAGCTGCTGGCGAAATAGCGAAGGGACTCATCGGCCTCAAATCGGGCGCGGAGGTACAGGCGAAGGCCATCGAGCTGAATCAGAAGATAATCGACGCTCAACACCAGATTTTCGCGGCCAACGCTGCGCAGACATCGCTGCTTCAGCAAATCCGAGAATTGGAAGCCGAAATCGCGCGCATGAACGATTGGGACACTCAAAAGCAACGCTACAAGCTCGCCGCGCCTTTCCCTGGTTGCATGGTATATGCCCTGCAAAAGTCCATGAGCGACGGTGAGCCAGCGCATTACCTATGCGCTGCTTGCTTCAAGAAGGGTCAGCCCTCGATTTTGCAAGGCAAAGAACCCGGAGCGATGCGCAACGCGTTTTACCGGTGCCCTGAGTGCGAATCCGAAGCGGCCTCGGAATATCGAAACGTTACCGCTCCGCAGTATTTTGAGGACATCAAACAGGCAGGCTAGGGACCGCGCGGCCTGCCCGACGCATGACGGCGTTCGCCGTTGGTGCCGTGCGTGCCCGCGACACAAAGCGAGACACATCTCACTAAGCGAAAAATGGAGTTGTGAGTACCATCGGGTTTTGACATAGACCGGAGGGGTACAGTTTCGGCTCCTAATCTTCAAGGACGGACGGCTATGAAATCGACCATACTTTTCGTGGGTATTCTGCTGGCTTCGCTCACAGCCAACGCCGCTGCGACGTGGCAACTGGTTCACAGCGAATTCCACAGTGGCAGCTTTTTCTGCACGTATAAATTTCAATCCTACGAAACCACGATTGTTCAGAGTGGCGCTTGCCCCCAATTCATCCAACGCTAACACGCGGCGCAACGCGATAAGGAGATAGGGGATGAAACTACATTGGATTGTGGCGTTCTTTGCCATGTTGATGGCCGCCGGATGTTCGGCCCGCGGAACCTCCGGCACCTATATCTGCCGTGGACAAGGCTTCGTGGAGATGCTCCAGATAACCCAGGCGCAGGACGGCCAGCTGTTAGGTTCACTGTCCAGCACCGCTCTCAACCCCAATGGGTCGATCACCCAGGGCACTACGAATATCGCCGGTGTCGCCGACGGACACGCGGTTACCTTGGTAGCGAAATCGCCGATCCCGATGTTCCCCGCCCTCAACATGCCCGGCACCATTGAGAGCGGGGTAATCACCATCACCAATCCCAAAGGCCAAGAGCGGTTCAGCAGTGGCAGTCCCGCTGACTACCAGGCTGCCGTTCAGCAGCTCCAGGCCCAAGGGTCCGAGATCCAGGAGCGGAAGCGGCAGGCCGACGAGAACGACGCCGTCGCTACCCTGAACAAGAAGCTCACCGACTACGCCGCGATGGTCCAGTCACCCCAGGCTACCCAGCAGGTGGCCATGTTCCACGCAGCCCACGTCAAGGCGCTCGAACGCGCCCGGCACGGCTGGGAGATGGAGCAGCGCCATCCCAAAGGGGGTCTCCAATCCAGCCAGGTATACCTCGCCATCAACCAAGTATCCCTCGACCTCTCCACCTATGATCTGGATTGGGAGTCGCTGCCAGATCGAGGGCGCAGCCACCTCAGTGTCTTTGACAAGGATATCGCTCAAAGTCCATGCGCTCAGGGCCACACCGAACTGACTGCTTGCGCCGAGCAGCCGACCGCGATTCATGCCTATCAGGTAGCTCGTCCCGTGGTCGAAGCTCGAATGGCCGACGCAGAAGCCACGTTGAAAAACGACGCTGCGGCGATGAAAGCTATCGTGGATCAAGCACAGGTGTATTCAGATTAAATGAAGGACCCACATGCAAATCGTCGTGGGCATGATTGTGTCGATGCTTGCGATTCGTCACGGTGAAAGTTGCGCTGCCGTTGAGGCAGCTGCTTGAACCGGGAGTGAGCAGCCGAAGGAGAGAATGTGTGGTAAGGCAATTTAGTCTCCTCAAGCTGCTCCCTGGGAAGCCTCAAATAAAAAGCTGTGCTTTTCGCCGTAGGCTAGACTAACCAATTCAACGGGTTATGTGAGCGTATGTTGACGGTCTATGGCACACATCACTGTGCATAAACACCTTGTTTTTAAGCCTTTCGCGATTGTTGGAGTACGGTTCTTCGAATCAGGTGAACGGGTGTCTGCTGACTAACAGGATCTGAATCTGCGACTTCTACGTCCCAAGGTTTGTATCTCGGCGCGAAAAATTGCTTCGCTTGCGATGTCGATAGATGAGCCAAAGTCACGCGCGTGAAGATGACGATCGACGAAACACCACGCTATATTGGGGCAGTTCGAATCCCTGCGGATTCGATGATGTACTTGTCTGGGTACAATTGCGGGTACACAGTAAATGCACCACCGGAAAGAGAGCTAATAATCAGTGTTTAATTGAAAGTTCGAATCCTCTTTGCGCACTTCCAAGAACGTCCAGAGACATCCACCAAACAAGCAAAAACACTGTAAATCAAGGCGTGCTTCGTCTAATAATGTCCAGATTCGCGTCTTGACAGTCTCCTGGCACCCGTGATATGCCCCCTGGCGCAGAGTTGCTCCGCCCGTATATTCCTTTACCAATTCGCGGGTCTACAGTAGCTCATTTTGGGGGTGAACCATGCGCTGCCCTGTCTGTGATCACCCAGTTACCAACGAGACGTTCTGTCAGTGCAGCGTCAACTCTCTGAAAGCTGAAAAACCTGTTCCCGTCCGGCTTCGGGGAGCTCCCATGGGGAAAATTGCCCTCAAGACGCTGGTGTTTGGCATGGGCATGATGATCGCTATCGCCGCATTTCAAATCCCGGCAGATTATACCCTCGCAGCAGGGGCCAACACTCCGATCACCGGTTCGGCTGCTACTCCAGCACCTACCGCGAACCCCGAAAAACCGCTCCAGGGAGATGCTGGCTACAAGCTGGCGAGCGAGAAGCTCAATCGCGTGTACGCCGGGCTAGACGTGATCAACAAAAGAATTGACCGCTCATTGTTCGAGATCGATGCACTGGCAGATCGGTTGGGTTCGGATCCGGCCGCAATATTTCATTTCGTGCGGGATGAGATCCGCTACGAGCCCTACACCGGAGTGCTACGTGGCGCGCTCGGAACACTGGTGTGCCGGGCCGGCAATTCACTCGATCGCAGCCTACTTCTCGCAGCCTTGCTGGAGAAACGAGGATTCAAGACGCAAATCGCCAGCGGGCAACTCAACGCGCAACAAGCCAAAATCCTTGTCAGCCGATTATTCGAGCCCGTTAAACCGGTGCCCAGCGCCGTACCATCGCTCGCCGACCTGGCACCCGACCTCAGCCGTGCAATGGGAGGCGATCAGGCGCAGCTCTTGCGGGTCGCAACCCAGGCGCAGGAAAACGGAGAGAAGCGAACGAAGGATCTCGTAAATTACGTCGACGGCGAAACCAATCTTCTTTCGAATCTACTCAGCAAAGCCGGGGTCGACGCCGGCGTGATCACGCCCAACGACCAGTTGCTTGCGGAAGCCAGTGATCATTACTGGGTTCAATACCAAGATGCGAGCGGACAGTGGGTGGACCTGGACTCCGCATTCACCGACGCTGTGCCGGGAAAGGCAGTTGTGTCCGCAACGGATACGTTTGCCCCCGATTCTGTCCCCGAAGATCTGTACCATCACCTGCAAATCTCGCTCACGCTCCGCGTGACGCAAGTGGTAGACGGAAATGACGGCCCAACCAGTGACACGGTGCTGCTCGATCAAGGATTGCGTGTTGCGGAACAACAGGGAAAGAACATCATCCTTGCGAATTCCCCTATTCCAACGCCCAGCGTTGCGAAACCAGGAGTGACGCTTGCAGGAGCATTGGCACCCACGAAGGGTTATCAGACATTACTACAGGTGGGAGATCGTGTTCTTGCTGGGAAGTACTTTGACCTTGACGGGAAGGTCTCTGACAGTCTGCGGGGACCGGTGGGTGACGTGGTGACAAACGCCGGAGGTGTAGGCAAGAGTTTGGGTGGCATCACCGGCGGCATAAATGACGTGTTTGGCGGTGGTCCGGCAACGCAAAATCCGACCCGAATCATCGGAGAGTGGGTGGACTATCAGTTGACGTCGCCGCGACCAAATAGCGGAGCGCCTGCAATCCACAACTATCACCGCGACATCATCGCGCCCGATCACGTGACTTCTTGGTCGGCAAACAGCCCGGACCGCCCGGAACTGGTGCTCACCAAACTCGACAAAGCTCTTCTCCGCCAGCGCTTGCAGTGGTCGACGGACCTGTTGCCTGTGACGGGCGCGGTCGTGGTGGACTATCCCGGCTACTTGGCCATCAAATCATTTGCGCAAATTCGTGATTTGATGAACACGCTGGCCAAAATGGCGTTTGGAATGTCGCAGACCGGAAGTCTTGCGAGCCCATCGGTCCCGCTGTCAATAACGAACCTGTCGCTTGCGGCAGGAGCTACGCGGCTGACAAATAACCTCGGCAAAAGTCGATTCCCCAATCTGAAGAGCTACTTCGGACGGCCGGGTCTTGTTGCCAACGAAACCGCGACACGCAATGAATCCGACAATGCCTACGTTACACGTGGGTACGACATTATTGCGATCCCCCAACGTATTGCCAGCAATGATGCCAGCCCTTCCGCCGAAATTCGCCAGCGCGCTTCCTCGCTGCATCTTCTAGGCGGGGTTCTCGCCACGCGGTTGGAATGGGTGCTGATGGCAAACTCTTTCGATGGCGGTACAACGGGGCCCCCTTTGTTCAACGCGACCCGAGTATTTGCAGCCGCCACGGAGGTCGGCGTACCTCTGCTGGTACTACGGCCAGGTACCGACGGCGTCGAGAAGCTTGCGGGAGCATTGTTGTCTGAATCTGTGAAGGCAGAATTGTCGGCGACGTTGGCGACGGGAGACGACATCGTGGTGCCCGAAAGGCCGGTGCTTCTAGACGGACGACAGCAGATCGCATGGTGGCGTTTTGAACCTGCCTCGGGCCAAGTTATAGGAGTGATGCCCGGTGGACGCGGCCAAGCAATGGTGGAGGAAACGGGGGTATACATTATATCGATTGGATTCTGCATACATGATTTCAACAAGTCTGAAAAGAATAATACTGACGTTGCAATGGCGGCTGGCTGCGCCCTGACGGCATTCGGCTTAAGCAGCCTGGGGGTTCTCGAAGTCTTTGAAGGGGCGTTAGTGTACCTTGAGGCGGTGCTAGTAGGGGGAACCGTCGGAGCTTGGCACGGGGCGAGCATGTGACGTCCCGATGGTGCCGCATGTTGCCTCCGGACCTTGGCCCCGTTCTCGGGGCCGCGCGCAGCGTGTCCGCACCAAGGTGGCTGCTCGGCGCGTGTCTCGCCACGTTGGCAACGGCGGCGAGCGCCGCGCCGCCGCAAGCGCTAACGTCGCCACCGTCAGGTCTGCCACCCGGCGATTACAGCACGGGACAAGCGGGCGCAACCGCGGTAGCAACCAATCGCGCGGCGAAACTAACGGTCCCGCGATTTCGCGTGTCGGCGAACTTAGGCGCACAGCAGGCACTTCCGCACCATGCGTTTTTGACGGTAAGCACGGAGTGGAAAAATGTCGGTTCCATTCAATATCTCGTGCCGCAGGTGAACAATCACCTGTTCCTGTTGATCAACGGCGATCGGCAGGCCACGTTGAGCGACGCGACTGACGCAGCTCCGCACCCGATGTCGATGGACCAGCTGGTCGTACCGGCAACCGGCACTGTCGTCGCGGGCGACTACGTGTTCGAGATTCCCGATCACGGGGTGACAAGTCTCGAATTGTTCTTCATCGATTCCGATCAAGGCGACATACACCTGTCCTTGTTCGGACACGTTCCTCCCGAACAACGCGCGATCGCGGGACCTGCCAGCAACGGGCTGATCGAGGCTGCGATTTTGAGCATGCACGAGGTACTGGCGGTTGGCAGCATTCACGCTCCACAGGGGCAGACCTATGCGATGATTGACATCCGCATGCGCGCACTGTCGCCAGGCAACCTGGTCCGTTTCGATCCCACGATGTATTCGATACTGGGTGATGCGGACGGGTACAGCTATCACGTCGCAGCAGTCGAAGGTCTCGAGGATGAGTTTACTGCGGCGACGCAGCTCCTTCCCTTAGTCCCGTCTCGAGGCACGCTCGCGTATCTCATTCCCGCATCGCACGCCGCACTGACGCTCGCGATCAATCTGCCGGACTACAAGGCGATGACGCTGGCATTGCCGAATTCGGGGCCCGCAGCAACCCGGGTCGGCAAGCCCTTGGTGAGCTTCGAGGATCCCAACACGCTTACGCTAAACGTGCTCGGGCTGAGCCGCGCAGCGTCGATCGGGAGCAACTCCGCGGCGGCCGGCAAGGACTACCTGATTCTGGACCTCCTCTTCGTATCCAAGGTCGATGACGGCATTGAATTCCAGACTGCCGAGCAGTTGCTCCTCCTCGATGGACAGGATCAGATCACCGTCGATGTAGATGCGCTCGGGGCCTTGCCGCATGGACTGATGGAGAGCAGCGTCATCGCGGCTCACGGCCAGGCCCGCTTTCAAGTCATCTATCAGGTGCCCAAGGCGTCGGCTCATTTCACACTGCGCTACCGCGGTTTTCAATCGGACACGAAGAAAGCTCTACCCGATGTTCCCGCGAAGTAAACCTTCCCTTGCGGCAAGACTGGCGGGATGGATTCTGGGCACAGCCCCCGGGTGCCTCTGCCTGATCCTCACAGTGTCTCTGACGCTGATGGGTACCAACGCGCCAGCCGCGAATAACACGCCGTCGGTGTCGACGCCCACCGGCGCGAACATCGC
>Ga0182024_10010129_pt1 | contig 19310 bp, 10 predicted proteins | sample P32metaG_FD_120480 | JGI IMG/M metagenome (GOLD analysis project Ga0182024, IMG submission 120480) | Permafrost microbial communities from Stordalen Mire, Sweden - P3-2 metaG (Illumina Assembly) | ecosystem: Environmental > Terrestrial > Soil > Wetlands > Permafrost | place: Sweden: Stordalen... | reverse complement strand
GGTCGGGCCGGCCGTCGCCATTGAAGTCCCCCACCGCCACGGAGTCGGGGCCGTTGCCGACGGCGAAGGTGATCTGGGCGGCGAACGAGGGGGCGGTGGCCCCGGCGGCCGTCGTGTTCAGCAGCACCGAAACCGTGTCGCCTCCGTAGTTGGCGACGGCGATATCGGGCCTGCCGTCGCCGTTGAAGTCCCCCACCGCCACGGAGTCGGGGCCGTTGCCGACGGCGAAGGTGATCTGGGCGGCGAAGGTAGGTACGGTCGCGCCGGCCGGTGTCGTGTTCAGCAGCACCGACACCGTGCCTACTGCGTAGTTAGTGACTACATAATCGGGCCGGCCGTCGCCGTTGAAGTCGCCGACCGCCACGGCGTCGGGTTGCGTGCCGACGGCGAAGGTCGCCTGGGCGGCAAAGGTGACGGAGGGCGTCAGCCGGTCTTCCAGACGCTCCAGTGTCGGCCGGAAGGTGCGCCGCACGCCGGGCCGCGACGGCCGGCCGGCCGGGAACAGACGGCGGAGCCACGGTCCCAGAGAATGTTTCATGGTGCGAATCCTCGACGAGACGGCGCAGGAAAAAGTCCACCCGAAACCTGACCTGAACGGGCAACGTGTTTTGTTCAATCACCCCACATGGCTCGGACTGTACCATCCGGACGCGCCGGACGCAAGGGATTTTTTGGATCGGATGAGGCGAAAAGGCGGTCGTCGAACCGTATGCTGTGCGCGACCGCGACCCGCCGCCGGCGCCGCCGCGCCGCAACTTCCTCTTCGCAAAAGCCGTCCTCCCTGAGATGACTCTCAATCCCGTTGCCCGGAGGTAAAGGAAGCGGGGCTGTCGGCCATCCGATCCGTCCGGGGCGTGCAACCGCGATCCGGGCGAGCCTGTTGCGTTGTAAAGTTGCTGGAGACTGACGGCGCGGGAACTCCGCGCGGGCGCGCACCATCCCCCTCAAGGGCGTTGGCGGGTTCAAATTGTCATGTATTTATTTGATTATCCGTTTGCGGCCGCCGGGTCCGTTGTTGCTTGCGGCGGCTTTTTCATCATCTCGCGGAGGGTCCGGGCGATCGGCGACAGGCGCATCGTCCCGTAGGTCCCTTCATAACGTTCGGCCCGGGCCGACGCCGTCGCCAACCCCAGATGCGCGATTAATACCGCTCCGACATGGGCGTGAAAACGCCGCGAGCCGTATACCTGGCCGTCGTCGATCCCCCAAAAGATCTTCAGCCGCCAGTCCTGTTTCAGGAGTGGTCGAAAAATCGCGAGAAAAAGGCAAAGAGGTGCGTACCCGGGCGTTTCTGGCGAGGAGTAAGGGGGAAGGCCAATTTCCACCCGTCATTTGGACCGGAAAAACAAGGGGCGTCTGAACATCGCAACGACCTCGCCGACGCCTGCATCCACTAGCGTTCGACCTCCCGGCGCCTTATGATCGAGGCGTCGTATATAGCGCCCGCCTTGCGGACTTACCATCGAGAGAATCATCCATGTCCTCACGCATATCGCGGCGCGCGTTCCTCGCCGGCGCGGCCGGGCTGGCCACCGGCGTCTCCGGCGTCCTGCTGGCCGACCGCCTCCTGACGCCGCCGTTCGCCGGGTCGGCGAAGGAAGTCGCCCGGCCGGAGTACGCCATGCCGGGGCCGTTCCCCGGCCGCGTCGTCGAAGTGCGCCGCGCCGACGCCGTGTCGCCGGACAACGTCGTCAACCAGGCGGCCGTCTCCGCCATGCTCGACCGCGGCATGACCGAACTGACCGGCGCCGACCCCGGCGACGTGCGCGCCGCCTGGGGACGCTTCTTCCACAAAGGCGATGTCGTCGGTATCAAGATCAACCCCGTGGGCCGCAAGGCCAAGGCCGACGAAGGCGGGCGCGTCCCCAACGCCGTCGGCGCCATCTCCAACCCCGCCCTCGTCGTCGAGGTCGTCAAACGGCTTCAGACGGTCGGCGTGCGCCCGGAGGACGTCGTCGTCTTCGACCGCTACGCCGAGGAGTTCATCGACGCCGGCTACGCCGATCTGGTGGAGCGCGAGTTGCCCGGCGTCCGCTGGGCGGCGTCGTCGGTTCGCTACAGCGACAAGCAGGTGGACGTGACCGGCTTCGACGACGGACGCGACGGCGAACGCCTGTCGGTCGAGGCGCTGCGCCGCGTCGCCGGCTACGACCCCGACGTTTTCACGGTCATGGGTTTCTGCGGGCCGCAGCACAAGAACGACGAACGCCGTTACCGCTCTCATCTGTCGCTGATCGCCACGCGCATGGTGGACAAGCTCATCACGCTGCCGGTGCTCAAGGACCACCGCTCGGCCGGCGTCACGCTGTCGCTCAAGAACATGTCGCACGGCATGAACAACAACGTCTGCCGCAGCCACCTGGCCGGCGTCTCGCACGGCTTCGGCGAAACGACCACCGAGGTCAGCGGCCCCAATCAGTGCAACACCTTCATCCCCCAGGCCGTGTCGCACCTGCCGTTGCGGCAAAAAGCAACTCTACACATCCTCGATGGACTGATTGGGGTTTATGAGGGCGGGCCGGGCAGCTGGAATCGGACGTGGGCGACGTGGCGGAACCGGGGCCTGTTCTTCGCCACGGACCCGGTGGCCCTGGACCACGTCGGCTGGGACCGCATCGACGCCGTGCGCGCCGCCAACGGCTGGGCGCCGGTCGGCCGGATGGGCTGGATGAGCCAGACGCCGGCCACGCCGGCCGCCACCGGCGCCGCCCCCTTCGCGGCCGGCCTGCTCCAAGGCGTCGCGCTCTACGCCGCCGCCCAAAACATCCAGGCCGGCCGCGCCTCCGAGGCGTTCAACATTCGCCAACCCGATCACATCATTCTGGCCGGCGAACTCGGCCTCGGCGTCTTCCCGCGCGAACAGATCGAACACCGCATCTTGAAGGATGAAGGATGAAGGATGAACCGGAAAGATCCGGTTCATCCTTCATCCTTCATCCTTTTCGGGAAGGTCACGGCCCGCCGGCGGTGCCGGTGGCGGCGTTGATGTTGAAGCCGGTCTGCCGTTCCTCTTCCTCTTCCTGGATGATGATTCGCGGCGTCACCATGATGAGAAGACTCTCGGCGCTGCGGCCGTAGCCGGTGTTCTTGAAGAGCCGGTTGATGTACGGGATCTTGCTCAGGATCGGCGGCCCGTACTCGCTCCGCGACTCCTCCAGCCGTTTCAGACCGCCCATCACCACCGTGCCGCCGTCGGGCACCGAAACCGTGGTCGTGATGTTGATGATCTGCTGGACCGGCTGCTGGATCAGCTGCGTGAACACGATCGTCTGGTTGGGGTCGGTGTTCCCGTTCAGCGGCGTGGCCGCGAAGACCGGCACCACGATCGGGAAGGTTTGCACCGGACCCGGCACGATGTTGATCAGCGTCACGCCGCCGGTGGCGTTGCCCTGCTGGCCGACGCCGACGCCGCCGGCCTGTTGCGGCGAGCCGAAGTTCAACCGCACGAAGCGGCGGTCGGCCGAGATCACCGGCTGGATGGTCAAATTCACCGTGCTGCCGCCGGTCTGGACCGTCGGCTGGAAGATCGGCGTGCCGGTCGGCCCGATGGTCACCGACACGTTGGTGACGAAGGGCTGTTCGTCGGACACCTGGAGCGTGGCGGTCTGGCCGTTGAAGGCGGTGAGGCGCGGCGCCTGCATGACGTTGACGCGGTTGTCGCCCTGCACGGCCTCCATGAACAGGAACACCTGAATCTGGCTCAGGAAGGCCAGGCCCACCGAGAAGCCCGGCACGTAGCCGCCGAACGGCGGAATGGTGTTTTGAATCGTGTTCGACGTGATCGGGATGTTGAGGCCGTTGGTCAGGGTGCCGCCCGGGCCGGCCACGCCGGCGACCACATTGTTCGGCGTGAAGGTGTTGAGGAAGCCCGCGGGCTTGAAGATGCCCGAGGTCAACTGCTGCCCGACCGCCGTGTTCGCCTGGTTGTTCGTGATGTTGATCGCGAAGTCGACGCCGATGCGCTCGAAGAAGTCGTCGGAGATGCTGATGAACCGCACTTCGAGGGCCACTTCCTGGTCCTGGAGGCGCCGCAGCGAGTTGAGGAGGTCCTGGATCTGCTCCTGGATGTCGGGCGTCTGGTTGATGACGAGGCCCATCGTCAGCGGATGGTAGTCGATGGTGCCGGAGCCGCCGAGGTCGCTCCAGCTGCGCGGCTCGACGGCGTTGGTGATGAGCTTGATGAGCTGCTCCTCGCGCGTCTGCGGGGCGGTCTTGGTGATGGTCGCGCCGCTGAGGTCCGTGGCGAACGGGCTGCCGGTCGGCGTGCCGGTCGGCGTGCCGCCGGTGACGGCGTACGGCCCGGGGACCGGCGTCGGCTGGTAGGGCGCCGGCGGATTGCCGAGTTGGCCGGTGGTGGCGATCGGCGGGATCACGCCGGCCGAGTTCGGCACCGGGATGACCAGGTCGGCCACCTGATAGGTGACCATCAGCAACTTGCCCTTGGCCTGCGATTCCGTGGTGATCTGCAGCACTTCGTCCTTGATGATGTAGGTCAGATGCACTGACTTGAGGATGAGGTTCAACGCCGACTTGAGCGACACCTGATCGAGCTTGATCGAGACCGGGTGCTCCAGACTGACGTTCTCCGCGTCAAGCGCCTGCTGATCGACGTAGATGTTCATCCCCTGCGTGGCGCGCAGGTCGTCCACCACCTGATGCAGCGGCGCGTCGCTGAAATTCATCGTCACCGGCGTGGTCAGCCTGTGCTCGATGTCGCGCTCCTTCTCACTCTTGACGGGGGCGGCCTCAAAGCCGAGCCGCTTGCCGTGGTTCCGCTTCTCGATTTCGGGATCGACATAGATCGGGTCCTTCGACGTGAGCGCGGGCCCTTCCCTGGTGGCGTCGTTTAGCTCATCCAGAACCAACCTCTCTTTATCGCCCTTGATCTTATCGTAGGCGGACTTGTTCTTCGTGAGCTTGGCGATCATCATCGCGGCCGTGGTGGCCGGGTTGTCCGGGTCCAGCTCGTGGGCCATGTTGGCGGCGCGCTCGGCTTCCGGATATTTCCCCGCCTTCAAGGCGTCGTTGAACTGCTTCATCAACTCCGCCACGTTCTGTTCCTTGTTGCGCTCGGCCGTGAGCTTGTCCTGACGGTGCTTTTGCTGCACCTCCTTGTCGCCGGCGTCGGCCTTGGCGACGCCGTCCTGGATCTGCATGATCTTGAACTTCTGCAAGCGCGACACGACCGGCCCGCGCAGCAGCGTCAGCTGCGCCGGCTCCAGCTGCTCGTTGTCCAGCCCGTTGAGGTACTGTTGCAGCATGTCGATGGCGACCTCGGTCTGGTTGGCGCTGGCCTTCTCCTGCGCCCGGCGCTGCACGTCCAGGCCGTCGGCGCGGAGTTGCTGGAACTTGATCTGCCGCATGGCCTCGGTCGATTTGAGCAGGTTCACGCCGGGGTCGTCGGTGGCGCGCGCCCTGCCGGGGGCGGCGTCCGGCCCGTGGTCCTGCGCCGGCTGCGGCGACGGCGTGGCTTCCTTGGCGCCGACCCCCTCGCCGCCCACGGCCGCCACCAGGACGGGGCCGCGGTTGGGCTGCATGTCCGGCGTCTGCTCCATTTCGCGGAGATGGCCGAGGCGAACCGGGTCGAGGCGGCGCACGTCGATCGAGGCGATCAGCCGCTGGGCGTGGGCGTAGTCGCGGAGGTTGTACGACGACACGGCGGCGTCGAAGGTCTTGCGGTCGCGCCGGGCCTGCTGGGCGGTCTCCTCGGCGTCGATGCTGCGGATCACGGCCTCGGCCTCGCCGCGCACCTCGACGTGGTTGCTGTAAACTTCCTCGGCGATCTTGCGGGCCGTGCCGGTCGAGCCGCGGTTCAGTTCCCGTCGGGCCATGTCCAGCTGCTGTTCGGGCGTCAGGGTCGGCGGCGCGTCCGACGCGACGGCCGACGCCGTGGGCGCGACGACCGGGGCCGGCGGATTCACCGGGACCGGCGCGGCGGGCGGCGGCCCGACCGAAGCCGGAAGGGCGACGGGCGCCAGGACCGGAGGCGTGGCCCTGGCCACGTCCGTCCCCTGGGCGGCGCCCGGCTGCTTCAGGACGATGCCGCGGACCTGGCTCACCCGGGCCATCGCGTCTTCGACGGCCCGTCCGTCCTGGCCGAAGGCGGCGACCAGTTCGCGGGCCTGGAGCAGGTTCTGTTGGGCCTTGGCGCAACGGGCCAGCGGATCGCCTTCGCCGTAGGTCACCGCGTCGGAGGCCTGGGTCATCAGCCGCGACACCTCGCGGTGGGCCATGCCGTTCAACTCCTGCAACGCCAGCTCCGGCGATTCCTCCGTCGGCCCGAACGAGGCGTGCAGTTGGGCCGCCTCGACGGCCCTTTCACGGGCCTCCAGCAGCTTGTTCTGCCGCTCCAGTTCGTGGACCAGTTGCAGCAACTGCACGGCCTTCGCCTTGTTGGCGTCGGCGACGGGCGTCGGCGGCGCCGGCGGGCCGGCCTGCGACGGATCGGGGGCGACCGGCGGGGCGGTCGTGTTGACGGCGACGGCCATCGACGGCGGCGCCGGCGGGACGATCGGCCGGCCCTTGTCCATCGCGCGGGCGTCGGCCAGCAGGGCGTCGGGATTTTCGTCGCCGGGCCGGTTCAGGGCGACGTGCATGGTCTTGACCTGCTGGGCCAGTTGCGTCGCCCGTGCGGCGTCGCCGGCGGCCAGTGCCTTGCGGGCGTCCGCCAGCATTCGACGGGCCTGGTCGTCCGCGCCGGCCGCGGGGCGCTTGTCGTCCACCTTGTTAACGGCGACGGCCGTCTTGTCGGCGTCCTTTTTGGCGAGGTCCGGGGCCGGCTTGTCCAGGGGACCCTTCCGCGTGGCGCGGGCCGTGTCGAGGTCGGCCAGCACCTTGCTGGGCCGGTCGCCGAAGTCCCAAACGCTGTACGGGCCGTGCAAGGTCTGGGCGCGGTAGGCGGCGCGCTCGGCGGCGACGTAATCGCCCTTCTGGATCAGCGTCCGCGCCTCCGCCAACACCTTAATCGACTCTTCCTTGTCGTGTTTGAGGCGCGCGGCCTCCACGTCCTGACGCAGCTTCTCGGGCGAGTCCTCGAACAGACCCCAGCTCAGCCCCTGGATCAGCCGCACCTGGACCACCGTCTGCACGGCGTCGTCCAGCTTGTTGTCGTTGAGCTGTTGACGGCCTTGCCGGAGCAGGGCCGTCGCCTTGGCCTTGGCGTCGGCCGGCGCGGGCTTGCCCTTTTCCTTGTCCTTGGCGGCCGCGACCACGGCCGGCGGCCTGGCCTTCATTTCCGCGCGGGCGACCTCGGCCTGGAGCTTGTCCGGGTTGTCCTCGTACCATTGCAGGTCCGGCTTGAGGGCGCGGGCCTCGTCGATGAGCTTCCGCGCCGAGGCAAGGTCGCCGAACTGGATGGCCTTGCGCGCCTGGGCCAACAGCTCGCGGGCCTTGTCCGTGTTCTTCGGGGATGGCGGGGCCGCGGGCGCCGGGACGGGGGCCGAGGGGAGGGCGGCCGACGCCGTTTCAACCTCGGCCGGCTTGGACGCCTGCACCGTCGTGGGACCGGCCGCCGGCTTGGTCATCTCCGGCTTCGGCAACGGCGACATCGCGACGGGGGCGTCCGGCTTTTTCATTTCCGGCTTCGACGGCGTTTGGCCGACCGGCGATTTCGGGGCGTCCGTCCGCGGCCCCAGGGAGGCGACGCGCGCGCTCTGGATGTCCTTGAGCGCCTTGGCCGGGGTGTCGCCCCAGAGGGTCAGCGACCAGGTGGAACTCGCCTTTTCGGACTGATGGGCGTACCGCTCGGCCCTGTCGAAGTCCTTCCGCTGAAGCGCGGCGCGGGACGCCTTGAGCAGGGCCGAAGCATCGACGCTCGACCGCGACAGGTCGTCGAGCACCTTGAGCGGCGAATCCTCGTTCCTGGCGAACACCACCTTGAGGGCGGCGGCGTCCTTGGCCTCCTTCTCGGCCTGGTCGAGGTCCCCCTGGACGAGATGCGTGCGCGCCTGCTGGACCAGCAACCGCGCCTGGGCGCCGTTGGTCGCGGCGGCCGTGGGGGGCGCCGCGGGCGGCGGTTCCGGGGGGCCGCCCGCGCCGGGCAGGTTCAGCCCCGTGCTGCACTTGCGGAACGCCTGACGGTCGGCCGCGGTCAGGTACTGTTCGTTGGCCGCGACGCGCTTGAGCAGGTCGATGGCGTCGGTTTGGCGCTTGTCTTTGAGGGCGTTCTGGGCCAGCCGCAGCTGCTCGGCGGCGGCGCGTCGGCCGTCGAGCGCCACGGCATTGTCCTTCATCAGGCGGCCGAGTTCCTGCTGTTCGGTCTGGGTAAGGGAGGCCTGGCCGGCGGCGGCGTCCTGCAAGAGGGCCGCGGCGCGTTCGTAATCGCCGTGGCGCTGGGCCTCAATGGCGTCGCCCAACGCCCGGGAGGGCTTGGAGCCGAAGAGTTGCGCGACGCGCGGCGCGTCGTCCGACGCCGGGGCGGCGGTCGGCGCCGCGCCGGCGAGAAGGCCGACGACGAGGATGAACCCGGTTCCTGCTTTTGCCCTAGCCACCATGGCCTCCTTTGAATTGCGCCCCGTTCCGCTCGAAGCGACCCCCAAGCGGCGGCAACTCCTACCCCCATCGCGTTCGCCCGGACGCCGCCCGAATCCCCCGGCGGCCCCGAATCATCGCCGAACCCGTACCGTTTTGGTCCTCCGGGCGGGCGGCCGGAAGGCCTTTAGTCTTAAACCTTCACTCAAGTCCTGGGATGGAAAGCGGCGGGACCATAGCCACGCTCCCCCGCAAGGTCAAGAGCAGGTATGACAAGCGGGGGCGCCAAAATCGAGAGCCGCGCCCCGCCCTCGGCCGACGCTTCCCACCTTATCCGATTCACGTTACAATAACTCTTCTTGCCGCCGGCGACCGCGACCCCGAAGCGATCGACGATCATGCTCCGCGAACTGTCCGTACAGAACCTGGCGCTGATCGAGGACGTGCGCGTCGAGCTGCAAGCCGGTTTCTGCGCCTGGACGGGCGAAACCGGGGCCGGCAAGTCGCTGTTGCTGGGGGCGCTCGGCCTGCTGCTCGGCGAACGCGGCTCCGCCGAACTGCTCCGGACGGGGGCCGACGAGCTGCGCGTCACCGGCCGTTTCGACCTGGAAACGCCGGAGCTGCGCCGCGAGGTCGAGACGGCGCTGAACGTGCCGCTGGAAGAGAACGAGGTCATCCTGACGCGGCGGCTGACGCGGGCCGGCCGTAGCCACGCCTACGTCAACGACCAGCCGGCCGCGGTGTCCACGCTGCGCCAGGTCGGCGGCCTGCTGGTGGACGTTCACGGCCAGCGCGAAAATGAATCGTTGTTGCGGCCGGCGTATCAGTTACAATTGCTGGATGCGTTCGGCGGCCTCGAAGAGCCACGGCGAGCCTACCTGCAACAGGCCGAAAAGGTGCGCGAACTCCGTCGCCGCTTCGCCGCCCTGTCGGCCGCTCGGCAGCAGCGGCAGCGCGAATTGGCCCTGATTCGTTTCGAGCGCGAGGAACTCGACCAAGCCGCGCTGGAGCCGGGCGAACTCGCCGAGAAGGCCCGCGAACGCGAACGGCTGGCCCACGCCCAGAACCTACAGACGTTCGCCGAGCAGGCCGCGGCCCAGCTCTACGACGACGAAGGCTCCGTCGTGGAGCGCCTGGGCCGATTGCACCGCGAGGCGCAGACGTGGGCCGCCCTCGACCCCGGATTGGAAGAGGTGGTGCGCCGCCTGGAGGAAACGCAGTCCGAAGTGCAGGACGTGACGCGGACGCTGCGGAAGCTGGCCCAGCACTGGGAAGCCGACCCGGAGAAACTCGAAGAAGTCGAACAACGCTTGCAGTTCCTGAAGCGGCTGGAAACGAAGTATCGGCGCGGCGTTGACGACCTGATCGTTTACCGCGTCGGCCTCGACGAGCAGGAGACGCGCCTGCAAAAAGACGAGGACGACCTGGGCGGCATTCAGACGGAGTTGGCGGCGGAGTACACGAAGCTGAGGACTGCGGCCGCCGAACTGAGCAAGCAGCGGAAGAAGGCGGCGAAGCGCCTGGCGACGGCGACGCAGAAGGAATTGGCCGACCTGGGCATGGCGGAGGCGCGGCTGGACGCCGTGCTGGAACCGCTGCCGCTGGGCGACGATCCGACGGCGGCGGAGGTCCACGCCTGGGGTGCCGAGCAGTTGGAGTTGACGTTGGCGGCCAACCCCGGTGAGCCGGCCTGGCCGTTGCGCAAGGTGGCGTCCGGCGGCGAACTGTCGCGGACGATGCTGGCGATCAAAACGGTGCTGGCCGGCCACGACCGCATCGGCACGCTGGTTTTCGACGAAATCGACGCCAACGTCGGCGGCCGGCTGGGCGACGTGCTCGGCCAGAAGTTGGCCGCCCTGGGCCGGACGCATCAGGTGGTGTGCGTGACGCATTTGCCGCAGGTGGCCAGCTACGCCCGTTGGCACTGGACGATCCGCAAGACGCGCCGCGGCGGCCGGACGCTCACGCAGATTCAGACACTCCAGGACGACGACCGTCTGGAGGAGTTGGCCAGCATGATGCGCGGCGCCTCGCGCGGCGAGACGACGCGCCAGGAGGCGGCCGCCATGCTGGAGGCGGCGCGTGGGAGTTGGTGAAGGGGTCCGGCAGGGCGAGCGGGGGGCGTCAGCCCCCTGATTTAGAACATTACCGCCGACCGCATCCTAAATCAGGGGGCTGACGCCCCCCGCTCGCCAAAACATGCAAAAGCCGCGGTCGATGACCGCATCGCTTACGTCTATGGTGTCAGGGGACCACTCGTCCGCCGTCGTGCGAGGTACGTTATCATGCCGTTCACACTTTCCTGTCCGGGCTGCGAAGCCAAGTTGAAGGCGACCGAGGCGCTGGTCGGCAAGACCATCAAGTGCCCGCGCTGCACGAAGCCGGTGCTGATCCGGCAGCCGGCCCCAACGGCCGTGGCGACCATGCCCCGACTGGAACTGCCGCCCGCCCGCATCGCGCCGGCTCCGGCGGAGCACACGGATTACGAAGAAGACGTGGAAACGGCCGAGCCGGCGGACGAACTCGACGATCTGCCGGAGGCGGACGACGACGAGGACGTCGAGGAAGCGGAACTCGACGAGGCGGTGGTGGCCGACGACGACGATTACGCGGACGTGTCCAGCCGCATCCGCAAGAACAAGAAAAAGCGGCGTCCCGGCGCGCCGACGAAGGACGAGAAGATGATGGCCATGTTCATCTATCTGTCCGCTCTCCTGCTGGGCTTTTTCGTCGGGCCGCTGGCGTTCGTCGGGCCGCTGGTACTGTGGCTGACGAAGCGCGACGAGTCGAAGTTCATCGACCACCACGGCAAGGAGGTGCTCAACTTCATGATCACGATGGCCATCGTGGGTCTGGGATTTGGCGTCGTGGCCGTGCCGGTGATTTTCTTCACCTTCGGGATTGGCATGCTCATCGTCATGCCTCTGGCAATGGCCCTCGGCATCTATCAGCTCGTGATGACGATCCTTGGCGCGGTGAAAGCCAACAACGGCGAATACTACGAATTTCCGATCTCCATTCGCCTCATCAAGTGATCGCCGCCCTACACCCTTCCGGGTTCGCGCGGCTCGGCCGCGCGAACCCGTTCACGCCGCCGTCGCCCGGAGCACTCCCCGCATGACTTCCCGTCGCGCCGCGGCCGCCGCCCTGTTCCTGTGGGCGTCGGCGGCGCCCGCCGTCCTCGCCCTGGGGCCGCAAGACGTATACATCGTGGTCAACAAGAACGTCGCCGACTCGCAGGCGGTCGCCGATTACTACTGCGCCAAACGCGGCGTACCCAAGGACCACGTCGTCGCCCTCGACCTGCCGGCCGGCGAAGACATCGGCCGGGCCGACTACGACACCAAGCTGGCCGGCCCGCTGCGCGCCCAATTGAAAGACAAGCGGGACAAGGTAAAGGTGCTGTTGACGGTCTACGGCGTGCCGCTGCGCGTCGGGCCGAAGGAGCCGAACGCCGACGAAAAGACCGAATTGGAAAAGGTGAAAAAGGAGCTGGAACCGCTGGAGAAGAAGCGCAAGGAACTCGACGAAACGATCAAGGGTTTGGGGGCCAAGGTCAAGGACGAGCCGAAGGGCCAGGCGGCCGACGACCTCGCCGCCCGCCGCAAGGACCGCGCCGCCCTCGAAAGCCAGATCGGCCCGCTGGAGGCGCGGAGAAAATTCCTGTCCTACGACGAGAGCACCGCGGCCGTGGACAGCGAGCTGGCCCTGCTGTGGCACGACGATTACGACCTGCGCCGCTGGCAGCTGAACTTGCTGTACTTCCAGGTCCCGGAGGAGGCGCGCAAGGACAAGCCGCCGATGCTGATGACCTGCCGGCTCGACGGGCCGAGCGTGGAACTGGTCAAGCGGATCATCGACCAATCGGTGGAGACCGAGGCCAAGGGGCTGGACGGCAAGGTGTACGTGGACGCCCGCGGCATCAAGTACAACCCGGCCGACGACCCCGGCTTCGGCTACGGCGGCTACGACGAGTCGATGCGCGAGACGGCGAAGCTGCTGGAGAAGGAAGGCAAGATGTCGGTGACGCTCGACGACAAGCCGGAGCTGTTCGCTCCGGGTTCGTGCCCCGATTGCGCCCTCTATTGCGGCTGGTACTCGCTGGCCAACTACGTGGACTGCTGCAAGTTCGTCCCCGGTGCCGTGGCCTGGCACCTGGCCAGTTCGGAGGCGGTGTCGCTGCGCGACCCGAAATCGAAGCTGTGGTGCAAGAACCTGCTGGAGCACGGGGCGGCGGCGACGCTGGGGCCGGTCGGCGAGCCGTACACCATCGGCTTCCCCAAGCCGGAGGAGTTCTTCGGCACGCTCGTCACCGGCGACTACACGCTGGTCGAAACCTACTGGCGGACGGAGATGTTCGCCAGCTGGATGACGGTCTTGGTCGGCGATCCACTCTACAATCCCTATCTGAAGTCGCCGAAATTGAAGATCGGGCGGGTGAAGCCGAGTCCGGCCGGCGGGCGCTTTCCGCTGGTCAGGACGAAGAACGAGAAGTGAGCGGGGCGAGCGGGGGCGTCAGCCCCCCGATTTTGGCGAAATATCAGGGGGCTGACGCCCCCCGCTCGCCGCGTCCTGCGTCAATCGCACCTCTCCCGCGGCGGGTATACCAGTCATTGTCCCTTCGCGTTCCTGCCGCAGCGCCTCGGCGTTGCTGGGCAATCCGGCCTCGGCCCGAATACGATCCACCTCGCGCAGCACGTCTTCGATGACCACGGCGTTGATGCTGACGTTGCGGTATTCGACCCAGAAGGCCCAGGCGTTGACGGCCAGCGTGGCGACGGCCAGCGTGAAATGGACGCTCCAATTCAAGTCGCGCCACTGCACCGCCGCCCCGGCCGCCGCCGCCGTGATCGGCGTCAGCATGGCGAACAGCGCCGGCGGGAACGTCCGGCGCTTCAACTCGCGCGTCAGCTTCGGCAGCGGCGCGTCGGGAATCCGATAAGCGGATGCGACTTCCTTCACCCATCGGCCGGTGCCGAGGAAGTAAATGAATATCAGGCAGTGAACGCCGAGCGTGAACAACACCGCGAACAACGCGAGCGTGAAATGCACCAGATAGATCGACGTGTCGGCCCGCCGAAGGCCGCCCATCGCCATCGACGCCAGGCCGACGCCAAACGCCGCCAAAAGCAGCAGCCAGTTGACGGGGGCCAGAACGGCGAGGATCTGCTTCATCCAACGTCTCCGATGCCTTGCGTCCGTCCGTTCCCGTCGTGCCGATGAGGGCCGTCGGACGCAACCGTCCCGATGTGCGTCCTGTAGCGGCGTCGGCGGGCGGCGGCCGGCCAGCGGGCCGGCCGGATTTTAGTTTCCCTTCCCAAGGGGGCGCTATAATAGAGGGCACGAGCGGAAGGCGAGGGCCGGCGCTCTCGGTCCAATCCCGGAGGCGTCCGGTCCCGCGCGTGCGAGGCGCGTATGATTCCGACAGGTCAAATCGGCGTCCCGTTCGCCGCGGCCGGTTGGCTGGACCTGCTGATCTACGGAACCTGTCTGGCGGGGACCTTGCTGGTCGCCGCCGCCCTGATCGAACTGGTCCGCCGATGGCTGAGGAGGGGCGAACGAGCGCAGACCCCCAGCGACCAGCTCGCCCACTATCGTTCATTGTACAGACGAGGAGAGATCAGCCAGGAGGAATTTGACAACCTCCGCGCCGTCCTCGGCGGCGAGATCGAGCGGGCCGTCAAGCCGCCGGCCCCGCCGCCCGCGCCGGAAGTGAAACCGGCCGACGGCCGACCGCCTCCGGTCCCGCCGGCCGACGGCGTCCGGCCCGAATGAACCCGGCGAAAGTCCTTGCGGACCTTTCCGCCGCCCCGTAGAATCCGTAACGAGTTGCTTTCCACCCTGACATTTCCTTGGTCCGCCGCCATTCTCCCCGGCCTGCGTTCAGGCGGGGCCGACCGTTAAAGGAGACCGCATGCCGACGAAAGACTCGGGTTCAGGGGGCGCCCGGAAGCCGACCGGAAGCACCGGCCGCAACCGCAACGCCTTCTGCTCGTTTTGCCGGAAGAGTTACCGCGACGTCGGTCCCCTGGTGGAGGGGCCGGGCGACGTGTACATTTGCGGCGAGTGCATCGAGCTTTGCCAGTCGATCATCGACCAGGAAAAGCGAAGGCGCGGCGGCCCCAAGTCGCTGTTCACCCACATCCCGACGCCGCGCTCCATCAAGGAACGGCTCGACCAGTACGTCACCGGCCAGCACCGCGCCAAGCACTCGCTGGCCGTGGCCGTGCAGAACCACTACAAGCGCCTCAGTTTGGTCGATCAGGGCCACGGCGAAGTCGAGGTGGAGAAGAGCAACATCCTCCTCATCGGCCCGACCGGCAGCGGCAAGACGCTGCTGGCCCGGACGCTGGCCAAGGTGCTCGACGTGCCGTTCGCCATCGGCGACGCCACCACGCTGACCGAGGCCGGCTACGTCGGCGAGGACGTGGAGAACCTGCTCTTGAAGTTGCTGCACGCCGCAGACTTCGACATTGAGGCGGCCCAGCGCGGCATCATCTACATCGACGAAGTGGACAAGATCGCCAAGACCAGCCAGAACGTCAGCATCACGCGCGACGTGAGCGGCGAGGGCGTCCAGCAGGCCTTGCTCAAGATGCTGGAAGGCACCGTCAGCAACGTCCCGCCGCAGGGCGGCCGCAAGCACCCCGAACAGCAATACATCCAGGTCGATACGACCAACATCCTCTTCATTTGCGGCGGCACCTTCGTCGGGTTGGACGACGTGATCGGTCGGCGGCTGGGACGCGGCGCCATCGGTTTCGGCGCCAAGCCGGAGGACCGCGAGAAGAAGCTGGGCGAGCTGCTGGGCAAGGTGACGAGTGCGGACCTGATCAAGTTCGGCATGATCCCCGAGTTCGTGGGCCGGCTGCCGGTGATCGCGCCGCTGGAGCCGCTGGACGAGGACGCCCTGGTGCGCATCCTGACGGAGCCGCGCAACGCCCTGACGCGGCAGTACCAGAAGCTGTTCGAGATGGAGGGCGCCGGGCTGGAATTCACGGCCGATTCGCTGCGCGAGATCGCCAAGAAGGCCAAGGAACGCGACACCGGCGCCCGCGGCCTGCGGAGCATCGTCGAGGAGCTGATGACGGACATCATGTTCGAGCTGCCCGACATTGAGCAGAAGACGACCTACGTGGTGACCGACGCCGTGGTCCGCGGCGAGACCGTGCTGTTCGAGAAGAAGCCGCCGCAGCCGGATAAGATTCAAAAGAGCGCGTAAGATGATATTGTCCGTTTAGCCGCGACCCGAAGGGGAGCGCTCGGTCGGAGCGCTCCCCTTCGGGTCGCGGCTAAACGGCGCCCTTTCCCGCCGTCACGCCGCCTGGACCGCGGGCGCGTCGTCGTTCGCGTCCATCAGCAGGCGAACGGTGCGCTCCAATTCATCCCGCAACTGGGCGATCAGGCGCGTATCCCGCTCGTGCCGTGCGTACAGCAGCTGGGCGTCCAGCCGACGGCGTTCTTCCTCGTCTTCCGCCGTCGCCCGCCGCTCTTCCCAGGCTCCCTGCTCCCGTGCCGCCTCGTCGCGCCGGGCCGCCAGTTCTTCCTGCTGCCGCTGGATGCGCTCGGCCAGTTCATTCAAACGGGCGATTTCCTCGTTCCAGCTTCCGCGCGTCTCCTCAATCTCTTGCTCGACCTCGACCAGACGGGCGTTGTTGCGCCGCTCCAGCCGTTCCAGCCGGCCCTGCACCTTCGCCGCGTCCGAACCGTCGCCGACCAACTCCGACCGGACCTGTTCCACGGCCAGCGTCCGCGTCGCCAGGGCGCGCTGTTCGCGGGAGAGTTCCTTCCGGCGCCGTTGGCACTCCTCCCATAGCCGCACGTACTGCTGGCGGAGTTCCTCACAAGTCTTCCGCGCGGCGGCCAGTTCCGCCGCCTCCTTGCCGCGCCGCGCGTGGAGGCGGCGGGCCATCTCCTGGAGCCGCTTCATCAGCCGGGCGGCCGCGATTTCGCGCGCCCGCATCTGGGCCGTCAGCACCGCCCGCTCCGTTTCCCAGCCCGTCTCCCGCATTCGGAGCCGCGACTTCCATCCCTCCAGGGAATGGCGCATCTGGACCAGTCCCTTCTGCCGCTGCCGGCACTCCTCCGCGGCGGCGTTGAGGTCCCGGTCGCGCATCTGGAGCCACTGCTCCCACTCTTGCAGCGAACGGGCGACCGTCTCCAGCCCGGCCAACGCCTGCTCCCGCTCCCGGCGCCACTCCTCCTGGACCCGGAGCAATGTCTGCCATTGTTCCACCAGGTGGGCGCGCTGGTCGGCGAGACCGCCGGCGACGCGCTGCAAAACGATCGCCCGACTCGACTCGTCCGGCGCCTCCGGCGCCGCGGCGGCCGACGGAGCGGCGTCGGCCGTCGGGGTTGTCGTCTCGGCCGGCGTTTCTTTCACCTGCCGTTCCTCCACCAGGCGCGCGACCGCCGCCTCGCCCCGCGCCAGCTGTCGCCGTTGGTTGGCGATGCGCGTCTCCAGGCCGGTGCCCTCCCGGTGGAGGCCCGCCAGCGTCAGCCGGAGCGACCGCTCGCGGCCGGTCCAGTCGCGCTCGGCCGCGTCCACGACGGCGGCCCGGCGGTCGAGTTCGTGAGCGCGTTTCTCGCGCTCGGCGTGCTCCTCGTTCAGGCACGCCTCCCACTGCTGCTGGGCCAGGGCCAACTCTTCCCATTGCTCGCGCAGCCGCCGCTTGTCCAACTCCGCGTCGCCGTTGAACCGCAACCGGGCTTCGGTCAAAGACTCCCGTTCCTGCCGTAGTTTCTCGGCCTCCTGCTTGTGCCGGTTTTCGCACGTCGCCAGCTCGTGCTCGCGCCGCGCCAGGACCGCCTCCCGCGCCTGCCAGTGCTGTTTCTCGCGCCGCCGCAGCCGCCGGCGCAGCTCCATCAGCCGGGAGCGTCGTTCCTGGACCTGTTGGCTCATCACCGCGGCGGCGTCGCGCTCCTCCTGCGCTTCCTTCCGCAAGGCGGCCTGTTCTTGGGCCGCCGCGGCGCGCGCGATCTGGAACTCCTCGCGCTCCCGGCGCATCTGTTCGTGGATCTCGCGCAAGCGGCGGCGTCGCGCTTCCAGGTGTCCGGCCAGCTGTTCTTCCTGCTTTTCCAGGGCGACGCGCCGTTGGCGCAGGCGGACCTCCTCTTCGTGCAACGCCGCCTGCTGGGCCGCCACGGCGGCGCCCTGAACGCGCAGGGCGTCGCGTTCCGCCTCGGCGACCTGTTTCGCCGACGGCCCCGTCCGCTCCAGACGGAATTGAAACGGGCCGACGCCGATCACGTCGCCGTGGTCAATCCGGCAGGCCGTCGCGGCCGCGCCGTTGACGGCGACGGATTGACCGGCCAGATTGCGGAGGAGGAAGCCGTCCGGCCCCTGAACGAGCATGGCATGATGGGGCTGAACGCCCTTGACGTTGAGGCGGATTTCGCAATCCGGCGCCCGGCCGATCAGGGTCAGCGCCCCGGTGAGCGGCCGACGGGCGCCGGACTGTCGGCCGTTGACCACGACCAGGACGGCCGACGGCGATTCCGGTTCACCGGGCCGCGGCGCGTTGACGGGAGCATCCATGCGGGGTCTCCTCCGGGGCTCGACGAACGAACCTGCTGATTGTATCGGCCGGAGGGGAGGCGGGAGTTGATTAGCAATGCCGTTAATGAGGCGAGCGGCCGGCATGAGCCGGCTGATGTGGCATCCTATCGCGGATAGAGCGCCACACCGGCGGGCTGACGCCGCGCCGCTCGCCGGAAGCGGTTCGGTTACTTCACGACGCGCGTGATCATCTTGTCGTAGACGGCCTCGGGGTTGAGGCCGACGGTCTTGTCCACGGGCTGATCGCCGCCGTTGAATAGCATCACCATCGGGATGGAGGAGATGCCGTACTTGATGGCCACGTCTTGACTTTCGTCGGTGTTGAGCTTGCCGACCTTGACCTTGCCGGCGTACTTGTCGGCCAATTTTTCGATGGTCGGGCCGAGCGCCCGACACGGGCCGCACCAGACGGCCCAGAAGTCCACCAGCACCGGCTTGTCGCTCTGGACGACTTCCTTTTCCCAGTTCTCCGCCGTCAGTTGCACCACGTTGGCGCTCGCCATGGCAGTCCGCCTTTCTCGCGCTTTGTTTCCGAAACAGCCCATCTCCGTTCAGGGATCGGCTCCTTGCCTTTAACACCCATTATACGAACGGGTCCAATCGGCGGACAACCGGGCGACGGCCGACGCGCGACCGGTCCCTCATTTCATCGGCACTTGCACGCAAATCAGCTCGTTGTCGTCGCGCAGGTAGACGCGGCCGTCGGAAAGGGCCGGATGCGCCCAGGTCGCCCCGCACACCTTGCTCTTGGCCAACTCCTTGTATTCCTTCGGGTCCGGCTCGATCAACGTGAGGTTGCCGAAGTCGTCGAGCATCAGCAGCTTGTTGTCGCCCGTCCGCAGCAGGGCGGCGTGGTACTTGCCGACCTTCTCCTTGTGCCAGCGCTCCTTGCCGGTCCTCGTCTCCACGCACCGCAGCGTCGAGGTCGATTCCGAGAAAAGTCCGAATTGTCCCGTCACCATGTACAGCTGGTCCGGCCCCACGGCGACCGGCGTCGAGAAGTAGCACGTCAGGTCCGGGTTCTTCCAGACTTCCCCCGCCGCCGGTTTGTCGTCCTTGGGTTCCAGCTTGAGGGCCACGCCGCCGTACTTCACCGTGCTGGCGATCAGGAAATCGTCGGCCCGCACCGGCGTCGCCGAGTTCTCGTTGGTCGGGTCCTTCACCGCGAACTGCCAAAACACTCCGCCGTCGGCCGGGTCGAGCGACGCCAGCCCCTCGCCGGTCAGGAACACCAGCTGGCGTTCCTTGCCCTTGCCGAACAGGATCGGCGACGAGTAGCTGG
>Ga0182024_10010128_pt1 | contig 19310 bp, 13 predicted proteins | sample P32metaG_FD_120480 | JGI IMG/M metagenome (GOLD analysis project Ga0182024, IMG submission 120480) | Permafrost microbial communities from Stordalen Mire, Sweden - P3-2 metaG (Illumina Assembly) | ecosystem: Environmental > Terrestrial > Soil > Wetlands > Permafrost | place: Sweden: Stordalen... | reverse complement strand
TTCGGCGCCCTCGCCTCGGTAACCGGCGGCACACTTGTTGTTATCGCTCGGGGTCGCGAGCCAGCTGACGACCCAGGTTCGATGCCGTGGCCGCTGACCGCCGAGGAGATGACGAGGTTCGAGCGCTTGGGACTGACAAAAATCGCCTTCGAGGATTACCCCGATCCCGAGGAGCCCGATGTGCGGCGGTTCCGAGCCGCGTACCGCCGCAGTTAACCGAACAGGGCCCCGAGCCCCGATCCCGAGCCCCGAGTAGTCTGCCGTTAGCGACCCTCTCGTGCACTTGCGCGCCCTGGCGCCCACAGCACCTACACACATCGACCGCCGAGGCGCGACCGTCCCCTCAGAGCCCGGGGGCGAACCCCTTTCTCGTCACAAGGGCCCGACATGCCTTGACGGCGCCAACCAACTGTGCTAACGATAACACACCAGGAAGAACCGAGACCACTCAGGACAGAGGGGGGGCAAGGTCTGAAGCAAGGCACCGGACGAAGGGGGCCAATATGTGCGCTCCTCAACCTTCGAGTTACATGTCGGCGCGCCAGCGCCGAACGACATGTGATTGGCTGCCGGTTGGACGTGCTACCGGGCGGTCTGGCGCGCCGAGTTCAGCGTTCCGCTGCCGCCGGTATGCACGACACCACCGGCCGCCCGTTCGCGGGTAAAGACCCCAACCACTGGGACTTCCGGCTCAGGACCTAAGGGGTAGCACGTACGAGCGAGGACCAATAGCGAGCACTGGGGTACAAATTCTCATTGTGGCAGTGCGTTGTCGACCAACCGGACAGTGCATGACGATCTACTAATAGCGCATGTCGAACTAGTTCAAGCACAACGACAAGGAGTCTAAATGACAAGTAACAGAAGAAAATATGCTCTCGGAGCGACCGCTTCCATTATGGCCCTTTTGGGCAGCGTTGCGCCCTATGCCACGGCCAACGCGTCGAGCCCAACCTACCTGGCGTTGGCTAACGACAAGTCAACGTGGACGACGCAGTTCAATGCGATCGGGAAGGTGCTCGCGGCGGACGACGGCATTGGTTGGACCGCGAACCCGTACCCCAGCACGACAGACTACCAGGCCCTGGTTCGTGCGGCGGCAACGACTTCGAAGTCACCCGCACTTTTTACCTGGTGGTCTGGCCAGCAGCTCGACCCGCTGGTGCAGGCGGGAGCCGTCGCAAATCTCACCGCGGACGTCAAGGTCTGGGAAGCTAAGTATGGTCTCAACCCAGGGGTCGAGAAAGCCTACGAAGTGAACGGGCAATACTACGGCGCGCCGCTTTACAGCGCAGACTGGGTCGTGTTTTACAACAAAACCGACTATGCCAAGTACAACCTGAGCGTTCCAACGACTTGGGCCCAACTGGCCAGCAATGTAGCGGTGCTCAGATCCAAGGGCATCTCCCCGTTCACGTACAATGTTGACGACTGGGCCGGCTTCATCTGGTTCGAGCAGATCTTGGACGAACAAGACCCAAGTGCTTATCAGGCGCTGGTAAACGGGCAAATCTCCTACACCAGTGCACCTGTGGTGGCGGCTATGAACGAGTGGCGTACACTTTCCAACGACGGGTGGTTTGCTACACCGACCGACATCGATACCGCGACTCCGACCGATTTAGTCAATGGATCCAACGCTATGATCCTTATCGGATCGTGGGACGAAGCAAGCTTTACCGGAGCCGGCATGGTCCCAGGGAAGACCCTTGGTGCCTTCTTCATGCCCCCGTTGAACCCGAAGGTTGGGTGGCAGGCAATCTTTGAAACGGGGCCGGTGGTCGTATCGGCTCACAGCCCCCAAGAAGCCGAGGCCCTCACGTCGGTCAACACCTTCATGGAGCCCTCGGTACAGGTCAAGTGGGACAAGCTCCAGGATTTCGTCAGCGCAGAGACCAGTGTCGTCTCTACTGACCCAACGGCGGTCTCTGAGGCTAAGGAGATCAAAAGCGAAAATATCAACCTATCGAACCGCTACTGGGAGGCGACGCCACCCCAGATCGCCGTACCGGTTGCGTCGGCGCTTTCCAAGTTCATCCTCAACCCAAATCTGACGCTCACGCCCTTCCTGAAGTCGCTCCAACAAATTGCCCAGTCTTACTGGTCAACGGTAAAGAAGTAGTAACAGCCCATCGCTGAGGACGCCCGCGGCGTCCAAGCGGTCTACAGTGCATGCCAGTCCGCCCTGCCCGGGCCACCGGTAAGGGCCGGGCGGACTGGCAACAACCCAAGCGGAAAGGCAGTTGTGGAAATGGGCAAAAGGGCATTGGAGCGCTGGACGGTCGCTACTGGCTCATATCGGGCGGCCGGTCGCCACAGTTGTCGGTCCGGCTGTGGCATGCGCGGGTTGAATGAGTGGTGCTGAACAAGCAAGCTCGGGTGCTGGGGACGGCCGCAGGACCGGGCGCGACCGAGCACAATGGGCGGGGTAACGCACTAACTGGCGTCCGCGAGGGCGCCCGGCGGAAGCGTCGACGCAAGCTCTCTGCCTATCTCTACGTGCTACCAGCCCTCGTGCTTGTCGTAGGGATGTTCTGGTATTCGGCCGTGGTCACGGTCCAGCTGAGCTTTACCAACTCGAGCGGGCTCGGTCCGGCACATTACGTCGGGCTTTCGAACTACCGTGCCATGCTCAGCGACAGCCAGCTCAGTACCAACGTCTACAACACGCTCATCTGGGCAGTGGCGATGGTCGTCTTGCCGGTATCGATCGGGCTCGGTGCTGCGATCATGGTCCGGAGCCGGCGCGGGGGCGCCCTCTTCCAGACCGTGTTCTACCTCCCCTATGCGATCGGCTTCGTTACCACGGGTGTCATCTGGAGCTTTCTTTTCAGCACTAACGGTTTGTCGACCTTGTTCCAAGCCCTGGGCTTGCACAGCCTGGCATCGGTGCAGTGGCTGAACGACGTGCCGCTCAACACCTACTCGATGATCACCGCCTCCACGTGGCAGACCATGGGTGTCGACATGCTGCTTTTCCTGGTAGGCCTCGACACGATCGACCGGTCCGTTGTCGAAGCGGCGAGGATAGACGGCGCAGCGGGCTGGCAGATGTTTAGGAAAATGACGTTCCCTTTGCTCACCCCAATGACACGGGTGATCATTGCAATTAGCATTGTGAACGCGCTGCAAGCGTTCAATTTGATATGGGTTATGACCGAGGGAGGGCCCTACGGGTCGTCTTCCACCTTTGCCGTCTGGATGTACACAGAGTCGTTCGAACTGTTCAAAATGGGCTACGGGGCGGCGATCGCAGCGATCTTGACTATCTTCGTCTTCGCCGTGTCCATTGGCTATCTCCGGCGTAGCCTTCGGGAGGTGACCGCGTGAGCACGACCGCCGCGCCTGGTCTGACGGCCACCGACAAGGCGGGCACGGCGCCCAAGCACACGAGGTCGCTCCCGCTAGGGCGCGTCCTGGTGTACACGGTGCTGACTCTGGCCGCGTTGGCCTGGGCCCTGCCCGTCTGGTGGACCCTGATCAATGCGACCAAGTCGTCGCATGATTTCTTTTTCCACTCGTTCTATGCCCTACCCAGAGAGTTCAACCTGCTGTCTAATATTTCGGCCGCCTGGAGCGGGGCCGGCCTGGGCACCGGGTTCATCAACAGCCTCCTTTACGCCACTGTTGGGGCGGGGGCCTCGATCCTCATTGCCTCACTGGCCAGCTATGCCATCGTGGTGCTGCGGATCCGTGGTGGTTTCACTATCTTCCTGGCTATCTTCTCGGCGACCGTGTTCCCGCTGCAGATGTACATCATCCCGTTGTTCAGGATGTTCAATTCACTTCACCTCTATGACACAAGGCTGGGGTTGTTCCTGTTCTATACCGCGGTCTCAGTGCCGTTCTGCACACTGGTCCTCCGAGGCTTCTACAGCACGGTGCCTCGGGACTACCGGGAAGCGGCGCTGGTGGAGGGCGCGGCCGAGATACGTGTCCTCCGGCTCATCTACATGCCCTTGGCGCGCTCGGCGATGCTCGTGCTCTTCCTGTTCCAGTTCACCTGGATATGGAACGACCTGCTTTTTGGGATCGTCCTCACCTCGTCACCGTCAGTCCGCCCCGTGATGGCCAGCCTGAGCAGCTTGATGGGGGTCTACGCCGGCACGAGCTTCCCCGTCGTGCTGGCCGGGGCGCTGGTCGCCGCATCGCCGACGCTGCTCCTTTTCTTCGGTTTGCGGCGTCACTTCACCCAGGGCTTGACGTTGTTGGCCAAGCGAGGTTGAAGCGAGCCTTGGAGAGCAAGGAGGAAATATGACTCAAGGGCTTCTCAACAGCACGTTCCACGACAGAGCCAGCGGTGAGCGCCGCGACCTGGAGGAATTCCGGGGCCAGCTGGCGGATGCCGTCTTCCACGAAGTTGGGAAGATCGCTGGGCGGTCTCTGCAGACCGTCAACCTGCCACTGCTCAAGAGGGTGGCGACCGGCCTGGACCAGGTGGTCGGCTTTCGCCTGCTTGGCCCGCCGCCGACGGGGCGGTTATGGCTAGAGCGTGGCGATGACGCCCAGGGGGGACGGTGGGAATTTAGGTTTGCGGGCACCACCTTGGAGGCTCGCGCCAGCGTTGCTGAGGTCAGCTCTCCCGAGCGGCTGATGTTCCGAGTTGTGGCGGAGAACGGCGAGGTAGCCTGGCGAGGCGAAGTCGTGGTGCGCCCGCAACGAAAATGGTCGGTGTCGCTGGTCCACCACACACACCTCGACGTGGGTTACACCGATCGTCAGGAGGTGGTCACGAAGAACCATCTGCAGTACCTGGACTCGGTGCTCGACCTGGTCGAGCTGACCAGCGCGTGGGACGATGACGCCCGGTTCCGCTGGAACATAGAAGTGAACTGGCCCCTCGAGCGTTGGTTCGCCAGCCGCGGCCAAAGGGACCAGGGGCGGATGCTCGACGCGGTCAGAGCGGGTCAGGTCAGCGTGAGCGCTATGAGCTTGAACATGCACACCGAGGCATGTGCCATCGAAGAGCTTTACGAGATGGTGCGCTTCGCCGTCGAACTGCGGACCACTCACGGGGTGCCGGTCACCAGTGCCATGCAGACCGATGTCCCGGGCGGTGTGACCGGCCTCATCGAGGTCCTGTCCGACATCGGGGTCGGTTTCCTATCTGTGGCCCACAACTATGCCGGGCGTTCCGTCCCCTACCTCATCGGCGGCGAGAAGCTGGAGAGGCCTTTTTATTGGAAAGCCCCAAGCGGCAAGCGCTTATTGGTCTGGCACACGGACACCCTGCACGGCAATGCCTACATGGAAGGCAATATCGTGGGCCTGGCCGAGTCGTTCGCCGTCGCCCAGGAGAGCTTTCCCTGCTACCTCGCTGCCTTGTCGGAACGGCCTTACCCTTTTGATTCGGGGACGTGGCTGCCTGAGGCCACGAAAGTGGAACGAGACCCCTACCCCCATGATGTCCTTCACTTGCGCGTGCAGGGCAAGTACGGCGACAACGCCCCACCGAACCTGATGGTCTCCGAGATCGCCCGTGAGTGGAACTCTACGTGGGCCTACCCGCACCTGCGGGTTGACCGTAACGAGGATTTCTTCGAGGCGGCGGTGGCGCGGTTGGGGCCGGCGATCCCCGAGTGGCAGGGTGACTGGGCGGACTGGTGGGCGGACGGCCTGGGTTCGGGGGCCCGCATGATGGGTTGGGCCCGGGACGCTCAAGCCGCAGTACGTGTAGGTAGGACCCTGCACGCAATGTCTGACGTCTTGAGTGGCGGACCTCCGGCGCCCGTCGAAGGCACGGGTAAGGCGTACGAGGACATTGGCCTGTTCGACGAGCACACCTGGGGTGCCGCCCACCCATGGGAAGACGACGAGGAGGGTTGGGGCTCAGGAGAGCTGCAATCGCAGCGCAAGGCTTCGTTTGCCCAAAGCGCCCGGGAGGCCGCGTCGTCGATGGTGACTGCAGGCGCCCGCCGCGCCGCTGAGCGGTTGGGCAGCCAGCACGGCCTGGCCGGGATCGTGGTCTTTAACGCCAGTGGGGGGGCCCGGACCGACCTGGTCAGGGTGTTCCTTCCTTACAGCACTGTCCCGTCGAGCATCGAGGTAGGCGTTGAGGACGACCGGGATGGGACCAAGCTCGCAACCGTGACCGAGGCGCAGGAGAACCCCAACCACCGGCCGGCCGGCCGGTACGTCGTTTTCCTCGCTAGCCAAGTACCCGCCCTGGGGTATGCCCGGTTCAACGTTATCGAGGGCTCTCCCGTACCCGTCGAGGTCAGCATCGGCGGCACCGCTATAGCCAACGAGTATTACCACGTCGAGTACTCACTAGCCGATGCCTGGATAAGTTCGCTCCGTGAGCTCGGGACGGGCCGCGAACTGGTCAACCCTGGGGCCTTATTAGGTTTCAATACTTACATTTTCGACCGTTATGCGACGAGGACCAAGGTGGACCACCTGTCTGGGCGGGTGTTCAGCCGTGCGCTGGACCTTATAGCCGACCGCGTCACCGGCGAGGCTGCGGTGGTGCAGCGGCGAGAGACTAGCGAGCTCGGGGAGAGCTTGACCGTTGACGTGAGAGCACCAGGCTGCTCACGGTTACTCACCACGATTTCGGTCTGGCGCGGGATTCCCCGGGTCGAAATCCGCAACAGGATGTGGAAGCAGCGGACCGTCGATAAACAAAGCGTCTTTTTTGCCTTTCCTTTCGCGGCCGCCAGCCCTGAGGTCACCTATGAGCTACCCGGGTCAGGGACGATCGCCGCTGCGCCGCGCGTCCCTGGTTGCCCGCAGCACATGAGGGCGATCCGGCATTGGACGGCTCTGGCCGAGGGCGGCAATGCCATCGCGTGGGCCACGGTCGATGCGCCTCTGGTGCAGTTTGGCGACATCCACTCGCCGTACTCGCCGTTCCCGGGGACGCTCCGGCTGGCCGGACCAGAGCCCGGCACTATCTATTCGTGGGTGCTCAACAACATCTGGGACACCAACTTTCCAACCGAGCAAGGCGGCGAGATGAGCTTCCGTTACGCCGTCACATCCGGCAAAGAGGCCGATGCTTCCGCGCTTGGTGCCCGCCTCGGGGAGTCAGTTAGTACGCCTCTGGCAGCTACCGTGGTGCCCTCAGCCGCTCACCACGTGGCGGCGCCTTCGGCCAGCCTGTGCCTGATAGAGCGACCTGAGGTCAGGCTCCTCCAGGCGACCGCCTCGAGGGACGGTGGCCATTTGCTTCTGTGGCTCAACAACTTGGCGAACGACGAGGTGACCACGCGTATCGATTTCCCGGGGCTCGTAGTCAAAACGGCCATGATCGGGACGGTCTTCGAGGAGGACCAGGTGAGCGTCGCGGCGACGGGAGGCTCGCTCGAGGTCAGCATGAAGCCTGGGGAGACCAGGGCGCTGTCGCTGCTCACGACCTAGCGTCGCTCCGGCTTTGGGTGCCGGATGCGAGCGCACCAAGGTCATCGAGTTCCATCATCTCGATAAGTCCTTGGATGTACCCAAGAGCGAATGCCCGCCCGCGGTGCCCGTAGGCCGAATCGCCCACGAGCGCGGGGGTGTGGTCGTCCATGATGAAGCCGTCGAAACCTTGCTGGCGCAGCTCTCTGATGACCCGCGCCGGTCGGTAATTGCCCTCGCCCAGGAAGCATTCGACGAAGGCCGGCACAGTGCCTTTGACGTCGCGTAGGTGCACGTAGGCGATCTTGTCTCGCGGCGCCAAGTACCGGATGGCGTCAAGGACCGCTCCTTCTCCACCCATCTCTGAGACGGTCCCCAGGCAAAGTTCGATGCCGAAACCGGGGCCCGGTGAGAGCTCGACGCAACGTTTGAGCGCAGCCACCGATCGAAAGATACGCGCCACGCCCCCGAGCGAGGCAACGGGGGGGTCATCGGGGTGCAGAGCCAGCCGGACCCCTGCCCGCTCGGCGATGGGGACGAGGGCGCTCACGAAGTACTCGTAGGCGCTCCACATATCGTCGTCGCTGATCGGGCCTCCCACGTCAAATAGGGCACCCCGGGACCAGGAGTCTTTTTGGTCTTCGACCCTCCGGTCGCGTCTGGCGACCAATATGCTGCTAGCCCGAGCCGGGTCCTCGGCCAGGGCCAGGTCAAAAGCCGACACAGTGGCCCCGCCCCGACCCAGCGGTGCTAGCTCGGTGCGCCAGACAGAGGTGGGCATCCAATGGAACCCGAGGACAGGTATCCCTGCTTTTCCGATACTGGTGATCGTTGCGGCAACGTTCTCGATATCGTCGTCTCGCCCCGCTCGTCCGAGCATGGCGTTCTCGTAGAACTGGTTGGGGATGTTCTCGATCGCCTCGAGGTGGAGCCCGTAGCCCTCGACCCTCTCACGGAGCGCTATGAGGTCGCTGAGCTCCCATCGGCGCTCGCCGGGCAGGTCAGGTGTGTTCAGCTGGACCCCGCTAACTCCCAGCTGGCGCGCAAAGGTCAGGTACTCTTCGGTGGCTCGCGCCGCTTGCCCGAGCACTATTCGCATTGTCATACCTTGGGTTTCTCCTTCTGGTTATCTCGTTCCGGGCGCTGATGCCCTCTAGGGCCGCCCCGGCCCAGTTCATGACCCCGCGGCCGCCCGTCCCTCGTCCGCTCGTCCGAACAGCTGGTATTCCCCTCCGGGCGGCCCGTACTCGATGACCGAGGTGGGAATGATCACCCGACGGGGAGGCATCTGGGTCCCGCTCCCGACCCGCTCGAGAAGCAGGCGACCAGCTTGGCGTCCCACGTCCAGTGCGTCATAGGCCACGACGATCAGGGGCAGGTTGAGCATGTCCGCCAACTCGAAGTCATCAAAACCCGCCAATGCAGTGTGAGTCCGTGTGCTGGTCGCCGCGCGCAAGGCACCGATCATGTTCCGGTTGTTGGCTGCGAACAGCGCCGTCGGCGGCGTTGCGAGCGCCAAAAGGGCACGCACAGTTTTTTCTGCCGCAGCTACGTCGCTCTCCTGGTAGCGGACATATCGCCGGTAAGAGCGCAACCCGGCGTCGGTCATGGCGGCCTCGAACCCTCGGAACCGCTCGGCGCCCGTCCACACCGTTGACGGCAAACCCACGAAACCTATCTTGGTGTGCCCCCGTTCGACCAATCGGCTAGTCGCTTCTCGCGCCCCTGCAAAGTCGCCGACGAGCACGCAATCAGCGACAATTCCCGACGGGGGGCGAGCGACGAACACCACCGGGGTACCGTGCATCGGCTTGGCCGCCAGGTGGCGGTGGTCGTCACCCGCGGGCGAGATGATGATCCCTTCGACGCGTCGGCTCATAAGGTCGGCGACGAGGCGCTCTTCACGTTCGGTGTCGCCTGCGGTGTTCACGAGCATCACTGTCAACCCATGTTCCTCGGCGATTTCGCCGACTCCCAGCGCCAGCTGCGAATAAAAGGGGTTGGCCAGGTTGCTTATAACCAAGCCGACGGCCCCGGCACCACGACCTATCCGCAGGTTGCGCGCCGTGTCGTTCCTCAGGTAGCCGAGCTGGCGGACCGCGGCGCGCACTTTGGTCTTGGTGTCTTGGGTGATCCGCGGATCGTCGTGGAGCACCCGCGACACCGTCATAACGCTGACTCCGCAGAGTTCGGCCACATCGCGCATGGTGGGCACGGCTCGTCCCGACGTCGGTCGCGTCACGTTCCCGGCGCCCTCTATGGCCCGCGGGGCGGTACCGGCTTCGCCGCGTCTACGGCGTCGCCGGCCCGATGCGTGAATGCGGCCGCGCCAAGAAGTGCGGCCTCCTCGGGGCGAGCGGCCACCGACACTTGGAGCTCGGTGAACGAGGTGCTGTCGCCGCCGCGCATGCCATCGAGCAGCGCCGGGCCTATCAGGTCCCACGAACCCGTCATTGAGCCGCCGACGACCAGCGCCTTGGCCCTGAAGTCCTGTAGCCACGGGCGCAGTACCGCTCCAAGCTGTTCAAAGGCACCGTGCAAGACCGCCGCGGCGACTTCGCCGCCGTCGCGAGCTTCGCTGGCGATGTGGGCAATGTCGCGTGGTGCGACGCAGGTGCGTCGCCGGTAAGCACGCTCAATGGCGCGAGCGGAGACCACGTCTTCAAGCGGCTGGCCGGCTATGCGCAACAGGTCCGCCCGTCCTTCCGGAGGGACGCCTGTCCCGCTTTGGCGGATCTCACCATCAGCGAGGAAAGCGGAGCCGATACCGGTACCCAGGGTGATGGCGACGCATGGGTCATTTCCGGCGGCAGCGCCGAACAGCCACTCCCCCCAAAGGAACGCTTCCGCATCATTGAGGAAGGTTACCGAACCCGGGGGCCCGGGTAGACCGGCGACGAGCGCCGCGCCGACGTCGGTGCCGTACAGCGCTTCAAACTTGCCGACCCCCTCAAACATGGCGACTCCGCTTAGGTAGTCGAACGGACCGGGGAGGGCAACACCCCAACGCTCACCGGCGATCACGGGCAGCTCGCCGCCGCACGCGATGATGGCCCCGAGTATTTCGGTCGCGCTCCCTCTGGGTGAGAGCGTGCGTCGGCGAACGCTGTCGACCAGCACCACACCCCTAGCCATGTCGACCTGGGCGGCGGTCACGTGGGTGCCGCCGATCTCGAGCACCGGCGCCGGACGTGCCGTTGGCCCTAGCGCCTCCGCCGGACCCCTCAACTCACTAGCGCCTTAGCCACCCTGACCGTGCCCGAGCCTAGAGGCCGGACGGCATAGTCCCCCACAGCGGCAGGGACCACGAGGGTCTCGGCGTAGACCAGCGAATGGGCCGCCCCGTCGGGCGTCTCGATCAGGATGCCATCGCCTTCGACCACGTTCAGGACATGGAACCGCCCGGCAGTGCAGTCGTCGGCTACCGCGCCGGGTTGCACCACGAGGCGTCGGATCTCGAAGAACATCTCGGGCAACTTGCCGAGGAGCTCTTCATACCAGCCATCACCGAGGCGAACGGCCCGTGGCTCCTGGACCAGGTCCCGCTCGACGGTACTCCCTCTGCGCTCGACGTTGAGGTTGCGGAAAGCATGTCGGACGTGCACCGGCCGCAGCACACCATCGACGTTCTGCCGCAACCAGTCATAGAAACGCAACGAATAGAGATATGGCGTGGCGCTGATCTCGAGTACCACGTTGCCCTTCCCGCTGGCATGGGGCGTGCCGGCGGGGACCAAGAAGAGCTGGTGCGGGGTAGCAGGAAAGGTCTGCACGTACCTAGAAATTTCCAGCGGCATACCGTCGTGGTCAGCGTCATGCGCTTCTCGCCGAAAGGCCTCGACGTCAGCGTCTTGGCGAAGCCCCAGGAATATCCTCTGCTGTCTGTTGCCGACCATGACGTAATAGGACTCGTGCTGGGTGTACGGCCAGCCAAATACGGCCCGCATGTACTCCGGAGTCGGGTGGCAGTGCACGGAGAGGTTGCCCCCACCGACCGTGTCCAGGTAGTCGAAGCGGATGGGGAACGACGTGCCGAAGACTTGGTGCACGACATCTCCAAGCACCTGCACGGGGTACAAAGACACCATGAGCTGGAACGGGAGTTCCACCTGGGGCCCATCGGCACTTCCGACCAGCACGCCTGCCTCCGGGGCGATCAGCTCATAGCCCAAAGCCGTATTTGTCTCGTCTGGGTTGTGGCCGAGGAGCTGCTGACCCCAGTGACCACCCCACGGCGTGACGTTGAAGGTCGGCCTGGTACGAAAAGGTCGCGTCGCCAAATCCGCCAACGTCGACCGCAACGTCTTGCCATCAAGCATGGCCGGCGCGGCGGGTTCTTGCATGTCGATCCAACAACTGATGCGGCCTGCGATCTCGTCGCGGTGACGGTCGAGCAGAGGCCAGTCGACAAAGAAAAGACGCTTCGTGGTGCCCGGTCCCGACCCGGTCGACTGACCCAGGTTGAGGCCGTTCCCCACATTGACTGCGGACTCCGCATAGCGCTTGGGCAGGTCGGCGTACCACAGAAGGTCGTGGGGCACCAGCGCCGCTCCAGGACCGTACACAACACAGAGCCCATCAGGGGGCACCTCGAGGTCTGCCGGTTGGCGCACCAGGTCGGCCAGGCGCCCTGTGGCCAGGAAGTCGAAATCGGGGTCGTCGCGCAGCTCGTACGACGACGTCAGCTCCTGTACGCGGCGCCAGGGCAATAACCACATCGCCGTCGGAAGAAATGTCGCCTTACGGCCGAGTTGCTCCAGCGCCTTCCCTAAGCCCGCCACCAGGTCCGCCCAACTGGCAATCACCGGGCCATCGACGGCTACGACGGACACGTCGGCGTGGAGCGCGGCGGCGAGGTGGTGCCACCCACTCGCGACGGGACCTCCGACCGGTGGGTAACACGGGCTTGCCGTGTACGGCCGGGCCACCAAGCTGTTCACGGCCTATTCACCCTCCCGCCGCCGACCAACTAAATGATCCACGGTCGCCGACCAGCGTAACCACACTGTGTTATCGTTAGCACGTGTCCGGTAGCCCGTCAAATATTGCACCGCTTACCAGCCGCCGGGCCTAGATAAGCCCGAGGCAACATGGCAACCTCACCCCTAACTCCCGACAAGTGGTCAGCACATTTAGCCGGCGAAATTCGTCGCCGGATGGCCGACGGCACCGGGCGACGAGATGGCCAGTACCGCCCCGTCCAGCTCAGAAGCGCGCTCCCCCAGGCCCCGACGGGCCGAGGTGACCAGCAGGGTCCCCAAGTCCGGGCCGCCAAATGCACAACTCGAAGGTTGCGCGACGGGGAGCGGCACGGCTCCGAGGAGAGTGCCGTCGGGGGCGTACCGCTCCAGCCGGGAGCCGCCCCAAATGGCAAGCCAGATCGTACCTTCGGCGTCGACGCACAACCCGTCTGGGATCTGGGTCGGGTCAGTGAACTCTACGATCGAGCGCGGCCCGCCAGTTATGCCCACACCAGGCGAGAAATCCCAGGCGCGGAGCCATCCTTGGAGGGTGTCAACCAGGTAAAAAGTCGCTCCGTCGGGGCTCCATCCAAGCCCGTTCGGCAGGGTCAACCCGTCGAGAACTTGTTCTGCTCTTCGATCTGGCTGCAGCGCCCACAGGGCACCCTCGCCGGCACTGAAGTCCATGGCCGTGGATCCCGACCACAACCAGCCGGCAGGGTCGGCTTTGGCGTCGTTCATCCGTTGCCCGGCTCCAAGTACGGCTATCTCCTCGCCCGGGGAGCCATCGGGCCCCAGATAGCGGAAGCCCCGGCTATCGGCGACGACGAAGCCGCCAGAGGCCCGTTTGACCACGGCGCCCACCGGTCTCCCGAGAGACCAGGTACAAAGCCGGTCGGAGCGTAACCCGATGCTATGGACTAGGCCCGCCAATAAGTCGACCCACCACAGGAGCCCAGCTTCCGCGTCCCAGTGGGGCCCTTCACCCACATCGGCCCTCGCTGGGCCGAGAGCCTCGACGCGACCGAAATCAATATTGACCATAATCAGCCCCTTCCTGACCGTGCGGGTGCCCGGCTATCTCAATTTCCCAGCTACAAGGAGAAGACCCAGTGGGAAAGATGGACGTATTTTACATTTTGAACCATAGTCACACAGATATCGGCTTCACTGACCACCAGGACCTTGTTTTTCATCAGCATGCGGAGTTCATCGACCAGGCCATTGATTTGTGCGAGAGAACCCAGGACTACCCCCAAGAAGCCCAGTACCGGTGGACCTGCGAGGTCACCGGCACTACGGAGCGCTACCTAGAAAAGGCCTCTCCTGGTCAACTCGAGCGCTTTATGAAGTGGCACGAGCTGGGCCGGCTCGATGTCGGGGCCATGCAGTACAACTTCACTCCTCTTCTCGGTGTGGAGCAGATGTTCCGGAGCCTCCTGCCGGTCCGCAGCCTTCGTGAGAAGTGGGGCCTTACCGTCGACAGCGCCATGCAATCGGATGTCAACGGCATCGCCTGGTTGTTCGCAGACCTGCTCTTGGACATGGGTGTCGATTTCCTGTCGATGGCGATCAACCCAGTGAGGGGCGGCGTGCCCAAGCCCTACCCGATGGCATTTTGGTGGGAGGCCCCGAGCGGGCGGAGGTTGCTCGTCTGGAACGGGTTCCACTACCTGTTCGGGCGCAGTGTCCTCAAGCTTGGGGACTGGCGCTTTGCCGAGCTCGAAATAAACAAGTGGGCCAAGAAACTGGAGGCTCAGGAGACCTACCCGTTCAATTTTCTCTTCTTCCAGTCCACCCACCCGATGAGAGTGGACAATGGGCCGCCTGACCTCGAGATCGCCGACTTCGTCCGTAAGTGGAACAGCCTTGGTAACTCCCCTCGGCTCCAGTTGGTTGCTCACCGCGAGTTCGCCCGGTTGCTCAAGCAACAGAAGGCGGAGCTCCCCGTTATGAAGGGGGAGTGGATGGACTGGTGGTGTGACGGCGTCGGTTCAACGGCTTTCGAGACGGCGGTTTCGCGCCAGACACACCAACTGCTCGGGATGGCCGAGACCCTAGGGAGCTGGATAAGACAGCAGGGTTGGGGAGAAATGCCCTACTCGCGGACCGAAGCGAACCAGGCCTACGAGCTCGCCAGCTTGTACGACGAGCACACTTGGGGTGCCTACGCCAGTGTCGCCGCGCCTCACGACCCATGGACCAAGGGACAAGAAAATGCTAAGGCAAGCTTTGTGTTCCGCGCCTCGGCCACGGCTCACGACATGCTGGCTCGCACGGCCGGAAGGGTCTCCCATGCCCTCGGGGAAGGAAGCCCGGGCGGCCGCTTCAACTTGGGCGACCTCTCTCCGGCCGAGGCATACCCATTGGCCACCGACCGGGGCCTGCTGGTCCTAAATACACTGCCGTGGCCTCGTCATGTGCTGGTGGACGAACCTGACCAGCGAGGTGGCGCTGCACCGGCAGGGATGTTGGACATGTTCTTCCCATCAGGTGTCCCCTGGGGAGGTGACAAGCCCGTCGTAGAAAGGCTGGTGTGCGAGGGTGAGGTGCCGGCGTGGGGTTACACGTACCTCCGTACACCCTGCAAAACGAGCGCGGCACTGGCGGGCGGGGCCAACTGGTTGGAGAACGACGCTTACCGGGTCGAAGTTGACCCCCAATGCGGAGGACTGGCCCATTGGGTCGACAAGGCCTCGGGACGGGAACTGGCCGGCTCCTACCGTGGCTGGCTCCTGGGCCAGTACGTCTACGAGCGGGTGACGTCACCGGAGGGGCGCACGGCGCTATTCATGCCTGATTTTTCAGCGAAGGATTTCGGGTCGTGGCGTGATGACGCGGAGTTCGCTTACGCCGGGCCAACCGACGTGCAAGAGGGGGAGGCGAGGGTCGGCGACGGGCGGGCTCGCTTGGCGGTTGACCTCTCCGGGCCTGGGCTGCGCTCGGCGAGATGCACCTTCACCCTGTGGCAAGGACGGCGCCAGCTCGACATCGAATGGTCCTTCGACAAGGTGGCCGTCGAAGATCCCGAGAGCGTGTTCTTTGCCTTCCCTCTGTCCGCTAAGGCCCCTACCTTTTTCGGCGACTTCAACGGGATACCCTGCGAACCCGGTTCCGAGCAATTACCGGGGAGCGTCAAGAGTTGGTACCCCGTCCAGGGTTGGGTGGGCGTGGACGGGTCGGACCACAGCATTGTCCTTGTCCCCCTGGACGCACCCTTGGTGCACTTAGGAGGCGTGAACACTGGCCGTGTAGTCGAGCAACTGGACCAAAGTAACCCCGTTGTTATGTCATGGGCCTTGAACAACCATTGGTTCGTCAATTTCAAGGCCGCCCAGGATGGGCGGATCCGCCTTTGCTACAGCCTGACAAGCATGGCTGGTCACCTTGACATAGACGCGGCGATGCGGTTCTCGGCCGAGGTGAGGACACCCCCGGTGGTCCTCAGGGACCGCTCCCCGGTCCTCCCCGCCTCAGGGGCTGTGATGAAGGTGCTCAAGGGCGAAGATGTGATCGTCGGGTCCAAGGTCGCCGAAGACGGTGCGGGTGTGATTGTGCGCCTCCTCAACAGCACGCGCGAGACGCGGCAGCTGGCCATCGACGTTGGGCGGCCCTTGGACGGTGCCTGGCTGGTGCACCCCGACGAACGGCCATCGGAAAAGCTCAAGACAGTTGTCTCGACTGTGACTACAGCCGTTGCGTCCCGCTGCAGCGCAAGCCTTCTGCTCAAATGGTGAGGGTGGCCAGTTACGAAGGTCGCTGGGCCGCGGTGGTCGCCGGGGGCTCGTCGGGGATCGGTCTTGCCAGCGCCAAGCGTCTCGTCGAAGCCGGCGCCGATGTGCTCCTCGGTGGCATCGACGAGCGAGAGGTGAGCTCGGCGGTCGAGTCCCTGGCGGCCGAGGGAGCCACCGTCTACGGCTTCAGCGGTGACCTGAGCCAGCCCGACGAGGCCGAGCACTTCATTGAGCTGGGCGCTCGAGAGGCCCCATTGCGGGTGCTCGTCAACAGCGTTGGGGTACAGCGCTACGGTACGGCCGAGGAGACGTCCGTCGAGCTTTGGGACGAGGTCCTGCGGGTCAATGTGCGCACAGCTTTCCTATTGGCCAAGTTCGCAATCCCCGAAATGCGGTCCGGGGGCGGCGGGGCCATTGTGAACGTTGCTTCTGTTCAGGCGTTTGCCACTCAGGCCAGCGTCGTCGCCTATACGACGAGCAAGGCGGCCTTGGTCGGGCTGAGCCGTGCACTGGCGGTGGACCATGCCAGGGACAACATCAGGGCCAATGTGGTCTGTCCCGGGTCTGTGCGCACACCCATGTTGGAGTCGGCAGCAACTCTGTTCGCTCCGACCGGAGAGGCTGGCCAATTGATGGCGAAGTGGGGGGCGATGCACCCCCTGGGCCGGGTGGCCGAGGCTGACGAGGTAGCCGAAGCGGTGTGGTTCTTGGCCAGCCCTCAGTCTTCATTTATCACGGGTTCCGAGATCAGGGTGGATGGTGGCTTGCTGGCAGCCATAAGGGTCCCCCTGGAGGAGTGACCGAACCCCAAAGTCGGTGCCATTTCCGCCTGAACTTCACCACGGCTATCGTCTGACGTTGACCATATGCCACTCATGTTCCTCAACGGCACCGCCATGTCGGGCCAGAAACATCACTCCGCCCATAAGGGATCGAAGTTCCTGGGCCCGGCCAGCACCGCCGCCCGGTACCGTTTTTTTGCCATTCGCGACGAGTTCCCGGGGTTGTACCCGGTGGCCAGCGGCGGCCGAGTGATAGAAGGGGAGCTTTACGACATCCCCGACGCCGTGCTCTATGACCACCTCTTGCCCGCCGAGCCGCCGGAGCTGATGTTCGGCCGGATCGAGCTGCTCGATGGCGATGAGGTGAACGCCATGCTCCTGGTCCCGTCGCGGATCGCCCCCAACGCGCGCGTGGTCGACATCTCCGAGCTGGGCGGGTTCCGTGCCTATCTGCGCTTCCTGGCTGCCAACGCCGCTGTGCTCACCACCTTGGCCGTCGACCCGGTCCCGTAAAACCCCTCGGCCGCTTGAGCACACTCAGCTCCACCGTTGTCGGCGCCGCCGGGCGGTGCCGGCACGCTCAGTACGCCAGGGCGACTGTAAAGGTGCGCCAGTAAGGGGGCGGTCCTGGTCGGCCGATACCCAGTTATGAGCCGTGCTCGGCGTGCCACGAGGCTGCGAGTTGGAGTTGTGTTTGCGGCGAGCAGCCTGGCCATGGCCGCCTCGACCTCAGCGGTCGCGGCACCGGCTCCCCCTAGCCCAAGCCAGCTCCTGTCGACGGTCCTGGCAGCAACCCGGTCCGAGACGGCCGTCGAGTGGACTTCCAAGGTGCAGCAGGGCGGCATCACCGCGACGCTTGTCACCGAGGCCGGGAGAGCCGACGGCGTCGAGTCCATAACCTTCGACAAAGGTGCCCAGAGCGGCCACGTGGTCGCGGTCCTTGTCGGGAAAGAGGCTTATGTGCGCGCCGACGATTTTGGGCTCGAGGCGTACCTCGGCTTCGACCCGTTGGCGGCGCATGTCGAAGCGAGCCGGTGGCTAGTCCTGCGTCCGCCCTCGCCGTATGGGCAGGCCGCCTACGGGACACTGGTCACTCCGATGACGGTGCCTTGGGTCGTATCGCAGCTCACCTCTGTGACCGACCCGCTCACCCTGCTGCCGACAACCACCGTGGACGGCCACGCAGTCGTGGGCCTAAGGGCCGCGGTCCACGCCGGGAGTGGTGGGCCCGCTGTCCATGAGGTGATCTATGTGCCAACAAGCGGTCAACCGCTTCCCGTAGAGATCGTTGTCAAGGGCGGCGGTGTCTCAGTCATCACTTCGTTCGGGCCCTGGGGCCGGGCTCCCGCAGCATATGCCCAGGCCGGCGCGGTCCCAGTCCGTCTTGGTTGGGTGGCGGGGCATCAGCCACAAGCGCTCGCTATCCCCGGGGCGCCGTGGTACTCCACCTTCACCGGACCGCTAGGAGGGCCGATGCAAGTGGGGCGGCCGTGGGGCAAGCCGTGCCAGCCGGTCCTGGTCGATGTGGCCGCCGACATCCCGCGTCCCATTTACGCCGAAGTGGCGACGGTGATTGGCCAAGCTCGGGCGGCCGGGCTCGACGTGACGATCATCAACCTTGCGAACAAATGGGACCCGGGCCTTCTGTACCCGCCAGGACAGACGGACTCGACTGTGAAGGTGGTCAATATTTATGCCGCTACAGGCCCGGCCCGAACCCTCTCCAACGGGCACCGCGAGCACATCGAACTCGGTTGGAATGCTCGTCCGGCGCCGGATGGCGAGCACGAGATCCTTACGCAGGCACAGGGGTCGCTGTACCTCAGCGTGATCGCGGGACAGCCGCTGGTCGCTCGGCGAGCCGCGCGCCAGCTCATAGCCCTCACACAAGGCATCGTCGCCTCCGTTGCGCCCGGTTCAGGTATTGCCGATGGAACTGACGTGGACCGCTTCAGCACCGCTGACATAAATGCCATGCAGACAATGTCCGGCTGCCACTTCCAGCCCACGCAGGGCGTCGTCCTACCGTCGCAGTCCTGATCGGTCCCCACGCTTTCGAACTGCCGCCGCTTCCCAACAAACGGGCCTAGGTGAACCGAGCCACTGCAATACACAATCGGGGGAGGAGAGAACAGCCCGCCCTCGGCCATCGGGGCGACCCCTCGAGTTGATTTGTCAGACCACGTTGAGCAACCAAAGGACTGGACTACAAGCCGCTCCCCCCACCCGAGACCATCAACGTTTGGAGGCGCTAGCCGGGGTGAACGACGGCGTGACCTGCCGCGGAGCCATTCGTCGCGCAGTGGCTACCGCGTTTGGCTCCGCGGGTTCGCATTACCTTGGGCTTTCCTAACCGGAAGGCGGGGAGGCGGTCGCCGGAGGACCCGTTTTTTTCGCCTAAGGCGAGCGCCAAGGCCGCGGTACTGAGGACACCGGCCACGAGCACTGTGCTCCGGGCGCCGTTAGAGGCGAGCAGTAGGCCGCCGCCAAGG
>Ga0182024_10010127_pt1 | contig 19311 bp, 25 predicted proteins | sample P32metaG_FD_120480 | JGI IMG/M metagenome (GOLD analysis project Ga0182024, IMG submission 120480) | Permafrost microbial communities from Stordalen Mire, Sweden - P3-2 metaG (Illumina Assembly) | ecosystem: Environmental > Terrestrial > Soil > Wetlands > Permafrost | place: Sweden: Stordalen... | reverse complement strand
TGCTGGACGGGCTTGCGTTTGCCGAGAGCCATGGGCCAAGATCCTCCGTGAAGCGAAGTTCGCAGATTAGCGCCCTCCCCTCACGGATTCCAGTGGATAAGTGGGTTTCGCCACGGGCTGCTAACCCTCCCAGCCACTTGGCTAGTAATGGCAACCCCGGCGGCTACTCCTGCAATGGCCAGCTTGTCAAGCCCGTTCGCATGGAATTCCTATGCGCCAATCTGCCCGGTTGTCATTTGCGGCCTGAAGGAAAATCAAGCGAGAATTGCCGTCGCCGCTTAATTTCATTGAATTGCGTTTGCGTGATTCGACCGGTGTGGTCTTCGATATCACCGGGATCGACCTGCACGTGCCAAAGCAGGACGGTCCGCGAGAATTGATAGAGGCCGGTTATGTCGCCGGAGTCTTTGTCCCACGGTATTTCAATCGTTGGGTCGGCGGGATCAGTCGTTGGATCTGTTGAAATCGCCAGACAGCAATAGACCGCCCCCTTTGTTGAGGGGAGAGGTTCAATTACGAGCAGGGGGCGGCACTTGCGGTTCTGTCCGTTGCGATCGCTCACGGTCGCCCAAATCACGCTACCAAGGACCGGCGACCCGCCCATGAACCGTTCCTATTCAACGATCGACCCCCGAACCGCACCGAAGTCCTCTTTGTACCACGATGGGGCTGGAGGCATTTCTTGAGCCCGCGTTGCAAATGACTCCATCGTCTCCGCATCGGTCGCGGCGGCAGTTTCCGTCGAGGATTTCGCCCCGCCGGTAGATCCGTCGATCAGATCGACGATGATGAATCGAAGATGTTTGATTGCTTCCTGGAACTCCGCGAGTCCAGTGAGCGTGAAATCATGTTCGCGAAGTGTCTTGCACCCCTTCAACAGCAGATTGAAACCAGACAGCAGATCCTTACCCGCCGCAATCAACTGTTGCCGCTCAGTGTCGCTCTTAATTGGTGCCCCAACAACGGCTCGAACGCCTTCCACAAGTCCGGGTGCCATTAGGATTAATTCTTGAAACAGCGGGTGCGCATCCCAGCACTTGATAGCGATATTGCTCGCCTTCATCACTGAGTCGTGGTACGTTTCAACTTGCTTTACGACAACCGTTGCCATTAGGCGTACCTCTCTCTTACAGCTTTACTGCCTTACCGACCGCCAAGGGAGATTCTAGGCACGCACGACGCCCAAGGGAACGTACCTAACTCAGCTTCTATCGGCAAGCACGAAATCATTTTGTGCGCCGTTTCCATCTTGACATTTATCGGACTGGCCTACGGGAAAGCAGCAATCTGAATAATGTGCCGCAACTTACCCATCGGACGTTTAGACGATACATCCGCCTTTCTGACTCAAAAACGCGGTTTTCCCTCCGATTCCCTTGGCAACGTTGCCAGCCTGTGTTGGGCCAAGGCACCAAATACGCGAGACTGACTGTCAAAAATGGCGTTGCCACTCGAAACCTAGCTGGCAAGCGACAAGGACCGGGGTTTCCGATCCGCTTTACCACGCGATGGCCCCGCTATCAGCCGCCCCAGTTTCGACCCCACCCTATCGCGTTCCTGAATCTGTGCGAAAACACCTTCTGTCCGGTGCAAGTGGGCGCAGGCGAGTGTCCTGACCCACCTCACCCAACGGGAGACAGCGATGGCAGAGACAGCGACAGGGAGGCGGGAAGAACCGCCCATCAAGCGATTGTGCTGGAAGGTCAGTGAGGTTGCAGAGTTGATCGGTGCATCCGAGCGATTCGTCTGGGGCGAGATCGCGCGGAACAAGTTGAAGGTGAGCCGGATCGGTGCAAAGACCACTCGCATCACGGCAGGGGACTTGGAATCCTACTTGGCCGCTGGAAAGGTGTGTGCCCAATGACCCAGCCAACTCCCAATCAATTGATTAAGGAACTGTCCAGCCGCCGCAGTACGTTGGTCCGGTTGGCAAAGGGATCCAAACTGGACGGCCGCGATATCTCGACCATCAGGCTATTAGCCGAATACGGCCTGGCGAAGACTTCGCCAACACCTCCATCTGGAGAGCGATTGACGGCAGAACGCGGCGAAGCGCTTGCCGCTATTGGATCCCTTGGGATTCGGCTGATTCAGAATATTGATGTACTAACTCGATTCCTGAGTGGCGAAGAGATGAATTCAGGCGAGATGGACGCCGTCGCCGACGCTGTCCGCTACGGGATTGCTATCGCGAAGGATTGGGCCTTATCCGACGATGGGCTGGCCGTTGCGGATGAATTTGAGCGGCTTGGGCACGCCAGCCAAGGGGGTGGCCAATGACACCTGAACAACTCCGCGCCCTTCGGAAGCAGACGATCGAGGCGACCGACTCGCTACTCCAAATTCTGCCACAACTGAAGGCACTCGTTGATCGCAGGACGGTGGAGTCTCCGGCGGACCTACGCATCCTCTTTGCCGCTGCCGAGGTTGCGATGAACATCGTCAGCTATGGCACCTTCGCAGGGGCCGGGACGGGTGGCATCCTCGATGCTGTTTCCCGTCACGTCGCGGATCGGGTTCGCCGGGGCGGCGGTTGACGGGCCTGGCAACTGTTGCCACCCCAACACCCAGAGAAACCGCTACAGAGACTCCAGAATCGCGGTTGCTTGGCACCCGTTGCGCCAAGTCCACGCGCCAGTACGCGCATCCCGTCTTATCCCATAAAGGAACACGATGACACAGACAGACACAGCCACGAATGAGACAACCGCAACGGCGGACCCGCCTGACACGGCTCGATATCTGAGCCGGCAACAGCTCGCGAGCCGCTGGGGCGTCAGCGTTCGCGCCATCATCAAATGGGAATCTCAAGAGCGGCTTCGGGCCACCCGGTTCGGGGCTGCGGTCAGATACGCCATTGAGGAAATCGAAGCGTTTGAACGGGCTGGAAAATAGTCCGGCCATAAAAGCCAAAAACTCCCTCACTTTGCGGGCGGGGAGTCGATGGCAGAAGAGGTTTAACGTGCGTTATTCTATCACCGATTTAGACGACTACCAGAGTAGCGTTGAGGCTTTTGAAACATATCCACGCCTGGACGCATCGGCACACCGGGAAATAGACCGTGCCCGGCGGGAGATTGAATTGCTCGCGATGGTCGCGGCTGGCCCAAGGCAGGGTATAGCACTCCTGAGGCGGATCGGGTTCACCCAAGACGCACTGGCCAACGACGACACGCGGACAATCTACACCGTGCTGTCCAAGGCCGGGCGGCCTAATGATGGACTGTCGCCGTGGTCGCGAGAGCAAATCGCGCAGGAATGCCGGCGGCTGTTGATCGAAGACAACCTTTGGGATGAATCCGATCTGCGGAGGCAGGTTGGATCCATGCGATGGGGGCCGGGACCGCTAACGCTACTCCTGACCGCATGCGACTATGACGCCGACGTGCTGGCCGATATCGCGCGGGAGTTGAATGCCGGGTCGAGTCGTCAGGGGAGGGCCGCCGCGTGAGCACCGAGAAAGCTCATTTCGCGTATCTGCACAACCCCGGCGGCCCGAACCCGACGCTCCGAATTGATGGGTGTGACGCGCAGGCCGACTCAGAATACGAGATGCCGCCGCTGGACGATGACGATGCCAGCCAATTCATGGCTGAGACAGAACCTTCCTTTCCCGATGAAAACTCCGACGTTCAGCCGCGTGTCGATGCCCATAATGACGGGCTGATTAAACCGCGTTTTTTGAGCGTTCGGGACTTGGTTGCCAAGCATCCGAATTTGAGGCCACCCGTGGTTCACAGTATTCTACGAGAAGGGGAGATTATCAACCTCATTGCGCCACCGAAGCGAGGCAAATCGTGGCTTGCGATGGACCTGGCGCTGTCGGTCGCATCTGGCCGGATGTGGCTCGACACCTATCAGACGGTCAGGGGCGATGTCCTGATACTCGACAATGAACTACATGCCGAGACCAGTGCCTACCGGATACCCAAGGTGGCAGAGGCACGGGGGATGATGAAAGATGAGTACGCCGATCACCTCTGCATCGATAATCTGCGGGGTCGGTTGCAAGACATCGAGAGGATGGCAAGTTACTTTGCTGCGATCCCTAAAGGCCGGTTTAAGCTTGTCATTCTTGACGCGATGTATCGATTCCTGCCCAAAGGAACGGAAGAGAACGACAATGCCGGAATAACGCAAATCTACAACGCGATTGACCGCTATGCCGCCCGGCTAGGGTGCTCATTTGTCTTAATCCATCACGCCAGCAAGGGAAACCAATCCGCCAAGTCAATTACCGATGTCGGATCTGGTGCCGGGAGCATGGGACGGGCCAGCGACTCCCACTTGATTCTACGGGACCACGAAGAACCAAACACAGTGGTTCTGGAAGGTGTGGTGCGGTCATTCGAGCCATTGAAGCCACTGTGCATTACGTGGGAGTTTCCGATTTGGAAGCCCGCCACGAATCTGGATCCGACGAAACTGAAGGACGGCAAGAATCGGAGTGAAACCGAGGCCAAGAAGGCAATCACTGTTGAGCAATTTGTGGAAGGTTACGTGTCTGATCGACCGAAAATGAAAGAAGCCATTATCGGACCGGCTGTGCTGGCCAAGGATATCACGCATCTGTCAGAGCGAAGGGCTGCGCAACATTTCAAACAAGCGGTAGGCGAGGGACTGATTCATTGCTGGAAGTTCGGCGGGGCGAATACGGCAAAGATGTACGCGACCATACCTCAGCCCAAGGACGAGCCACAGATTGAGAACCCGCCAGCAACCCTAAAGCCCCGCCGATCCAGCCGCAAGGCCGCCAACCCCGAATAGTAAATCGTGTGTCAGCGCACCTCGCGCGCACACACCTCACTACAGCCAATCAACTAGCAAGTCGGCAGACGAGGCGAAGGGGAAGAACGCCACCGCCGACGCTGTAATCAGCGAAATATCCAGCGAAAGGGGAGGGCGAGTGACAATCGGTTCTGTGTGCGCGCACTCAAACTACACCCGCCCCCCACAGCGGCGTTTCTGTCGCCGCGTTTGTGGGGGGTGTGGGGGGTGCGCGCACACACACACAGAACACACTCATGGCGAAAGGTGAGATCCGATAATCGGAAGCCTTTCTTCACTCGCCAGAATCTTCCGTGGACAGACGGCATCAATCAGCACGGGGGCATCCGACAGACGATCCATCCGACCCGTCTTCAAAACCTTGGTTCAGGCAAAACAGACGTGAGCCGCAAAAGGAGCGGTGCATTCCTGGCGCGAAATCTTATTGGCCTTGTGATGTGAAGACCCACACCTCCGTCACCGTCCCGTACCGCGCAGGGGCGCAATCCGGGCAATGGTCCGTCTCGCTTGGTAAATTCCGCCGATGCAACGCAGGTATGTGGATTCAGCAGCCGTCCGTCGCCAGTTGGCGAAGCGGTATCGGGCTGAAGCGGAGAACCCGAAGTGGACGCTAGCCGAGCGGGCTGCGTGGGCGCGGATGGCCGATGCGTGGGAGCAGACACTTAGCAAGCCAGCCGGGAAACCTGAACTGGATTCCAAGCGGACCCGCGTAAAGTCGTGAATCCCTGTTCGTTCAACTTGGTGGCAATCGCCCGCAGGCTGGAGCCTTCAGCCTGCATCTGGAGGATGATCGGCTTCACTTCGTTGTAGAGTGGTTCAGATGCCTCGCCGTGGGCCACGGCAGCGGCCTTACGTGCGACCGCAGCGGCCTTCCGATGCTGTTCTGGCGTTCCGGTGTAGTGGCCGTCACGATGCGTCCCTAGCTTCGTTCCACGGGCCTTGGCAGCGGCTAAGGCAGTCTTAGTACGCTCGCTGATGCGCCGGGCCTCATCTTCTGCCACGGCGGCCAAAATGTGGATCGTCAGCCGGTTCGCGTTGGCGTTGTCACAGGCCACAAAATCAACTGCCGATTCCATCAGGTTGGCGACGAACGCCACGTTGCGGGCCAGCCGATCAAGCTTCGCTATGACCAGCCGCGCCTTGATGCGACGGGCATGGGCGATGGCCTTGGCCAGTTCGGGTCGTGAGTTGTTCTTACCTGACTCCACTTCCCGGTATGTCGCCACAGCGTTGCCTTCCATGTCAGCGGCGTATTCATTGACGGCCTTCATCTGGCCTTCCAAGCCGAGCCCTGATTCGCCCTGTCGCCTGGTGCTGACTCGCACATAGTTGATGAGTTTCAAGCCCGATGTGGTGGATTTGGCTGTCATGGGGCGAAGTGTAACAATCTCTTTGATGTTCGTCAATAAGAATGTTACAGATTCCGAAAATGCGAGAATCGAGACCGGCGACAGGGTATCTACGCCATTCGGTCGTCACTGCGTCGGGTCATGCGTTTCGGCGTGATTGACGGGCGGGAGTGTTCGGGGAGGCTATCGCGTCGTCGCCCCTCTGAGATGCGAATGGTGGGCCGGGAGGGGTATGCCTTTCTACCGCAAAAACATTATCTCAGACTTGCGGACCTGCGAGTAGGCACCCGAGGTCTCGGGGATACGTCTCGTCTTTATAGATTTCGTTTTTTGGACATGGACGAATCTACATAACTGGCAATGTTGCCAGCGATACCGGGATTTGCCTGGCCAGCCGAATCATGCCCGATGGGGTGCTTTTCATTTTTTGTTTCCCATTTTTCGCCGAAATCGAAATCCTGCCCGTCCGCGAAAGTCCGCCCCTGTCTGGACCATTCCGGCCTCGTTCCTCCCGACCCGTCTAATAGGTTGATGGCAAACGCAACGCTCATCGACACCGCCCCCCTGGAACGTGCCTTCAGCACGGAGCATGAGTTTCTTACGCAATTTTGGAGCTTGGATGACTTGGCCCGGCGATACCGGGTTTCCGCCAAATACATTCGGCGGCAAGTCCTGGCCGGCAAGTTCCCCAAAGGTCGGATCGTCATGGGCCGGCTGAGGTTTCTCCGGTCGGAAGTTCTTGCCGTCGAAGCCGAGATGTTGCAGGGCACAACGCCGTGAACGAGTGGCTCATTCAGGTTCGGCCGCTCAACGGCGACGTTCCCGATGAGATTAGGTTACGCCGCTTGCTCAAGGGACTGTTGCGACGATGCGGTCTCAAATGCACGGACATTAAGAGGATTTCCCATGTGGGTAGAACTGAGGACTGTGAGGGGCGACCTCTTGCGGGAAGCTGCATTGGAAAACGAGTTTCCCAATCCCGGCAAGGTGCTGATGGTAGGCCCTGACGCAGTACGTGTGCTGGGCACCTATGTCCGCACCGAGCGAAGGGTTGATGAGCTTGCGGGTGTTATCGATGTGGCGGTGGTTGAGGCAGAGTTGATCCCGAAGCCATCCAAACGAGTGCCGATGCCGCCGCGAGAAAAGCCGAGAGCACTGAACATGGCAGCAGCGTGAAACAAGGAACCCAATGAACATTACCGAATCGATCCTCAATGAAGTCTCCACCGATGCAAAGCAACGGGCACACCTTCGCGGCCTGCTGAATCTCGAACTCCGGGATGAACCCGGACTCGCCACGGATCTTCCCCGCTTCCGACGCATCGCCTCGCGGATGGCATCCGCCACGGCGGAACAGTTCGGCATCAAGCCGTTTGCCATCCCGACACCGAAGGCCGTAACCGCACCAGCGAAGACTACGCCAAAGGTTGAATCGTCAACATCCGTTCCCACGGTTTCGCGATGGGTAACGAAGTCCGTCCCGTCCAAGCCCGTCATCGACCCGGCAGACGTTGCACGGCGGGCCAAGTTGGCGCTCGATGCCGTGGCTATGGAAATGGTGACGATTGATGACGAACAGAAGCCGCTGATCGTCGAGATGTTCCACGCCGATGCCGCCGAAGACCCAAAGTTCGGCTTGGATGCCGAACAGGTGCGCCGAACTTTTAAGAGATACGTTGCGGCGGCTGAGATGCCCAACGTCGAACCGGCATGCGAACTTAAGTTTAACTAGCCCATCACCGTTGGAGTCGCCATGCAATTGCGAACAAGTTACTCGATACAGCACAGCAGCAGGTTCGCCGGCTTCTTGCCCAGCGGAAAATGGCACACTCCATATGGCGATGACTGGTGCGTCTTCGTTGACCGTGGTTCCTTGACTAGCCTGGTTGCAGATGATGACATCCCAACCGACCTTCGCCCACTACTGGAGGACATACGGCTGGCAGCCGAATCGGTCGAGAAGACGTTTGGAATTTTTGACGGCACAGCGCAAGCATTTGGTGGACCTGGCGGCACGTTTGAATCCAAGGGATCGCTTGCTTCGGCTCCGAAATATCGTGTTGGCGTCCGCCAGAGCCGTGGTGTCGCGGCCACTTACGCACTGAAGGCGGCAGAATCCTTCCGTCAAGCGCCGGTCTTGGCAGGAATACTCGCCCGCCACGGCGGCCATCCCGTCCCCTTGCCGCCACCCCCTCCACCTCCACCGCCGCCCCCTCCTCCGACAAGGCAGGAAATCCGGGCGAAGCTGGCAGAGGAAGCCGTCGTGCTGTTCAAGGAAGGCCGTGTTGCGGAGTTGTTGGAGTTGATCCGCGAATACGTTTGATCGTGTGTTCGGTTGGTGCCGTGGAAGGTGAGAAAGAAGAGACTCTGTGCCTGTTCCGGTTTCATTAAAGTTAGTGGCTGACCTGTCGGACCTGAAGGGTGTCGGCACGCAGATCGGCACTGCGATACAGGGCGGTCTGACTCAAGCCAACTCGCAACTTCAACAACTTGAAACGAACCTTAACCGACTCCGGTCTGTTGGTGGCAGTGGCGGCATCGCCCAACTTGGCCACCAAATTTCATCAGCCTTCTCGCCGCTCCAAAAGGTCAGTGGTTTCATCTCTGGAATTGAGTCCGGCTTCATCCGCTTGAACTTTGCGATGGAAGGGATCGAGCGGGTTGGCCGTGCCGTTTACACCATGTTCTCTAAGCCTTTCGATGCCCTGATGACATCCACGGAAGATGCCCGCAAATTTGAACTGGCGATTAGCGGCGTCACCGGCGGGATGGAAAAGGCCCGCGCCGTGAACTCGGCTTTGCTGTCGGACCTGAAGAACATCCCACTGAGCCTTGAAGAAGTCCGCCGATTAACCATGTCGATGAGCCGCCAAGGGCTGATGACATCGGCCTTCGCCAATTCCGACCCGCAACAGGCCGCCGCGCAGGCATCACAGTACGCCGGCACCGTCGCCAAGCTGTCGGCGCTCAATCCACAATACTCGCCCGATCAGATGATTGATGTGCTGAGACAGGCATCCAGTGGGCAGGCCCGTGGCATGCGATACCGACTCGGCATCGACCCGCAAGACCTGGCCCGCATGCAGGGTGTGAACCAAAAGGACTTCACCGGGAACCCTGAACTGCTGATGCAGGCGATGGGCAAATATCTGGATGTTTATGGCAAGGGGTTGGATTCTGGCCGTGGCGACTTGATTAGTGTCGTGTATGAGAAGTTACACGACACCTTGAGTGTGGCGTTGCAGAAGGTGGGTGAGTCCGGGGTCTACGATGAAGTGACTGACCGCCTGAAGGCCGTCATGGGCGGCTTGATGGACTACCTCAATTCGAGCCAGTTTGCAGGGCGGGCACAAGAACTGAGCAAATCGGTAGCCGGCATCTTTGATGGTCTCGGCGAGTCGATGCTTCGACTGATACAGGCGGCATCTGGTGCATCGAGCCTGGCCAACACCCCCGATGCGATCGCAAAGCAGTTGGCATCGGTGCTAGGCGAAATCTCCAACTGGTCCAGAGAGCTTCCCGGCATCGCCGCATCGGTAGGTCGGGAGTTGCGGGAAGTCAGTGGCGACATCAGCAGCATCCTTGGTGCCGTCCACACCGTCGCCCATCCCATCGATGCCATGCACGAATTGGGAAGTCGTGACAGTGACGAGAGGGCCGGCCAGCGGTCTGCACTCATCGCCCAACGACTCAACGAACTCGGGCTGTCCGGTAACGCTGTCGGGTATGCGAATGTGGACCCCTACCAGCACATGGGACCAATGGGCGGCGAGACGATGGATGCGGCAGCCAACCGCATCAATGGGCCGCGAATAAAATTCGATACGTCCAAAGTTAATAGCGGCCGTCCTTTCGTGGATACCAGTGGTGTACAGGCTGGGGCGCGCCGACTACTGGCGGAACAAGCGGCACAGGCGCTATCCGATGCCGATATCTCCCAACTGGGCAATACCGACGAAGTTCGTTGGCGTCTGTCCCAATCGATCCCGGGATTCGAGGACCGATTGACCGGTGCGAAGGCGGCGACCGGAATGAATGCCCCATACCGCCTACCGGCAGGACTGAATGCGCAGGTGGATGGAATCGGCAAGGACGTGCTGGAACCCAACTACGCCGCCAAATTTCACAGTCTCGATTTGCTGGCCGAATCGATTTCCAGTTGGTCCGGGGATGCGGACAAGCTTACTTCGGCATTCGCCACGGCCCGCGCTAAGATCAAGGAACTATCGGGCGACAGTAGCGGTCACAGTGCCTTCGACCAAATCAAAAACTGGCGGGACAGCAGCGCCATTCAATTGAGCGGGACGATTGACGACCTGTCCGCCGAACAGAAACGCGACCCGGAACACAGCCGGGACATTCAGGACCGAATCGGTGCCTTGCAGTCCGCAATGGACAAGATTGTCGGCGGCTACCAGCATGAGTTGGAAGCACTGGGATCAGAGCTTCGTGAAAAGACCGGCAACTTCGGCGTCCAAATCTCCCAATCGGTAAGCAAAGAAGGCGCAACGTATGCGTCACAAGTCCTGTCGGCGTTCGCGGCCGGAAAGACTGCCGTACAGCAACAGGTGGCAGCCCTCCTGGCCAAGTACGGCCTTCCCGCCAACGTAGGGTTCGACTCGATTCCGTTGGGACAGCAGCAACCATTCACAGACATCCAACTGCGGGAGCGGCTGGCATCAATCAAGGAGTTGAACCCCAACGCGCCATCACACGATTCCATCGCCTCGATCCTGGCTGGCCAGCACTCGACCGGATCGCAGGACATCGCCGCGATGCGGGACTCCCTCAGCCAATCGCAAGGCACCTACGCGGCGGCGAAGAAGGCATTGTCCTTGAATCCCGATGACCAATCGGCGCAACAGGCCGCCGCACAATCAGGTGCTACAATCGCAAAGTTGTCCGGCGAGATTCAACAACTTCAAGTTCAGAACAACGGGTTGGCCCAGTCATTCGTGTCGGTCGGCAATGCGGCACAGAACACCTTGGGCAATGGCTTGGGCAAGGTGCTGACGGATATCGAAACCAAAACCGGCAACGTCCGGGCCGCGTTCACTGCGATGGCGAAAGACATGCTCAATCAGTTCAATGAGCTGATGTCACGCCAGCTTTTTTCGAGCGTGTTCGGCCAGCCCGATGGGCAGTCCGGGGCTGGGCATGGTATCGGCGGACTATTTGGCGGCCTGACCGGCGGCCTTACTTCTGGTCTGACTCACCTAATCGGACCAACCGGCCCGTTCTCTGGATATCAGGCACCAACCCCGACCCCGGTTGACGAAGTGCCAATCGGTGCCGCAACCGGCGGCGTCTTCCTTGGCGGCCTGCGAATGCTGGCGAGTGGTGGGGTAGTCAAGGGGGGGAAGGGGCAACTAGCAATCATCGCTGAGGGTGGTCTTGGCGCAGACGAGGCTGTTGTCCCACTCCGCAATGGCTTCCTGCCCATCGGACACGACTCCAGTGGATTCCATGCCGTTTTGCCGGGATCGGGAAGAATCATTCCTGCGGCGATGTTCGCAGACGGCGGGGTTGTCGGCGGCGGGCGTGGTCCGGCGTACTCTGGGCTTAGTGGTGGTAACGGTAGCGGATCGGGCATGGGTGATATCCATGTACATCACACGCAAGTCACGCAACTGGATGGCAAGGAAATCGCCCGGCAGACCTATCACTACAACCGCGCCCAATTGAAGCAGGACAACCTCAAGATGCTTGGCCCCGGCGGTGATGGTCGGCGGGCACTGGGGAGGGTGTAATGACAAGCAGAAGTTATTTCTTAGGTCCAGTGACGGCCGGTGATGGCAACGCTTATTGTGGGGTCGGCTGCGGCTCCGAGAATAATCGCATCACCTACAATTATGGTGTCTTTGCGTGGGATGGCAGCGGTCATTTGAGGTTGCTATGTTCGGAGTGCGGTCGGAACTATGCACCGGAACTATTCAAACTGATTCCGAAAGAGTACGTTGGCTTTGAGGGGAAGCCTGCCGAGAAAATTACCTTTGAAGAATTTGCCGCTCGCCATTATCCGCAGTATTATCCGCAGATAATGAAGCGATAGTTTCTATTAGACGCCCGGCGGCTGACTCCCCGGGCGATCCAATGGCCCCGCCGGAAACTGGTCCTGGCGGGGTTTTTTATTTGTATATGCCCTACACATTTACCATCGTTGATGCCTGGCAACGTTGCCACTTCAGTGTCTCGTCCACCTGCATAATCGCCCGTCCCACTGCGGCAATCACGACAGGGGGATTCGCGTTACCAAGGGCCTTCAGTGCCAGTCGGTTGTGGCGTGGTTTATCCAGAACGAGCCAGCCTTCGGGAAGGCCCATGAATTGGCTCGCCCACTTGGCGCTCAATGCGGGCTTTACCCGCCTGCCATGTCGGTCCGGTGGCTGGATTAGCCTTGGATGTTCCCAGTCATGTTGCCGTTCTCCGGGCCGGGCTGGCCAGCGGCCAACTGGCGTACCAAGCCTTCCAGTGTGAGATTCCCTCCCGCGTAACGGCCGGATCGGTTCTGGACTGCCGATGCCGTCAGAGTCGGCCAGTCGCGCGATGATCCAGACTCGGTTTCTGCGGTGCGGCGACCTGAAATGCTGGCCACCAACCACGAATGGCCAGCAGGAGTACCCGTGTTTCTCCATTGCACTGAGCACGACATCCCCACCCCTAGTTCGGAGAGCAGGCACGCTCTCAACAATGACCCAACGGGGTCGGATGTCTCTGACGACTCGCATGAGTTGCCAGAACAGGCCGGATGCTTCCGTTGGCGTTTCTTCCGAACCGATGCCTTCGCCTCGACCAATATTGGAGATGCCGGTACAGGGAAATCCACCGGTGACGAGATCGATTTGTCCGCATCGTCCCCGAACGTCGTCTCCTTCAACATCCTTCACATCCCTCCATCGTGGCAAGCCCGGCCAGTGCTTCTCAAGGACGAGGTTGCAGTACGGGTCAATCTCACACTGGCCGACGATCTCGAATCCGGCCCACGAGAGACCTAAGTCATGTGCCCCCAACCCGCTGAATAGAGATAGCGCCCGCATAAGGTGCCGCCAACCTATTCGGATGCCGCCGGCGAATCTACGGTTGTCGTACTCGCCTCGTGACTCTGCCAAATCAGCTTGGAACAGAGTGATGCACGTCTGGCGATTGTGGGGCAAATGTCGCGTCCTGCCACGCAGGATCATCTGGGTTATCCACAAAGGACATGGGAAATACTTGGTCCTGAGTTTTAACGAGAACGTATTCCTCATCGTCCGGGTCTGGTCCCAGCCCCACAAGTACAGACGCCTGCCACCCTATAAGCCCGGACTGACAATGCCTTACTACACGCAGTTGGGTGATTGGGATTTCGTCAAAGGACAGGCCGTCGGCCGTGGAAATCACGCGAACGCATTTTCCATTTCCGCCAAGCGTTTGGCCATCAGCAATCTTGGATTTATGGACGCGGTAGGTCATTTCGGACATTAGTCAACATTATACCAAAATCCGGCCGTTTGTTGTTCATCTAACGAATCCGGCGTAGTTGCCGTTGTCGGGTCGCACACAAGGCGTCACGATGCGACGATGACCCAAGCGGATGTCAGTGCCGAGCAAGCCCGCGAGATCGCAACCAAGATCGTCCCGGCTCTGGAATACCTTGGCCGGCTCAATGAGCGGATGCGGCGAAGGGGATTCCCGGCCGATGACTCGCTGATGTTAAAGGTGACGTTCGCACTTGAGGCGATGCGGCAGGTGCGGACGGCACTGCACGGGATTGAAGGTCCACCATCGTCACCGATATCGGGCGCGGAGCAGATATCGCCGGAGGTGCCCCAATGGCAAAAGGCCATGGGCGGGACTGTATCCACCGATTGACTCTACCTCACAGCCTCCGGGACAGTACCCACTCTCCGCGATCCATCTTGAACGTGGATGTCATCGGGTAGCCTTTGTCCGCGTAAATCCCATCAAGTTCTTTCAGTAGTCCACTTATCGCCTGCATGATCGGCTTCAGGCGTTCATCCGGGAACATGTCGGCTGGCAGCGGCTTTGGTCCCACTCCCTGGTAGTGGAATCGACCGTCCGGCGCGGAGTGGTAGATGGAGACGGTCTGGCCGTCCTTGCTTGGGAGAACTACCGGCGTCCCGATGTTGAAAGGCTCGCCTACGATGATCCTTTGTCCATCCGCTGGGCCACCGACAAACTCAAACGCCCTCTCAGTCATGGGAGCACCTCCTTAAATCGATATCACTTTGACGACCGAAGTGCCTCCTCGCTGGAAATTTCCGCAAAAGCGATTTTACTTAGAAGCACGCGCGCCATTTCTGGCTTGAGTAGTAGCTCTGCATTCACAGTGAAATTAAGTTTCAACTGCGCTGATGGGACCGCAGCCCTTTCTAAATCGTCAAGTATTTGCCCCAGTTCAAGGCTGACTTGTATGAGTTGCTGCGTCAATGCCAGCAGTTCTATGAACGATACGCGAACGGGTTGTTCTCCCTTAAACTCAATTGCGAACGGCTCTCCCCGTAACCGCTCTATAACGTCTTCGGCATGCGCGATAGCGGGGTTATCTAGCAAGATGCGAGGTGGATAAACGGCGTAAGTCTCGGAACGGTGCTCACACATCCGCTTTTGCAGTAGGGACATGACAAGCGCCATGCCTTCGGGCGAAAGTCCGACCGCGTCCGCGCGATCCTCAGCAGAGGAAGCCACTTCGCGAATCATCAGTTCCACCCCAGTAGAAATCCGCAGTTCTTCGCCAGCCCCGGACCGCACGATGATCGAGGCTTGGCCCTTTGTGCGATTCATTTCATTCCAGAGCAGGTGGATATGTGGGCCGGGAATAAAGTAGGTTCTTCGCTCTGTCGGGTTTAAGGGACCAGAAGCCGGCCGCAGCGGAAGCATTTCGACATAGCTTTCGCCCAGCTTCATATCCTCCGACGCGGACCCAACGCGGACAATCGGGTTTTCAATAAACAAGGGGAAGACGGCGGTGCTTGCCAGTTCAAAGATGATACGAGGCCCAGAGGCGTCAATATCGATTGCAAGCTTACCATTTAGCCGTGATCCAATTGCCTCTTCGGATTTCGGGAAGCCAGTCTTTGAAGTGGAGGACCTCGCTGGGAAGCTTAAGTTTGGCGTTCGGATGTTTCCGATGGCCGGCGCTTGAACCGCTGGCTGGCCGGTTAGAAACGAATAAAGAGTCTCAAAGCCGAGCGGAGTGGAAACGTCAAAGCGGGTGTAGGCTCGCAAAACGGTAGGTATGCTTGCATCATCAGATGATGACACAATAACTGGAACGAACCTGCGATTCCTGCACTCTGCTTCGTATATCGCCTGGGTAATCAGGGCACCTTCAAACTTCGCACCTTTACCCGTTCCCTCCGGCTCCTCCCCCTCGAACCGACGGCGGTATGGCTCCGTGCAAACGGCTAGAATAAAGTCGGCTTGCTTGAGTTGTTGGTTCATCCATGCTGGCCAGCCTTGTGGCGGGAACATTTCGTAACGATCTATGCAGCAGTCAAGCCCGCTTTCTCGTAATCGATTGCTGAGGGCAAGAACCGTGTCCTTATGCGACTCCGAATCGTGCGAGTAGCTAATCAACACCCGAATTCGTGAACTGTTTTCCACTTTCGTTACCTTTCCCGAGTCCTTTGTGCGCAGAATGATACCGCTGTGCGCATGAAAAAGCCGCCTTGCGGCGGCTCTCTCAATCCAGATGATTGGTGGCGTTCACGATTCCTTGTTGGCCCGCCGCCGGCTTGCCCGCCGCTCCCACGGTTTCGGCCGGCGTACCACTTCGCCCGTCTGTGAATCAATGCCCAGACCTACCCCGCCATCGTACTCCTCATCCATGATGGTGATCTGGATACGGGGATGCTTGGCTTGCTCATCCTTGGAGAACTGTTCGACAACCCACTGGCGTAGCAGCTTGGCCAGAAGTTGGCGATTGTCGCGCCGCTCGTCCTCAGGGGTGGGCCGCTTGCCACCTTGTTCGCACCTGACGAACGACCGCACGTCGGCCGCAATATCCGGTCGCTGTTTCAGGAATCGTTTCAGCAGGTCATTGAGATCGGAGTCTTTCAATTCAATAAGCCATTTGAGTCCAAGGAAGCTGATTGCCTTCACGGCAAGCTCTCGACGCTCGTCTGGCCACGTCATCGGATCATCATCCTTCACGGGCCGGGGCTTTCGTCTGCGTTCGGCCTTCCAGTTCTTGACCCTGGCGGTGTGCAACATGCCGCTCATCTGTTCCGGGCCAGAAAGCAACGCGCCCCAATAGTTGACGATGAGTCTCTGCGCCTCTTCAAGCCACTGAACTGCTTCCTCTCGTGTGGACCCGTGGGGAAGGGAAATGATGGCGCACTTGGGCATTACCTGCCACACGAGCCGGGCAAAGCTGCCAATCGCGCCGCCGGTGTCTTTATCTGGCCCGGCGATTATCTCGATGGCGTGGGTCACGTCGGCCATCCCGGCTACCTTTAAGTTTTGCCCGTCTTGGATGAACCGCTCGCCAACCTGTTGGATTGTCGGCTTTGGCTTTGGTGGCTTCGGCCACTTCCCGGCGGCGTTGAGCTTCCGCATCTTGTCGGGAAGCTCATGGTGCTCGGTGATACCGCAAAACGTCTGTAGTGGAAGCGACTTCATGGACGTTCTCCTGCCGGATCGATGCCGGCGTAAATGGTTAGGCCCGCTGCCGGATCGCGAGTCCGGCAACATCACGCGGTTTCGGGCAGTCAGACATTGATTCCGGCTCGGATGATTGTCTGTGCATCACCCAACCCGACCCGGATATGGCATGGCTCGCCGCGTAGTCGATGGTCAGCTACGTACATGAGCGACACCCTCGCTCCCCGGACGATCATGCGGGATTTGTTGATTGGCGAACCCGCCATCAGCCGGCCTTCCGTGGCCACGGGATCGCCGCCAATCTCCCGTACCGCTTGGGCGATAGTCAGCTTGCGGCGGATGGTCTTTGCGGTTCGCCCGGCGTGGATAAGCCGCACCGTGCAACGGACAGACTTGTCCAGTTTTCGTTTCATGGTTCACCTCACGCCGCGATGGATTTCCGTCCCTGATTGGCGACTGGACGACCGGCCAGTTTTTCGCCCAGTAATTGACGTAGTTCCCCGGCCGTGATGAGCCACGCCCGGCCCACCCGCCGTCCGATGCGGCCTTGCTCGCAAGCCCGTTGAAGTGTGCGTTGTCCAAGTCCGCTGATTGCCGAGGCGACGGGAATGGCCAGCGTTTGACGGTTGGGCATGAACCGGAGGTTCAGTAGCTTCCGCGCCCGGTCCAGTTTCTTGTGGGCCTGCCGGATTCTCTCTGCTTCGCCATCAGGAACGCGCTTGCTTGGCGGCGGGCCGTAACAAAAGTAACTCCACGGTGCCTTGCGATTTATCCAGTGGTGGACCCGACAGGAATCGACCCGGCGATATCCCGGCATCTTCGGACGGGGCGGAAGGCCAAGTGCAGCGGCTTGCCGGGCATATCCAAGTGCGACCTGTAGCCGGGTCTGTGGTGGTTCGGTCCCCAGTAATGCGGCCAGTCGTTCGGCGGCTTCGCCTTCGCGCTCAGCGGCAATATCAGCGTGATTCGAGCAAAACATTTCTGCACCTTTTCGGTTGATTTAATTGCGTTTTGATGGGTCGATGTTGGCAACGTTGCCAGCCAAACCTAGTTCCTGAAGCGTGGCAGGCTTTGTGACCAAAACGGGGAACGGGGTCCGGCAGGGCGAATAAAACCCCTGCCGGACCCATCGACCCGTCATTCAGCGAAGGCGTAGGTGCGGTGAAGGGGCGTGTCGAGGGTGAAGACGGCAGACTCGGCTTCCATGTCGAGTGTTAGTTGACGATGGTAATCCTCGTCCTCCGACTCGATCCGTTGCCGTTCGGCAGGTGTGGGCACTGCATCAACGCGCTTCGTCAATTCGCGGGCCGCTGCGATGAAGAGATGATTGCTGGCGGACTTGTCGGGCACGATCCCCATCAACTTCTCATCGGATAGGTGGGCGACGTGCTCGGCAACAGGGACAAACTGGTCGGTATCGACTAACGCCAACAGTTGCTCGGCACGCTCGGCAGGGGTCAACGTGTTGAAGGGATAAAGGCCGAGGCGAAGGTTCGATACGTGGCTGGCCAGTTCAAAGAGGGCTGACTCGGCTCCGATTCGGGGATCGGATTGGAACTGTTCCGGCTCAAACGTGGAAAGACGGGACGGAAGGGATAGGATGCTCATGGACGACTCCAGTCACTTGGGGTTGTCTCGGGCCGGTGGTGTTAGAAGCACCCCGGCCCACTTTTTCGGTCATCAGCACATTGCCAATGACGATGTAAGGATCGTATCGGCATCGCCAATTCGTGTCAACAAAATAATCGTATATTTTACTAAATCGTTGAACGCCGTTCCACTCGCTCTATAGTGGTGACATGAAGCAGCAACCTACCAAGCGAGGGCGTGGCCGACCGAAGATGCCGGCTTCCGAGCGGCTTACCGAACGCCATGTGGTGAACCTGACGCCGGAGATTGATGCGGCGGTGCTGAAGTTCTGCGAACTGAATGGCGTGGGACGACATGCGGACGGGATGAGGCAGTTAATCGTCAAGGCGTTGCGGGCTGATGGGTTGTTGTAGCTATGTTTGACCACACGAACCGCTGGCGGCGCGGGAGCCGTTCTAGGCATCTATCGCGGGTATTTTCCGACGGATTTTCCGACAGAAGTGCGTTCCAGAAGTGCTGTCAAGACAAAAATTTACTCTACCACTGAATTACGCCCGCAAAGAGATCCGCTGCAAAAAGGACCTTTCATTCGACAGGCTTGTCACGAACATCAGCGGCCGCATTGTTAGTCAGCGTTCAAATGCGTGTCCGCATGAACCGAGCTTGAAAGTATCTTATGCGAGGTGAACGACGCGTCAAGACGTGCATCACATCGCGCGGGAAGCGTTACCGTCCGGTGCGGCGCGAGTCCGAACGCGTCCGTGCTACACGCGGGGGTCGCATGGAAGTGTTTGCGATTGGTTGATATATCCGAAGGTATTTGATCGCCTCTTCCTTATTTTGGAATGTTCCTTCGATGTAACACTTCACCCGTCTGCAACATGCTCCACCGGCAGCGAGGGTAGCGTGCCGGTTTGCAGGAAGGTTTGCAACGCCTGAGTGATGGTCTGGGTCGCATCCAGCCCACGCAGTTTCAACG
>Ga0182024_10010126_pt1 | contig 19312 bp, 19 predicted proteins | sample P32metaG_FD_120480 | JGI IMG/M metagenome (GOLD analysis project Ga0182024, IMG submission 120480) | Permafrost microbial communities from Stordalen Mire, Sweden - P3-2 metaG (Illumina Assembly) | ecosystem: Environmental > Terrestrial > Soil > Wetlands > Permafrost | place: Sweden: Stordalen... | reverse complement strand
GGTGCCGCTGGGCCACTTGACCCAGTGGCCCGGTAGTCCGACCTGTAAGTCGTGACCTGCCACTAAGTTTTTCCTCCAGGTAGATTTAGAGTTCGGCCCGAGGGAGGGACGGACGATGAAGCGTGTCAGGTTCACGGAAGAGCAGATCATTGCGGTATTGCGCGAGCACGAGGCGGGGCAAAGACAGCCGATCTGGCGCGCAAGCATGGGATCTCGGAAGCGACGCTATACAATTGGAAGGCCAAATATGGTGGCCTGGACGTGTCAGAGGCTAAGCGGCTGAAGGCACTTGAGGACGAGAACCGCAAACTGAAGAAGCTTCTGGCTGAGTCGATGCTTGACAACGCGGCGCTGAAGGAACTTCTGTCAAAAAAATGGTAGGGCCCGCCGCCAAGCGCGAGGCTGTCGCTTATCTGCGTGGCGTGCTGGAGATGAGCGAGCGGCGGGCCACTGTCACTGCTGCAGCAGAATTTGGCCGGCGTTGATCGATGACCCCGTACCTCGCTGCGCTCGCCGCCGCCCCCCCGACCAGGCGAAGCCGCCATCAGCATCGCGCGACATCGTCGATCGCCCCGACCGCCCGAGCTCCAGCGTCGCCCCGATCCGGAATCACTAAAAAGGAATCGGCGACGGCCGCGACGTCGACCTCACCATCTGCCGCCCAGGCGGCTCGCGCCGGTCGAGCAGAATCCATCGGCATCGCCCCGCTCGCCCCTCGCGCGCGCGTAACGACAACAAGAGTGGCAAACGCGGCCGCCGTTTGACCTCAAAGGATCGCGTTGCCACAGTAACCTACGCAGCCATCCGAAGCACTGAAACCGCATTGCCGCCGAACGGCCGAGCGCGCATTGCGGGATCGGGACGACGATATTGTGGAATTTTTGGAGGAGACATGAATCTTGAGCCGAAACCTATGACCTAAAGCTTTCTAGCACACTGAACGATTCAATAACTTTTCAGCGCAAAATGCCTCGATAAATTCTCGCCGAATTCGGCCCAAAGCTGATCCATCTTCGTCTCTATAACATTAAACCCGATCACGCCGAGCCGTCCAAAAATCCTGACATTGACGCGCACACGCATCTCCGTCGTGTCGGCGTCTGTTGAGAAAAGAAAAACCTCGCTCGATTGCTTGAACGAGTTTGCAAAACCGGAATCCTCACCTGCGCTTTCGGTTCTGATGTACGACGGTGGGCGGGTCTCGATGACTTTCACTCGCACCTTGAACCTGGCGCTGATGAACGACACCTTAACCCGGGCCTGGACCAAATATTCTGTCTCGTTCAGTCGCTCAACGCTTTCGGTTCCGGAGACGCAAAGGCGCATCAGTTCCGGATTGAACAACGCCTGCCAAACCTTTTCGATCGGCGCCTTTATGAGGGCGGCTTTTTCAAACTCCATTGATCTTTTCCGCGGCCGCCATAATCGATTCGACAATCCCAACATAGCCAGTGCATCGGCACAGATTACCGGATAATCCGGCGCGTACTTCATTCACGGTCGGGTTCGGATTGCGCGCGAGCAATGCAGCGGCAGTCATTATGAATCCGGGGGTGCAATAGCCGCATTGCAGTCCGCCATGATCGAGAAATGACTGCTGAAGGGGATGCAGTTCTTCACTCTGGCCGCGTAAGCCCTCGATGGTCGTTATTGCCCGACCCCGCACCTGCATGACCAGCCGCAGGCAGGATTTGAAGGCTTTGCCATCGACAAGAACGGTGCAAGCGCCACAGATTCCGGTTTCGCAGCCGCGTTTGGTTCCGGTCAAGTTCAGGTCGTCACGCAAAAAATCAAGCAGCAGCCGCTCGGCGGGCACGCGAACGTCGCACTCCTCCGCATTGATCGTCAGATTGATCGTGTGTTCGTTCATACACCACCACCACTTAGTCGATCGGCGAACGCAAAGCTGCGTCCAGCGTGCGACGCGCCACCACACGCACCATTTCGCGACGATATTCAGCCGCTCCGCGAAAATCGGAAATGGGCGATATTTCCGCTGCGGCGATCCGCGCCGCTTCATCGAGAATATCTGATCCTACGCCCTTTCCGCGCAAGAATGACTCGGCTTGCCGAGCGCGCACCGGAATTGTCGTTGACGCCCCGATCGCGATTCTAATTTCGGCAATCACGTCAGCGTCGCGGCGGACGACCACGCCCAATCCCACCAACGGCCTGTGCTCCGCGAGAGTCCGTAAAAATCGCGTGTAGACGCCGCTCGTGCCGACGGGCAGCGGAGGAATCTCGATTCGGGTCAGCACTTCGTCGTTCGCAAGCGTGGTTTCGTAATATCCGGGATAGAATTCATCGAGCGCAATGACGCGCTCGCCATGGGCGCTGACGGCCAGCGCTCGCGCGCCGAGCGCCATCAGACACACCGGCGGATCGGTGGCCGGATCAGCATAGCAAAGGTTGCCGCCTAGTGTGCCCATATTGCGGATCTGCGGATTGGCCACCTGACTGGCCATGCTCGCCAGCATCGGGTAGTGCTTCTTGATCACCGGAGCATCGGCCACCTCGCGGTGACGAACCAATGCGCCAATGCGAAGCCCGTTGTTTTCGTCGTACTCGATCGTTTCGAGGTCGTGCAGACCGCCGAGATGGACCAGATGCGAAGGAGTCACCAGGCGCTGGCGCATGGCCAGCAACAATGCCGTGCCTCCAGCCAGCAAGCGCGCGTCTTCTCCGGAATCCGCAAGCATGCGGCTCGCCTCCCGGGGCGAACCCGGCTCGAGAAGAACGAAGCTAGGCATGCTCGTTCCCCACAACTCGACGGTCGCGCAAAGCCGCAAGCACTTTTTCCGGCGTGATCGGCAGGGAGTTGATGCGCACGCCAGCTGCGTGCTCCACCGCATTGGCAATGGCGCCCGCCGCCGGAGCGATTGCGGTCTCACTGGCGCCTTTTGCGCCGTAAGGACCGTTGGGCTCATGGGACTCGACGATTGCGCTGCATAACATCGGGAGCGATTCGGCTGTGGGCATCGTATAATCCGCAAAATTGCCGTTCACGAGCCGCCCATCCTGGAATTCGAGGTTTTCAAAAAGCGCCCATGCAATGCCTTGCGCCGTGGCGCCGGTCGTTTGGCCGTGAACTGCCATCGGGTTCAGGGCCTTACCGCAATCATCGGCCACGAAGCTGTCGAGCACCACAATCTGCCCAGTTTCGACATCGACCTCGACTTCGACGGCGTGCGCGGCAAACGAGTATCCGGGCGCCACGTTGCCATAGCCGCTCTTGTCGGCCATCACCGTCGGCGGATCAAAGGTCGTGCGAACATAAATGCCCTCGCCGCCGGTGCGGAAAATGTGCATTCGCGCCGCTTCTGCGATCGGCATGCCGTGTTCGGGCACGCCGATGACGTGAATGAAGGCATTCTCGATGGTCAAGTCGCTCGGCGAGGTTTCAAGCTTTTCGGCCGCCATTGAGAGCAATTTCTCGCGCGCTTCGCGTGCGGCCCGCAGCACCGCATTGCCCGCTGTAATCGTCACCCGCGATGCAATCGCACCATGGCAGAACGGCACGACGTCGGTATCCGGATTATTGACGTTGATGTGATCGATTGGGATGCCGAGCTCGTTCGCACAGATCTGGCACAGGATAGTCATCGAGCCTTGACCGACGTCGGATTCGCCGGTGATCAGCGTTACCCTTCCATCATCGTCAATCTTGAGCGCTACAGTGGAACCGTCCCAGTTCTTGATCGCCCGGTTGGCACTCACGTGCATGGCGGCCGCTACTCCAACGCCACGCTTTTTCGGACCATTGGCGGCGCCTCGACTGCGCTTCTCGTCCCAGCCGATTCCGTCGCGGACGCGATCGAGGCATTCGGTCAGGCCGCAGCTGCCCATGTACCACCCGTGGACGCTGGTCTCCCCGGTACGTATGGCATTGCGCAACTGCACGTCCATCGGATCCATGCCGATCATCTCGGCCAAGACCGTAAGATGGCTGTTCAGCGCGAACGCCATCTGCTGGTTGCCGAAACCGCGAAACGCACCGCTTGGAATTTTGTTTGTGAATACGAGACGCGCATGCGAGCGGACGTTCTGCAAGCGATGCATCGAGTCGCTGCGCATAGCCGTCACATAGACCATCGCCGGAGCAAGGCCCGTGTAAGCGCCATTGTCCGCCAATATGATCGAATCCTTCGCGACGATTTCTCCTTCCTTGCTCAGCCCCATCTTCAGCCATATTCGTGCCGGCAGGCTAGAGCGCGCCGCGAGAAAGTCCTCAAGGCGGGTGTTGATCAGACGGACTGGGCGTCCTGCCTTCAACGCCAGGAAAGCCGCGATCGGTGTATTGGCATCCTCTGAATTCTTGCCGCCGAAACCACCGCCGGTCGTAGTTTGAATGATACGTACCTGGGAATAGGCCATGTCCAGCGCTTCCGCTAAGCGCGCGCGAGCAAAAAAAACTCCGGCGGTAGGTGTCCATGCCGTGATCCGGCCGTTGCCATCCGGGCTCGCCAACGATCCCGTCGGCTCGATGTAGCCGGGATATTGGTACGACATATCGTAGGTCGCCTCATAAACCACTGCGGCGAGGCTAAAGCCTTTCTCTACGTCGCCACGCGCAATGCGCACCTCATATGCAAGGTTTCCAGTGCCGTCGTGGACTTCGGGAGCCCCTTCGGCCAGTGCCTGTTCCGGATCGAGCACAGCCGGCAGTTCCTCGTACTCGACCTGAATGCGCTCTATTGCATCCAGCGCAGTGGATTCATCGACCGCGGCAACGGCCGCCACCTCTTCGCCGGCGAACCGGACCTTGCCACACGCCAGGATGCGATGCTCTTTGCGAACCAAGCCCCATTGCCGTGCCGGCGTATCGGCGCCTGTCACGACCACCTTCACGCCTTTGAGCGCGCAGGCGCGGGAGGTGTCGATATGAACGATCCGAGCATGCGCATAGGGGCTGCGCAATACCTTGCCATGAAGCATTCCGGGAAGCTTCAGATCGGCCACATACTGCGCCAAGCCTAAAACCTTTTGCCGGCCTGAGACCTGCGGAATGGAGGCGCCGATCAGCGATTTCATCTTGTACTCCGGCACCCGGTAAGCTGCCAAACTCGCGCGCGATTGCGTTTGGAGGAGATAGTTTGCGCTGGGGGGAACCGCACGGGAGGCTGGCGGTGATGGGACTCAACCATTGCAGTATTGGAGCATACCTTAGAAACCCAAACGTTGGCAGTTATCAGCGTTGGCATTTGTCGAACACGCTGTTCCATTTTATCGAATGGACTAATCCCCATCGCCTGATCGAAGATGTTCTTGACGGCGCAAAACTATGTGGGGACAATTAACGATCAATCGCGATGCTCAGACGGCTGCGCTCAAGTGGTCGCGGCAGACGTGCTTCGCAGGTCGAGGGGAACAAGACATGGGCTCGGTTTGGCCATTGCGAAGCGTTGTCGCGCTGATTGGCGTCAGCTTTTGCGCATTCACCGCATCGGCGAAAGACAAGATCGTTTTCGGCACCAACTGGCTCGCGGAAGCCGAGCACGGCGGCTACTACCAGGCGATCGCGGACGGAACCTACGCGGCTTACGATCTCGATGTCTCGATCAAGCCCGGCGGGCCCCAGGTCAACACCGGGCAACTGCTGGCGGCCGGCGCCTTAGACATCGCAATCGTCACAAACTCGTTCGTCCCTCTCAACCTACTTAAGGCGGGCGGCGAGACAATCGTGATCGGCACCACCTTCCAGAAGGATCCGCAAGCGCTGATGTCGCATCCCGAAGCGGGATATAAAACGCTCGCCGACCTTAAAGGGCATCCGGTACTGATCAGCTCGCAGGCGTGGGACGGCTATTGGAGATTTCTCAAACTAAGATTCGGGTTTACCGACGATCAGGCGCGAAAATACTCGTTCAGTCTGGTGCCGTTTCTCGCCGATAATACGCTCGCTCAACAAGCCTACGTGACCAGCGAGCCGTTTTCAGTGCGTGCCGCCGGGATAAACCCGACGGTCTTTCTGCTGGCCGATTACGGTTATGCATCCTATGGCGAACTGATAATGACCTCGAAAAAGATGGTTGCCGAAAAACCCGACGTGGTGCGGCGATTCATCGAAGCTTCCATCACAGGCTGGCAGCACTTTATGAACGGCGACAACGCCGACGCCATCGCGATGATCGTCAAGGACAATCCCGACTACTCGGCGAAGCTCGCAACGGACACGATCGGAGCGATGAAGCAATATGGGCTTGTCGACTCCGGCGATGCGAAGACGCTTGGCCTGTTCGCGATGAGTGATGAACGCTGGAAGGAATTTTTCGACGCGATGGTGCAAGCCTCGCTCTATCCGGCCGATTTGGACTATCGGGCCGCCTACACGACGAAATTCGTGAACAAGAAATTTGGCATGAACTGACGGCGGGCGAAAAGTGGCATGCCCATTGCCTCAGGTATGGTGCAATGACTTTCGTGCCTCTCGGTAGCGAGTTTCCCATGCCTTTCGCGACATGCGGCAATGATAGTGTTTGGAGTATCGAGGTCAGGAGCTCGTATTAATGGCGGTTGACCACATCGTCGCTCTGCCGGCGGGTACGAGGGCCATGGAAGCAAAGCCGCCGCTTATCGAGCTCAATGAGGTCGGAAAGTCCTACCTCAACGGCACAGTGGCGCTGGCCAATGCAAGCCTCACCATCGGGCATGGCGAATTCATCAGCCTGCTGGGGCCCTCGGGGTGCGGCAAGTCGACACTATTGCGGCTGATTGCAGGCCTCGGCAGCATTTCGCGCGGTAGCATCGGTTGGCCGCAGGCGAGCAAGGCCGCAGGCCACATGGGCGATCTTGGCTTTGTGTTCCAGGATCCGACTTTGATGCCGTGGGCGACCGTATTTAACAACATTTATCTGCCGCTCAAGCTCGCCGGCGTCGGGCGCGCCGCGGCAGCGGCGCAAGTTTCCGAAGTCATCAAGATGGTCGGTTTGGAGCCGTTCGCGCACACCTATCCCCGCGAGCTTTCGGGGGGAATGAAGATGCGAGTTTCGATTGCCAGGGCGCTGGCGGTGAAGCCTCGCGTCCTGCTTATGGACGAGCCGTTTGCCGCGCTGGATGAGATTACGCGCTTTCGGCTGAACAACGATCTTTTGCAGCTGTGGCAATCGCAGCAGTGGACCGTGATCTTTGTCACCCACAGCATTTTTGAATCGGTATATCTATCCAATCGGATCGCTGTGATGAGTAGCCGGCCCGGCCGAATTGTCGCCGACCTCGCAATCGATGCTCCTTATCCGCGCGGCGAGGCGTTCCGCATGACGCCCACATACAACGACTACTGCAGGCTGGTGTCGGTGGAGCTGGCGCGGGCAATGAGCGAAAACGAAGAGGAGCACTGAGTCATTAGCAAAGCTGCAGAGTCGAACGGCGGCGATGCGCCGTGGACCGTGCCGTTATCGGTGCGCATCCTGGTGCCGCTCGCACTCGGAGCGCTTATCCTTGTGGGCTGGGAGTACCTCGTCTGGTATTTCCAGATCCGGAAATTCATCCTCCCGGCACCGTCTATGATCGGTGAGGCACTGGTTACGGACTACCAGACTCTGCTTGTGTCCCTCTGGAATACGATGGTCGTTACGGTTTCGGCATTATCGATTGCCATCGTGCTCGGCGTCGCGTTCGCGGTCCTGTTTGCGCAATCAAGAATTATCGAGATAAGCCTGTATCCGTACGCCGTGATCTTGCAGGTGACACCGATCGTGGCAATCGCGCCTTTCATACTCATCTGGGTCGGGCTTGATCACATTAATCGCGCGCTTCTGATATTGGCGACCATCGTCGCCTTCTTCCCGATCCTGTCCAATACCACCCTGGGCCTCAAGAGCGTCGATCACAACCTGCTAAACTTGTTCGATCTCTACCGCGCGAGCCGATGGCAGCGGCTGAAGGAACTGCAGTTTCCGGCAGCGCTTCCATATCTGCTCGGCGGCATCAAGATTTCCGGCGGCTTGGCGTTAATCGGCGCGGTCGTTGCGGAATTCGTCGCCGGCTCTGGCACCGGGACCGGGCTCGCCTGGCGCATTGTCGAGTCCTCGAATCGCCTCAACATTCCGCGCATGTTCGCGGCGCTGTTTCTGTTGTCCGCATTCGGAATCAGCATGTTCTTCCTGCTGACGCTGCTGGAGCGACTGTTGCTGCGCAAATGGCACGAAAGTGCCGTGCGGCGGGAGAATTGACGGCGATCAGCCGCCATCTCTCCCAGAGCCCGGTTTTGAAGGAATCGAAGCCGGACTCTGAGTTTTTGATCTAGCATGGCCTTCGAAAACCGGTTTCCCCTTTCGGGATCAAGCTTCGAGAATATTACACCGTCGACGATTGCGGCACCATCGTGAATCCGCTTTTGGTGGAAGGACAAGTTCATGGCGGCCTCGGCCAAGGCGTTGGCGAGGCCATCATGGAAGCGGTGATTTACGACCACCACGGACAATTGCTGACCCGGCAGCTTCGTCGACTATGCGATGCCTCGAGCAAGCGACATGCCACCGCTGAAACTCGGTTTTCTTGTCACAACGGCGCCGAGCAATCCCCTCGGCGTGAAGGGCGGCAGCGAGACCGGCACGATCGGCCCGCGGGCGGTGATTGCGAACGCTGTCGTCGATGCGCTTTGGCACTTGGGGGTACGCCACATCAAACTGCCGCTGACGCCGCATTCGGTATGGCGCGCAGTGCAAGCCGCAACCAAGGATGGAACATGCGCGCCCGATCACAATGACGGTCAACGGACGAACTGTCACGGCGGAAGTCGAACCACGCTGGTTCGCCAATTCGCGCTACCAATAATTGAGTACAAGTCCTAGCCTGCGATCACTCGATCCGGTACATTCCCGCGGGAACGATATCCGGAAGCGCTGATGTCCCTAGGGTTAGTTGCCAACTTCGCCAATACCGCGGCGTTGCGGTACTTCTATGAAGTTGCGCGGTATGGTTCCTTTCGCCTGACGGCAGACAGGATTCACATAGCCGTCTCCGCGGTCAGTCGCCAAATCCAGCTTCTGGAGCAAGATCTCGGCGTCAAGCTTTTCGTCCGCGACCGCAAAGGCTTGCGACTAACTGCCGCGGGCGAGGCTCTGTTGTATCGGGTCAAGCGCGTCATGAGCGAACTCACGCTGGCGCGCTCGGAAATCGATTCCCTCCATGGATCGCACACTGGCACTGTCCGAATCGGTATGAACGACACGGTGGCCCAGGAGTTCTTTCCCGCGTTCCTGAAGGACTTCCGGGCCAAGTATCCGAACATGCGTTTCGAGGTCCAAATCGCCAATTCCGCTGATCTCAAGGATGCTTTGCTGCGTGACGAGGTTGACGTCGTCATCGGCTATGCGATGGAGCTCCACAGCGGCATGCAAAGCCTCACCAGCTACAATCTCAAGCCGTGCATCATCCTACGCGCCGATCATCCGCTGTCGCGACGGAAATCTGTACGTGTTGCCGACATCATTTCCGAGCAGTTCATCATGCCGGCAGAAGGAATGGTTTTACGCCAGGTGATCGATGCGATCTTCGCCAAGATGGTGGTCAAGCCGGCCTTCATGATCACCACCAACTCGTTTGAGTTTATCAAAGCCATGGTGGCCGACGGCTTCGGCATCGGCTGCCAGCTGCGGATCGCCGGCGGGCCAGACCCGGATCGTCGCGAGATCATCAATGTTCCGGTACGTGACCAGGAGCTAAAGGCATCCGTATTGGCGTGCTGCATATCGGACGAGGGCACGCCGTCGATCGCGGTTTCGGTTTTTGTTGAGCAATTGCGGGCCGCCCTTGACCGATGGTACAGCGCGATGACCGAGAGGCAATAGCTGCCGTGACATCAGGCCCCGATTTCCGTTCGTTCGCGCCACTAACTTTTGAAACGACAGTTTCGGTTTTTTCGACTTACGCCTGCCGGACTTTTCTGCTTTCGTGAAGCGGGCATGGACAGGCGAAAAAAAGGGCCGAGGTACCTGAAATGGCAGTTGTCGGATTGGATCATTACGCGCTGCTCAGTTCCGACCCTGAGCGGACGACACACTTCTACTCGGAGGTCGTCGGCCTCAAGGTAGGACCTCGACCCGCGCTTAGCTTCCCGGGCATTTGGCTGTACGCCGGGGATAGTCCCATCGTGCACATAATTTTCGGAAAGGACGTCCCGATGAAGGAAACCGGGGCGGTCGATCACCTCGCCTTCGTGGCCAAGGGAAACATCGATGAGACGCTCAACATCCTCAAGCAGAACAAGATTGAATACACCAGCCGCGTCATTGATCGTACCGGGGTCACCCAAGTCTTTTTCCGCGATCCCGACAATGTGGGCGTGGAGCTGAATTTTGCGTCGGCTTAGTCTTCACGCCGCAGTTGCCGGATAAGCGAGGTCGATATTGAGCACATTGTCACTATCCTCGGCCGACCAGTCGAAAGGATGCAGAAAGTCTATTGGCAGCCGGATTGTCATCATCCTGGGCGCGCACTTGGCATTGCTGCTGCTATGGCAGCTGACCGTTGTGATGCTTGGCATAAAGCCGTTCCTGTTGCCCACCCCGGTCGCCATGCTGGAGAAGTTCTGTCAGCCGCAATATGCCTGGATGTACAACATGGCCGTCACCGCGGCCGAGATCGCCATTGGGTTCGGAGTGGCGAGCGTGGTCGGAATCACGCTCGCGCTGCTTTTTTCCTGGTCTCCGCTGTTTGCTCTGCTGCTGTTCCCGATCTTGGTGACCTTGAACATGGTCCCAAAGGTGGCGTTAGGACCGCTGGTCATCATGTGGCTGCGCTACGGGATCGAATCGAACAGCGTCATCACCTTTTCGCTTTGCGTGTTCCCGATTTTACTGACCACCAATCGCGGCCTGCGCGAAACCGAACCCGATCTCCTTGATCTGATGCATTCGTTGAAAGCGAAGCGGTGGCAGATATTTCGCATGGTGCAATTGCCGGGCGCCCTTCCCTACGTATTTTCCGGAATGAAGGTCGCCGCCATCCTTGCGGTTGCTGGCGCGATAGTTGGTGAATTCATCGCCTCCGATTCGGGCCTGGGCTATTTGATGATCCAAGCGCAGAGCTCCTTCGACACCGCCGCAATGTTCGCGTCCATTCTGCTGCTTACGTTGCTTGGCGTGGCCGTGTACCTCGCCGTCATAATCCTGGAGCAGTTCATCATACCCAAGGACGCCCGAATCGTATGAACAAGGTTGCTTACCGAACCGGCGATGCCGGCGACGCGGAAATAAAGCTGCGAGGCTTCGTTATGAACGCGGACCGATCTCCGAGCGATCCGTCGCCGAGCGGACTGGCCACGTCGGCGGCCGCTCCTGTTATTCGCCTTACCAATCTGTGCAAGGTTTTTGGCACCAAAGCGAATAGTCATCTCGCCGTTTCCAACGTCAGCATGGACATCCATGAGGGTGATTTTGTCTCCCTTGTCGGCCCTTCCGGATGCGGCAAGACGACAATTCTCAAGATCCTCGCCGGCCTTTACGGGGTAGACGAAGGGATGCTTTCGCTGCGAGCCGATTTTCAAAGCGACATGGCCAAACATCACGTCGGGATGGTGTTTCAGCAGCCGCTATTGCTGAAATGGCGCACCATACTCGAAAACGTCATGTTGCCTGCGGACGTACTTGGACTGCCGAGGCGGCCGGCGCAGAAGCGGGCGCGGTACTTGCTCGAGATGGTGGGCTTGTCCGGTTCCGAGGCGAAATATCCATATGAGCTTTCGGGCGGGATGCAGCAGCGCGCCGCAATCGCGCGCGCGTTGCTCCATGACCCCAAGTTACTGCTCATGGACGAACCCTTTGGCGCGCTGGATGCGCTGACGCGCGAGCGGGTCAATCTCGAGATGCTGCGGATCTGGCACGAAACTGGGAAAACCATCATTTTCGTCACCCACAGCATCCAGGAAGCATTGTTTCTTGGCTCCAAATGCGCGGTCCTGACGTCCGGACCCGCGCGCATGGCGGACTTCTTCGCCATTCCCCTGCCCTATCCGCGGGCGCTCGAGGTGAAAACGACGGAAGTTTTCGGCGAACTGACGAAAAGGACTTACCATCTGCTGGGAATGAAATAGGCGAGCGGAGGCCGTTCGGACCTCAATTAAAACCTTCAGACGGGGAACGATCATGAGAAGAAGTTTGCTGACTGCAGTAGCGCTCCTTTGGCTCCTCATACCGGTGAAGTCCCGCGCAGCGGAAGAAATGCGTCTCTTGCTCGACTGGATTCCCGACGCCGGGACCTCACCGGTCTACTTCGCGCAGGAGCAGGGCTGGTATCAGCAAGCCGGCATCAATCTGCGCATCGAGTTCGGCAAGGGATCGGCAATGTCAGCGCAAGCGGTCGGCGCCGGTGCAGTGCCGGTCGCCGTTGCCGACCTGCCGACGGCTCTCGTCGCAATCGGCAAGGGAGCGGACATTATCGCCATCATGAGCTGGTCCAGCTACTCGCCGCAGGGCTTCTACTGGCTCAAAAGCTCGGGTATTTCCGGACCGAAGGATTTCCCCAATCATTCGATCGGCAATCCACCCGGCGATTCAGCTCGCGCCATGTGGCCGGCATTCGCGAAAGCAGCCGGCATCGCCCCGGACTCGGTGAAGTTCGTCAATTTAGCGCCAGAGGTGAAAAGCGCCGCACTGCAGAGCCGCCAAGTCGACATCATCTCGGAATTCTACACCAAGTATGAGCTCTATTCGAAAACCTTTGGCGCCGATCTCGGCTACGCCAGTTACCGGCAAGCCGGGCTGCAGCTCTACGGCAAGGCGATGCTGACGAATTCGGCGACGCTGCAAACTAAACGCGATGAGTTGAAACGGCTCGTGGCGGTGACGCAGCGCGCCTATGCCGCCTGTCTTATAAAACCGGACCCGTGCCTGGCAGCTCTCGTAAAGAACGTCACCGGCGTCGATCCGACAGTAGCGGAGGGCGAATGGCGGCGCCTCAGCGAGTTGATGGTATCCGATGATTGGAAGAAAGACGCTGTCGGCTGGCTCGACGCGCAAAGGATAAAGTCCGATTACGACCTGATTGCCACTTATATGGGCGTGGATCACCCCTACGATCCGAACAAGGCATTCACTCAGGAGCTGTTGGATAAATCGATCAAGCTCGCGCCATAAGAGCGCAGGCGGCACTTCCGGGCCGGCAATGAAGACCGGCTGAACCTGTTCCACTCACGCAGACAAGCGTGCCAGCATATCGCGTACTCGATGGGAGGTTTTCATGAATGACGTCGGTGCAGTAGCGTCAAAGGCACACGTAAGCAGTGAGCTGACCTATGACGAAATCGTTCGTAGCGGTCCCGGAACTTTGTGCGGGCGATACTTAAGATCGGTGTGGCAGCCGGTCTACCATTCCGCCGACATCTTGCCGGGCCAAGCCAAGCCGCTGCGCATCATGGGCGAGGGATTCACTGTTTATCGAGGATCGAGCGGCACGCCTCATCTGGTGGCGAGAGTCTGTCCGCACCGTGGACTGCAGCTGTCGGCCGGCTTTGTCGAAGGTGACGCAATTCGTTGTTTCTATCACGGCTGGAAGTTCGAGAGCAGCGGCCAATGCGTGGAACAGCCCGCGGAAGAATCGCGCTTCGCGGCGAAGATCTGCATCAAGTCATATCCGGTGCGAGAATATATCGGCTTGATTTTCGCCTATCTGGGCGAAGGCGATCCTCCCGAATTTCCCCGTTATCCTGAATTCGAGAATTTCGAGGGATTGCTGGAGGTCGATTCGTACCTGCGTGAATGCAATTTCTTCCAGAACCTTGAGAATGCGCTGGACCAAAGCCATATAGGCTTCGTCCATGGCAGCGGCGCTGCTTCTTTCGGCACTGTGCTTGGCAAGTCGTTGAAAGCCGAAGAGTCCGATTGGGGGCTCACCTACAGCTACACGCGGGATGACGGAGAATCGTTCGTCCTGCAATTCGGGATGCCCAACATCGCCAATCTGGCGACTCTGCCAACGGACCCGGAAATAGGCTTTCAGGAATCGCTCCACTGGTGGATTCCCGTTGACGACGAATCCCACGTGCAGTTCAGTATTCACCGCGTGCCCATTACCGGCGACGCGGCGAAACGGATTGCGGATCGGCGCGCCGCCCGCCGCAGTGAGATCGACCTGCCGCATCAGCAGGTCGCTGACGATATTCTCAGAGGAAGGATCAATATTGCCGAAGTGGACGTCAAGCGATGCGACATAGTCCGCTTGCAGGACGACGTAGCCCAGATCGGGCAAAAACGGATCGCGGACCGCAGCCTCGAACATCGGGGCGTGGGAGATGTCGGGCTTGTCGCTGGGCGCAGGATTTGGCGGCGCGATTTGCTGGCCTTCGCACAAGGCAAGCCGCACAAACAGTGGAATCGTCCGGCAAGCCTACGCGCCTCGGTCTGGGGGATGAACCCCGCGCCTGGCGAGAACGATGCGCACGCGAAGCCGGTGATCATTGACATGCGGCCCTACATCGAGGTGAAGATGCAGATGGAGGCTTTTGGCGCACCAATTTTGTAATGCTTCCCGACTCGCTATTTCGGTTGGCAAATTTGGCCGGGTCCTGCGCGCGCAAGGCTCGCCATCTGAAAGACTCAGGCGCATGATACTCGACCGAATTATCTATTCGGCGATCAGCAGACGGCCGAAACTTGAATGGCCGGAAGGCGCGCGTGTGGCGCTTTGGCTGGTTCCCAACGTCGAGCACTACGAATATCTGCCGCGGCCGGGGCAATTGCGCGATCCCTGGCCGCGCACACCGCATCCCGACGTGCTCGGCTATGCGCGTGGCGATTATGGTAACCGTATCGGCTTCTGGCGCATGATCGAAGTCATCGACCGCTATCGAATTCCCTGCACGGTTTCTCTCAATCTGGCGGTTTACCAGCACTTCCCCGAAATTTTTGAGGCCTGTGAGGCGCGCCGCTGGGAGGTCCTCTGCCACGGCATCTACAACACCGATTATCTATGGGGCCTCCCTGAGTCCAAAGAACGCGAATTCATTGCCGAATGCGTCGAACTTCATCGGCGCCTCACTGGCCGCGAGCTGCTAGGATGGTTTTCCCCGGCCGGAAGCCTGACCGTGCACACTCCGGACTTGGTCGCCGAGGCAGGGATAAAATATTATTGTGATTGGCGCTTCGATGAGCAACCATTCCCTATCAAAGTCAGAACCGGCCAGCTTTTGACGCTGCCCTATCAGCTGGAAGTCAATGACGGGGTGAATTTCGACTTTCGCTACGGCGTCGAAGCCGAAGTATTCGCCCAAACTGCAATCGAAATGTTTGACCGGCTCTATCAGGATGGTGCTGAGAACGGCCGTGTCATGCACCTCGCACTGCATCCGTTTTTGATCGGACAGCCGCACCGAATCCGGCAGCTTGACCGGGTCTTGAAGCACATCACTGCTCATGACGGCGTCTGGATGGCCACGGGCGGCCAGATTGCCGATTGGTACAGCAAAAATTATCTTCCTCTTCTTGCGGCGCAGATCGCCGCCGATGCGGTGTAGGTCGCCATGACCGTCCAGCGTGAAGGCATCGATCACCAGCTTTACCGGCATAGGCCAAAGCCTGCTGCTCCGATCTGGCTATTGCCGAATTTCGCCAGGGTCGCCGTCTGCATCTTTTTATATTTCGAGTGCTTCGAACTCGAGCCGGTGCAGGACTCTTTTCGTGACCCGCGCTTCCACAGTACGATGGGAAACTTGCATCCCAACGCACGCTCCCATACTCTTTTTGAATACGGCAACCGCGTCGGCATTTTCAGGCTGCTAAAGGCGCTGGATCGTCAGGGCTTACGTGCAACAGTGGCGGCCAACGCGCAGGCGTGCCAGAAATATCCCTATCTGGTCGGCGAATTCAGCCGGCGCGGCTATGAATTCGCCGCTCACGGCTCATCAGCGAACGCGATGATCACGAGCCGGATGAGCGAAGCGGATCAGCGCGCCTTCATTTTGAATTCGATCGAGATAGTAACACAGGAAACAGGGCAAAGGCCGCGCGGCTGGATCGGCCAGGACTACGGCGAATCAACCGTCACGCCTTTCCAGCTTGCCGAAGCCGGCATCGAATATGTCGCGGACTGGGGCAATGACGACCGGCCTTATTTCATGCGCACCACGCCGCCTCTGCTTTCCATACCAAACCAGGCCGAGTGGGACGACGTGCAGATGGTCTGGCACAGGCAGGTTTCACTGCCTGATTACAGCAAAACCGTGCAGTCCGCCTTTGACGTCCTGTATGACGAAGGAAAAAGCTCTGCTGCTTTCTTCGGTATCCATCTGCATCCCTGGCTGATGGGATGGCCGCACCGCATCGGCTATGTTGAAGCGATACTTGAACGTGTAATGACAAAATCGGACGTCTGGCACGCCACCGCAGGCGTCATTGCCGACCATTGCCTCCGAAACCATTCGTAACAAGCTACGTTACTCCAACCGTTTCTACGACGCTGGCGTGATTTGCTGATCGATTGCTCCAAAAATCGATCGGCCTTGTTGGTCCCGCATCTCAATACGTATGCGGTCGCCAAAACGCAGGTACGGCGTAGTCGGTTTTCCGTGAAGCTTCTCTTCGACGGCCCTGCGCTCGATAATGCAGGCATGCCCGCGCTCCGGGTGGAAGTTCGAAACCGTGCCGGCACCGATGATCGAGCCAGCCGCAAGTGATCGAGTGCGCGCCGCGTAGGCGATCTGAGCGTCAAAACCGTAGACCATGTCGCCGGCATCGGGCTCGCCGAACGTGCGGCCGTTGATCGAGCAATGGATCGGCAAATGCAATCGACAGTCGTGCCAATGATTGCCGACCTCGTCCGGCGTGATCGCTACCGGCGAAAATGCGCCTGCCGGCTTGCCATGGATTGTACCGAAAGCCCGCACGGCCTCGTCCCGCTGTAAGGCGCGGAGCGAAACGTCGTTGGCCAACATGATGAGTTGAACGTGCTTCGCCGCCTGATTCACGGCGATGCCGGCCGGCACTTCGTCGGTGACAATGACGACTTCGCCTTCGAAATCGATCTCAAAGGCCTCGTTCGATACAACGATATCCTGCGTCGGCGCCAGGAAACGATCCGACGCTCTCTGCAAAAGGCCGGCCTCCCGGTAGAACCATTCGGGTATCGGTGCGCCATTGGAAATTCGATGCCGATGCGATGCATAGGCACGCCCATCGAGCCACTGATAGGCGCGCGGCAACGGTGAACAGGCGGATTTCTGATCGAACGATTCTGCGCCAGACTCGTCGCCGTTCTGCAGACGGTTAAAGATTCCCTCTAATAGCGGCCGCGTCCTGGTCCAGTCGTCAAGTGCCGCTTGAAGCGTCGTTGCAATTTCGCCGACTCGACGCATATGGCTAAGATCACGTGAGACCACTACAAGTTCACCATCCGGCGTTGAGGAACGAACAGAAGCAAGTTTCATAATTCCCTCGAATCCTATATTCGCATTTATCCCACAGCTGACCGCGACGGCACGATAATAATCGATAATTGCGGGATCATGTGGCAGCGTTAACCTGCCGACCACGCGATCTGCTGCCGGCAGTGTCAGCCTGCAGCCGGGGGTGTCACGCTTGCTGGCCCTGGGCCTTTATATCTTGCCAGCAGTAGTGACGAGGGAAACACGTGGCGGTACCAGTTTGTCACGATCACCTCGTACGAAAACAACTTTTCAACGATTTCTACCGATCTCGCCGTGGATCAGGCAGGCAACATCTACATCGTCTGGGTGGACCAGAATCAAAACGGGTTGCTGATCGTCGGGAAAGGATCCAGATGGGGCAATGTGCTGAACGTCGCCCAGCCTGGCGTGAATTTCGTCACGCGCGTTGCCGTTGCGGTCAAAAATCCCGGAGACGTCGCGGTTGCCTATGTGGGGACCACTGGTGGGATCGGTGGTACGTTCAATGGCTACATCGCGGAGTCTAATAACGCGCTCGGCGCGGATCCCACCTTTATAGGTGCTCCCGTCAACGACCCCCAAAAGCCGTTGATGTCATCGGCCTATGCGGAATCGGCGGTATCGGCCTCGCAGGGCCGGATCTATGCCCTGAGCATTACATTTGGCCCAGACGGGATGCCGTGGGCGGGCTTCCACTGCGGAAACACGACGCTCGGGACGACGACGGGGGTGCCTTTGGCGTCTCTCACCTGCCCCAACGGCGCGGCCGCACCGCCGGCGCCTCTGGCTCTCGGGGTTGTCGGCAGGCTCGCGAGTGGTCACGGAAACTAAGCTGCGCGATGAAATAACCCAAGCGCAAAGCCAGAGAAGGGCGGGAAAATCCGCCCTTCTTTTTTAGGGTTACCAACGAATTGGTTGCACCGGCGGAAAGTCTGCCGCAGGAGTAAAGGGCGCCGAAAGCTGATCAAGAAAGTCGGCAAAGGATGCCTTGAAAATATTGCTAGGTAAGGCGGTAGAATTGCGTGGCCCCACGCGCCCACTCGGCTACCGGGGCGTTTTTTGATTGCTCGGCTGCGACGCTAGCCTCGCGTCGCGTATTATGGGACATATCTTGGCTTGCGCCCGCCGTTGGGCCGAAGATGGAGCACCGCAACTTGTGCAGTAGGCGAGGTGAATGTTGGGGAAACAAGACCCTCGGATACGAGCTGACTTTTGATTCTCGGGGCGCCTCCGCGGCAAGCCGCGGTGTATCGCCCTGCTCCGCCGATATCCCGTAATGGGCATTATGCGAATCCATGGAATGGCCGATCTGGAACTAGTGAACAATTGCATCTTCTGTTTAGCGCCGGAATGAGACCACGACCAATCTTATCGGCAATGGCGTCGACCTCTTGATCCGCAATCCGGACGCAACGCCTAGAGACCTGCACCGTCCCGCCAGTGGGCAGGACTGTCGAGCATATCCAAAATCGCCTTATCCCGCGAAAAGACACCTGACAACCGCTCCTTCTTCCTCGCTAAATTTTTGGAGACGGCGGCCGCTCTGGCCGTTTTCAGCAACCACCGCTCAATGTCATGTCCGGAGACAAGCGCGTGTTTCATTCCCTTATCGAGTTCGAGGTAAGACTTAAGCGAAGCGAAGAAATATTTAGCGGCGTCGTCGAGAGGGTGAGCCGCTTGCTTGCTTCGTCCGAGCGATGCTGAGCAATAATCCGCTTCTCGATTGATGCGATCAGCGTCCGCATCGCCTGAAGTTCCGCCGCCAGAACGATCAGGCTCGCGTGAGCCTCGGCCGGCAAGCGGTCATCCGCGGCGCCGGCAATGATCGCCAGCAACTCCCTGAGCCCTGCATTCCCTTGTGCAGCCGTCATGCCGAGCTCGGCCATATGCGCCCGCAAGGCATTGATCACCTGGGTCCGTTGCCGCATCAAAAGATCGCGCGTCCGATGCAGCATCAACTGGCTCTGCTGCTCG
>Ga0182024_10010125_pt1 | contig 19315 bp, 16 predicted proteins | sample P32metaG_FD_120480 | JGI IMG/M metagenome (GOLD analysis project Ga0182024, IMG submission 120480) | Permafrost microbial communities from Stordalen Mire, Sweden - P3-2 metaG (Illumina Assembly) | ecosystem: Environmental > Terrestrial > Soil > Wetlands > Permafrost | place: Sweden: Stordalen... | reverse complement strand
TCTCCACGCGCGACTTCACCGAGACGAAGTACCTCGTGTTCGCCACGCGCACCGGGACCGTCAAGAAGACCGAGCTGCTCGCCTACAACACCCCGATCAAGGCGGACGGAATCATCGCGATCAACATCCGCGACGACGACGAGCTGCTCGCCGTTCGGGCCGTCGATCCCGATGATGAGGTGATCATGGTCTCCCGCGCCGGTCTCACCGTGCGCTTCGCCGAGTCCGACGCGCGTTCGATGGGCCGCGATACGACGGGCGTGCGCGGCATGGACGTCGGCAAGGACGGTCAGGTCATCGCGATGGACATCGCTCGCGACGACATGGATCTGCTGGTGGTCACCGAAAACGGCTACGGAAAGCGCAGCCAGATCAGCCAATACCGCAAGACCCACCGTGGCGCCAAGGGCGTAAAGACGATCGGCCTGACCGAGCGCAAGGGCGGGCTCGCAGGTGCGCTCGTCGTTCGCGACCACCAGGAGCTCGTGTTCATCAGCGTCGGCGGCATGGTCCAACGGACCTCTGCCGCCGGTATCTCCCAGCAGGGCCGCTCGGCCACCGGCGTTCGCGTGATGAACCTCAAGGAGGACGACCTGGTCAGCGCCGTTGCGCTCGTCGTGGACGCCGCCGAGGAGCCCGGCGATGACCCGCCAGCGGCGCCAATCCCCGACGAGGACGCGCCCGGTGAGGACGGCCCTGCCCCCACGGCGTAGTCGCGGCCGCGTCTTCCAACCGTCCAGATTCTTGCCTCTGCGCTCAGATCGGAGCGCCGGTCGGCCGACAGGCAGAGGGTGACCCGCCTGGGCATTCTCCTTGCCATGACCCTGCCGATCCTGGCGAACGCATCCCCGGCCGTAGCGGCGGATGCCCGCACGAGCCATCCTGCGCGTGGCGATCACATCAGCTGCAGGACGACCCCGCCTTCGCGCTCGCGCCACCGACGCGGGCGCGCAGCCGGCTGCGTCGCTGGAGCTAAAAAGAGGCATTCGCGCAGCACAGCCGGGGCGCACGTCGTGACGGCGCCGAGCCGCTCGGGCCTAGCGCGGGCATCGGCGATCGCGAGGGTGCTGGCGACGCCCTGCCAAAACGCGCAGCTGATGCCCGAACCCGGCGACGTCGCGCTGGTGCGCGCGGCGGTTCTGTGTCTGATCAACATGCAGCGCGCCCAGCACGGCGAGACCCCGCTGATTCTCAACGCGGAATTGGAACAGGCAGCCGAAGCCCACGCCCAGGAAATGGTCTCCGCCGACTACTTCGACCACGTCTCCCCCAGCGGGCTGACGCCGGTTGGGCGCGTCCGCGCGACCGGCTACATACCGAGCCCGATGGTCGGCTACGTCATCGGCGAGAATCTCGCCTGGGGCACACTCTCGCTCGCGACGCCCGAAGCGATCGTAGCCGCCTGGATCGCCTCCCCCGGGCACCTCGCAAACATCCTCGAAAGCCAATACCGCGATACCGGGGTCGGCGTCACGCCGCAAGCGCCAGCCATGCTGGCAAACGGCGCCCCAGGCGCCACATACGCACAAGAGTTCGGCGTGATCATTCATTGAGGTCATCGGGCGACCGAGGCGAACGCCACCCCTGGTGCGGCGAGTGGGCCGGCTCGAGTCCCGCATGTCATCTCCGTCCGCTACTCTGCCAAGACCAGAGAAAGGAGGTGGTCCTAACGTTAGGTGACAGTTTTTGCGGGACCCTGGAGGTGACCGGCCGCTAGGTCGGACAGGCTGGACCGCTTAGCGGAATCCAACCCGGGACACCCCGAGACGACCGCCGGTCCTGGTCCCTCCGGCCGCCTTTTTCGCCGTCTCGGTCTTTCCAGTCAGAGCAGCACGCGAAGGGCGCCGCGACGCGGCGCCCTTCGCCTTTCCTGGCGCCCAGCGGCGCGCGCTGGCGTTTGGCGCCTTCAAGCCGGCGCCCAGCGACGCTCACGCAGCCTGGGGAAGGTACTGCAACCACGCCGTCGGGATCGTGGGGCTGGCGACGTGGATGAAGATCTCCGCGCGCGGGGTGCGCGGGGCATGTCGCGGGTGCATACCGGCCTGCCTCGGCAACCGATCGCCCTTGCGCCGGTTGCACGGCGCGCAGGAGGCGACGATGTTCTCCCAGCTGGAGGATCCCCCTTTGGAGCGCGGGATCACGTGATCCACCGTCAGGTTTGAGCGCGATCCGCAGTACTGGCAGGTCCAACTGTCGCGGGCGAATACAGCCCGACGGGTGATCTTGCGCCGGTGGGCGTCGCGCGGCACGTTGACGTAGCTGACCAGCCGGATAACCACCGGTCGTGCGAGCGTCGAGTTCTCCGAGTGAAGCTCCCAGCGACCTCGCTCCAGAAGCTCGGCCTTCTCCTTGAGCAGGAGCACCACCGCGCGCCGGACGGTGCATACGTTGATCGGCTCGTATGTGGCGTTCAGAACCAGCACCCGACCACCCATCGCCGTTGTGGGCGACGTCCTAGGTCCGTGCCGCTGGTGCGTGGAAGGCGACACGGACCCCACCGGCTCTGGTGGGACTGTGCTTTCCATCTTCAGCGCCGCAGTCTAGCGGGGGCGCTGGCCTCCCGCGGCGCTCGGAGCGCCCGCCGAGCGTCAATCCGACCGTGCCTCGGGCCCGCGCGCGGCGCGGTAGGAGCCGAGAACGCGCACCTCCTCGCATCGCGATCGCAAGCCGGCGATCGCCTCGCCGACCGATGCTTGTTTTGCATGGCCGCTCAGATCGGCAAAGAACATGTAGCTGCCGAGCCGCTGGCGCCGCGGACGCGACTCGATCTTCGTCAGGTTGATCTGCCTACGCGCGAACTCATCCAGGCTGCGGACGAGCCAACCGGGACTGTCGGCGCCGGGGCCCCAGAACACCAGCGACGTCTTCCACTCCTCCGCTGAGGATGCTTCCACCGGTGGCTCTGCCGCCTCGTGAATGCGCCCAAGCCACACGAAGCGCGTTTCATTGTCGTCCCGATCCTCCACCCCCTCGCGTATCACCGTGCCGCCGTAGATCTCAGCCGCGAGCACCGTCCCCAGCGCGGCCTGACCGCGTCGTCCCTCGCTCGCAACCGTGCGCACGGCATCGGCGGTCGACCCAGCCGGAAGGATCCGCGCGTGACTCAGCTCGCCGCGCAAGAACCGCGCGCATTGGCCCGGGACCTTGGGGTGAGAGAGCACCGTGTCGATCTGCTCCAGTCCGACCATCTCGGAGGCGATCAATGAATGCCTCACGCTTAGCAGCGCCTCCGCCACGATCTCGACGTCGCCGGCGTCCTCTGCGAGCAAGTCGAGGGTGACGCTGAGCGACCCGTCGAGCGAGTTCTCGATCGGCACGATTGCCCACTCCACCTCGCCCGCGCGCAGCGCGACGACCGTGTCGTAGATCGTCGCGAATGGAGTCGGCTCGACCGCGCCCGCCGGGGCGCTCGCGAGCAGCGCCTCCTCGCTGAAGGTTCCCTCCGGTCCGAGATAGGCGACGCGCGGCCGCTCGCACGCTGGCATCTCAGGCCGGATGATCGTCGCCGTCGCCGTCGCCCCTGCCGGCGCCGGCGGGGGAGGCGAGCGCGATGCGCACCGCGTCGGCCTCCTCGGGAGAGAGCTCCAGTTCAGCGCGCCCGCCGCTCACCTGCTTGGCGTACACGCGCGCCTGGTCGCGGTGGTGGATGCAGGAGAGAACGATCCCCGACTGCTCCTCGTCCAGCAGCGCGATCGAGACCGACTGGTGGCCGGACAGCTCGTTGTAGGCGTCATAACGCACGAGCGCCCGATGCGCGATCGTTCCCCGCAGCGCCGCCTCGACGCCTCCCAGGCGCCCATCTAGCCTCACCGCCACCTCGTCGACGTACGCTCGTAGCTCCTGGAACGCCGCTTGCATGGCTGCGGAATGCGCCACGATGTCGCGCTCGCCCTGCTCTCCCAGCACGAGCCGCTGTGCGCGTCGCAGCCGGCGCACGCTCACGAGCAGCGCCGCGCAACCACCCAGCGCGAGCACCGCCACCGCCGCAGCGGCGATCGCGATGATGCCGCGCGTGTCCGTGATCGTGGCAGCCATCGTCACAAGTTAACCGCTCGCGCCACCGACTCGCTCCGCCCGCCGCTGCAGACACGATGGCCGGCCTTCCCGGCCGGCCGTTTTCGGGTCTATTTTTCGATGATCGCGAGGAACGTGCCCTTGGTGCCTTCGTGGTTCGTTTCGCCGGGCACCGGCTCGACATCGACTTCGACCTTCGAGGCCACCCCGAGCGGAACCCCGGTGACGGGGATGTCGACGCTGAGCGTCTTGCCGGGTTCGGTCTTTTCGATCACGTGAGAGGCCTTGAACTGCTTGCCGCCGGCGGTGACCGTCACGTCGACCTTGACGTTAGTCTCGGGGAATTCGCCGGCGTTTTCGACCTGGGCAGTGAACGTCGGGTTGCTGCCGCCGTGGATGTGGTTCAGCGTCGGTTCTCCTTCCAGCGTGTTCGTGCCCACGCTCACTCCCTTCAGCGCGCTGCCGTGGTGGCCGCTTAGGGTTTCCCCGCTGGGGGATGCCGCCGACGCCTGGCCGGTGATGCGCGCGAGCGCGGTCGTGGGTTCAAGCCAGCCGATGTTGGGCAGGAAGCGAGAGGGCGCGGTGCTCAGCCCGGCTATCCCGTCGGAGGCGAGCGTCTGCTGGATGAGAGGGGCGACGCGCTGTGAGTAGAGGACATCGGAGGCGAGGAAGATCTCCATGTCGCCGGCGATCGAGGTGCTCGCCTGCTTGCCCTGTCCGCCGAGCGCCGTCGGTGCAAGCGCGGCGACCTTCGTCAGCCCTTCGGCGCGCAGGTCGAACACCAGCAGCAGGTTTTGCTGAGCGCCGGTCATGTCCCCCGGCACGCTCAGGCTCTTGGCGCGTTCGGCCAGTTTCTGCGCCTGGATGCGCAGCTGATCGATCTGCACCTCCACGTTCAACGCCGACTTGCCTCCTGCTCCGGCGAGCGTCGAGAAGAGCGGGCGGGACACATTTGCATCGGATTCCTGCGCCAGCTGGCTGACGTTGCGGTTGTAGGCCTTCAGTTCCTGCTGCTTTTCGCTTTTCAGGCAGCCGTTGACGATCAGGATGATCACGATCAGCACCACCACGCCGACCCCGGCGGCGAAGCGACGGCGCACAACGACGGTGTGTTGGTCGAGCGGCAGCGTGCCCGCCAGGTGCTGCGGCCGTCGCGGCTGCGGCCGCTGGGGGGGCACGGCGGCCGACGGTCGCGGCGCTCGGGTTGACGGTCGAGGCGCTGTCTCCTCGCCATCGTCGAAGAACGACAAAAGCTCGCTCCTTGCAGGGATTCCGGAAGTGCCCCAGTATGACTGCCGGCCACCTCTCTGACGAACCTGCAACTTCTCGGTCAACGTGTCTTTTCCTGCCGCGGCGGGAAGGGAGCCAGCCTGTGGGCGGCGAACGCAGGAGTCGGTGGAGTCGACGCACACCCTCGTCCACGCTCGACGGGCGCCGCGCCGCGAGGGCTGGGTCGATCCGCCCGGCGCAGGCACGCTTCTGTTTGGTCGCTATCGCCTGCTGGAAAGTCTCGGCGCGGGTGGCTTCGGCGTGGTCTGGCGCGCCCACGACGAGCTTCTGCATCGCGAGGTGGCCGTCAAGCGGATACCGCTCGCGCCGGACGGCGACAGCGACCGCGCGAGCCGGGAGGCGCTCGCGACCGCGCGCCTGGCGCACCCGGCGATCGTCGCGCTATACGAGGCGTCCGCAGTGGAAGACGCCTTCTACCTGATCTCCGAGCTCGTCCATGGGCAAACGCTGGCGAGGCTGATCTCCGCGCGGGCGCTGGCCGACGAGCAGGTGCTCCAGATCGGGATCGCGCTCACGGCTGCGCTCTCGCACGCGCACTCCCGCGGCGTGATCCACCGCGATGTCAAGCCGCAGAACGTCCTGATCCCGCATCAGCTCGAGGAGCAGTCGCCGCGCACCGGCACGCCGGCCGGCGCGGCCAAGCTGACCGACTTCGGTGGAGCCCTTCTTGCCGGCGAGGATGTGCTGACGCGCACCGGCGATGTGCTTGGGACGTTCGCCTACATGGCGCCGGAGCAGAGCGACGGCGGTGAGGTGGGGGAGGCGGCCGACCTGTACTCGCTGGCGCTCGTGCTCTTTGAGGCACTCTCGGGCGTCAACCCTGTGCGCGGCGCAACACCCGCTGCCACGGTGCGGCGGATCGGCCGCCGGCTCGAACCGCTCGAGCGCCGCCGCGGCGATTTGCCGCGCTCCCTGACGCGCGCGCTCGACCGGGCGCTCGCGCCATCGAGCGCCGATCGGGGGACGCTCGAGGAGCTTCGCCTCGCGTTGGAAGAGGCCCTCGTCGAGCGGGGCCCGGCGAGGGCCCGACGCGGACGCCGCCGGCGCCGCCTGCAGGACGAGCCGGCCCTTATCGCGCGCGCGGATCGCCCTTCCCCGTCGTGGGAGGCGGATCCGCAGCGCCAAACCGTCGCTGCACGCCGGGCCGAACCCGTCCGCGAGCAGCTCCCCGGCGAGCAGCATCCGGCTGGCGAGGACGAAGCGGAGGAGCGCGCCAGGGCTCTCGCGCTGCCACGCGCGCTTTGGATCGCGTGCGCGGCAGCCGCGGTCATCTGGCAGGTGGGAGCCGGCCGTCCCGGCACCGCGCTGCTCCTCCTCGCCGCCCTTGCTCCGCTCGTAGCCTTGCCGCGGCGCGCCGGACCAGCGTGGCTCGTGGGCGCGCTCGCGCCGGCGCTCGGCCTCGTCCGCCTCGCCGGTGCGTTCCCGGCGGTCGCCGGGCAAGCGTCGCGCTGGCGCACGCGCGCCGCGCTCGGAGGCCTCGGCTACTGGTGGCTGACCCTTGCCGAGCCGCTGATCTCGCGCCGCCTCTGGTTGGGCGCGCCACCGGGCACGCCGGCGCGGGCGGTGTGGGAGGCGTCCGTCTCGAGCACCGCGACACACGTGGTCGGCCCGACGTTGAGCCTTGGCGTCCTGCTCGGTGCGACGCTGTGGGCGGCGGGCGCCGTGGTGCTGCCGTGGCTTGTGCGTGGCCGCAGCGCGGCGCTGGATGTCGTGGCGGCGACGATCTGGTCCGCCGTAATCGTCACCGCCGCGCCGCTGCTGGACAGCGGCTCCGCGGCCCACGCCACCCACGCGAGCCCGCGCGGGGCAATCCTCGGGGCGGTCTTCGGCGGCGTACTCGCGGTTGCCGCCCGCGCTCTGCGCGGACCCGTCTGACGTAGCATGGCTCACAACCCCCGGCCGATCTCCGATCGGTGCAGGACCCTCCGCCGATGAATCTGCTGAAGAGCGTCGAGACAACGATCGCCAACCTCGTCGAGGGCGCATTCGGACGAATGTTCCGCTCCGAGGTGCGCCCGATGGAGTTGGCGCGCAAGCTCGCCCGCGAGATGGACGAGCACCGCACCGAATCGGTGTCGCGCGTTTACGCTCCAAACGAGTATTCGGTGTGGCTCTCGCCGCAGGACCGCGACCGCTACGAGGGCGTCGAGGACGAGGTGATCGACGATCTGTGTGCCTACCTGCTCGAGCACGCCCGCCGCGAGGACCTGATCCTGGCGTCGCCGCCGCGTATCGTCTTTCATACCGACGAGCGGCTGGCACTCGGAGAATTCGGCATCCAGGCGCAGTTGGTCCATCACGGCGGTCACGGTGAGGAGCCCGTCCGCCCCGCGGCGGCCGAGCCGCCCGGAGCCGGGGGGCATGGCGAGACGATGGTCTACAGCACCTCAGCGCGTGTAGGCGGCGCGGTCGAGGAGGCACACGCCCGTCGCCAGGCACCGCGCGCGCTGCTCGCCGTCGGCGGCCGCCGCCTGCTCCTTCCGCCCGCGGGAGGCACGATCGGACGCAGCCGCGACTGCGACATAGTCCTTGATGACGTGGGTGTCTCCCGCCGCCACGCCGAGGTCCGTCCCGGCCGGGATGGTTGGACGATCGCGGACCTCGGCTCGACCAACGGGGTGCGCCTGAACGGCGGGCAGGTTCGTGGCACCGAGACGCTGCATCCAGGTGACCGCGTCGAGCTCGGCTCGACTGAGATCGTCTTCGAAGTTGGATGACCACGCTCGCGCCCGTATCGGTTGCACTGAAGTTCGGCTTCCTGGCCGTGATGTACCTGTTCGTGCTGTGGGTGGCGCGCAGCGCCCGCCGAGACCTGCGCGGAGGCGGCGCGCGCGCGGCCGGTGAAAGGATGGACGGCGCGCCGGTCCCGGCTGACGCCACCGGCCTTTACTCGGCGTCGGCACTGGGCAGCGCCGACGTCGCCCATCGCGCCGCGCGGCTCGTCGTCGAGCGCGCGCCGGGGCACGAACCTGGGATGATCTACGACCTCGACGGGGACATCGTGCTCGGCCGCGGCGATCGAGCGGAGATCCGTCTCGACGATCCCTTCGCGTCAGCCCGGCACGCGCGCGTGTACGAGCAGGGCAACATAGTGGTCATCGAGGACCTCGGCTCCACCAATGGCACCTACCTCAACGAGGAGCTGCTCGAGACTCCCCGGCCACTGCATCCCGGCGATCGGGTTCGCATCGGCGACAGCGAATTCGCGTTCGAGGTCGATTGATGCTGCGCGTCGCCGAGCAGTATGCGGGGACCGACACGGGGCGCCAGCGCCGCGCCAACGAGGATTCGCTGCTCGCGCGCTCACCGCTGTTCGTCGTCGCCGACGGCATGGGCGGCGCGCAGGCGGGAGAGGTCGCATCGCGGATCGCCGTCGAGGCGTTTCAGCACGGCCTCCGCGACGCCTCCGAGCCCGAGGTCGCCATGGCTGGGCTCGCGCGCACGGCGAACTCACGTATCCACGAGCGCTCGCACAGCCATGCCGAGCAGGCTGGTATGGGGACGACGCTCACTGCCATCTACGTGGGAGAGCAGGAGGTGTCGATCGCGCATGTCGGCGACAGCCGCGCCTACTGCTTGCGCGAGGGCGAGCTCGTGCGCCTGACCGACGACCACTCGCTGGTCGACGAGCTCATGCGCCAGGGTCGCCTCACGCCAGAGGAGGCCGTCGAGCACCCCCAACGCTCCGTGATCACGCGCGCCCTCGGGCCCGAGGGGACCGTGGATGTGGACACCCGCTCCTTCCGCGCGCGCGCCGACGACGTCTACCTGCTGTGCAGCGACGGTCTGACGACGATGGTCCCCGAGGAGCAGCTGGTCGCCGTCCTGCACTCTCATCCGCGGCTGCGCGACGCAGGCGAGGCGCTGATCGCCGCCGCCAACGAGGCCGGAGGGCGGGACAACATCACCGTGGTGCTGCTGCGCCTGGAGGAAGTCCGCGCGGGCGCCTCCCCGCCCGCAGGGCGATCGCGGAGCGACGGCACGACGGACGCCGGCGAGGCGGTCGCGGGACCTACCTCGCACGACGATCCCGACTCGACGATCGTCGGCGTTGCGGCGGTCACACCGGCGGTGACCCCGCGTCGACCGCGTCGACCACGCCGTCCGTCGCCGAACGGCAAGGCGGCGATCGCGCGACGCGGGCGCCTGCGACGCACCGGCGCGCTTGTCGCCGTGCTGGTCGTACTCGCGCTTGTCGGCTCGGGCGCCTACGTGGCGCTGCAGTCGGTGTACTTCATCGGTACCAACGGTCGGGGGCTCGTCACGATCTTCCGCGGGGTTCCCTACCGGCTTCCCGGCAATCTCGCTCTGTACAGCAGCGATTACGTCTCCGGGGTGAGCGCCTCGACCCTGCCGCCCGCCCGCCGGCACACGCTGCTCGACCACTCCCTGCGCTCGGAAGCCGACGCCGCCGGATTGATCCGGAGCCTCGAACTCGGGCAGCTCGAATGAGGAGCGGGCGGTGAATCAACCGATCGTCCGCCTGTTCGGCCTCGTCGTCCTGATGTTCGCGCTGCTGCTCGCCTTCACCTCGCGCTGGACTGTCTTCGAAGCAGCCTCGTTGCGTGGGAACCCGCTCAACGCACGCGCGCTACTGGAGCAGCAGCGCGTCGACCGCGGAGCGATCCTCGCGGCGGAGGGCACCGTGCTGGCACGCAGCGTGCTCAGCCCAGGCTCAAGCGGGTCGGAAGGCGTCTACGAACGCTCCTATCCGACCGGCGAAGAGTTCGCCGCCGCGATCGGCTACTCCTACATCGAACCCGGCCGCACGGGGCTGGAGCGCTTCCGCAACGCGGAACTCAGCGGCCAGACTGGCACGAACCTGCAGACGATCCTCGACCAGCTGCAAGGCAAGAAGCCTCGCGGCGACGAGGTCCTCACGACGCTCGACCCGGGCGCGCAGCAGGTCGCGATCTCCGCGCTCGCGGGGCACGAAGGCGCGGTCGTCGCGCTCGACCCGCGCACCGGGGCGGTCAAGGTCATGGCATCGTTGCCCAGTTTCGATCCAAACGCGCTGCGCTCCAAGACGACCTATCTCAAGCTGAAGCGCGAAACCGAAACGAACCCGCCGAAGAAGTCGCTGGTGAACCGGGCAACGCAGTTCGGCTACGCGCCCGGCTCCACCTTCAAGGTGCTCACCGCGACGGCGGCGATCGATACCGGTGCGTTCACACGGGAATCGACGGTGAGCGGTCAAGATAACGTGCTGATATCGGGAATCCCCCTGCAAAACGACGAAAACGAGAACTTTGGCCAGATCACGCTCACGCAGGCACTGGCGAAATCGGTCAACACCGTGTGGGCGCAGGTGGCCGAGCGGCTGGGCAAGCGAACGATCGCCCGCTACATGAGCCGCTTCGGCTTCGACCGCAAGCCCCAGCTTGACTATCCGGCCGAAGAGATGTCCTCCAGCGGCGAGTACCGCGGCTCGCGTCTGCTGTCCCCGACGAGCCCGCTGGTCGACGTCGGACGCCTGGGGATCGGGCAGGACAAGCTCGTGGTCACTCCGCTTCAGATGGCCGAGGTCGCGGCGGCGGTTGCGAACGGTGGCAGGCTCATGGTTCCCCATTTGACAGAACGAATCGTCGACCCCGACGGGCGCACGGTGCAGCGGATATCCCCGCGGGTGCAATCGGTTGTGATGAAGCCGTCGACAGCGAAGGCGGTCACGTCGATGATGGAAGCCGTCGTCAACGAAGGCACGGGCACCTCGGCGCAGATCTCCGGTGTGCAGGTGGCGGGCAAGACCGGCACCGCCGAGACGCAGATCGGGGCCGCGATCAACAACGTCTGGTTCATCGCGTTCGCGCCGGCCGCAAACCCACGTTTCGCGATCGCCGTGACCCTCCGGGGAGTGCCGGGTCAGGGGGCGGCGTTCGCGGCGCCCGTCGCCCGCGCGGTGTTGGAAAGGCTTCTGCATGGTTGAGCCGGACACGATCATCGATGGGCGCTACAAGGTGATCTCGCGGCTCGGCTCGGGCGGGATGGCGGACGTCTACCTCGCCGAAGACCAGCTTCTGGGCAGGCTTCTCGCCGTCAAGCTGCTGCATCATCACTTCGCCGAAGACCAGGAGTTCGTCGAGCGCTTCCGGCGCGAGGCGTCCAGCGCCGCCGGGCTCTCGCACCCCAACATCGTCGGAATCTTCGATCGCGGCGAGTGGCAGGGGACCTACTACATAGCGATGGAGTACGTCGCCGGCCGCTCGCTGAAGATGATCGTGCGCGAGCACGGGGCGCTCGATCCGGCGACGGCGATCGACACCGTCGTGCAGATCCTGCGCGCCGCGCGCTTTGCTCACAAGCGCGGCGTCATCCATCGCGACCTCAAGCCCCACAACGTGATCCTCGACGAGGAGGGGCGGGCACGCGTCACCGACTTTGGGATCGCCCGCGCGGGCGCCTCCGACATGACGCTTACCGGCTCGATCATGGGCACCGCCCAGTACCTCTCCCCGGAGCAGGCCCAGGGGCAGGCCGTGAGTGCCTCCTCGGACCTCTACTCGGTCGGCGTGATCCTGTACGAGCTGCTGACGGGCGTGGTTCCGTTCGAGGGTGAGACGGCCGTGGCGATCGCCTTCAAGCAGGTATCGGCCGAGCCTCGCCCTCCGAGCGCGGTGAACCCGGCGGTGCCGGCCGCCCTGGACGCGATCGTCCTGCGTGCGCTCGCGAAGGACCCGGCCCAGCGGTTCGTCGATGCCGAGGAATTCATCGCGGTGCTGCTGCGCGAGCGCGAGGCTCTGCCCGCGTCGCCCAGCGCCGCGGTGCTGACGACGGCGGCACACGGACCGGAGGGCCTGCTCGGCGACGCTCATACGCCGCCGCCGACCGGAGCGATCCCGCTGGACGGCGCGCACGCCGGAGGTGGCGCGCTGCTATTGCCGGCGGCGGGAGGCTTTGATCAAGACCAGGATCCCTCGGGGCAAGAGGACGGCCGCCGCAAAAGGATGCTGCTGTGGGCGCTCGCCGCGACGCTCCTCGTCGTCGGTGTGGCGCTGGCGCTGCTGATCTCGCGCCCGGCCAGCAAGGCGACCGTCCCGGGCGTGGCCGGCCAGACCGAACAGGCCGCATCCGCGACGCTCAGGCGCGCCGGACTCACCCCATCTCCTTCGCTGGCGACGAGCACGACTGTCGCGACCGGGCTCGTGATCAGCCAGACGCCGACGCAGGGCAGCAGGGTCGAAAACGGCGCCCGCGTGAATATCGTCGTCTCGAGCGGACCCGCCAGCGCCGCGCTCGGCAACGTCGAAGGGCTGACCCTCGCCCAGGCCCTCGCCCGGCTACGTGCGGCGGGCTTCAAGCCGACGGCCAAGACCCAGCCGAGTGCGACGATCGCCCAGGGACATGTCATCGCCACCAACCCCCCGGCGGGAACCGAGCTGCAGGTCGGGAGCCCCGTGGCCGTGCTCGTGTCGAGCGGTCCCGCTCAGGTGCACGTGCCCGATGTGATCGGCGAGTCCCAGACCGCAGCCGAAGCGGCGCTCACGAGCGCGGGGCTAGCGGTGGGCACGGTGACACAGCAGGCCTCCGCCGGCCAGACGGTCGGCAACGTGCTGTCGCAGTCGCCACGCGCCGGCGCCTCGCTGCCGGCCGGCGGCAGCGTGAGTCTGACGGTCGCGCAGGCGCCAAACGAAGTCGCGGTCCCGAGCGTCGTGGGGGACAACGAGACGCAGGCCGCCGCCGCGCTCGGCGGCGCCGGGTTCACACCGAGGTCCGTGTCCGCCACGACCACAGAGCAGGCCCAGGTCGGGCTGGTGCTGAAACAGAGTCCCGCGGCCGGGGCTCGTGCTCACAGGGGCGCGACGGTGACGCTCACGGTCGGCGTGCTCGGTCCGCAGACCACCCCGACCACGCCGACCACGCCGACCACGCCGACGACCCCCACGACGACGACAACGACCACGACGACCACGACAGCGCCCCCGCCGGCCAGCCCCGCCGGCTGATCTGGGCGATGGGCTCCAAACCAGCCGATCCGCTCACGGTGGCAGTGCTTGCGGGCGGGCGTTCCTCCGAGCACGAGGTCTCGCTGTCCTCCGGTGCGGCCGTGCGCGAGGGGCTGCTCGCTCGCGGGCACGACATCGTGTGGGTGGAGATCGGCGAGGACAGTGTCTGGCGCCGCGACGGCGAGCCGATCGGCGTGACCCCGGGCGAGGGGCTGCTCGGGGCGGACGTAGCCTTTCCCGCGCTGCACGGTCCGTTCGGCGAGGACGGGACGGTACAGGGGCTGTTGGAGGCGCTCGGCGTCGCTTACGTCGGCTCAGGGGTGGCTGCATCGGCGGTGTGCATGGACAAGGTGCTGTTCAAGCGGCTGATGTCCGCGACCGGAGCCGTGCCCCAAGTCGGCTACGTGGGAGTGCGCGAGGACCGCTGGCGGCGGGGCGGCGACGCGGTGCTCGCCGAGATCGCGCGACTCGGGCTGCCGGTGTTCGTCAAGCCGGCGCACCTCGGATCCTCGGTGGGAATCGTCAAGGCCACCGCCGCCGAGCAGATCACGCCGGCGCTGGAGGAAGCCTTCGCGCACGAGACGCTCGCGATCGTGGAGGCGATGGCGCCCGGAATCGAGGTCGAGTGCGGCGTGCTCGGGCGCTCGCGCTCGGAAACGGACGCAAGCGCGCCGCCCGGCGTCGCATCCCAGCCCGGGGAGATCGTGTTTGCGGGCGAGTTCTACGACTTCAACGCGAAGTACACGCCGGGTGGGATGGAGCTGCGCGTGCCCGCGCGCATCTCGCCGGCGGCGAAGGAGAGGGTGCGCGAGCTCGCCGTCGAGGTGTTCGCGCACGCCGGTTGCGAGGGGCTCGCGAGAGTGGACTTCTTCGTCGACGGCGAGGAGGTGTTGGTCAACGAGCTGAACACCATGCCCGGGTTCACCCCCACGAGCGTCTACGCCAAGCTCATGGTGGCTTCGGGCATCCCCTATCCAGAGCTCGTCGATCGCCTCTGCCGCCTGGCGCTGGAGCGAGGAGAGGAGCAGCGCGCCCACTCCTACTGAGCGTTTGGCGCACTACTTGAACAGCGTTAGTTCCGTGATCGAGGCCGACTGCATGTGCGGAGGCAGCGTCGTGATCCAGACGAGGTAGTAGCGATACGGCTGCCCGGCATCCAGTCCGATGCGTTCGCGCCCTCCGACGGAGGCGCTGTCCCCGATCGGCCCCTGCCATCCGCGCGCGGTGAGCGGCGTCGAGTTGCCATAGGCAAGCGACAGCTGGATGTCGTTGGCGCCGTAGATCTGCACCGCAAACCCCGGCGTAGCGGTCTGGATCTCGATCGCCTTGGCTAGGACCCCTGGCGCGGCGTCCAGGTAGAGGCCCGCGCCCACGCCGCCCGCCTTCTTCAGGTTGCCTTCGTAGTACTGCTCTGTGCTCCACGATGTGTTCGGATCGCTGTCGACGACGTTCTGGACGAGATCGCGGTTTTCCGGTTCGGTGCCGAACGGGTTGTAGTCGTGGGCGGCGGTCTGGCTGAGCGGAACCGGTTGCAGCCCCGACCCCGAGTGCACGCCTGGCGCCACGCCCGTGCCGCGGTGCGTCTGCCCGGCTAGGGCCACGAGCGCGAGCGCGACTATCGCCGCGATCAGAGCGAGCGAGGCCACCCAGCGCGCCGGATGGCGCATCCGCCAGGGCAGGCGCCGCTGCGCCGGCCCCGGCAGCGTCCGCAGCACGCTGGTGACCTCGCCGGTCGCCTGGCCGGAGCGCGCCGCCTCGACCGCCAGCACCTCCTCGAGGTCGGCGACCATGCTCCGGGCGTCGGGGTAGCGGAGCGCGAGATCCTTCGCGACGGCCCTGTCGAGGACCGATGCGGTGGCGGCGGAGACGTCGGCGCGTAGCAGCTGAACGTCGGGCACTTCCTCGCGCACGTGCCGCATCGCGACCGCCACCGGTGAGTCGCCGTGGAAGGGGACGTCGCCGGTGAGCATCTCGTACAGAACGATGCCCAGCGAATAGAGGTCGGACTGCCCGGCGACCGCCTGCCCGAGCGCCTGCTCGGGCGAGACGTAGTCGGTAGTGCCAAGGACCCGCCCGGCCACGGTCAGCCCTTCCTCGGTCAGCGTGCGCGCGATGCCGAAGTCGGTGATCTTGGCGCCGCCTTCGACGCCGATGAGCACGTTCTGCGGCTTGACGTCGCGGTGCACGATCAAACGCTCGTGGGCGGCGCCGAGCGCGCGCGCGATCTCGATCGCGTAGGCGATCGCTTGAAGGACGTCCAGCGACCCCTCGCGTCGAATCAGCTCCTTGAGCGTCTCCCCGTCGACGTACTCGAGCACGATGTATGGAGACCCGACTCCGGGGTGATGGCCGTCCGGCGAAGGCTCCTCGCCCGCATCGATCACCGTGACGATGTGAGGGTGACTCAGCTGCGCGACCGAGCGTGCCTCGCGGCGAAAACGCTCCAGCTGGTCGGAGTCGGAGGCGATCTCGCGATGCATCAGCTTGATCGCGACGGGGCGTTCGAGCACGATGTCGAACGCGCGGTAGACGGTCGACATGCCGCCGCGCCCGATCTGGGCGTCGAGACGGTAGCGCCCGCCCAGCAGGGTTCCGAGGAGAGTCATCGGCCTCTATTGTGCGCCCAACCCGCGCACGCCGCGCACGTGTGCCGGCGCCGGGACGCGTCGAGGTCGCCTTGATTCGACCGGCGCTCGCCGCGCAGCGGCCGATCAGAGACCCGGGGCACCGCCGACCCAGCGCCTGGCGCTGCGTGCCCTGGAGCACCCCGAGCCGTGTGCTCGACCCGACAGCCGTCTGATAACTGCGCCGGCGAGCAGCAATCGGTAGAGCGAGTAGGGCAGCAGCGAGCGCTCGGCGCGCTCGGGGCGGCGAAGCAGCCGCGCGCTGGCGAGCGTGGAGAGGAAGGCGCTGGCGCCGCCGACGGCGAGAGCGCCTCGCGCGCCTTGCGGTGAGCCGCGCCGGGCCATGCGTGCGGCGTCGACGGCGCCGGCTCCGAGGATCACCGGCAGCGCAGCGTGCCAGGAGAGGGTCTGCGCGTCACGCCTGCCGAAGCCGCGCGCCCGCGCCGCCGTGAGGGTGGCGCCGTTGCGCGAGACTCCAGGGATCAGCGCGACGGCCTGCGCGAGGCCGAGCGCCAGCCCGTCGCGCGGGCACGCATCGAGCTGGTTGCGATTCCTGCCCGCCGAGCCGGCGTCGGCCAGAGCCATCGCGATCGCGCCGCCTGCCAGCGCCGCGGCGATCGATCGCGGCCCGCCGAGCCGGCGCTCGATGAACGGCCGCAGCGCGTACCCGGCGGCGGCCGGCGGCGCCAGCGACAACGCGATCACGCTCGCCCGGCGCCGGTCCAGTCCGAGCGTAGCGTCGATCAGCTCCCTGCGCATGTCGATCGCCAGCGCCAGCCCGGCGCCGGCGTGCAGGGCGATCTCGAGGGACTTGCGCAGCTCGCCGTCCAGCTCGGCGTAGGGCCAGCGGGCCAGGAACGGGATCAGCGTCGTGTGGCCGGAGGAGGAGACCGGCAGCAGCTCTGTCGGACCCTGCGCGAGCCCCAGCGCGACGGCGTGTCGGAGCTCCAGGCGGGAGGACACCGGGCAGGGCGTCAGCCGGGGTCGACAGCCGGGCCAGAACCGGTGGGTCCGTCGGCGCGCTCCTCAGGGGGCACCGATCCACCTCGACGCCAACGCGCAAGCAGGTAGCCGACCGAGACGACGATCAGCGCGAGCAGGACGTAGTCGACGTACTCGAAGCCCTTGCGAACGCTCGTCCAGTCGCCCCCCACGGCGTTCCCAGCGATCGCCAGACCGAGGACCCACGGCACGGAGCCGATGAGCGTGAGCACGGTGAAGCGCACAATTGGCATACGCGCAACGCCGGCCGGCAATGAGACGAACGCGCGGATGAATGGGACCACCCGCCCGAACAGCACGATACGCTCGCCGTAGCGCCGGAACCACCGGTCGGCCCGTTCGATCTGGGCCGGACCCATGTGAACCTTCCCGCCGTGGCGTTCGAGAAGCTCGAGGCGCCCGCCGCGTCCGACGGCGTATGCCGCCCACGAGCCGACGAGCGTGCCGAGCAGGCCGGCGAGCACGATCCCGGTCATGGTCAAGTGGTGATGGGCGCCGCTGGCGGCACGGTCGGCGACGGCAAAGCCGGCGAAAAGCATCACGACCTCCGACGGGACCGGGATGCAGGCTGAGCCAAGGCCCATCAGCCCGAAGATGCCGGGCAGCCCGGCCGTGCGCACGAAGTGCGAGGTTTCGTTGACGAGCGATTCGGAGATCGATGCGAGGACGAGCATCAGGTGCGCGAACGATAGCGTGGGGACTAACGCGACCGTAAACGCCATCCGGGCTTCTAGGTCGCGTCCGGCTCCGCTCCTCGTTTGAACTTGTGACCGCTCCGCCCGCCACTACACGTCACGGTGGCCGACCGTCCGGCTCGGCCTCCTAATGCGCATCTGGATCGATCTCACGAACAGCCCGCACGTGCTGGTGATGCGACCGGTGATCGAGCGCCTACAGGCGGATGGGCATGAGGTGCGGGTGACGGCGCGCGACTTCGCGCAGACGATTGCGCTGTGCGAGCGCCTCGGCGTCGCGCACACAGCGATCGGCCGCCACCGCGGCGAGCGCCTCGCGGCCAAGGCCTTCGGGCTTGCGTCGCGCTCGGCGGCGCTCGTGCGCTGGGCACGCCGCGAGAGGAGCGCGGCGGGCGGCCGGCGCTTCGACCTCGCCCTCGGCCACGGCTCCAACGACGTGACCGTCGCGGCTGCGGCCCTGCGCGTGCCGAGCGCGACGATGTTCGACTACGAGTGGGCGACGGTGCAGCACAACGTCAACTGCCGCCTGGCGCAGGCGGTCGTCGTACCAGATGTCATCCCGCCCGAGCGGTTGGAGCGGTACGGCGCTAAGGGGAAGCTGCGCCCCTACGAAGGGCTCAAGGAGGAGTACTACCTGGCCGATTTCGAGCCCGAGGAGAGCGTTCTGGATGAGCTCGCGCTGGATCGCGACCGTCCGATCGTCGTCGTGCGCACGCCGCCGGAGGTATCGCTGTATCACCGCTTCGCGAACGAGCTGTTCGGGGAGGTGCTCGACCGCTTGCGCGCGGCCGTGGCCGAGGAGGGTGTGCAGCCGGTCGTGCTGCCGCGCGTGGACTCCCAGCGCGCGCAGCTCGGTCGCGTGTCGGGCTTCGTGGTGCCCGAGCGCGCGATTGACGCCCAATCGCTGGTCGCCTACGCCGACCTGGTGATCTCTGCTGGAGGCACCATGAATCGCGAGGCGGTCGCGCTCGGGACTCCCGTCTACACGACCTTCGAAGGGCGACTGGGCGCCGTCGACGCCCGACTGATCGGTGAAAACCGCCTGCGCAAGCTGACCGCAGCAGGCGAGCTCGATCTGTCCAAGCGCGAGGAGCCGAGCGTGCAACCGCGAATCCGTCGCGACCCCCGCGTGCTGGTCGACCTGCTCCTCTCGCCGCTCATCCACTAACCCCCTTACAATCTGCCCAATGCGCCGACGGATCCGCTCGGCGGCCCTTCCCCTGCACCGTCACACTCTGCCCCAGCTCGCGGTGGATGGGGCTTTGGTCGCGCTCGCGTACTACCTCGCCTTCCAGCTGCGCTTCACCAATGGCCCGAGCGGCTACTACGCGCACCTGCGCGAACGGACGATCTGGTGGGTGCTGGCCGGGGGCATGGCGGTGCTGCTCTTCTCCCGCGTATATCAGCGCCGCTGGCGCTACTCGGGCCAGCGCGACTACGAGGCCGTCACCCGGGGGGTCCTCGCGATCGTCGCGCTCACGGTCGTGGGCGTTGCGGTGCTGCGCCCGGTGGAGCATGCAACCCGCCACGGGACGGCGGCGATTGGCCTGCCCAACGGCGTCATCGTCCTGTTCGCGCTGCTCTCGCTCGTGTTTCTGGTCGGGGTCCGGGCACTCGCGCGCAGCGTGTATGAGCGCCGACCGCTTGCGCCCTTCCGCGGCGGGAGAAAGGGCGAGCGCAGCGTCCTGATCGCCGGTGCTGGCGACGGTGGCCGGCTGGTGCTGCGCGAGATCGTCCGCAACCGCGG
>Ga0182024_10010124_pt1 | contig 19317 bp, 12 predicted proteins | sample P32metaG_FD_120480 | JGI IMG/M metagenome (GOLD analysis project Ga0182024, IMG submission 120480) | Permafrost microbial communities from Stordalen Mire, Sweden - P3-2 metaG (Illumina Assembly) | ecosystem: Environmental > Terrestrial > Soil > Wetlands > Permafrost | place: Sweden: Stordalen... | reverse complement strand
TGGCCGGCGGGCACCTCAAGCGGCTCATCAGCCAGACGCTCTTCGCCATTTCCAAGGACGAGCAGCGTTACGTCTTCAAAGGCGTTCTCTTCGTCGCCAAGGGAAAGAAGGTCGATCTGATCAGTACCGACGGCCGCCGGCTTGCCCAGGCCAAGGGCGACCTGCTGTCCGACAAGCTGGGCAAGGAGGGCGCGAAGGCGATCATTCCCGCCAAGGCGCTGGCACTGATCGACAAGCTGGTGGATGACCCCGAGGAGCCGGTGGAGTTCCAGCTTCGCGAGAACCAGGTGGTCTTCCACACGCCGCACGCGACCCTGACCAGCAATCTGGTTGAAGGGCAGTTCCCGCCGTACGAGGACGTGGTCCCCAAGGACACCGACAAGAAGATGACCGCGGCAACGGCCGATTTCCTCGGCGCAATCCGCCGGGCTGCTCTGCTCACCAACGAGGAGAGCAAGGGCGTCCGCTTTACGTTCACGAAAAAGGGCTTGGTCTTGCAGAGCCGCAGCCCCGAGGCCGGCGAAGCGACCATCAACTTCCCGTGCAAGTTCGAAGGAGCGGACATCGAGATCGGTTTCAACCACACGTTCCTCACCGATGCCCTGAAAGTGGTGGACAACGACGAGATCACGCTGGAGCTGACCGCCCCCAACCGCCCCGGATTGCTCAAGGGCGGGCCGAATTTCCTTTACGTGATCATGCCCGTCAATCTGCAGTAGTCATTTGTCATTTGTCCTTGCTCGGTTTACCGCAATGCGCGTCGACCTACGACAAAGGACTAAGGACCAAGGATAAAGGACTAAGGACAACGAGGGTGGTTGGATGGCGAACTTCCTGAACAGAATAGAAGAAGCCAAGTTCCGCCGGTTGGCCCGGGTCAAGCAGTCTTCGGAGCCGGCGGTGCCTTCGCTGGGGCCCGCCATGGTGTCGTTTTTCAAGCAATCGGTTGCGAAGCGGCAGACCAAGTTCGCGCGGATCGCCGCCTGTTGGTCTGGACTCATCCCCGAAGTATTGGCTGATCACTGCTCCCTCGAATCCTTTACGCGAGGTTCGCTAGTGGTTCTCGTTGACAGCGCTTCGCATCTGTACGAGTTGAAGCAACTGCTGCTGGCGGGCCTGGAGCAGCAATTGCTGCTGGCCTGTGCTACTGCCGGGCTGAAGAAGATCAACTTGAAGCCAGGCCGGTGGTATGAAGGCGATGGTCAGGCGGGACGGAAACCGCGGTTCGACTAGGCCCTGTCTTAAAACTCGACGGGCCGCGGCTGGCCGGAAATGCCCCGTCTGCTTCGTTGTCGCTCCTCAACGACTCTTTCGGTTGAGTCGCTTCGTCGCGACGCCTCGCATACGGGGCATTTCCGACCCGCCGCAATCCCGCCGAGTTTTAAGACAGGGCCTAACCTTAAAACGTGAACATAACTGAACCGTAATATTGCAGTCCATCGAAGCTTGGATTGTGGTCATGTCCCTCGATCCCGGCGTTGGACAGGTGCCAGTAGCGCAAGCCAGCCAAAAGATAAACGTTTTCGGTCAGGCGGTATGCCATGCCGAGCCCCCCGCGCGGCGTGAAATTGAAGTGCGTGCCGCGCTCCGGCACGTCCTTGTCGGCGATAAATGTCCCCGCCCCGGCGTCGAAGTAAAAGGTGAAACGGTCCAGTGAGAGAAAGTAGAAGCGGGCATAGAGATCGAACCCTCCGGCAAAGGCGCCATGATCCGGCTGGTCGACTGAATACCCGACAATCGCAGCATTCACGGAAAAGCTGTCTGCAATGAAGTACCCCAGAGCCGTGCTGCCTGAATCGAAATAGTCGCGCGTGGACCGGACCGGCGACATGTGGGCGCCGCTGACTTCGAAATCCCAGGTGCCCTGCCGGAGGAACACTGGAGTTGTTGAAGCGGCCGTCGCTGCCTTCGCATCAGCCCGGGGCGCGACATCAAGCCAGGCGGGCGGGCCGGAAAGCGAAAGCTGGAAAATAGGGGTGCCGGCCTTGCAATCAGGCGCCGTTAAAACGGCTGGTTCACCTGCAAAAGTCGAGGGAGTCAAAGACGTGAGAAACGCGACGGTTGCGACTAATGGAATAACTGTCTGACATCGCCCCATCGCGCTGTCTCCTTTTCTTTTTCCTATAATTCTGCAAACCAAGTGGCGGGAGAGTATAGCAGGGCTCGGTCGGCGGGATGCGGGCTGCGTTAGGGAATTCCGGAGAAGCGTTTCGGTTGCGAGGCCAGATGTGCGGATTTGCGGGCGTCATCGCCTGGGACGGGCAATTTCAGATCGACCGCGATGCCTTGCAGCGCATGTCAAGCCGCATCGCCCACCGCGGGCCGGATGGGCACGGCCTGGTTTTGCTTCCCGATGCCGATGAAGCAGCCCGTGGTGCCCCGCGGGTCGCGCTGGCTCACCGCCGGCTGGCGATCCTCGACCTCGACCCGCGCGCCAACCAGCCCTTCACTGACGGGGCCGGACGATGGGTCGTCTTCAACGGCGAGATTTACAACTTCCGCGAGTTGCGGGCCGAGATCTCTTCGCTCAACCCGGGTTACCACTGGCGGACGGATGGCGATACCGAAGTGCTTCTTGCCGCGTATGCCAGTTGGGGCCAGGCTTGCTGTGAGCGCCTCAATGGGATGTTCGCCTTTGCCGTGTGGGACGCGCCCGCCGGCCGGCTCTTCCTGGCGCGCGACCGCATGGGCCAGAAGCCCCTTTACTACGCGGTCGCTGGCGGAGCGGGAGCCGGCCCGACAGCCGTCGCCTGCGCCAGTGAGTTGCTAGCACTGCTCGAGGTGCCGTGGGTTGGCCGAACGGTCGATCCGGCGAAGGTCGTTGAGTACCTGCGCTTCGGTTACATCGGATCGGGGTCGGTCTACTCCGGCATCCAGACCGTCGCTCCATCGACTTCGCTTGTCTTTGGCCCCGATGAGCGGGACCCGGTCGTTCGAAGGTATTTCCACGCTAACGCGGTTGACCCAGCCGATCCGGTCAACTTGGATGCGGGCCCTGCCGAGACTGCACGCCGGCTTGTGCTGGCGGCCGTCCGCCGTCAGCTCGTGTCGGATGTGCCGCTGGGGTGTTTTCTTTCCGGTGGGATCGACAGTTCGATCGTCGCGGCCGCCATGCGGGCAGCCGTGCCCCCTCGCCAGCCGGTGATGACCTTTACCATCGGTTTCGATGACCGGCGCTATGATGAGACGCCATTCGCGGCTGAAGTGGCGCGGCACCTGGGTACGGAGCACAGGCAGTTCGGAGTGAAGATCGACGCCGCCGAGGATTTACCGAAGCTGGCGGCGGCGTTCGGTGAGCCGTTCGGGGATTCCTCGGCGCTTCCCACCCATTACCTGTCACGTGAGACGCGCGGGTTTGTCAAGGTCGCCCTCAGCGGCGACGGCGGCGACGAGCTGTTCGGCGGGTACGACCGCTACCGCGCCATGCGGCTCAGCCATCGCATCGACGCCTTGCCGTCCGTCCGACAACTGTTGGCAAACCCCCTCTGGCACCTCCTCCCCGGCTCGCACCCAAAGAGCCGTCTGACCCGCCTCAAGCGATTTCTCGCCCCCCTCGGGGAAACGCCCGCGGGCCGTTATGCGCGCTACACGGCATTGTTCGACGATACCGCCTTGGCCAACCTGCTCCGCCCCGACTTTGCCGCGATGCCTGGCCCCAACCTGTCGGGCGCGTTTGACTCACTTCGCAGGGGCGACGCTTGGGTCAATTTCCCTCCGCGCGACGACGTACAGGCAGCACTGGCATTGGACCGGGTAACCTATCTTCCCGGCGATCTGCTGACCAAGGTCGACCGCTGCTCGATGCTTCACGCCCTGGAAGTTCGCAGTCCGTTCATGGACCCCGACCTCGTCCGCTTTGCATCAGGGTTGTCCACAGAGAAACTCCTCGCCGGCGGCCCCAAGCGCCTGCTCCGCGAGGCATTCTCCCGTGACCTGCCGCCCGCGGTCTTCAAACGCCGAAAGATGGGCTTCGCGGTCCCCATCGGCGACTGGTTCCGCGACCGGACAAATCCCCTGCGGGGCCTGTTGCATGATTCGCTGATGTCGAGCGACTCGTTTGCGGCAGGTCATTTCCGGATAGCCGCTGTGCGAGGCTTGATAGAAGCCCACGAGGCCGGGGCAGCGGATCACAGCCAGCGGTTGTATGCGCTGCTGATGCTGGAGTTATGGTGGAGATCCCTGCGATGACGTGGAGAGGGGGATGAGTTTTCCGTCAATAGCGCGTGTGTGAAGGTCCTCGGGGGCGTAACTCCTCACCCAAAACACCATCAGCACAGCGCACAGAAGGATCGAACCGTTGACTGCCCACCGAAAAAGACGCGTCATGGGTGCCCATGATAACACCGTGATGCAATCAGGGCGGATTATCGTTCCAAAGTGGGGCGCGGCAAAGGTTGCTTGACCGACTCCTGTGAAATCGACGCTTGTCTTTCCACCCTTGCATTCCGTCCCGCAATACACCATTTGCAATTACACCCCTCCGCCGACCTCACGGCCAGCCTGTTCAGGACATTGAGGGGGCAATGTTCCCGGGGGCTTTTCGCTTTTTCGTGGGTGGGGCACCCGCAGCCTTCGATGGGGTCGCGGTGAATCTGGTTGAGGAACGGCTTCCCGCAATAGGAGACGCCGGCGCGGACGACGCGCAGGGGGCAGCGCTCGCAGACGGTGGCCCGGGCGACCCAGTTGGTTGACGTGTGCAATGCGCCGAACTTGCGCAGCTTGGCGCCGGCGGACTTGGCCGCGGCACGCGACAGGGCCGCGAACGATGTGCTGAACGCGCTTGAGCCGAAGGGGTTACGGTCGCAGGTGAAGCATCGCATCCCTCTGTTATCGGACGATGACGGGCAATTGCATTGCTCCGTCATAAATGTCCGGCTCAGCTCGTCTTTGCATGCTGGGCAGTTTGGCGGCTCCAGGAGGCGATCCGGCACGGAGGAGCGTACGAGCCTTCAGGCTGCAAGCAGTCCGTAGTCGATAGACTCACGACGTGGGTTGTCATCGGGGCGGCCCTTGTCGACTGCCTGTGACATTTTGACCAGTCATCCGCATGAGTGTGTTGAATGATCCGCCGGACAGTGCCAGAGCCCGGGCAGAAGTGCCGCCCCGGGCTCAGCGAGCCCAGCGGGCGGGGCCGAGGGTTGACGCGGGCCTCCCTGCGGTTAGCCTCTTGCCATTCGTTGAACGGCTGAGAATCGTGACCCGCAAACTGGCGCCCGCCCCAACCCCAAAGCAGCCCGCCGACGCGACGCCTCCGGCGCCCGCGCCGAACCACGTTCCTGCGCGCATCGGGAGCAGCCCCACTAAAGCGGGTCTGAGCAGCGGCAACGGCAGCCCCCTGCCCCACCTGCCGGACCTCAAGTCCATCACCAATCGCCAGTTACTCATCTGGATGTTCAAGTTCCTCAGCCCCGTCAAGCCCCAGGTTTTCTTCGCGTGCCTCTGGCTGGCGCTGGCCGGGGCGGTCGAGGTGCTCTCCACGCGCCAGAGCGGCATAGCGGTCGATTGCATCCGCCTCATCCACAGTGCCGCCCAGCGCCCGCGCTTCTGGCACTGGTTTTGGAGCGGCGCCGGCCACCCCTTCCGATGGGGTACGTTTGCCGCGACGCTCTTCAATAAACACGCCCCATCTCCCCTCCGCGACATTTCCATTGTTTTCGTCATGTTGACGGCCGGGCTGCTTGCCTTGCGCTATCTGACCACCGTCTCGCGCTCCAAGATGAGCATGTCGATGGTTTTCTACATCCGCGAAGCGATCTACGACAAGCTGCAGCGGGTCGGCTTCGGCTTTCACGACGCCGTCACCTCGGGCCAACTCATCAACCGCGCCTTGAGCGATCTGCAGAACGTCCGTGCCTTCGTCGAAACGGCCGTGCTTACTTCCCTGGACATCGGCCTGGTGGTGGTCCTGTACATCGCGCTCATTGCCACGGAGAACCCGTGGCTGGCGCTGCTCGCACTTTTGCCGTTGCCCCTGTGGACTGGTTACATCCTGCGCTTCAGCAAGCGGGTGCAGCCGGTTGCCAAGTTGGTCATGGAGGCCGAGGACAAGACCGTCTCAACGCTCACCGAAAACATCGCCGGCGTTCACGTGGTGAAGGCGTTCGCCACCGAAAACGTGGAGATTGGCAAGTACAACTCCAGTTGCGACACCTTCCTGGAACGGGTAACGCGGCGGATCCGGATGTTTGCCGACTTCCAGCCGGTCGTGCGGACCATCGCCACCGTTTCCTACCTGACGCTCTTCTTCGGCGCGGCAGTGCTCATCATCCAGGGCAAGCTCAGCGGCCTGGGCGCGCTGCTCGTGCTGGGCGGCGCCATGAGCCAGATCCTCAACCGGTTGCAGCAGGTGTCGGCGATCAACGAACAGTACCAGAACGCGATCGTCAGCTCGCGCCGGCTCTACGAGGTACTGGTTGCCCCGCCAACGGTTCCGGAGCATGCCAGCGCCGCGGCCCTGCCCCCGGGCACGGGGGCGGTCAGGTTCGAGCACGTGTCGTTCGGCTACGACCCGGCCAAGCCGGTCCTGCACGACATCAGTTTTTCGGCACGGGGAGGGAGCATCGTGGCGATCGTCGGGCCGACCGGCGCGGGCAAGAGCACGCTGGTGAGCCTCATCTCCCGCTTCTATGACCCGCAGCAGGGCCGGATCCTGGTGGACGGCGTCGACATCCGCCAGGTCGCGCTGGCGAGCCTGCGAACGCAGGTGAGCTTCGTCTTCCAGGAGACGTACCTGTTCAGCGACACCGTGGCCGGCAACATCGCGTACGGCCGCCCGGGCATCAATGAGGGCGACATCGAAGCAGCCGCCCGCCTCGCCCAGGCCCACGAGTTCATCGAAAAGCTGTCGATGAACTACCAGACCATGCTGGGCGAGCGCGGCAGCAGCCTCTCCGGCGGGCAACGACAGCGCCTGGCCATCGCCCGGGCCATCCTCACCAACCCGCGCGTGCTGATCCTCGACGACGCCACCGCGTCGGTCGATCCCGAGACCGAAGACCTCATCCGCCGCGGCATGCGCTTCGTCATGGCCGGCCGCACGACGTTCGTCATCGCCCACCGAATCAGCACGGTCCGGCAAGCCGACCTGGTCCTGGTAGTGGAGAACGGCCGCATCACCCAGTCCGGCACCCACGAGCAGCTCATGGCCAAGGACGGCCACTACCGCGAGATCGCCGCCGTCCAGCTCTTCGGCGATGAACTGGAACAAACGCGCGACGGGCAGGCCCCGAGTCACATGGACCGCGTGGGCAACCCGCGCGAGATCGCCGTGGAAGCGGCGTCGAGCCGCGAGGAGGGGGGAAGTGCCGATGAAGTTTGATTAGGGTCGATGGCCGGCCAACCCGAGGCAACGGTCCTATAGTTTGAGCGGCGACTAAAGCCCTTGGAGGTATTGACATGGCAACAATCGAGAAGCAGCAGGCGGTCCTTCAACTTGCCCGCGCGGTCGAGGCGGCCGGTCCGGATGACTTGAGGGAGGTGTACTACGAGCTTTTTCCAGAAGCTCGCGCCGTCGATGCTGAGATGAGCGAACGAGCCATTCTCCTGAGTCGGATCAAGGCCCGCTTTGCCGAGGGTCTCCTGGGAGAAGAGGTGCTCGATCTGTGGAACATGACTTTCCCTGAGTCTCGCGGTGACTGGTATGACGAACAAGACGACACGATTCATTACCAAGAGAACGGTGACGCAGTGGCTCACACCGACTGAGTGGGGCGCCGGCGACATCTCGCCGCCCCGTGCATGAAGGGCAGTCGATGCCAGCAACTGCACTCCAACATTTTGGACAAGATATTGCGCGATCACGAGCTATTGTCGCTCACGCCGACCCGCTCCCGCGCGCGAACCCTGCAGATCATCTGCTTCGCTCGGACTTGCTCCGCAGCGCCTGGATGTTCGCTGTTGGGGCAATTGACGCTTACTTCTGTGATGCCTCCACGGATATCGTGGCCGCCACAATCATTTCAAAGGCACGGCACCAGCCGACCGTTCTTCCGGACTTCTTTTATGACATCAGGTTTCCCATTCGTGCCATCCTTGAGCCGTATGCCAGTAACGAGAACTGGCGGTGGCGAATGGCCGCTCGGAAGATGATGGAGCGGGAGAACGTGTTGAGCCTGTCGGCGATCCAAACTCTATTCAATAAGTTTTTCCGAAACGGGCACAGGTTTTTTCGCGATTGTATTCCAGATTGGATCATCCACGATGACGCCCGAAAGCAGGTTTTCGGCATCACGCGGGCGGGGTTTATGGCCCTGCCGAAGAGTCAACGCGGCCGAGCCATTGACACGGCATTGAGGCAGCTGGAAGGACGCTACCGTGATCTCTTCCAACGCCGCCATGACTGCATTCATAATTGCGACCGTCCGCGGGTCGCCCCGCAGCCTCTGCATCTTGCCCATACGGTTCAGAAGGTGATTCAGGACGCCGAGTTCCTCGTCCATCGTTGTGACGAACACGTTCAAAAGGAATTCCGCGAGTTCCTCCTCGCATGTGGGTGTCCCGCTGCAATCGTTTCCCAAGTGGGATACTGACCCTGTTCTAAAGGTATTGCTGGTTGTTTCGCTGGAAGGATTCGTACGTTGATGAGCCTTACGCTTCCACTCCGACTTCGCAAGCGGGCTTCGCTTCGCTCAATCGTCCCTGTCACCGTCCTGGACGCCGAGGAGGAGGAACAGCGTTACAAGCCGATCGATCTGGCCCTCGTCCGCCGAATGCTCGGCACCTTGGCCCCATACCGCTGGCAGTACGCCCTGGGCGTGACGCTGGGGGCGATGCAGGTCACGTTGGAAATGCAGTCGCCCAAGTTCACGCAGGCGATCATCGACCACTGCAGCGCCTGGCTCGCCCACGTGGGCCGAGTCCCCGGCGCCGCGGCCGCGACGGCCCCGCCCACCACGTGGATCATCCGGGCCGTCTCAGCGGCGCTGGCCCGCACGCATTTCGTTTCCCCCATCGCCTCGCCTGCGTCGGCCATCGCAGCGGTGGCGGGGATCATCATCCTCTGGGGACTGGTCACCACCGGATCGGTCATCTTCCAGCGCTATACCATCCTGGTCATGACGCGGGCCGGCGAACGCGTCCAGTTCTCCATCCGCCGACAGCTCTTTGCACATCTGCAGGAGCTGTCGATGAGTTACTACGACAAGACTAAGCTGGGCCGGATCATCAGCCGCTGTACCAGCGATGTGAATGCCCTGCGCGAAATCAACGTGTGGGGGCTGCACACCATCGTTGCCAACAGCCTCATGATGTGCGTGGCGGCCTTCATGCTGGCTACGACCGACCTGCGGCTGTTCCTGTCCGTCGCGCCGCTGGGCGTCGTCCTGTTCGTGTGCAACCGCATCTACATCAAGAAGGCCGCCAGCATGTGGCAGACGGTCCGCGAGGGATGGACGCGCGTCAGCACCAACATGGCCGAGAACATCACCGGCATGCGCGTGGTCACCGCCTACCACCGCCAGGGGACCAACCTGGCCGCCTTCGACCGGCTCCAGCAGGCCAACACCAACAACAACGTCCGCATGTCCCGTGTCAACGGCGTCTACCTCCCGCTGCTCGACCTGATCGGCTTCATCGGCAAGGTGGTCATCCTAGCCTACGGCGGTTATCTGATCGTCTCCGGGAAGTTCAGCGACGCCAGCGGCGCGGACCTCCGCGGCGTCGGCGCGGTCGTGGCCGCCTACCTGTACTGGGACTGGTTCATGGGCCCGATCCGCAATTTCGGGAACTTCTACAACCTGCTCATGCAGGCGATGGCCGGCGGCGAGCGCGTCTTCAACCTGCTCGATATGCCGCCCGACGTGCAGGACCTGCCCGATGCCGCGCCCCTGGGCCGGATCCAGGGCCGGGTCACGTTCGACCACGTCACCTTCGGCTACCACCCCGACCGCCCTGTCCTTCACGACATCTGCTTCGAGGCCGTCCCCGGCCAAATGATCGCCCTGGTCGGCGCCACCGGCAGCGGCAAGAGCAGCATCATTTCGCTCATCGCCCGCTTCTATCAGCCGCAGCAGGGCCGGGTGCTGGTCGATGGCCACGACATCCGCCACGCCACCGGCGACAGCCTCCACAAGCAGATGGGCCTCGTGCTCCAGGTGAACTACCTGTTCAGCGGCACGGTCATGGAGAACATCCGCTATGCCAAGCCGGACGCCACCGAGCCGCAGGTGATCGAGGCGGCCCGCGTCATCGGCTCTTACGACTTGATCGCCAGCCTCGCCGACGGCTTCAACTCCGAAGTCGGCGAGCGCGGCGCCAACATGAGCCTGGGCCAGCGGCAGCTCATCTGCTTCACCCGCGCCTACCTGGCCAACCCGCGCATCTTCATGCTCGATGAGGCCACCAGCGCCGTTGACACCGGTACCGAGCTGGCCGTGCAGCGCTCGCTGGAGAAGTTACTGGCAGGCCGGACGACTTTCGTCGTCGCCCACCGCCTGAGCACGATCATGAAAGCCGACATGATTTTGGTGATCGACGCCGGGCGGATCATCGAGCGGGGCACGCACCGCGAGCTGCTGGAGGCGGGGGGGAAATACGCGCACCTGTACGAGCAGTTCGTGACGCAGAGTGAGTAAGGGTCAATGAAAGCCTGCCCTCACATGGCATGACAGGAGAGCGATGTCGGAGGGCGGCTTGCGACCTGTCAATCTCGGACAGGCCGGAGGCGCAGCGCAGCGGACCACCGGATCTGCTCGATCCCCAACTGCTCAGTAAGGCGAGCATCCATCGGCAGCCTGATTGTAGTTTGGCACCGCGGTCAATCGACCGGCGCTGGCAATCGTCCCGCTCACCGGTGACAATTCCGCTGCCAGTCAAACGATAGCTCTTCAAGCTGGTATTGCGGACGTGCCGGATATCGTGAAGCGGAGGCGGATGCCGAGGCGCACCAATGTAACTCCGCCTTGAGCGGCACCGACCGATCGTCAAAGTGGCCGGAGACGGAAACAACACAGGGCCCATTATGCGACATTCTTGCATGACTCTCGCCGCTCTCCTGCTCCTGCTCGGAGGCGTTGCCCGCGGGGCGGGATACGACGTATCACTTGAGTTATCCAACGGCAAGGACTCGGCGACGGCAACCAGCAAGCCTGCCGGCGATGGGCCGGTGCCGCATGTCGATCCGCTGGCTCATCGCGCCGTGCTACAAGCCGCCGCTGACGGCTCGTTTACCTTGAAATGGAAAGTGACCCGCACGGCGCAGGACCAGGCCAAGGACGAGCTCGTCCACTTTTACGTCGTCAAGGTGGAGCATCAGGGGCAGGCGCCGCCGCCACTGGAGCCGACGCAGGTGGTGCTGGAAGGGGCGGTCAGGATGGATTTTCCCAACGGCGACACCGCGACCGGGACGCAGCCGTTTCGGCTGGAGGAGCCGGGGATTTATCTGGTCTGCGTCGAGGCGGGGGGCGATCCGGACAAGCCCGGAACGGCCGATGCGGCCGAGCTGGAGCTGGTGGCCAAGTGACATCCGCCGCCGGCGAACCGGCGCGACTGACATGAAGGAGGCATTGATGAACCGAATCGTTTTTGCCGCGATCGTATTGCTCGGCACCGGTTGGGCGCGGGCCGAGCACTTCAACATCGAGCTGACGGTGAAGGGGGCGCACGACCAGGCGACCGCGCATGCCGACACCGACCCGCCGCATGAGGGCGTCAACCCCAGGCCGCTGTGCCACGCCCGCAAAGGGGAGGAACTGACGTTGCAGTTTTTCGTCGGGAGCAATTTCCCGCATGACACGATCAAGGGCGTGGTCATTCACTATTACATCGCCCCGGAAAAGGAGGCGGGCAAGAAGTCCCCGCCCGATCCGAGCAAGCCAGCGGTGCTGGAGGGTTCATTCAAGATGGATTTCAAGCCGGAAACCGGCCGCGTCGGGCTCCGCCAGCGATTGCACATCGACCAGCCGGGAGCGTATGTCGTCCGCATCGAATCCGAACACAGCGACAGCGATCACGAGCATTTCGCGGCGCTGGATCTGGTCATCGAGTAGGCCCTAATGCCGTCGACGCAGCGCCCGCCCCAGATCGACCGCACGTATGAATCCGCCATCGGCGTCCGCGTGAACGGCGTTCCCCTGTGGGACCAGCGCGCTGGCTGGAAGGTAGTCGTTGGGGCGGCAGGTCAGTACGACGATCTGGAAACTGCGGGCCTTCTCCGCGAGCAACCCGCGAAACCAGTCCATCCGTTCGTCGTCGCTCTGAACGAGCTGGTCGTCCAGCACGATGGTCGTCCGTAAATACTCCGCCAGCGACAAGCGGTACAGCGTCGACAGTTGCTCGCGCGTGCCCATCGACAGCAGTGACGTTGGCCTCAAAGCGCCCGAGACCACGATGCCCTCCGTGGCGAGCTGCGCGGTGAGCTGGACGGCTTGGTAGCGTCGCCGCGTCAATTCCTGGAATCGCCCGCTGATTGCCGGCACCAGCGCTTGTCCGAGGTTGCTCGCCTGGGCTGCGTCAGCTTCCTTCATCTGGTCCAGCAAGAGCCTCCAGGCTTCGTACTCCGCCTCAATTTCCCTTTCCTGGCGCTCGGCCAGTTCGAAGGCGTCGGTTGCGTCGCGCAGCCGCTCGCGCGCCACCGCGCCGCCAACCTGCTCGAGAGCGCCGTGGGCGCGCTGGATGTCGCGCTCGATGCTTTTAAGTTCGGATTCCACCCTGGCCGCATTGTTCCGGGCGGCATTGACCTCTTCGTCAGTGACGATCCGATCAGGAACGGGAAGGGCCGCATGACGCTCGCTGGCTTCACGGAGCCTGGCCGCCGCGGCTTCGGGATTCTCGGCATCGCGCCGTTTTCGCAGCTCGATCAGCCGGCCGTGCTCCGATGCGTGGCTGGTTATTGCCGTCGTTAACCGTTCTTGTGAAGTCGCCACCGAGATCGCCGCCTGGCTTGCATTCTTGCGCGCGCCGCCCAGGGCCGCGTCAATACGATGCTTTCTCTCGCCGATCGTCCGCTCCAGCGATGCCAGTTCGGCGGTCGCGCTCGCCTTCTCGGCAGCGGCCGCCGTAAGCGCGGCACGTGCCGCGGCCAATGCCGGCTCGACTCCATCCGGGAACGACGTTAGCGCCCCATCCCGTGCCGAGACGGCCGCCTGCACCGCCAGCCTGGATTGCCGGATGCGCTCATCGGCCAGCGTGCGCTCGTTCACCGCCTGGCTGGCGCTCTTGTGCGCCGCCTCGGCCTCTTTTGACAACTGTTGTCGGCGCTTTCGCAGCCCCGCGGTGGCATCTGCGCCAAGCGCCTTGAGCTCAGCGGCCAGTGTTTCCAGGCGTATGTCTCCCAGTGCGGCCCTTCGCGCCGCCGCGCGGCCCGATGCTTCTTGAAGCGCCTGGGCCGCGCCGAAGAGTGCGGCGATCTGAGGACGCAACGACTCCATCTCCGCATCCTTTGCCTTGATGTCGGCGTCCAGCTCACGAGCCTCGGCGATCGTCGAGTCCAAGCCGGCAAGGTCGGCTACGCCGGCGGCAACCAGGTGCGGTTCCACCTCCCGGCGCCACCGCTCCTCCAGGCCCTGCGCCTTCTCCTGTGCTTCGCGCCGGCCGCCCCGGACCCGCACCGTCGCAATGTCGGCGATGGCGATCTCAACCTCTGCGTTTGCCTCGATATCCACTGGTTTGGCGGTTGATTTCGTATCGCCTTCGTTCCCATCCTTGCGAACCCGCAGGGCGAGGCGTCCCTTCGGAGTCACCGTCACCACAAAACCGACATCAAGCGCGCCCCGCGCCGCGGCGAGCTCAGTATGCAGCCGGCGCATGAGCCCGAGCGCACCAGGTGGTGGGACCGTTACCGCGGACCGCTTTTCCGCCAGCTTTGCCCGTTCCCCGGCAGCCGCCTCAAGGCGCTTGCTGAGCGCCGCCTCTTTGTCGACGGCGGCTTGAGCGTCTTTCGCCTGCTTGTCGGCAGCCTGAACGTCCAGTGCGCGCTCGAGCAAATCGCATCGTTGAAGGGCTTCGTCGACGGCTTTTGCTGCCGCGGTCGCTTTTGAGGCTCTTTCAACGGCGCTGTTGACCTTGGCCTCCTGGTCTTTGAGTTCTCGCTCGGCCCCGGCTGCCGTCTCAACCAGCTTCTGCGCCGCCAGGGCAACGTCGATGCGTTGCTGCGCCTCGCGCGCAGCCTGTTCGGCCGCGGATTTCCGAAGCTCCAGTTGCTGGCGGAGGACCGTATCGGCCACGCCTGGATCTGATCCCTGCCCTCGCACCGCCTCCTCCGCCGTCTTGAGAGCGGCGTCCGCCTCTGCTTGCCGGGATCGCGCCGCATCCAGCGCCTGCTGGGCCTCGGTTATTTTTCGAGCCAGCTCCTCGACCTGGCGCTCCGCCGTCTCCACTTCGGCCCCGATTCTCTGGATACGCAGCACGTCTTCCCGGGCCAGCCGGACCTGTTCCGCCGCGGCGGAGAGGCACGCGCCTTGTGACGCAAGCCGTTCAAGGTTTGCCGCACGCTCGCTCGCGACAGCGAATACCTTCTGCTTGGCGGCACGCCGATCGGTCAGCTCGCGCAACTGCTTCTCCGCGCCCTCGGAGTCGGCCACGATCCTCTGAAGCTTCTCCTTTTCGTCCCGCCTTTCGTTCAGTCGCTCCGCGGCCACCTTGAAAACGCTCCCCTTTGCGGTCTTCTTGGCCCCCTTTTCGGTATACGCCTCGTCCCGCCGCGCCTGCGTTTCTCGCAGCAGCGCGATAAACAGCGGGTCCTGCGCGACCGCCTGCAAGGCCGCGGCGATCAATTCCTTGCCGCTGCCCGTCGGATCGTCATGCAAGCTGTTATGCAGAACGGCGCTCACGTCTTCTTGCGGGGACAAGAGTGCCGTTGCGAGGAAGCTTGTCGGGAGTCCCTTGGCGCCGCCCGTGCCGCCGGGCTCGGGAATGCCCCAGCGCAGGATTTCCCGAAGCTTGGCATCCACCTTCCTCCCGCGCTCCACGTCATTGAAGTCATGACCATTCTTCGATTCCTGCAGGAGCGACGATCCACTCTTGCCAAACTGCTTGCGTATGCGCCAGATACGTTGCGCTTCGGTTTCGAAGTCCATTACCACGACGGGATCCTCAGCCCCGGTCCAACCGACGTACTGCTCACAATGGGTTGACGTGTGAGGAAGCAGCAAGCCCAGGCGGATGGCGGCAGCCACCGTCGATTTCCCAAGATCGTTGGGCCCATAAAGCACGTTAAGCCCCGGGCCGAACTCGATATCGACGGTCCCTATGGCAGCGAAGTTCTCGATCAGCAGCCTATGCAGCCTCATAAACCCGGCCCGCCTGTCGCTTCGTGGCTCTGCAGCAGCTTGTAGAGGTGCGCCAGGGCCCGAGTGGCCTTTGCTTTTTCACCATCGTCCGCCGCCTCCGCTGCCAGCCGGTCGAGCCGCGCTACGGTGTCCTTGAGCACCGGCGCGAGATCGTCGGAAAACGCACCTCCCGAACCAGCTTGCAACCGCAAGCCGGCCTTATTGACCACCAGGACGCCGACGCGGCCATGTGTCGCATCGGTCCCTTGCAGGTCGCGTAGTATCCGCTCGACCTCGCTCTCCTCCGACAGGGAGACGTCCATGTCCAGATGGAGCCGGACCACGTGACGGTCGAGGTCCCGCCGGGTCAGCAGGTCGCGAAGCTCGATCATGTTGCGGCGCCGCACGTCGAGCCACCGCCAGAAGGCTACACGCTCGGCATCGACGCGGGGCCGCAATCCGCGCCTGAACAAGGCGACCAGCGCGACGCAGCCGGCGTCGGCCTCGTCGAAGCTCGTGGGCTCGGGAGCGCCCGGGTATACCGTCGGCACCGGTAAGTCCTTTGAGACGTCGCGGAACGAGTGCGTGTCGCCTATCGCCAGATAGTCTAGTCCGCGCTGCACGCCTGCATCGCGGCGAATCGGAAAGTTCGTCTGGTACCCGTCGATGTCAAACGTGCAGCCATGGACGCAGCCGATGCGGAGCCGTTCATCACCCGGCTCACGCGCCGCCAGAGCCATCGCCAGATCGTTCTCGCCCGCCTTCGAGCGGCACGGGCGCGCGTACAAGACCGCGTGAGGCGCCAGCTCAAACGTGAAGTCATCGCGGTCCACGACATGCACCCATTCCGGAAGCCGTGCCCGGAACGGGTGGCCCGGCGCCCAAACGGACCCCGGCGTCAAAGGATCGTGGTTGCCAGGGACCAGAAACACCGGGGCATGCGGCCCGGCGCGCGCGCCAAACGTCCTGGCAAGCCCCTCCCAGAAGTCGGGGTCCGGCTCAGGGTCGTCGAATATGTCCCCAGCGCACAGCACGGCATTCACCGCATTGCGCCGGGCGACATCCAGGATCGTCGCGATCACGTCCATGCGTGCGCGGGAAAGCTTTTTCTGTCCCTCCTCCGGGAACGACGGAAAGCGCCGCCCGAGGTGCCAGTCGGCGGTGTGCAACAACCTTAGCACAACGTCTCCGGGTTCGGCGGGCCGGCCCTGAGCTTGTCGAACGGGGCGATCTCGAACGCCACCTGGAACAGCCGGGTCACCGTCGGCGTCCGATAACGGAGCTCGTGGTATTGGTCGCGCCATTTTCGGTAAGCCTCGTCCTCCCTGGATTCCAATGCGCCGATGCGCCGTTCGAGGACCTCGTCCCTGGCGGCCAGTTGGGCCATCTCCGCCTCGATCCGATTCCGAGCATCGGCGCCGACCATGTTATCACGGCGGGCCTTGGCCGACCGCAGCTTTGCAACGATAGCGGCGCGCTCGCGGCGGCATACCAGGATCTTGTCCTCGACGAATCGTTCGAGCTGGCCGATCGCTTGCTCGAAATGCTGCTGCTCGCTGGTCTCGACCTGCCGCTGGTCGACGAACACGGCCTCGTCGATCGCGTCATCGAGCCATTGCGCGTCCGCGGGGACCTTGATTCCCGGACCGTCGGTTGCCGGCAAGCGCACGATCTGCGCGGCCAGCGTCGGATCGACCGGCGTGCCGTCAACAACCGCCGCCGCGACCAAACTCTGAACCGGCTCAAAGCCGGCATAGTCCACCAGCACGACCGACAGCAGGCCCACCTTGCCGGCCAACCCCGCGAGTTCCGCGGACGATTTTGAGGTCAGGTGCAGCCTGACCGAGCCGCCGCCTGACCACGTCCGGGCGTGAGCAATCGCGGCGCGGACCAGAGGATGTGCAAGGCTCAAGGGCTCCGCGTCTGTCAGGGCCCTGGCGTCCCCCGTGGCGAACCGCAGCCCCTCGCCAACCTCGACCGGAAGCGCGGAGCCGGGCGCCACGTCGAACACGACCCGGCCGGTTTCATTTGAACGCCGGTACGCGACGGCACGCCCGGCCAGGTATTCGTCCACCAGCACGGCGATGTCCCGATCGAGATCGGCAAGACTGTCGGGCAGCGCTTCGCGCAGGCCCTTGAACACTCGTCGTACGTCCTCGTGTAACCGCGACTCGATGATCTGGGAGGTTCGCTGGGACTCCTTCTCGAAAGCGTCGCTGCGCTCCGAAATCTTGTCTCGCAGCGCCGCGATCTCGCGCGTGACCTCGTCCAGCGTGCGCGAGCGGCTGTAGATGGTCTTCAGATCGTTCTCCAGCTCAACCGAGAGTGCCGATACCAGAAGCTCCGGCGCGTCCACACGCGGCTCGTGCAGGACGTGGTCGGACGCGTCGAGGACCTTGCCGAACAGGTGAAGCTTTTGACTCAGGATCTCAAAGGTCAGCCGATGCGCTTCGTTGTCCCGGGCGATAAAGTTGACCACGGTGACATCGCGCTGCTGGCTATACCGATGGCAGCGCCCGATGCGCTGCTCGATCCGCTGCGGGTTCCACGGCATATCATAATTGATCACCGTTTCGCAGAACTGCAGGTTCAACCCTTTTGCGCCGGCCTCGGTGCATACGAGAACCTTCGAACGCGTGCGGAACTCATGGACCAGCGCAAGCCGCACGGCTACCTCGCGGCTTGGTTTGGCTCCATGAGGCAGACGCGAGCCTTCCTCCTGCCGCCATCGCGCCAGCGCCTGCTGGCCGCGCTCGTGGTCGTTCACGCCGCGGAACAAAGTGATTTCTTCGTCGCCCAGGCCGACGTCGAGGAGCAGCCTGCGCAAATAATCCTGAGTCGTGATTGACTCGGTGAACACGACGGCCTTGCCGCTGCCGCGGCCTGAGCGCCCCAGGTTGAGGATCACCTTGATCGCGTCCTGGAAAGAGCGCGCCTTGGCGTCATTCGGAAGCGACCGGGCACGGGCCACGAACCCCTCGACCCGGGCCAACTCCGCGGGGAGGAGCTCACGATCGACCGGCGGGGCGGGCTCTTCGGCTTCTTCTTCTATCTCGTCTTCCTCCTCAAGGTCCTGGAGCATGCTGACCACTGCGTCGTCGGGACGCGTGCCGGCTTGCAGACTACGAAGGCGCGCCGCGACTTTCTCCAGGCTCACCGCCAGGGCCTCGATCGACGAAGCCATGCGGCGGTGGAACCCGATCAACAAAAGCCGTCGTTGCCGGCCGGCGAAGGCGCATAGTGACGGCTCGAGGAGGTAAGCGGTCACATCGTCGTAGAGCGACCGCTCGGCGTCGCTCATCGCGTACTCGTACAACCTGCAACGCCGCTGCATGAAAGGCCGCTCGAGGAATTCCTGGGCCTGGCGGCGCAGCGTCCGCTGCAGAACGATCGCCAGGCGTCTTTGCAGCTCGTGTTCCTGTCCGGGGACCAGCGTTCGATCGTCCTCGTCGCAAAAGACCTTGCGGAACGTCGCGATGTCCCCGAGCAGCGTCCCGGTCGGCTCCACGTATTGCACCAGCCCCCACAGCTCGGCAAGCGAGTTCTGCATCGGCGTCGCGGTGAGCAACAGCACCGGCGACGACCGCAGGAAGCCCCGGACGCGGTGCGCCATCAGTGCCTCGCCGGTGTCCTGGTTGTAGGTCCCGTCGCGCCCGTACCTCTTGTGCAACCCGGCAAAGATCTCGTGTGCTTCATCGATCACGGTAAGATCGAACGGCGGCGCCGCGCCCAGCAACGCCGCCCCACGCTCACTGCCGGCAAATTCCCGCCCGACCAGGTAGACGCCAGGTGCGACAAAGCCCGCGTCATCCTCCCGCGCGTGGATTTCGAAGAGGTTCAGGAGCTCGCCTTGCCATTGTCCGATGAGTGACTTGGGGACGATCAGCAGGACACGCCGCGCCCCTTCGGCCCGGCATTGCGCGATGACCAGGCCGGACTCGATGGTCTTTCCCAGCCCGACTTCGTCGGCCAGAATGCAGCCCCCTTCCCGGAGCCGCCGCAACGCGAAGATCGCCGCGTCGATCTGGTGCGGGTTGGGATCGATGCGCGCCTGCCTCTGCGACGCCGCATACCGCCTGCAGTCGTCCGGCCGGCGGACGCGGACGAGCTCCTC